>JADMIO011251719.1_pt1 | contig 11973 bp, 10 predicted proteins | sample 8958161 | NCBI WGS metagenome assembly JADMIO01 (sample SAMN16585339, study PRJNA669376) | soil metagenome | isolation source: Crop rotation soil | place: USA: Cullars Rotation, Alabama | collected 2011
GCGCGAGCCGCAGCCGATTCGGCCTGCTGCCGCGCGACCATCTCGGCGCGCGCTGCGAGCTCGCGCTGCGCGGACTGCTGCGCGATGCGCTGGAGCTCGACGATCCGCGCCCGCTGCTCGGCGTAGCGCGCAGCGACCTGCGCGGCGGACTCGGACGCCGAGCCCGCCATCGCGGCGGCAGCGGAAGCGGCCGCAGCCGCAGCCGCAGCCGCAGCTTCGGGGTCGGCCCCGCGGAACGCAGCGCCGGCCTCGCCGGTCTGCTCGAGCGGCATCTCGCTCGGTCGCGGGGCGGGCGGCGTGACCAGCTCGGGAGCCGTCCTCGCGAGCCGCAGCTCGGGCGAGGCGCCGGCCAGCGCCGCCAACCGCGGCGCCGTCGCCGCGCGCTCGAGGATCGACGTCAGCACCGAGCGCAGGCCCGGAGCGATCGGCGTCGCCCCACCGGGGCCGCGCTGGATCGCGAGCGGCGCCACGGTGCGCGACATCAGCTCGGCCGCCTGCACGGCAGCCAGCGAGATCAGCGGAGAGTACGCATCGCGCGACACCGTCTCGCCGCCGAACCCGACGCCCGGGATCGGCGGGCGCTGGCTCGCGGCCAGCGACAGCGACGGCGCGATGTACTCGTACAGCGCGGCCGGCATCGCGACCGGAGGCGCCGCGATCACCGCTTGCGCCGGCGCGACGAACGTTCCGCGCGTGGTCAGCATCGTCGGCGCCGCCGGGCGGCTCTCCGACCCACTCCACGACGGCGCGGTCTGCGTCTGGACCTGACGAGCCGACGCCATCCAGTCGAGCTCATCCTGGTACCACGGCCGCGGGAATACCCATGACACCGGGTTGGCATCGCGCTCGCTCGCGCCGTGGCGCGCATACTGACTGAACAGCCGGAGCGACGCGGAGCGCTGGGCCGTCTCGACCCACGGCGCGACCAGGCGATCGACGAACCCGAGCGCATGCATCGACCGCACCCGCTTGGCGGTCGTCTCGGGCGCCCACCGCTCGACGTGGCGATTCGCCGCGTGCATCGCGACGCCATGGCCGCGCGTGACGAACGTCGGCGCCGCGAGCGCCGCGCCGAGTGCGCGTGGTTCGGTGTCGTTCGTCATCGGTGTTCCTTCGTGCGGTGTCTCGATTACTTCGCCGAGTAGGTCAGGCCTTCGTGGCAGATCTCGAGGGTCTCGATCGAGACCTCGTTCTTGCCCGCATCGAACTCGGCGATCTCCCACTTCGACGGCCAGCCGCGAACGAACTTCCACTCCGCCGCCGGCTTGAGCGCGGTGTCGAGCTGGATGATGCTGCCGCCGCTGCGCTTCTTCGGCCCGTCCTTGGTCCACAGCTCGCGCCACGCGAGCAGGCCCGACGACCGGGTGAAGCCCTGCTTGAACACCAGGGGCGACCACTTCATGCGGCCGACCAGGTTGAACGTGGTGTCGTTGGCTCCGCCGGCCGGTATCGGGATCACCTCGGTCTCGTAGCGCAGGCCACCCACGCTCTTGAAGAACGTCTCGACGGTGCCCGGCAAGTCGGTGAACCGCACCCAGAAACAAAAACTAGGTAGGGGGTCTTGGCGGGTCGTGGTCGGTGTAGCCATTGGGTTCCGTCTCCTACGTCGTCGAAGTCGGGGTGTTCATCGTCTGGGTCAAGGAGATCATGATGAACTCGGCGGGATGCACCGGGGCGACCCCGACGTCACAGATCAACATTCCGCTGTCCACTTGCTCCGGCGGATTCGTTTCAGCATCACATTTTACGAAGAACGCTTCCTCGAGATTCCCTCCGGCCAGCATGCCCTTCTGGTACAGCCCGGCCAGAAATTCATGGACCCGCGTGCGGACGACTTCCCAGGTCTTGTGGTTGTTCGGCTCGAACGTGATCCACGCGAAGCCGGCCTCCAGTGACCGCCGTAACATGATGAAAAGCCGCCTGATCGGTATGTACCGCCACTCGGGATCCGATGACGCGGTGCGTGCTCCCCAGGGCCGGACGCCACGCTGAATCCGGAACGTGTTCACCGCCTCGGCGTTGAGGATCCCGATGTGATCTTCCGTCACGCGCAGCGAGACGTCCTCCGCGCCCTCGATCTCGATGTTGGCCGGCGCGTGATGCACGCCCTCGAGATCGCGCCGCGCGTAGCAGCCCGCGAGGAAACCCGAGGGCGGGAGGATGCGAGCCTTCTCGTCGATCGTCACCGCGCGCAGCCACGGCCAGTAGTACGCGCAGTACGACGAATCGGTGCGCCGGCGCCAGCGCCGCACCCACTCGATGTCCTTGCTCTGCGGGATGTCGAGCACCGCGAAGCGGTCCTTCAGGTTCTCGCAGATCGAGATCATCGTGTCCTGCACGCGCTGCGCCTTGAGCTCGCCGGCCGGCCCCGGCTCGCGGTCGTAGAACCGCATCGCGTCGGGGATCGCGAGCACCGCGACCTCCTCGTTGGCCGCCAGCGCGAGCAGCCCGCTGCGCTCGCCCGGCCCGTGGTCGAGCCCGACGAAGTCCTCCGGCGTGATCGCGTCCAGCCCGTCGCGCCCGCCGGTCAGCCGGGTCATCGGCAGCGCGCCCGGCATGTTGTGCGGCACCGGCGACCTGGTCTGCATGTCCTCGAGCCGGACCAGCCGCGAGCGCTGCGACACCAGCCGCGGCGCGTAATTGCGCGACGACGGATGCATCTGGAGGTCCTTGAACACCTCGCGGCGATCCTTCATCGCGACGTGGATCTCGAACGTCATCACCTCGAGGTGCGTCGGCGCCGCCGCCCGGTGCCGCCGGTTGACCGGCGTCGCGGTGCTCCACTTGATGAGCTTGTCGCCGATCTCGGTGACCACGACGTAGTCGCTGTTCTCGCGGTCGTAGATCCGCACCGTCGCGCCGACCTCGAAGCCGCGCGTGACGTTGACGTGCGCCTCGCCGGCGCCGATGTCGAGATCGCGGGTGAGCAGCGCCTGGGCGGCCGCGGCGTGGACGCAGCGCACCCAGATCGCGTTGCCCCAGCTGCCCTCGTTGAGCGCGCGGATCTTGAGGGCCGGCTTGTTCCAGTCATCGAGCTGGACGTGCTCGGCGCTCGACGCCTGGTCGATCGCCGCGAGCTCGCCGCGCGGCGGGTTGTGCGCGACGCGGACGACCCAGCACTCGGTGCCGCCGTTCTTGAAGAACCCGAACACCGAGTCGGACGTGTACGAGTCCTGCGAGTAGCCGAAGATCTCGAGGAACTCGTCCCAGTTGCCGAGCCGCGTCGGCTCGTTCATCGGCCCCTTCTGCGTGATGCCCACGAAGCCCGCGATCCGCGTGTTCGCGATCGTCATGCCGGGGACGACGACGCTGTCGTAGGTCTGGTAGATGCCGGGGGCTCGTTGATCGGCGGACGGTCGCATTCGCATGGCGTGTATCCTTCGGTCGTGCAGCTAGCGTCGTCTGGCTTCGTTGATCTCGCGGTTCACGCGGGCGATCTCGCGCAGCCAGACGTGGCGTTCTTCGTGTTCCATGTCGAGGATATCGTCGACTGACCAGTGAAAGTGGTACGCGATGTACGCAATCTCCTGGAACAGCTGTGCCCGCGGATAGGTAGCGACCGCCGCCCAGTTCACCCCGGGCCCGACTGGCCGCCACCTCCCTCCTCGGTGATGACGGCACCGGTCACCATGTCGACGTCGAATTCATTCTGGCACTTGGGACACGCCACGTGGTGCTTGGGCGCCCCGCCCTCCTCGTTGATCTTCCGGTAGAACTCCTGGAGATACGCGAGGTCGGTCGAGAACAGGTTCTCGATCACGTCGACGGTGATCGGCGAATGCTCGCCGAGCTTGGTGATCACGCGCGACAAGAGGACGATCACCAGGTACGCGCGGTTGGACTGCACGCGGTAGTCCTGCAGCGGCAGGATCTCGTCGCGCGCCGTGGCCAGGCGCATGATGCCGTCGCGATGCACGTTGCCTTCGTTGTCGATATAACCGCGCGGCAAGCGAAACGAGTATTGAGTCTTGAACGCCATCGGTCCTTCCTGCGTGATGACTGCCGGCAGTCCGGAGTGGGCCGAAACAAGGATGCGGCCCACCCGGTTCCCCGAGCAGGCCGCATCTTAGCAACGAAACACCCCGGCGTTGGGGCCTCAGGCGTCCGTTGAGCTCATATTGAATCGCATCTCCTCGACGAACAGCTCGACGGTCACGCGCGAGATCTCTTCCGAGTTCGCCTTCAGGGGCGGCGCGGTCACCTTCTTCAGACCGCACTGCTTCAGCTCGATCGTACCGATCACCGTGCCCATGTCGGGCGACAGGAACTCGATCGTGCCGTCCTTGTGGAACTCGTGCGTGCACTTGCCGTCCTGGAACCACGCCTGCGCCCACGCGCGCCACGGCTCGAAGTCCGCGGCCGACAGCGTGACCTTGATGTCGGGGACGGTGACCGCCGCGGGGTGCTTGGTCATGATGCGCTGCGCGCCGATGTTGTCGGTCGCGAGCTTCTGCTTCCACGAGAACGAGTCGATCTTCGACACGCGCTTGCAGGCGTCGGTCAGACCGGCGAGGTCGAACCGGAACATCGACGGCGTCCACTGCTTCTGCTTGACGCCGTAGTCGCCCTTGATCGGCTGGCCGCCGCCCGGCGTGTGCAGGACGTTCTCGGCTTCCCACTCGACGTCGATGAACGCCGGCTCCTTGCCCGCGCCATCGAGGGTCGGGCAGGTGACGGTGGTGATCAGCGCGTTGACGAAGTCGATGCGATGGGTGGCCTTGTAGTTGAAGTCGCCGGCGATGATCGCGCCGCTCTTGGTCGCGTACGCGCGGTCGAACGACGCCTTGATCCAGTCATTCAGGGCTCCGCCCTGCGCCACGCCCATCTTGCACTTGAACGGCGTGAACTTGAAGTTCGTCATCTGCTTGGTCTGCATGTTCAGCGGACCGTGATCGATCGTCCCGACGTCGGCCTCGGCCTCGCCACCCGACATCTCCTTGATGTACGCGCAGTGGTGGCCATCGAGCTCGAGGACGAACCGACCAGCGGTTGCGCTTCGCTTCGGATCAAACGCCATGTTCCCTGTTCTCCATTTCGTGTTCGGACGTTCAAACGGCCCGACACGGGCAACGTCGGTGACCACAACGCCGGTTCCCACTCCCCATCATTCCCCGTTCCTTGTGGTTACCGATGCTCCCCCTGACGTTTTCCGGTTCCTTGCTGGTTCCTGTTGGCCGCCGGGTCCGCCCCGAGCCTCACTGCCCGAGGCGCCCTTGTTTTCACCGCCTGGTACGGGCACGCCGAGCGATTCTTCCCTCGCCGTGACCGTAATCGGCGCCTGGCACCGTGGGGGCGCCAGGCTGGTGTCGTCCTACTCCTCGACGCCACCGCCGGACGCCATCTGGCCGATCCGGAAGATGACGAATTCCGCGGGCTTCACCGGCGCGAGACCGATCTCGACGACCAGCTGGCCGGCGTCGATGACCTCGGGCGGATTGGTCTCGTCGTCACACTTGACGTAGAACGCCTGCTCCGGCGACGTCCCCATGAGGGCGCCGTTGCGCCACAGCAGGGTCAAGAACGACGAGATGGTGCGCTGGACCCGCTTCCACAGGCGATGGTCGTTGGGCTCGAACACCACCCACTGGGTGGCGCGCTCGATGCTCGACTCGACCATGATGAACAGCCGGCGGACGTTGATGTACCGCCACGACGGATCGCTCGACAGCGTGCGGGCACCCCAGATCCGGATGCCGCCGTTCATGAAGCGAATGGCGTTGATTCCCTTCGGGTTGAGCAGGTCCTGCTCACCCTTGCTCACGTTGTACTTGAGCCCCAGCGCGCCGCGCACGATCTCGTTGGCCGGCGCCTTGTGGACGCCGCGCTCGCTGTCGGTCCGGGAGTACACGCCCGCCACGTGACCGGACGGCGGAACGAAGATGTTGCCCTTGTCCGGGTCGTAGACCTGGATCCACGGGAAGTAGTACGCGCCGTACTTCGAGTCGCGGGGCTTGGGCAGCTTGTCGACGCCGCCCGAGATGGTCTCGGGCGAATCGAGGATCGCGAACCGATCCTTGCGGGTCTCGGCGTGCGACAGCAGGGCATCCTGTACCGCCGGCGAGATCTGGCCGGGAGCGGCAATGATCGCGATCTCGTCGGTCTCCTCGAAGCACTTCAGGCCGGTGCGAGCGCCCGGGCCGCCGTCGCGACCGATGTAGAGGCCGTCGCGGCTCGGGGGCGCGCTGTGCGCAGCGACCGGCGCCTTGTCGTCCTTCTTCTCGCTCGCTACAGGCTTGGCTTCCACCTTTGCTCCCTCGGGCGCGCCGACATTCACGACGAAGCACCGAGAGCCACCATTGTTGAAGAAGCCGTAGACCGCGTGCGCGAGGTGCTCGCTGCAGTCCTTGAAATCACCGAACGTCTTCACGAACTGCGACCAGTTCGTGATGAGGACCGACTCGTTGAGCGGGCCCTTCGCCGACTCGCCGAGGAATCCGACGGTGTTGGTACCGACCGCTTCGATCGGCTTTGAGCCGCGATCGACCTCTTCGACATATACGCCAGGGGACAGGTAACTGGTTGCCATTCGCTTATTCTCCTTGTCGTTGCCGATAACGGTGGTCTTCGCCCGTCCATCGGATCGCCGCACGTGCCCCATGCACGCCGCGGCACAAAACCTTGGTCATTTCTTCCCCGACCCGCCTCCCAGATCGACGCGCCGCGGGGGGCCCAGGAACGGATTGCCGCTCGGGCCGGTCTCGCTGATGCGCGGATCGGTGATCGACTTGTACTCGAGCTGGCGGGTCTGGACGCGCTTGAACTCCTCGAGCTTGTCGGGGAGGATCGGGATCGCGGTCCACGCCTGGACGGCCGGCCGCACCGGCTGGTTCAGGCTGCCCCAGAACCGGGCGAGCGTGCCCTCGTCGAGCCGCGCCGACATCAGGATATTGAGCTTGAAGTCGTCCTCGAACGACTGGCCTTTGAGCTTGTCGCGGCCGAGCTCCGGATTCTCCATCACAGTCCGGATGATGAGACCCAGCAGTAGCTGCTCGTCTTCGGGAGTTTGCGCCCACGCGGAGATCAGGTAATCGAGCCGCACCCACAGCCGCCGGTTGCGGAAGAACTCCTTGATCGTGCCGTCCTCCTGCGGGACCTCGACGAGCTCGCGATGCGGCGTCGCGTCGTAGCCCTCGGGGTCGATCGACATCTGGTACAGGTAGACCGAGACCGCCGGGAGCTTGCCCTCGACCGCGTCCGGGCGCGGCGCTTGCTCGACGATGTGCACGCGCTTGTAGCCGTTGCGCTTGAACTCGTCCTGCAGCAGCCGGGACAACGTCTCGGACGTCTCCTTGATGATGTGATGCTGAGGAGTCATCGCGCTGACCCAGCCCACTCCCCTGTGGACAGGTCGCGCGATGTTAGCTGCTCTCGTACGACGCTCAAGCGCGAATGAACGAAAACGACCGGCCTCACCAATCATCGAAGCGAATTTGCGGCGGCGCGCACAATACCGCGCCCGGGGTTTTGCTGACTCACATACGAGTCCGCTTCGGTGACCATCTCTGCTTCAGCTCGACGGGTTGACACCCCGTAGGCGAGCAAACATGGTGAATGCGTGGCGGGCCGTCATCTGTTTGTCTGCACGAACGGCCGATCCTCCGGGAAACCAGCCTGCGGACCGCGCGGTGGTGACGACCTGGTGGCAGCCGTGCAGCACCAGCTGCTCGCGCGCAACGCCACCGATGTGCTCGTCACGCCTTGTGGTTGTCTCGGGCCGTGCTTCGATGGTCCCAACGCCGTCGTCTACCCCGACGGCGTCTGGTACGCCGGCCTCGAGCCGCGAGACGCGGTGGGTCTGGCCGAGCACCTGATCGGCGGCGCGCCGCTGCGCGCGAAGGTGGCCGGGCGGCCCGGTGCGCCCGACCCGGACGGCGCGGGTCCGCTCCCGGCACCCCCCGCGCCCGAATGACCGCCCGCGCCCACGCCCGGAATGACCGCCCGCGCCCAATGACCGCCCGCGCCCCAATGACCGCCCGCGCCCCAATGACCGCCCCCGCCCCGAATCACCGCCCGCGCCCGAATGACCGTCCGCGCCCGAATGACGGCGACCGATCGGTACGCGCGCTGCGATGCCGCGATCGATTCGCGCCCCCCTGCGCGATCGATCACCCTGCGCGGTGATTCGCGGCGTGCGTCACGCCACCGCGTCGGCGATCCGCGCGATCGGCGTCGTTTCCCAGGTGTGGATCGCCTGGTGCGTGGTCGCTTCCAGGTCGTCGGTGATCTCGGCCACGCACACCCACGGGAAGCTGTCGCTGAGCACGGCGCGAAGGTCGGTCGACTGCACGCCGAACCCGGGCGCGAGCAGGCACACGCCGACGTGCAGCTGCGAGCGCGTCAGCAGGTCGATCACCTCGAGCGGCGTCTTGGGCGCCAGCGGCGTCATCCCGCGGTCCGCCAGCCGCGTGATCAGATCGCGCTTGCGATCCGAGTTCTCGTCGATCACGAGGATCGGGCGCCGGCGAGCAGCGCCGCGCGCCGACGCGATCGAGGCGTCGATCGAGTCGCGCAGTGAATCGTCCACGCGATCGAACTTGAGTGCGATGCGCCACTGCGAGCCCATCGGCTCGACGCGCACGGTGCGGGCGACGACCCAGCCGCTGCCCTCGGCGAGTCTGATTTCGATATCGAGTTCTTGTTCGATCGGCCGGCTCGCGGCGCTGATCAGCGCGCCGCTCTGTGAGAGATTCTCGATCATGCCGTGTAGTGGTCCGCCACTCGCGTAGAGCACGGCAAAACCACGTACGGGCACACGTAGGGCACGACGACGTTCTCCCAGGATTACCGAGTCAACCATGCGTCCTCCACCATCTCAGTCTACGGGAGCCAGACAACGTCCGATCGTGAAATGTGGGCGCGTCCTCGAGAAAGGTATTTGACGCCTCGCGTCAATACATCGACAGCGTAGCAATCCACCACGACCGCAAAGCGATCATGCGACGTGCGCATGTCGCGTGGGGGATCCGACGAGTCCCTCCGGTGAAGTCGTACGTCGGACCGTGCAGTTTTCGCACGATCGAACGAGTCAATACCGCACACCCCGTCTTGCTTTTCGCGAAATGGGACTCAATAGGTCAGCAGCGCATCGAGGTGACTGCGCTCCCACCCCTTCGCCTGGGCGTAGAACTCGAAGCCGGCCTCGTCGGCGAGGAACTCCTTCGAGTGGAACTCGCGCCGCCCGTTCTTGACCCGGATGTCGTGGACCTGGTGAAGCATCTCGTGGAACACGATCCACGCGACGAAGAACCGCGGAACGAACGCGCGATCGAGCGAGCGGTGGATGCGGATCAGGCGATCCTCGACCGAGTAGCTGCCCATCTTGATCGAGTTGCGCCGGCGCGGGCGGCCGCAGCGCGGGCCCCACGTGATCGCGGCGTCGATCCGGTTGTCGAAGTAGCGCGCGTTGAGCTCGTCGAAGATCGATCGCAGATCGTGGAACTCGCCGGCCGTGAAGATGACCTGGGTCGGCGCCCGGCGCGCCCGGCCGCGGACGTGCCCGGCGTTGGCGTCGATGAAGTCGCCCAGGACGCGCGACGCGTCGGCGTCGTTCTCGGCGATGTAGCGCGCGAGCGCGCGGGTGATCACCGGATCGGCGTCCGCGAACATGTGGTGCAGCCGGACCTCGTAGCGCCGCGCTCCCGGGCGCGGACGAGCCGGCGCGCGGTCGTCGCCGGCGGGGGCGGCAGGTTGCGCGCGGCGGTCCTCGCCCTCGGAGGCTGCGATCCGGCGCACCGAGATCATCGTGTAGCGGTTGTCGGTGAGCGTGACCTGCACGCGGCCGTGGGCGAGGTGTGCGCGGATCCGGCGCTCGAGGCTGTCCTGGGCATGGAGGATCTCGCCCGCCACGAACGGCGCGGCCTTCCTCGCCCGCCGCAGCGCCTCGACCAGCGCGACGGCACGACTCGCGCCGGCGGTGTCGCTGCGGACAGGCGGACCGGCGCAGGGCTCGATGAACGGCGCACGGGTGGCGGGCAAAGCTTCACTCAACGCGAACTCCTCATATTGAAGCACATAGCCAAGTTGTGAGCTTCCCGAGCGTGAGCGCGCACGTCACGCATGCGGACCGCCCCCCGCAGGGCTGCGGTGTCCGTCGAGAAACCCCGCTCCGCCAACGCAGGAAATGCTAGCGCGGTGCTTCCGGCGGGATCAAATTTTCCCACCACGCCGGGGATCGGATCCGATCGCAACTCTTGGGAAAACCAGGCCCCGGTGAAGACGGCGCGGGATCGCACCGGCGCCTGCCTCCATACGCTATGGTCCCGCTCTCATGAGCGCGTTTCTGGCGAAACATACTCGGACCCATAGCTGCGGCGCGCTGCGCGCCGCGGACGCGGGTCGGCAGGTCGTGCTGACCGGCTGGGTGCAGGCGTACCGCGACCACGGCGAGCGAATCTTCATCGATCTGCGCGATCGCGACGGCATCACCCAGGTGGTCGCCGATCGCACGCGGATCGCCGCGGTCCACGCGATCGCCGACACCGTGCGCCCCGAGTGGTGCATCGGGATCACCGGCGAGGTCCGCATGCGCGGCGAGCAGCTCTCGAAGGGCGAGCCCGGCGAGCAGCGCAAGATGAAGAACATGACCAACGAGAAGATCCCGACCGGCGAGATCGAGGTCTGGATCGACGAGATCGAGGTGTTCTCCCAGTCCGATACCCCGCCGTTCCAGATCGAGGACGACACCGACACCAACGACCAGCTGCGGCTCAAGTACCGCTACCTCGACCTGCGCCGGCCGCGCATGCAGAAGAACATGCGGACGCGGTCGCAGATCACCAGGACCACGCGCGACTACCTCGGCAACAACGGGTTCCTCGAGATCGAGACGCCGTTCATGGTCAAGTACACGCCGGGCGGCGCGCGTAACTTCCTCGTGCCGTCGCGGCTCAACCCGGGGTGCTTCTACGCGCTCGCCGAGTCGCCGCAGATCTTCAAGCAGCTGCTGATGGTCGGCGGCTACGAGCGCTACTTCCAGATCGTGCGGTGCTTCCGCGATGAGGACCTCCGGCTCGACCGCCAGCCCGAGTTCACCCAGATCGACCTCGAGATGTCGTTCGTCAACGAGCGGATCCTGCAGACCACGATGGAGGGTCTGATGGCCGCGCTGTGGAAGGACGTGCTCGGCATCGAGCTCGCGCTGCCGCTGCGCCGGATGACGTTCGCCGAGGCGATGGACAAGTACGGCGTCGACAAGCCCGACCTCCGGCTCGACCTCACGCTGTGCGACGTCACCCAGCCGTTCGCGACCAGCGGGTTCAAGATCTTCGAGGGCGTGATCGCCGGCGGCGGCATCGTCAAGTGCCTGCGCGTCCCGAAGAACGACAAGCTGACGCGCGCGATCATCGACGGCCTGCCCGACCTCGGCAAGTCGTTCGGGCTCAAGGGCGTCACCACGGTGCGCGTGCAGGACGGCGGCGTGTGGCAGGGCATGAAGGGCGTGTCCGACGAGGCGCGCCAGAAGGTCGAGCAGATCGCGCGCGCGGAGGTCGGCGATGCGCTGATCTTCGTCGCCGACAAGTACAAGGTCACCAACACGGCGCTCGGGCACATCCGGCTCCACCTCGGCGACAAGCTCGGGTTGACCCGCAAGGGCGAGTGGCAGTTCATGTGGCTGACCGACCCGCCGCTGTTCGAGGTCGACGAGGCGACCCGCGAGATCGCGGCCGCGCACCATCCGTTCACGTCGCCGCGCGTCGAGGACGAGGAGCTGCTCGAGAGCGCGCCGGAGCGCGTGCTGGCGCGCGCCTACGACCTGGTGCTCAACGGCGTCGAGATCGGCGGCGGCTCGATCCGTATCCATCGCAGCGACCTCCAGGCGCGGGTGTTTCGCGCGCTGCAGATCAGCGAGGACGACCAGCGCGCCAAGTTCGGGTTCCTGCTCGACGCGTTCAAGTTCGGGCCGCCGCCGCACGGCGGCATCCTTTCCAGCACAGTGGGATCCGAAGCTTGGAATTCACGTGACTTGAAGTCGCG
>JADMIO011227387.1_pt1 | contig 11971 bp, 13 predicted proteins | sample 8958161 | NCBI WGS metagenome assembly JADMIO01 (sample SAMN16585339, study PRJNA669376) | soil metagenome | isolation source: Crop rotation soil | place: USA: Cullars Rotation, Alabama | collected 2011
CCGCCGGCGACGTCGTCTTCTACGGAACGATGGAAGGCTGGTTCAAGGGGGTGAACGCCAAGACCGGCGAGCTGCTGTGGCAGTTCAAGACCGGCTCGGGAATCATCGGCCAGCCGATCACCTATCAAGGGCCGGACGGCAAACAGTACGTCGCGATCCTTTCAGGGATTGGTGGATGGCCGGGCGCGGTGGTGTCAGGTGAACTCGATACCCGTGACGGCACCGCGGCTCTGGGCTTCGCTAACGCCGTTCCTGATCTCGTCGGCGTCACCACCAAGGGCGGCATGCTCTACATCTTCGGGTTGCCATGAAACGGTTCGCGATCTTCTTCATCGTGACACTGGCGAACGCCGCCGCCCTGACGGCGACCGCAGGCGTGAAGGCTTCCTCGACCGAGCCGCTCCGGGTGTGTGCCGACCCGAACAACCTCCCGTTTACCAACGAGCGCGGCGAGGGTTTCGAGAACAAGATCGCCACGCTGCTGGCGCGTGATCTCGGCACCACCGTCGAATACACCTGGTGGGCGCAGCGCCGTGGGTTCCTGCGAAACACCTTGAGCGCCGGTGCCTGTGACGTGGTGATCGGCTATCCGACCAACGCCGATCCAGTCGCCACGACCAAGCCGTATTACCGCTCGACCTACGTGTTCGTGACCCGTCGCTCGAGCGGCATCAAGGTGAAGAGCTTCGACGACCAAGGCCTGCGCAAGGTTCGCATCGGCGTGCAGCTGGTCGGCGACGACGGCGCGAATTCGCCGCCGGCCCACGCGCTGAGCCGCCGTGGCATCACCGGCAACGTCGTCGGCTATACCGTCTACGGCGATTATCGAAAGGAAAGTCCGCCCTCCGAGATCATCGCCGCCGTCGCGCGCGGTGAGGTTGACGTGGCCGCGGCCTGGGGACCCCTCGCCGGCTACTTCGCCGCGCGCCAGTCGGTGCCGCTCGATCTGGTGCCGGTCGAGCCGCAGTTCGAGCGGCCGATGCTGCCGGAGACCTTTGAGATCTCGATGGCCGTGCGGCATCGCGATAAGGCGAGGCTGGCGCAGCTCGACGACTTCATCGTTCGTCACCGCAAGGATATCGACTCGATTCTCGCGGAGTATCACGTGCCACGGGTGGACAGGCCATGAGGGCTTCAGGCTTTGGGCTTTGGGGTGTAGGCCGTCGGCGATTGGGCATTGTGCCTTGCGCATTGTGCATCGTGCCTTGGGCACTGTGCCTTGCCGTGATCGGTTGCGAGCGCGAAGAGCGACCGTTCGACAAAATCCCCGCGACCACCGTTAACGCACAGAAGCCTTCGCTGGCGCCGCTCTTTGCAGGTGGAACCCCGAGCGCACCGCCACCGGTCAGTCCCTTCCAGGAAAACGCGTGGGGCATCAGCGAAGGCAAGCGGCTTTTCGATCAATTCAACTGCTCGGGCTGTCACTCGCACGGCGGCGGCGGTATGGGACCGGCGTTGATGGACGACAAGTGGATCTACGGTCCACAACCGGCCAACATCTTCGAAACCATCATCGAGGGGAGACCGAACGGGATGCCGTCGTTCCGCGGCAAGCTCACCGACGCGCAGGTCTGGCAGCTCGTCGCCTTTGTGCAGTCGATGAATGGTCAGGCGCCGATCGCGGCGTTGCCGGGTCGCAGCGATCACCTGTCCGGCGGCACGCCTGAAAACCTCCGTTCGGCCAAGACCCCGATCCAGACCGGGCACCCCTGATGGATCTCAACGTCCTCAATCCCCAGGGCCCGATCGCCCGCAGCATCGCGCAGCTGTCGTGGGCGCTTTTTTCCTTGTCAGGCATCGTCTATGTGGTAGTGATCGTCGCGCTGTTCTGGGCGCTGCGCCGCACGCGCGACGAGTCCGACGACTCGCCGCAGACGACGAAGCGGTTGACGAGAACGGTGGCAGCGGCGTCGGCGGTCAGTGCCTGCATCCTGGTGGCGCTCACCTTGACGACCGTGTTTGCCGACCGCGGGTTGACCCAACCGAGCGGGCAGGGTGCGATCGAGGTAGACGTCATCGGTCACATGTGGTGGTGGGATTTTCGCTACCGCGATGTCACGCCGTCCGACTGGGTGAACAGTCCGAACGAGCTGCACATCCCGGTGGGCGTACCGGTCGTCCTGCGTGTGACCTCACAGGACGTCATCCACAGCTTCTGGGTGCCCAACCTGGTTGGAAAGCGCGATCTGGTTCCAGGCCAGGTCACCTACACGTGGATCCAGGCTGACAAGCCTGGCGTCTTTCGTGGTCAGTGCGCCGAGTTTTGCGGATATCAGCATGCGCACATGGCACTGCTGGTGATAGCGGAGCCGGTCGCAGAATTTCAGAAGTGGATTCAGCATCAGCGCCAACCGGCCCCCGAGCCGGCAACGGCTGAACAACAGCGCGGCAGAGACCTATTCCTCGGCTCGACCTGTGTGACCTGCCATTCGATCCGCGGCACACCCGCCGGCTCACGCATTGGCCCGGAACTGACGCATGTCGCCACCCGGCGGACGATTGCCGCGGCGACGCTGCCGAACACGCCCGAACACCTGCGCTCGTGGATTGCGAATCCGCAGGCGATCAAGCCGGGTAACCGGATGCCTCCAAGTCCACTGGCGGCTGACGACCTCGGTGCCGTCGTTGCCTACGTGCGGAGCCTGCAGTGATGGAGCCGCAGCACGACGCCGCGCTGCGGCGGCAGCTCGAACAGACGTGGGCGGTGCCGACCGGTTTCATCGGCAGCCTGACGGTGGTCGATCACCGGACGATTGGCCGTCGATACATCGCCACCGCGTTTGTGTTCTTCATCCTCGCCGGCATCCTCGCGGCGCTGATGCGGGTGCAGCTGGCGTGGCCTGACAATCACTTCCTGTCGCCCGATCGCTACAACCAGTTCTTCACCGTGCACGGCACGGCGATGATGTTCCTGTTTGCGGTGCCGGTGATGGAAGGAATGGGCGTGTACCTGGTGCCGTTGATGGTCGGCACGCGCAACATCGCCTTTCCGCGGCTCAACGCCTTCAGCTACTACGTGTATCTGTTCGGCGGCATCATGCTGTTCACCGCGCTGCTGGTGAACACCGGGCCGGACGTGGGCTGGTTCAGCTACGTGCCGTTGGCGGGACCGGACTACTCGCCTGGCAAGCGCGCCGACTTCTGGGCGCAGCTGATCACGTTTACCGAAGTGGCCGGGCTCGCCGTCGCGGTTGAAATCGTCGCGACCACCCTGAAGACGAGAGCGCCAGGAATGTCGCTCAACCGCATTCCGCTGTTCGTCTGGGCGATGTTCGTGATGTCGCTGATGATCATCTTCGCGATGCCTTCAGTGGTCACCAGCAGCAGCTTCCTGTTGCTGGATCGGCTCGTCGGCACGCATTTCTACAACCCCGCTGAAGGCGGCGACGCACTGCTGTGGCAGCACCTGTTCTGGTTCTTCGGTCACCCCGAGGTCTACATCATCTTCATTCCCGCGCTCGGGATGGTGTCGGCCATCATCACGGCATTCACCAGCCGGCCGATCTTCGGCTACACCGCCATGGTGCTGGCCCTGGTCGCGACCGGGTTCATCGGTTTCGGGTTGTGGGCACACCACATGTTTGCCACCGGGCTGCCGCAACTCGGGCTGGTCTACTTCACCTCGGCGAGCATGATCATCGCGATTCCCAGCGGCGTGCAGATTTTCTGCTGGATCGCCTCGATCTGGCGCGGCCGACCGCGACTGATGACGCCGATGCTGTTCGTGCTCGGGTTCGTCGCCATCTTCGTGCTCGGTGGGCTGACCGGCGTGACGCTCGCGTCGGTGCCGTTCGATCTGCAGGTCCACGACACCTATTACGTGGTCGCGCACTTTCACTACGTGCTGCTGGGCGGCGCCGTCTTTCCCTTGATCGGCGGGATCTACTTCTGGTTTCCAAAGATGACGGGCCGGCTGTTGGATGAGCGGCTGGGACGCATCAACTTCTGGCTGCTGTTCGTGGGCTTCAACGTCACCTTCTTTCCGCAGCACTTTCTCGGGCTGAAGGGCATGCCGCGCCGTGTGTATACGTATCCCGCCGAGGTCGGTTGGGGGCCGCTCAACTTCATCTCGACACTGGGCGCCGTGCTGCTGCTGGTCGGCGGGGTGCTGCTGGTGTTCAACGTCCTTCGCAGCCTGAAGTGGGGTGAGGTGGCGGGCGACAATCCGTGGGGTGCCGATTCGCTCGAGTGGATGACCTCGTCGCCGCCGCCGGTCTACAACTTTCTCCACATCCCTGTGGTCGAAGGGCGCAACGCGATCTGGGACCGGTCAGCGGATGCGCCGATCGTCGTCGGCATCCGCAGTGACATCCGCGACGTGCTCGTCACCGATGTGATGGATGCGCATCCGGCGCACTTGAGCGAGTATCCGCGACCCAGCATCTGGCCGTTTCTCACCGCGGTGGTGACATCGGCCTTTTTCGTTGGGTCGATCTTCACGCCTTGGGCGCTGCCGGTGGCCATTCCGCCGCTGACAGTGACACTGGTCGGATGGTTCTGGCCGAAGAAGGACGAGGTTGGCCACGAGGAGGAGCCAGCACGGGAACTGCGAGAGGCGCGGGCATGACGAACGATCGCGAGCCGCGGGCGCGAACGCTGGACGTATCGGACCTGCCGTCGTACGCCTTCGGCCACCAGGGGCTGATCTGGTGGGGGACGGTCGGCTACATGGTCATCGAAGGTTCGATGTTCGTGATCGTGCTGGTGGTGTACTTCTACCTGCGCCTCAAGGTGGACGCTTGGCCCCCCAGCCTGCCCGATCCTGATCCGCTCTACGGAACCATCAACCTTGGGGTGCTGCTGATCAGCATGGTGCCCAACCAGATGGCAAAGCGCGCGGCCGAACGGCTGGATCTCGGCATGACGCGAATCTGGATGGTGGTGATGGTCATCTTCGGCCTGCTGCCATTGGCTATCCGCTTCTACGAGTACTTCGCGCTCAACTGCCGTTGGGACAGCAACGCATACGGTTCAATCGTCTGGCTGCTCATCAGCCTGCACACGCTCCACCTTGCAACTGACCTCGGCGACACCGTCGTGCTCGCGGCGCTGGCGTTCAGCGACAGGTTCGAGGAGAAGCGCTTCGCCGACATCAGCGAGAACGCCCTCTACTGGTACTTCATCGTCCTGGCGTGGATTCCCGTGTACCTGGTGATCTACTTCGCCCCGCGGTGGCTGTGATGAGCGGCGACGTGGCACGGGATTACTGGGACGACTGGGGATTGGTCCTGTTGAACGCGGCGATGGGGCTGGGGCCGCTGGCCGTGTCACTCGACTTGCTGGTTGGCTATGCACTCGTCAAGCCGCTATGCGCGAGCGGACAGCCGTATCTGCTTCGGACGATATCGCTCGCCGCGCTGTTGACGGCTGCGGCCGGCGCCTTCATCGGCTGGCGTTGCCTCTACCGGCTGGTTGGAAGGGCACACGACGACGGCGGGCGAGTGATCGATCGAAGCTACTTCGTGGCGGTGGTCGCAGTGGGGCTGGATGTGTTGTGCGCGGTTCTGATACTCACCGCCGCGGGCTCCCGGATGTTGACGCCATGCCAGTGATCCGCCCGCTGATCGGCGCGGCGATGCTGCTGATGGCGCCGGCCACCGCATTTGCCCATAACGGAGTTGTGCACGGATCCACCGAACCGCGAGCGCTTTCGCCGTGGGACCTGGCGGTGCTTGGTGGGCTGTTGCTGTTCGGCATGCTCTACGGCGTCGGCAGCTATCGTCTGGCGGCGCGCGGCGCGGTGCACCGCAGGTTCGAACAGGCGGCGTTCGCGTTTGGCTGGATGGCACTGGTGGCTGCGGTGTTGCCGCCGATCGATCGCTGGGCGATCGAGCTGTTTTCCGCTCACATGGCGCAGCACGAGCTCATGATGCTGGTTGGCGTGCCGTTGATGATTGCCGGCCGCCCGCTGCCCACCTGCATGGCCGGGTTGCCTGATCGCGTCCACCCAGTGATGACCGCGGCGCTGCAGACGCACACGGCCGGAAACGTGTGGCGCACGCTGACGTCGCCTCTTGTTGCCTGGGTACTCCACGGTCTCGCGATCTGGGTGTGGCACCTGCCGGCCCTGTACGATGCGGCCGCGGGCAACGAAGCGATTCACGCGCTGCAGCACGCGAGCTTCGTGTCGACGGCCGCGTTTTTCTGGTGGGGGATGTTGTACGGGCGCTACGGGCGCGTTGGATATGGCGCGGCGGTGTTCTATGTGTTCACCACCGCGGTGCACACAGGCGCGCTCGGCGCATTTCTCACGTTCGCAGGATCGCCGATGTATCCCTTCTACGCCGCCCCGGCCGCCGCGCACGGAGTCGATACGCTCGCCGATCAGCAGCTCGCCGGATTGCTCATGTGGATCCCGGCGGGATTCGTCCTCACCGTGCTCGGCATCGCGCTCTTCGCCGCCTGGCTCGGTGAATCGGAGCGTCGGTCGCTGGCGGGTCCGAAAGGACCCGCCCTACGGTTGTAGCCCTACAGCGGATTCGGCCGCTCGTTCAATTCGATATATGTTCCCCACGGATCGGTGATGAACGCCAGCGCGGCGCCGGTCTGGGCGTTCCGCGTGAACGGTCGATCGAGCTTGATGCCGGCCGCCTCGAGCTTCTTGCAGAACGCCTCGAGGTTGGTGATGTCGAAGCCGATGTGATCCAGCACGCGTCCCTTCGTCGTCACCGCCGGCATCGTTGCCGCCGAGTAGGTCAGGTTGGCGCCAGGAACGTCGCCCGCCTTGTTCTGTCCACGCATGCCCGGCGTGGCGCCGAAGTACTTCGCATACCACGCCTGGATTTCAGGGATGGCTGCTTCAGGCACGTTGAAGTGCACGTGATGATGCTGAATCGGGTACTTCTGTTCCTTGTTCTCGAGGATCTCGATGCGGAGTCCGTCGCCGGTTTCAACAAACGCCTGATCGGTGCGGCCGTTGCCACCGGGCAACACCTGCACGCCGGCCGCCTTCCACTTCGCAACGGCTTCAGGCACGCTCAGCACCGTGAAGCCGACGTGGTTGACGACGCTGCCGACGGTGCCGCCATTGGCGGGCGCCGCACCTGCAGCCTGATTGAGATAGACCGCGACGCCCGGGAACTTCACGATCTCGAAGTTGCCGTTCTTGATGGCGGTGCCGCCCATGGCGACGAGGATCTTCTTGGTGGCCTCGATGTCTTTCGAGTTGAGATGCCAGTGACCCATCGTCACGCCCATGCTGTTGGGCGGAAAGAGGGCTGCCTGCGCCCACGTGGTGGCGGGCGAGAGGAGCAAGACGACCCAGAGCGCCGATATCAGCTTTCTCACAACTGCACCTCGCGTTGAATGTGGCGGGTGAAGATTACCCGGTTCGGGCTGCCGAACAAAATTGTGAGTGCATTTCAAAATTTGGACATATGGCGGGCGGTGAAGGCCCCGTCCGTGAGGCGCACGATTGATCGCCTAGGTCTTCATCGGGCGGGGCTTTAGAGTCCGCCATCAAGCTCTGGCGTTTGTCATGCATTGGCCTGTCGCCGTGAGATCACCTATTCGACGAAGCTGGCAATCGGTCACGATTGCTCTGGTTGTCGCTCTTGCCGCCGCGTGCGGCGGAGGGTCTACGCCGACCAGTCCGACGCCGACGCCCGCTCCCGCTCCCGCACCTGCCCCGGCTCCGGCACCCGCGCCCGCACCTGCACCCGCTCCGGCACCTGCTCCGGCACCCGCGCCGGCGCCTTCGGGGCCGACGTGTGCAGCGCCGACGATCAACGGGTTGCCAACGACCGTGTCGAATCTCGGCAGCCGATTCAACTTCACCGTCAGCGCGCCCTCCGGGTGCGCATGGACCGCGCGCACCGATGTGTCCTGGGCCGACGTTGGCCCCGGATCCGGCAGCGGCGACGGCTCGCTCGTTCTCGCGTTCACCGAAAACGAGGCCCGCAGCACGCGCTCGCTCGCGGTGACCATCAACGGGACCACCGCTCGCGTCACGCAGAACGGCCGGCCCTGCACGTACTCGGTGAATCCATCGGCGATCGAACTGAACAACGATTCGACCGGCGCGTCGATCGTGCTCACGACATTGGATGGTTGTGCGTGGACCGCCACCTCGAACCAGGACTGGATTCGTCCGGTGCCGGCTTCGGCCAGCGGCTCGGGGTCCGCGACGATTCAGTTCGACGTCCAGTCGAACGGCGGCAGCCAGCGCACGGCAGTGTTGACGATTGCCGGCCTGCGCGTCGACGTGACGCAGCGCAGCAAATAGCACTCACGTAGGCCGGGTCCTTTCGGACCCGGCATCCTTGTACCCCGCCCTATTGACACGGAACAGCACACCTCCAAGAATCCCCGCGGAGGTGTTTCATGCCGCTTCGATTGGCCGGCGTCACCGCGGCCGCGCTCCTGATCCTTCCCACACTGGCAAATTCACAAGTGCTGATGCAGCGCGACGTGTCGCTGCGGATGGCGCTCACCATTGCCGAGACGGCATCGGCGCAGTGCGGCGCGATCGCGTCAGTGGCGGTGGTGGATCGGGCGGGGCGGCTGAAGGTGTTTCTGCAGGGCGACGGCGCCGCGCCGCATAACCTCGAACTGGCGCGGCGCAAGGCCTACACCGCGCGCACGTTCCGCCGCACCTCCGCGGATTGGGCGACCCGCACCGAGACGACCAACCAAGGACAGCGGATGCTGAACGACGTCATTCCGCTGATGGGCGGCGTGCCGATCAACGTGGGTGAAGAGACCATTGGCGGCGTTGGCCTCAGCGGCGCGCCAGACGGTGGGGCACAGGAAGAGGCGTGTGCGAAAGCCGGAATCGCGAAGGTGGCCGACCAGCTGCGCTGAGCCGGTATACTTGAACGGCCTCTCTGACGCCGGAGTGGTGAAACTGGCAGACGCGCCGGACTCAAAATCCGGTGACCGCAAGGTCGTGGGGGTTCGATTCCCCCCTCCGGCACCAGCCTTCGCTCTCGCTCGAACCAATCGCGAGCTTCGGCTCCGCCAGCTGTCCTTTCCTGTCCTTTGCCCGAGCTCGCCTCCCGTGTTACCGTGCGTCGCTTGCTTGAGGGAGATATGTCAAAGATCAACACGTCCACTCTTGCGTTGTTCGGCATCGTTTCGCTGGCGTCGGGCCTGCTGCTGGCACAGACCAACAGGCCCGGGGAGTATCCGCGGGGCGAAAAGCCGGCTGCGACAATGAATTTTTTCGTGACGAGCGTGCCTGTGGGCGACGGCGGCAATCTCGGCGGACTGGCCGGCGCCGATGCGCATTGCCAGATGCTCGCAACCGCCGTCGGAGCGGGCAATCGCACCTGGCACGCCTATCTGAGCACGCAAGCGCGGCCCGGCACGCCGGCAGTGAACGCGCGCGACCGCATCGGCAAGGGTCCCTGGTACAACTTTCGAGGCGAGATGATCGCGCAGGATCTGGCGCATCTCCACGGCGACACGTTGGAGCTCGCCCACCAGGGGAACAATCTGAACAAGCTCACGGGGCTGACGGAGAAAGGGCAGATCGTACCGGGTCTGTACGACTACAACGATCCGCGTGACACCGACTGGGAATACGCCAAGATCACCCGGTTCTCCAGCCGGCACGAAATGCTCACCGGCAGCCAGCCCGATGGCACCGCGTTCACCGATAGCCAGGATCACACCTGCGATAACTGGACGAGCAACAAGAGCCCGGAGGCAGGACGGGGCAACGACCTGAATGCATCCGATGGCCGGTTCAACGCCCAGATCGGTTTTCCCGATCGCAATGGCGGCGGCAATGGTTCCTGGAATTCCGCGCACGGCACACGCGGCTGCGCCCAGGCGGATCTGCCCCGAACCCACGGCCAGGGCATGTTTTACTGCTTCGCGACCAACTAGGATGACGAACTCACCGATGACGAGGCCACGCGCGTACATTGTGTTGTTGTCTGCCTTGCTGCTGGCGCAGCAGGCCGCGACCGCCCAGTACAACACCCAGGGTGTGACGCCGCCCCCGAACAGCAATCCGACGCCTGCCAAGATGACGTTCTTCGTCACCAGCGTGGGGATCGGCAAAGGCGGAAACCTCGGCGGACTTGCAGGCGCGGACGCGCATTGCCAGGCGCTGGCAACGGCTGTGGGCGCCGGTGGTCATACGTGGCATGCCTATCTCAGCACGCAGGCTCGTCCCGGGCAGCCGGCGGTCAACGCGCGCGATCGCATCGGCAGCGGCCCCTGGTTCAATTGGTCGTTCGCGCAACTCGGCGCGCCGCAGAATGCCCTGATCTCGACGGACCTCGCCGACCTTCACGGAGACACGCTCATCCAGGCGCAGCGTGGCAACAACTTCTTCAAGCAGTCGGCGCGCAACGAGCATGGGCAGGTGATTCACGGCATCGGCGACCCGGGGCCGATTCAACACGAAATCCTGACCGGATCGAAATGGGACGGCCGCGCCTATACCGATAACGCCGACCACACGTGCAACAACTGGACGAGTAGCTCAACTGGGTCTGCGCAGGTCGGTCATTCCGATCGGATTGGCAATGGCTCCTCGTGGAATTCGTCCAACGCGACGAAGGGCTGCAGCCAGGCCGATCTGGAAAGCGCCGGCGGCGCCGGCCTTTTCTACTGCTTCGCGATCAATTAACCTCGCCCCATGACCGCGCGCTCCTCGCGGCGAGCGTTTCTCACAGCGTCCTGCCGCGCCGTCCCGTTGCTGCTGACGCCGGCCATCGTTCGCGCCGCTCAGACCGGGCGGCGGCCGGAGTTCCGCTTCTCGCAGTACCACAACCAGGCGCCCGAGAGCCCGCTCCATCTCAATCTCACGGCGATGTGGGAGGCGATTCGGGTCGAGACCGGCGGACGGGTCGAGACGCGCGTCTATCCGCAAAACAACAACATCCCCGGCAGCGATCCCGAGGCGTTGCGGATGCTCGTGGATGGCCGCATCGAATTCTTCACGCTGATGGGAGGCGTGCTCGACAGCGTCGCCCCTGCCACCGCCGTGCAGAACGTGCCCTTCGCGTTCCGGTCGGCCGAACACGCGCACCACGTCATGGATGGTCCGCTCGGGGCCTACATCAGGGCTGAGGTCGAAGCCGCGGGGTTGTACGCGTTTCCGGTTGGCGCATTCGACAACGGGATGCGGCAGGTCTCCGCGGTCCCGCGCCCCATCGTCGGGCCGGACGACCTCGCCGGCATGAGGATGCGAACGCCCGCTGCGCCGCTGATTGCCGATACGTTCCGGGCGTTCGGCGCCGAGCCGGTCACCGTGAACAGCGACAGCATCTACGCGGCTCTCAAGAGCGGGAAGGTTGACGCGCAAGAGAATCCGCTCGCGCTGATCACGCTGTTCAAGCTGTATGAAGTCGTCGGCTACATCAGCATGACCAACCACATCTGGTCAGGCTTCAATCAGCTGGCCCATCTCGGAACGTGGAGGCGCCTGCCCGAAGACATCCGCGGCATCATCGAGCGCCACGTCGCCGCATCGGTGCGCCGCCAGCGGCAGGATCAGGCAGCGCTCAATGCCCGCATGCGCGTCGAGCTCGCGAAGATGGGACCCGTGTTCAACGAGGTCGATCAGGGTCCATTCCGGCGACGAATCTCGTCGGTATATGCGAAGTGGAAGGCGCAGCTCGGATCGAAGTGCTGGGGGCTGCTCGAAGCCGAGTGTGGGCCGCTGGCGTAGTCCCGGCGAATTGCAGGCAGAAAACGTCCTGGTGGAACTGCGCGTGCTTGAAATGAGGCGAGATGGTGCCTCCGCACGAATTCGCTGACGTTCTCGACCGCATCCGGCAGTGCTTTGTGCGGGAGCCGTCGCTCCGTGCCGACGTGCCGTGATCGCCGCCAAGGCGAGGACCTCCGTTGAGGTGTGTGTCAGCGCGCTCGCCGTGCTCAACCACAGCGGCTTCATCCGGTGGTCGGACGATGTCGTGATCGCGCGGCGGAGCGATACCGAGCCGCACGATGGCAAACAGCAGGACGATCGTGGCTAGTGTACGACGTACTCCCGATCGAGCAACTCGAAGGCGAG
>JADMIO011216438.1_pt1 | contig 11970 bp, 10 predicted proteins | sample 8958161 | NCBI WGS metagenome assembly JADMIO01 (sample SAMN16585339, study PRJNA669376) | soil metagenome | isolation source: Crop rotation soil | place: USA: Cullars Rotation, Alabama | collected 2011
CGCGACAACTTGTCCACGTGGAATTCTAAGCTTAGGATCCCAATGTGCTGGAAAGTGGCTCGACGGCCGCTTCAGCGAGGCGGAGAAGGCGGGCGGCAAAGACCCCGAGGTCTGGATGGTGCACAGCGGCGGCTTCTACAAGGTCGCCAAGTCGAAGAGCTTCGACGTCGGCCGCACGCTGCACTGGTTCCAGTGGGAGGCGGCGACGACGTGGCTGTCGGGGATGGTGCTGCTCGTCCTCGTCTACTGGATCGGCGGCACCATGGTGGACAGCAGCATCGCCGACATCGCCAACTGGAAGGCGGTGACCATCGGCGTGGTGGTGATCTTCCTCGGCTGGGGCGTCTACGACGGCATGATGAAGTCGCCCATCGGGCGCTCGGAGCGCACCGCCGCCATCGTCGGCTTCGCCCTCATCGCCGCCCTCGCCTTCACGCTGTCGCGCTGGATCTCCGGGCGGGCGCTCTTCATCCACGTCGGCGCCCTCTTCGGCACCATCATGGCCAACAACGTCTCGATGCGCATCATCCCGGCGCAGAAGAAGATGGTGGCGGCGGTCCGCGAGGGGCGCACGCCCGACGCCGGGCTCGGGGCAAGCGCCAAGCTGCGCAGCAAGCAGAACACCTTCCTCGCCGTGCCGGTGGTGTTCCTGATGATGAGCAACCACTTCCCCACCCTCACCTACGGCAGCAGCTGGGGCTGGGCGATCCTCTGCGCGATGGTGCTCGCCGGCTGGGCCGCGGCGAGCTGGATCCGCCGCGCCTGAGCGCGAGCTTCGAAGGGGCGGCGCGGCGCCGCCCTCAACGGCTCGGCGCCGACCGCGCGGCGAGGAAGGGCAGCACCTCGGCGAGCAGCTCGCGCGGCCGCTCCTCCATCGGCGAGTGGCCGCAGTCGGGGATGACGGCGAGGCGCGCGGCGGGGAGGGCGGCCGCCATGCGCTCGCCGTTGGAAAGCGGCGTCAGCGTGTCGTCGCGTCCCCACACCAGCAGCGCCGGCACGCGGATCGCCGCCAGGTCGACCTCGGGCGACGGCGCGCCGTTCTTCGCCATCAAGCCGTAGTAGGCGTCGTCGACGCCGTCGATGCGCAGGCGGTCGAGGTAGGCGCGCGCCAGCTCGGGCGTCGCCAGCGCGTCGTCGCCGTAGGCGGCACGCAGGCTCTTCTGGATGTAGCCGGGGCGCATCGCCACCGTGCGCAGGTAGACGTAGGTGAGCGGGCGCAGGTTGGCCGAGCGCGAGCGGCGGGTGGCGCTGTAGCGCGGCAGCGTCGAGTCGAGCAGCGCCATCGAGCGCACGCGCTCGGGATGGTGGGCGGCGATCCACAACGTCAGGCCGCCGCCGTACGAGTGGCCGACGAAGTGGGCGCTCGCGACGCCGAGCCGGTCGAGGACGCCGAGGACGAGCCGCATCTGGCCGTCGATGGTGTAGTCGGCGGGGTCGCGCCGGCGCTCGGTGTAGCCGAAGCCGTTGAGGTCGACGGCGATGACGCGGTGGCGCATCGCCAGCTCGGGCACGACGAGGCGCCAGGAGTAGGTGGACTCGCCGAAGCCGTGCAGCAGCACCACCGGCTCGCCGGCGCCGGTCTGCTCGACGTGCACGGCCTGACCTTCGACGTCGAGGAGGTCGCCGGCGGGAAGGCTGGCGCGGACGGCGCTCCACGGCTGCATCGAGACGCAGCCGCCGAGCGCCCCGGCGGCGGCGATGGCGAAAGCGGCGAGCGGCGTCGCCAGGCGGATGGGCGGTCGCATCACCGCACGATACGCGAGCGACGGCCCCGTGGATCAGTGGCCGGCGGCTGCGGGTCGAGCGGGGCGGTAGAATTCACGCCAATGTGCAGGAACATCAAGCGGCTCCACAACGTCGACCCCCCGGTCGCTTCCGGCGAGGCGCGCAACGCCGCGCTGCAGTACGTACGCAAGATCGCGGGCACCACCAAACCGTCGCGGGACAACGCCGCCGCCTTCGCGCGCGCCGTCGACGAGGTCGCCGCGGCGAGCGAGCGGCTGCTCGCCTCGCTGGTGACCCACGCGCCGCCGCAGGACCGCGAGGCGGCGGCGGCGAAGCGGCGCGAGCGTTACGCGGCGCGAGCCTGAGCCCGGTCGGTCGGAACCCTCGTCGCTCCGCTCCTCGGGATACGCCGCCGTCGCGGGCTTCGCCCGCTGCGGCGGCTAGGGGAAGTACCCCGTCGGCGCGCGCAGTCGCAGGCCGCCGGTCGCGGCGACCTCGAGCGGCCGCCACTGGTCGGGCATCGCCGCCGCGGAGTGAAAGACGAGCTGGTACTGCTGGCGCAGCTCGCGGGCGATCTTCGCGTAGACGGGGGCGAGCTCGGACTCGCGCTGGACCAGGAACCAGGTGGCGCCGGTGTCCTCGGCGATGCGGGCGACGCGGCGCGCCTGCAGGCGACCGACGCCGAGCTTCATCCAGCGCTGCAGCGTGCGGTTCTTGATCACCGGGTAGATCGGCACGCCGGCGTAGCGAGCGTAGTGCACCAGGTGGTCGAGCTCGAAGCGGCTGCCCTGGTCGGCGCCGTCGGTGAGCAGCACCAGCGCGTGTCGCCCCGGCGTCGTCTGCAGCGCGTAGAGCATCTCGACGACGCTGTCGTAGAGGTGGGTCTCGCCGCTCGGTTGCATTTGGTCGATCGCCAGCGCGGCGGCGTTGGCGTCGTTGGTCCAGCCGGTGAGCCAGAAGGTGCGTTGGTTGAAGCCGACGACGGCGAGGCGGTCCTGCGGGCGCAGCAGCTCGCGCGCGAACCGGCGCGCCGCCGCCTTCACCACCGGCAGCTCCTCGAGCATGCTCTGCGAGTAGTCGATGAGCAGGATGACGTGCAGCGGCTGCTCGCCGGCGGGCAGCAGGCCCTCGATCGGGCGGCGCTCGCCGGCGTCCCACAGCGCGAGCGACTCGGCACGCAGCGGCGTGGTCTCGGCTCCCACCACCGACACCGGCACCTGCTGCAGGGTGACGTCGGCGGAAGCGTGCGCCGGCCCGCCGAAGAAGACGACGTCGTTGGCCTCCTGCCCGCCCGCCCGCACCACTGCCCGCGCGTAGATCGCGCCGGGGAAGCGCGCGCCCTCGACGACGGCGCCGTAGGGCGCCGCGGGATCGGTGGCGACCCGCTCCTCGCCGACGAAGAAGTCGACGCCGGCGAGGCGCAGCTCCGGCGGGCCGAGGACGCTCGCGTGCAGCTCGGCATTGCCGCTCGCCGGCCACGCCGGCGGGCCCTGCAGTCGGACACGGAAGGGCGGCCGGGGGTCGTTGATCGTCGCCTCGTCCTCGCCGACGACGTGGCCCTGGGCGTCGTAGCCCACCGCGCGCAGGCGCAGGCGGCGCAGGAAAAAGCCGACCCTGAGCTCAGCGGTGATGGCGCGCCCCGCCGCGGCGCCGTGCGGCACGCCGTTGACGAAGAGCGCCAGGCGCTCCACGGGCGCGGTCGCCACCACCGGCAAACGCAGTGTGCCGGTGACGAGGCCGGTGGGTTTGTGAGTGATGCGAACGGGCTGGGTGGAGGCGTCCTGAGCGCGGGCGCCGGCCGCGAGGGCGATCGTCGCCGACAGCACGAGGAGCCAAGGGCGAGCCAGGGTGCGCTTCATGGCAGCTGCAACAGCAGGCGGCCGCATCGTTCTTCCACACCCGAGAGTCAGCCTCTCTCGATTGACGCCGCAGTTACGCCGGGCTGGAACGGCGATTGCTCATCCCCCTGGCGACGCGCGTCCCGTGGAGGCCACGGGCGCGGCCGACCGCGAGGAGGTACACCATGTCCAGAAAGAACACCATCGGCGCCCTCATGCTTGGACTCTCCGTCCTTGCCGCTCCCGCCACCACCGGTGTGGCCTACGCCAAGGGCCCGCTCGACGTCGTGCGCGAGGCCCACGAGCGCCACGTGCGGATGATCAAGAAGGCTCACGCGCGGCACCTGCGCGTCATCCACAAGATCGAGGCCGCCCACGAGCGCCACGTCAGCCACGCGCCGCGGCCGGTGCGCGAGGTGCACCGGTTCGTCCACCAGCGCCACCGCGCGCACGTGCGCGCCATCAACAAGGTCCAGAGCTTCGTCGAGCGGCGTCACGCCGCGCACGAGCGCGACGTCAGCGGCGCCGTCGCGATCGTCGAGCGTCACCACCGCGAGCACCGGCGCGCGCTGGGTCTGGGCCGCGTCGAGAGCGACGTGGCGAGCGTCGGCGCCAGCGTCGAGCGCGCCCACGAACGGCACGTGAGCGCGCTCGAGCGCCTCGCCGATTGGCTGGTGGGCGCCTAGCCTCGGCCGGTCCCTGCCTTGGCGTTCCTAGGTTCGCCCGGGATTGGCGACGACGACCTCGCACTGCAGCGTCTCGTCGCCACTCTCGAGCGTCCACTCGATGTGCGTTCCGACGCCGCCCGAGTTCCGAATCAGGATCGTCGCTCCATCGATGAGGACCGTGCAGCCGGCGGGATGGGGCTTGCCGCCGCCGCCGGGCTTCCAGCAGTCGTAGCCCGTGACCGTCGGCGCCGGCGCCGGGCCGCAGGCGTTGACCGCCGAGCCGGTGAAGGAGATCGGCGCCTCCGGCGGCGTGATCGTCTCCGGGCTGTTGCAGGAGAGCACCGTCGGCGACGTGTTCTCGCCGGTCACCGTCACCGTCGCCGTGCAGGAGGCGGAGAGCTCGCCGTCGAAGGCGACGAGCGTGACCTCCGTGTCGCCGATCGGGTACGGCCCGCCGGGGTCCTGGCTGAGCAGCAACGGGGCGCCCTCGGGGTCGAAGGAGCCGTCGTCGATCGAGGCGTTGGCACCGCACTGCCCGGGCGCGGCGGCGACCTCGACGTCCTGGCAGATCGCCTCGGGCGGCTGGTTCTCGACCGCCGTCACGGCGACCTGGAGGACGTTGAAGTTCCAGCCGGTGGGCAGGAACGGCGAGGTGGCGAGCGCGCCGCTCGCCACGTCGAAGCCGAGCAGCCGCTTGAGGCTGCCGGGGGGGTCGGAGAGGCGATTGCCCATGATGTAGAGCCGGCCGGTGTAGGGGTCGAAGGCGTTGAAGCTCGAGACCGTGCAGCAGTCGGCGATACCGCCGGCGACCGGCGTCACCGAGCCGGTGGTGGTGTCGACGGTAACCACGTACTCCTGGCCGACGAAGTCGTAGACGATGCCGTAGAGCGTGCCGGTCAGCGGATCCATCTCGAAGTCGTTGTACTGCCATGCCGGCGACAGGAACGGGCTGGAGACTAGCGCGCCGGTGAGCGCGTTGAAGCCGAGCAGACGCTTGGGACTGCCGGGCGGATCGGAGATCCCGTTGCCGGCGACGTAGAGGCGTCCGGTCGCCGGGTTGAAGGCCGAGACGTTGAAGCCGCCGACCGTGCAGCAGTCGGCGATCGTGTTGCCGACCGCCGTCAGATCGCCGTTGAACGGCGACACGATCAGCACCTGCTCTTCCGAGGCGCCGAGGTCGAAGGCGAGACCCCAGATGATGCCGGTACCGATGTCGAGCTTGAACAGGTTGTTGAGGTAGGTGCCGGTGGGGAGCACGGGTTCCGTCGCCAGGGTCCCGGTGACCGCGTCGAAGCCGAGCAGCCGAAAGTCGGAACCGGGCCCGTCGGACTCGCGAAAACCGGCGGCGTAGAAGCCGCCCGTGTTGGCGTCGAGCGCGAAGACCGGGAAGCCGCCGATGAGACAGCAGTCGTCGATCGCGTCCCCGATCGGCGTCAAGGCGCCGGTTACCGGGTCCACCGTCACCACCCGCTCCTTGCTGACGGAGAAGTCGTAGACGAGCGCGTAGAGCGTGCCTGGATCCAGCACCGCCGCCGGCAGCGAGCCGGCGAGGAGCGGGAGCGCGGCGACGACCAAGGCAAGGCGCCGAGCGACGAGCATGGTGGTGACCCTCCGGAGCTGTTGGCCGCATCCTACAGCCATTTGTTGCGGAATTCCGCGTCCGGTGTGCCACCGGCCGCTCGTCCGCCCGTGGCCGCCCGCGGGTCAGCGCCCGCCGCGCACCAGCACCCCGACGCTCTCGAGCGCCCGCAGGTACTCCACCACCGCCGCCAGCGGCACCGGGCCGTAGATGGCGGTGAGCGCATCACGGATGTCGGCCGCGGTGCGCTTGCCGTCGACGAGGTTGAGCGCCTCGTAAGCGTAGTCGCCGCCGCCGCGCGCCGGCGCCGCGGCGAGCAGGGCCAGGGCGTCGTGCTTCTCGGCGCCCAGGCGGGCCTGCAGGTAGTCGTAGCCGAAGACGCTCATCGGGCCGCGCGGGGAGGGCTGGCGGCGGAACACCAGGGCGCCGTCGCCGTCCGGCGCCGGCGCCGCCGGCACGCTGCCGAGCAGCTTCTCGCACTCGGCGAGGAAGCGCGCATCCTCGGCATCCGCGCCGCCGCCGACGAACCGCTCGAGCGAGGCGTGGAGCTCGCGCTCGTGCCAGGCCCAGAATCGTGTCAACGCCGCTGCCTCCTCGGCCGGCACCGCCGCGCGCCGCTCGACCAGAGTGGCGAGGCGGCGGAGGGTGGCGGCGCGCAACAGCGGCAGCACCGCCGCCGCGCCCTCCGGGTCGAGGTCGGCGAGCACCAGCGCCGAGCCGGCGGCGAGGAACCCGGCGCGCAGCAGCTTGGTGGGGTCGATGTTGGCGGCGACGTCGCCGGTGGTGTGGATGTAGCGGTCGGGCCAGTCGTTGAAGTACAGGGCCGGCACCCGGTACGAGCCCTCGTTCCAGACGTCGTGGTCGCTGCCGCCGGTGTAGTCGGCGAGCTCGGCGAGGAGCGGCTCCTTGCCGCCCTCGGGCGCCACCAGCGGCCACTCGGCGCGGCCGGTCGCCGCGAAGGCGCCGCTCTCGCGGTTGACGAAGGCGCCCAGCGCGGCCGCCACGTCGTGCACGAACGACGGCAGGCTTGCCGGCCCGCGGGTGACGTGGAAGACCGCCTTGGTCGCCGGCCCGCCCCCCACCATGTCGAGGTGGATGGCGGCGCGGGCGTGGGCGGCGATCTCCGGCCGCTGGTGCAGCAGCGCCAGCGTCCCCTCCACCTCGTTGGGGAAGACGAAGCGCAGCGTGCGCGCCGGCCGCGGCATCCGCCCCTGGGCGATCAGGGCGCTGAGGGTGCGCGCCACCTCGAGGATGGTGACGCAGCCGCTGGCGTTGTCGTTGGCGCCCGGCCGCGGATGGTCGAGATGGCAGCTGAAGACGACCTCCTCGCCCCGCCGCGCCGGGTCGCCGCCGGGGATGGTGGCGGTGACCACCTGGTACGAGCCCTCGTGCTGCCCCGCCTTGACCGTCGCCATCAGGCGCACCGGCTCGTCGCGCATTAGGCGCGCCTGGTACTCGCGCGCCGTCTGCGGCGAGATCATGAAGGCGAAGCTCTTCTTGGCGTTGAAGCTGCCGAGGTGGCCCCAGCGCACCAGCGTCGCGTCGTCCCCCCACCAGGCGGTGCGCTGGTTCTGCGCGTAGCTGACGATGCCCGCGGCGCCGTGCTCGGCGACGGCGAGCGCCACCACCGCCTCGGGCTGCGACGAGGTGAGCACCAGCTTGCCGAGCACGTCGCGGCCCGCGTAGTCCCTCTCGGCGGTGCCGGCGCCGACGTCGACGAGCTCGGCCACCACGTAACCGCTCTCGCTGTCCTGCGCCAGCGACAGCGGCACCGCGTCCCAGCTCGCCAGCCGCCGCACGCGGACGACGGTCGGCACCACGCCCGCACCGCTCTGGCCGGGCCGCATCTCCCAGAGCTCGGCGAAATCGGCGTCCCACGGCCGCCGCGAGCGCTGGGTGCCGTAGAAGGTCTCGCCGTCGGCGGGTATCGCCACGATCTCGACGTCGCCGAGACCGTAGCGGCGCAGCTCGCCGGCGACGAACTCGGCGGCGACCGCGTAACCGCGCGAGCCGCGCATGCGGTGCTGCCGCGAGAGGAGCTCGAGGTTGCGCTTGGCGGTCTCGCCCGAGAGCTCCTGCGCCAGCGCGGCGGCGCTGGTCACCGGCAGCAGCGGCGGCGCCTCGGCGGCGAGCGGCGCGACGAGAAAGAGAGCCGGCACCAGCAGGCGAGAAAACCGCGGAATGGGCAGTCGGGCCACGGTCACCCCCTTCGCACGCGGCGGATGCGGTGCGGGCTCGCGGCTACAGCCGCCGCTCGGTGTTGATGACGTTGATGCCGTCGAACCGCGCCGTGGCGCTGCCGTGCGACACCGCGCTCGCCTGGCTCGGCTCGCCCTTGCCGTCGAAGAAGGAGCCGAAGAGCCGGTAGTCGCGCCCGTCGCAGATGGCGCTGCAGGAGCCCCAGAACTCGACGGTGTTGGCCTGGTAGGCGACGTCGCGCAGCATCCCCGTCACCTTGCCGTCGCGGATCTCGTAGAAGAGCTGGCCGCCGAACTGGAAGTTGTAGCGCTGCTGGTCGATCGAGTACGAGCCGCGGCCGGCGACGTAGATGCCCTTCTCGACGCCGGCGATCATCTGCGCCGGCAGCAGCTCGCCCTTGCCGGCCTGCAGCGAGACGTTGGGCATGCGCTGGAACTGCACCGACCCCCAGCTGTCGGCGTAGCAGCAGCCGTCCGAGGCGGTCTTGCCGAGGATGTGCGCCTGGTCGCGGATGGTCTGGTAGTCGACGAGGATGCCGTTGCGCACCAGGTCCCAGCTCTTGGTGGCGACTCCGTCGTCGTCGTAGGCGACGCGCGACAGCGAGTTGGGCTGCGTGCGGTCGGCGACGAAGTGGACGAGCGGGCTGCCGAAGCGGAAGCTCTTCGACTTCCACTTGTCGAGGGTGGCGAAGCTGGTGCCCGCGAAGTTGGCCTCGTAGCCGAGCACGCGGTCGAGCTCGAGCGGGTGGCCGACGGACTCGTGGATGGTGAGCCCGAGGTGGTTGGGCTCGAGCACCAGCGTGTACTTGCCGGGCTCCACCGACTTCGCGGTGAGCTTCTCGCGCGTCTGCCGCGCGGCGAGGGCGGCGTCCTCGACCATGTCGTAACCGTAGCGGTAGCCGACCGTGCCGCCGGGGCCGGCGACCTTCTCGCCGGGCTTCGGCGTCAGGTACTCCCAGCCCATCCCCAGCGGCGCCGACATGGCGTTGCGGGTCTGGAACTTTCCGGTCGCCGTATCGACCACCGTCACCGTGAAGTTGGGCCAGATGCGGTGCACGTCCTGGTCGATCCAGGAGCCGTCGGTGGAGGCGAAGTACTTCTGCTCGTTGACCACGAAGAGCTGCGAATTGACGAACTTGGCGCCCGCCTTCATCGCCGCGGCGTTGACCGCCAGCAGCAGCTCGACCTTCTCGCCGATGGGCACCGCGAAGGCGTCCTTCTCGATCGGCGTGCGCCAGGAGACTTCGCCGGCGCCTTTCACCGGCGCCAGCACCACCGGTTCGCTCTGCAACCGCGCGTTGGCCTTGGCGATCGCCACCGCCCGCGTCGCGGCGGCGGCGACGCCGTCTGGCGTCACCTGGTTGGTGGCGGCGAAGCCCCAGGTGCCCCCGGCGATCACCCGCACGCCGACGCCGAACGACTCGGTGTTGGTGAGGCTCTCGACCTTGTCCTCGCGGGTGACGACGAACTGGTTGCGATAGCGGCCGATGCGCACGTCGGCGTAGGAGGCGCCGCGCGACCGCGCCGCGTCGAGCGCGATCGCGGCGAGCGCCTTGCGGTCGGCGCTGGGGATCGCCGTGGTGGCGCCGGAGAGCGCCACCGGGCTGCCCAGCACGGGCACCACCAGCGTTCCCATGCCGACGCCGGTCAAGCGGAGGAACTCGCGCCGGTCCATGCGGCGACGATACCCGAACGGGCGGCTCGCCCGCTCCGCGGGCGGGCGAGGAGCGCCACGATTCGCCGGCGCGAGCTCGACCGAGCCCCGCGGCGCGAGGGGCGTGGCAAGATCCCGCCCACGCCGATGATCACCGCCGCGCTGCTCGACAGGCTCGATCCCGACGCCGGCGCGCTGCCGGCGCTGCTCGCTGCCGAGGTCGACGACGCGATGCTCGACGAGATGGCCGAGGCCGACCGTGGCGAGGGCGCCGTGGCCCATCGCGCCGCGCTCGCCGTCATCCGCGACGAGCTGAGGGTCCCCGCGCCGCTGGGGTTCACGCCGCTCGAGGTCCTCGAGCTGAAACGCTGGAGCGAGCCGGACGACCCGCGCTGGCGGGAGTCGGATGCGGCGAGCCGCCGTGGCCACGTCATGCGTGCCTTCTGCTGCACCGCGCTGATCGCCGCGGGCGCCGACCCGGCGAACCCCTACGGCTTCGACAGCGAGCCCGACACGCTGGCGCAGCTGGTGGCCAGCCTGAGAGCGCTCGGCGAGCCCTTCGAGGTCGCCGGTCTGCGATTTCTGGCCTGGCGGCTCGCCAGCCTGGGCCTCGAGGTGGAGGAACGGCCGTTCTACTGCCTCGCTCTCTTGCTGCTCGCCCTCGAAGCGAGGCGCGATCTCGCGTCGGCGGAGATCGCCGGGCTCGTAGCCGCGCTGATGGCGGAGGAGGCGGCGGTGCGCTCCGGCGGCTGGGCCTTCCCGCCCGCGGAGTCCCGGGACTGGTTGCTGGGGCTCCTCCACGGGCAGAGGAAAGACGTCTGGCGCGCGCTGGCAAGCCGGCTGCCGCGCCTGGCGCAAGAGATCCACGACGACGATGTCCGCCGCTCCCTCGCCGCGATCGCCGCGCTGCTCGAGGCGCCGCTCGCCGAGGCCCCGGAGACGTAGCCGGCGGCGACACGCCAGGGTCCACCCGATGACGTCTGCGGCGGCGCCCGACTTCTCTCCTCTCGCGGCGACCTATGCGCGGGCCCGCCCGACCTACCCGGCGGCGCTCTACGCGTGGCTCGCCGGTCTCCTCGACCGCCACGAGCTGGCCTGGGACTGCGCCACCGGCAACGGCCAGGCGGCGCTCGGGCTCGCGCCGCATTTCGCGCGCGTCGTCGCCACCGACAAGAGCGCCGAGCAGCTCGCGCACGCACCGTCGGACCCGCGTATCGACTACCGCCTGGCGTCCGCCGACCGCTCGGGGCTCGACGCCGCAAGCGTCGACCTCGTCACCGTCGCCGCGGCGCTGCACTGGCTCGACTTCGCGAGCTTCTTCGCCGAGGTCGAGCGCGTGGTGCGCCCCGGCGGCGTGCTCGCCGCCTGGACCTACCACACCGCCGTCTGCGAGCCGCCGTTCGACCGCGCCTTCCACCGTCTCTACTGGGACGTGCTGCGCTCGTACTTCGACCGGCGGGTGAGCCACGTCGACGCCAAGTACGAGTCGATCGCGATGCCGGGTGCGCCGATCGCGGTGCCGGCGTTCACGGTCAGCGCGCGCTGGACCCTGGACGGCGCGCTCGACTACGTGCGCACCTGGAGCGGCGCGCACGCCTATCGCGAGGCGACCGGCGAGGACCCGGCGGAGCTGATCCGCGACGAGCTGGCGCCGCTGTTCGGCGACGCCACCACCGTCCGCACGGTCCGCATCCCGCTGTTCGTGCGCGCCGTTCGCCTCTGAGGCGGGCTCCCGAGCCGCGACCGATCGACAACGGCGCGCCGCCGCGCGTCAACGGGGTGATGCCTCCCTCACCGCGAGCGCTCGCCAAGCGCGCGTAGCATTCGATCCTTGCGCGAACGCCCGGTCGCTCGGCCGTCGCCCTCCCGCCGCGCCGTGGGTTGCGGGTGGGCGCTGGCGATCCTGCTGGCAACGCCACCCGTAGAGGCAGACGGCCCTGCGGCGGCAGGCAGCGCGGCGGCGATCCAGGGCGGTCCCGCGGGCGTGACGGTGCACAGCGGCGTGGTGGATCTCGCCACGCGCCGGCGTGGCGAGCCGAACGGTGTGGTCCACCTCGCCGCCGGCGAGCGCGACAGTGCACGCGCGTGGACGGGCTGGAGCGCACCGCTCGCCACCGCCACCCACCTGGCGATGAGCGGCGGCTTCGAGCGCACCGCCGGGTTCGCGCGTTCGCGGGTGACGGGGAGCGAGTACCCCGGCGCGCCCCGCGAGCTCCTGCCGCTCGCCGGCGGCGGCGAGCGCGCGAGCCAGCTCGACGTGCGCCTGGAGCGCGATCTCGCGGCGGGCGCGACCCTGCGGCTCGCCGCC
>JADMIO010921851.1_pt1 | contig 11968 bp, 10 predicted proteins | sample 8958161 | NCBI WGS metagenome assembly JADMIO01 (sample SAMN16585339, study PRJNA669376) | soil metagenome | isolation source: Crop rotation soil | place: USA: Cullars Rotation, Alabama | collected 2011
GAACGCGACCTGCGCGCCGGCCGGCAGCGAGAGCGTCGACTGGCCGCCGAGATCGAGGCTGCGCCACGCGCCCGGGTCGATGCCGGCACGCACCGCGAAGCTGGCCGCGCTCTCGCCGCCGAGCGCGATGCCGATCCGCGCATCCGCGCCGAGGCTGAGTCCGATCGAGCCGCCGACCCCGATCCCGACCCCGCCGCCGATCCCGAGCGCGACGCCGCCGCCGATCGAGGCGGAGGCGGAGAAGCCGCCGCCGATCGCGGCGCCCCCGGGCAGCGTCGCGCCCTGGCCGCTCGCCGCCCCCGGCCCGCTCGCGAGCGCCTCGTACTGCGGGTCCTGACCCTGGATGCTGACGGTCACCTTCGCGCGCAGCGGCACGCCGTTGGCCGCGAAGAAGTCGACGTCCTCGGAGAACGAGGTCATCACGCCTTCGAAGACGAGGTCTCCCCACTGGAAGCGCACGCGCGGCGGCGCCTGCTTGTCGGCGCCGGCCTTGGGCCGCACGAACTGCGACACGGTCGCCGTCTTCGTGCGCACGCTCACGGGGGCGTCCGTGGTGCCTTCGTCGGCCGTGTCGAACACGAGCTCGAGCGCCAGCGTCGCCGATCCCGTTCCGGTGAACTGCTCGGCGGGGCGCGTCGCCGTCTTGCCGCCGTCGACGTTGTTGGACAGCGTGAGCCGCAGCGACGTCGGGTTGAACTGCACCGGGATCGGGGTGCCGACCGGCGTCGGCGTACGCTCGCCGCCGAGCTCGGTCAGCGTCGCCTTGCGCAGCTGGCTCATAGGGCGACCAGCCGCAGGCCCTCGTGGGCGATCGTCAGCTCCTCGATCGCGACCTCCCCGGTCCGCGCGTTGAGTTGCGGGCCGGCGATCTTCGACGGCAGTCCGCGCGTGAAGACCCAGCGGGCCCCCACGGTGTCGCCGACGCTCATCGCCTCGACGATGCCGTCGTAGCGCGCGATCGGGCGCACGCCGCCGACGACGTCCTGCAGCCACGTCCACAGCGCGCCGTCGACACCCGCGCCGCTGGGGTAGACCATCCCCCGCTTGAGGACCAGCGGGTGGTACTTCGCGCGCCCGGCGCGCCGCACAACGCCGTCGTTGCGCCCGCCCTCGAGGTAGTCCTGGACGTCCATCTCGATCTCGAGGCCCGAGCACTCCGCGAACGCCGCGTTCCCGAGGACCGCGCCCGACCCGGCGCCGCCGCCGATGCCCGCACCGGCGGACACGCCGAACGACGCGCTCGCGCTCAGCGATGCGCCGGCGCCGATGCCGACGCCCGCTCCGGCGCCGATCGACGCGCCGGCGCTCGCGCCGATCGACGCGCTCGCGCCGGCGCCGATGCCGGCACTCGCACTCGCGCTGAGCGACGCGCCGGCGAACGCGCCCACGCCCGCGCCGCCGCTTGCGCCGGTGCCGATCGGCCCGCCGTCGGTGCTCTTCACGAGCGTGACGCGAAACTGGAACGCCCGCAGGAGATTCGGATCAGGCACGCCCGGCCTCGGCGATCAGGGTCCCGTCGCCGCCGCGCGTGAGGCGCACGACGATGTACTCCAGCGGCTCGACCGGCGCCACCCCGACGTCGACCACGAAGCGCCCCGCGTCGCGGTCGGCGCGGCTGTCGGCGTAGTGCACGAAGAACGCCTGCGCGCTCGTCGCGCCCGCGAAGGCGTTGGCGCGGTACAGCCCGTCGAGGAAGTTCTCGAGCATGTGCCGCACGGTCGCGCCGAGCTGCGGCGAGTTGGGCTCGAAGACGGCCCACTGCATCTGGGTCAGCAGCGCGCGCTCGATCATCGAGACGACGCGCCGGACGCTCAGCTGGCGCCACTGCGGGTCGCGGCTCAGCGTCCGCGCGGCGGTCAGCCGCACGCCTGCGCGCTCGCGCAGGAAGACGTCCACTCCGGCGAGGTGCAGCTCATCGTGGCGGCGCGCGTCGACGTGGTCCTCGACGTCGACGATGCCCGCGACGAGCTCGTTGCTCGCACCGCGCGGGATGCCGTGCGCCCACTCGCTGCGAGCGATGATGCCCGCGGCCGCGGCGCTCGGCGGGATCCGCGCGATCGCGGTCGAGCCGATCGTCGCGGCCGTCAGCCAGGGGTGGTAGCCGGCCGCCCACATCGAGTCGAAGCTCGCGCGCCAGCGCAGCATCGCGCGCTGGTCGAGCCCCGGCGGAACGTCGAGCAGGACGATCCAGGCCCGCGACTGCTCGGCGAGCTCCACGAGCTTCGCCTGCAGCCCGACGATGACGTCGAGCTCGACGAGCGGGTCGCGGACGAGCGCCGCGAGGCGCGGCGCGGTCTGCGCCTGCTCCACGCGGGCGCCGGGCGCGACGCAGCGCTCGAACGTCGCGCCGGCCGGCGGCGCGGCGAACACCGTCTCGTCGGGCTCGAACGCGGCCGGCTCGTAGAGGTCGGGAACCACGACGACGGCGAGGTCCTCGACGTCGAGCAGCGCGTGCACGCCGGCGCCGAGGGGCAGGTCCGGCGGCATGCCCGGCACCCAGTGCGGGTCGAAGAAGTCGTCGTGGACGATGTCGTCGTAGCGATCCCGGCCGCCCCCAAACGGGCCGGTCGCGGCGTCGCGGAGGTCGGGCGCGCCGGGTCTGACGCGACCCGCGCGCCACGCGGGATCCGGCCACAGCAGCTGCGAGGAGCGGCACAGGACGGTGCCGAGCCAGCGCGGGTGCGCGGCGTCGAGGCCGAGACCGGTGAGCTGCTCGGCGCGCCCGTCGCCGTCCGTGACGGTCAGGGTGGCCTCGACGACCTCGATCGCCGTGATCGTCCCTGCAAGCGCATGCTCCAAGCGCGCGAACGTGTCGCTGCCGCGCGACGTCGCCCGCGGCGTGGTCACGAGCTCCTCGACGAAGCTCAGCGTGCGGACGCCCGCGTCGACGGTCAACCGCAGCAGGGTGCCGGGCGCGAGCGTCGCGGCGCGATCGACGGCCAGCTCCGCCGGACCGCTGCGCTGCGCGAGCAGGGGTCGGGTGACGTAGGACAGCTGCGCACGCAGCCCGTTGCCCCACAGCCCCTCGCTGCGCGCGCGGAGCGTCACCGTGCCGTGCACGCCCGCGAGGGTCGCGGCCGCGACGCCGCCGTCGCCGTCGCCGCCGGGGCCGTAGTCGTGGACGATCCGCACGACGTGCGCGCGGCGCCCGCCCTGCTGGAAGAACGTCGCGACCGCGGGCGCGAGCCGTCCGGGCCCCTCGTACGCGCCGAACAGGCGGACGTAGTCGTCCCACCCCTCGACCGCGACGGCGACCGAGCGCGCCCGCGGGCGGTCCGGCTCGACGATCGCGCCGGTGTCCTCCCAGCCGGCGCCGACGACCGGCACCCGCGCCGGTCCGCGCGGCGCCACGCCGACGAACCCGGCGACGTCCATCCGCACCCCGGTGAGCGTGTGCACGAGCGGCTCGGGCGTCGTGTAGACGCCGGGCGCGCCAAGCGTGAGCGACGCGGCGATCACGGCTACGTGTACTCGATGCCCTCGTGGACGAGGTGCAGCTCCTCCATCGCCACCTCGCCGCCACCCTTCGCCGCCAGCGTGGGGCCGCCCCACTTCTTCGGCTGGGCGTTGTGCAGCCGCCAGACGGCCACCGGGTTGCGCGCCTCGTCGAGCAGGGTGATCGACACCTGGCGCGGGTCGGCGACGCCGTCGCGCACGCCCTTGACCCACGCGAACAGGTCGAGCGAGCCGACGAGACCGCGCTTGAGCGTGACGTCGTCGTTCTTGTGCGTGCCCGGCACCTTGCGCGCCGTGTTGACGCGGTCGTTGCCGTTGCGGTACTCCGCGTAGCTGACGTCCATCCCCAGGCCGCTGCAGTCGCTGAAGCCGCCGATGATCTTGCCCTCGGCGCCGTCGCCCTGGTCGCCTCCGAGCGCCACGAGGAAGTTGAACGCGCTGTATGGGTTGTCGCGATGTGTAGCCATGCTGCCTCCTCAGGTTCAGACGAGCGTCGAGTCGGCGGTCCACTGGCCGATTCGGAAGATGACGAACTCCGCCGGCTTGACCGGCGCCACGCCGATGAGGCAGATGAGACGCCCGTTGTCGAGGTCGTTCTGGCTCATCGTCGTGCGGTCGCAGCGCACGAAGAACGCCTCCTCGGGCTTGGATCCGAGCAGGTTGCCGTTCTTCCACTCGACGTAGAGGAAGTCCTCGACGGACGCCCGCACGCTGGCCCACAGCCGGTCGTTGTTGGGCTCGAAGACCGCCCACTGCATCGCGGCGTCGATCGAGTGCTCCAGGTAGATGAACAGCCGGCGGACGTTGACGTACTTCCACTCGGGGTCCGAGGACATCGTGCGGGCGCCCCAGACGCGGCTGCCGCGGCCGGCGAAGTAGCGCAGGCCGTTGATCCCCGCGGGGTTGAGGACCTGCTGGCGCGCCGTGTTGATGTTCTGCTCGAAGCGGCTGAGGCCCTGGACGATCTCGTTGGCGGGTGCCTTGCCGACGCCGCGATTGACGTCCGAGCGGGCGTAGATGCCCGCGACGAAGCCGCACGGCGGCAGCGCGATGGTCGGTGCCGGCGTCCCCGGGATCGTCGCCTTCAGCGGATCGAGGATCTCGATCCAGGGGTGGTACATCGCGGCGCGCGTCGAGTCGAACCGGCCGCGGAACGCGCGCACCTGGCTCATCGACTGGTTCGGCGGCGGGTCGGCGATCGCGATCCGGTAGCGCATCCGCTCCGCGTGGGCGACGAGCTCGCCGACGGCTTCGTCGGACTCGGTGCCCATCGCGCCCGAGTCGGGCGCGGCCACGATCGCGATGTCGGTCACCTCGCCGAGCGCGCACAGCCCCGTCGCCTTCTCCTCGGCGACGTCGGGGTTGGCGTCGCGGCCCGTGATGTCGGCGACGACGACGCGCTTGCCGTCGTTGCCGTGCTCCAGGCGTGGCTTGGGGTTCTTCTGCAGCGCCTCGATGAGCGCGCAGGCGCCGCTGGTCTGGTCGCCGGCGGGGTCCGCGGCCGGCGGCGTCCAGTCCAGCCAGACGGCCGCGTCCTCGTCCATCGGGTCGTTCTTGGCGAGCATGCGACCGATGAAGCGCTGGTGGTCGGGGTGCGCGCCGAGCCCGTCGTAGACGTCGATGCGGTCGACGCCCACGCTGACGGTGACGCGCAGCTCGACGATGTGCACGACGGCCGTGGGGGCGATCGCGGCGACACCGCTCTGGAACGCGAACGTCTGCTGCTGATCCTGGTCGACGAGGACGACCGCGAGCTTGCTCGGGTCGACGTCGGCGTCGTCTCGCAGCGGCGGGCTCGGGGGCGGGTCGAGGACCTCGACCACCGTGCCGGCCCCCGCGCCCTGCGCCTGGACGGCGCCGTTCTTGACCAACGCGACGTTCTTCGTGCGCGTCGCCGTGACCGTGACGAGCGCGTTGCCGAGCGAGCCCGGCCAGCGTGCCCGCCAGGTCGCGCTGTCGGCCCCGACCGCCAGCGGCTGGAACGCGACGCCGTTGTCGGTGTCCAGCGGCCGGAACACGCGCGCGACGTACAGCCGCGAGCCGCCGTTGGCGAAGAACGCCCGCGCGGAGTGCGCCAGGAAGCCGTCGCGCTCGCCGCTGTCGAGCGTCAGCCGCTCGAGGCCGCCGAACGCTCGCTCGTAGTCGGAGAACGACGTCACGAGCCGCGCCTCGGTCGCCGATGGGCCGAAGCTCAGGCCGTCGGACATGAGGTAGTGCACCGGCCCGTAGCGCGACATCCCGACGAATCCGGTGGTGCTGGTGGGCACTCCCTCGATCGTCCGTGACCGAAACGAGACTTCCTCGACGAAGACGCCGGGGGCGAGATACTCAGGCATGCGTTGGGTCCTTTGCGGAGCGGTTCACGCGAGATCGAAGGTGGATGGACAGCTCTCGACCCGCCCGAGCGTGCAGCGCACGGTCTGCGGCGGGCTGACGGCGCCCGGCTGATAGGCGGCGGGCAGCTGCTCGCCGCGGGTCACCGGGTCCTCGGGGCCGGCGCCCGAGGGGATCTCCAGCGGGACGTCCCAGAACGGGTCGAGCCCGGCGACGGCGGTCGCGACCGGCGCCGGGTCCGGGCCGCGTGCGGTGAGGTCGAGGTCGACCGCCGCCGGCAGGTCGGCGCCGGCGACGACGCCGGGAGGGACCACCAGCAGGAACTCGCCGCGGTCGTCGCAGGAGGCACGGCCCGCGAACGCGCCGCCGACGGTGGTGACGGCCTCGACACGCGCCCAGCGTGCGGCGGCACCGTCGCGGCGCACCCGCCCGCGCAGGCCGGTGGCACCGCCGGTGAGCGGGTACGCGGCGCCCGGTAGCAGGCGCACCCGCCAGCTGCGCCCGCCGACGATCGCCGGCGGGTCGTGGCGCTCGCCGTCGATCACGGCCTGGACGTCCGGCACCGTGAAGCGCAGCCGCCGGGCCACGTGGCGGCGCGTCGCGTCGAACACGCGGACGTCGACCTGCGCGGGCGTCGCCGCGCCGTAGCGCAGCGACCAGCGCCCGCCGCCGTGGCCGACGAGCGCGGGCACCCGGTCGCTCGAGCCGCCGCGCAGCCGCGCGTCGAGCGTCACCCGGACGGGGTCGGCGACCGGGCCGCCGCCGAGCGCGTCGTCGACGTACACGCCCAGGGCGAGACGCGAGACGATCTCGGTGTAGCGGCTGGGCAGGAAGGTGTTCACGCCGGCACCGTCGGCACGGCCCCGGCGATCGCCGTGACGACCGGCAGCCGCGGCTCGGGCGGCGAGGACTCCAGCCGCACGATCCGCACGACGTACGGCACGCTGAGGCGATAGGACGTCTCGAGCGAGTCGAACGTGCGCATGACCGCCTCGGTCGTCATCTCCTCGGGGACGATCTGCAGCGACTCGGTGGGCGCCCAACCGGCGGCGTTGGAGGCGTCCAGCTGCGGGCCGCTGAGGATCGGCGTCTCCTCGAGGCCGCGCATCGCGCTGCCGAGAATGCGGTGCTCCCATTCGGCGTTCTTGGCCCACGCAGTCAGCAGGTAGTGCAGGTCGAGGGGCAGGTGGGCGCGATCGTCGAGCACCCCGGCGGCGGACCACGCGGCGCGCATCGTGTGGTTGACGTCGGCGCGGACGAGGAAGATCGACAGCACCGGCGGCGCGATCAGCGAGTCGCCCTCCTGCGCGAAGTCCTCAGTGCGAACCAGCACCGCGCGGGTACGCGTGTTGGGGACGGGCTTGTCGGCGTTGAGGCGGGCGTCGAGCAGCCGCTCGACCGTCTTGCCGGCTGCCGCGATTGCTTGAAATCCGGCCACGAACGCAAGCGTGCAGACCGCTCGTCACGAGGTCGTCACCGCAATGTCACCGTGACGCGGCCGCTCATCGCGCGCCGGCTGCTACCCGTCGCCGGCCGGCCGCCGCGCGACCCGATCGAGCCATGCGGCGACGATCGCGAGCGCGTCATCGGTGCACGTGATGAGGTGGCGGACGGGCTCCGCCGGCTCGCCGAGGGGTGGCAGACGGTCGATTGTGGTGACGACGAGCCGTGCGACACGGGGATCGTCACCGTCGTCGAGGGCGATCTGCAAGACGAGCAACCCAACCCGCTCGACGGGTTCCATGGGCGCAGCGTGAACGGGTTACATCACGTCAACGTCACGGTGGGCGCACCGTGGTAGCAGCCGCTCGATGGCGGGCGTCGGCTCGAGGTCGAGCTCGCGCAGGAGCAGGCCGCGATAGAACGCGTACTGGCGCAGCGCCTCGTTCGCGTTGCCCTCCGACATGTGCGCGCGGATCACGGTGCGATGGGCGCTCTCGCGCAGCGGGTCGGCGGCGACCGCGGCCAGGCCGGCCTCGCTCGCCTCCGCGAAGCGCCCCTCCGCCGCGAGCCGCTCGCAGAGCCGCTCCAGGGCATGCAGGCGCTTCTGGCGAAACTGCTCTCGTGCGATGACGACCCAGTCGTCGTACCAGTCCGGAAGCACGTCGGAGGTGGTCGACAGGGCCTCGATCTCCGGCGGGGACGGCAGCTCGGGCGCGTTCAGGGCGGCGCGCGCTCGCTTCGTCTGCTCCCACAGGTCGACCGAGACCGACGGGTCGAGCGTCAGCACGCCCGCGCCGGCGCGGACCAGCGGCGCATGCGGGCCGCGCAGGCGCCATAACGCGGTGCGCAGGCAGGCGTTGGCGTGCTCCTCGGAGGAGTCGAGCCACAGGGTCGACGCGACGTACATCCGCTGCAGCGGCCGGTCGTGGATCGCCAGCAGCGCCAGGACGCGCTGCGCGCTCGGCGGGATGTCCAGCGCGTCGACGCCCGCGCGGACCGCGAAGGCTCCGAGGACGCTGACCCGGACGCGCGGTGCCGTCGCTGACACCGGCGTGTTCCGGGCAGCCGACGCGGCCCGGCCGTTCACGGTCGCAAGTCCGTCCGCCAGTCCTTCTGCACGACGGCGCAGGCTGCGGCACGCACCGGACGCCTCCTGTCGGGATTTGCGCCAGTAGACCACATTCTCTCCAAATCATGTGGTGATATTGCGCACACATCGATCGAGGCCGCGCACATACCGAAAAGCGGTGCTGCGCGGGATTCCACGAATAAGCGTCACAGCCCGGACGGCTTCACGGTCGAGGGTGATCCTGGAAGATCCGGCGCGCGGCCCGCGAGCGCGCGCTGGGCGGCGTGCACGACACGCGGCAGCGCTCGTGGACGCCTTCGCGATCCCGGCCGAGCGGCTGCGGGCGACGACCCGAATGGTCGCCCGAAAACCACGTGCGAGGTCGCGCGGCAGGATGTACGTTTCCGGCCGTGATTCCGAGGCTGCAGCGTCGGGTCGCCACCGACGGCCACGACTCCACCACACACCCGCCCTCGCCGCAGGCGCAGTCACCGGCGCCGGAGCAGGCGCATCCCATCCCGCCGTCGCCGGCGCCGCGCGAGGCGCCCGACCCACTCGACGCGGTCCTGGCCCGCGCCGTGCGGGAGCGGGTCACGCAGCCGACGCTGCAGCGCGTGGGAGGCAAGAAGCTCGGCGTCGTTGTGAGCGAGACCGCGGACGCGAAGGCCGTCGAGGATCTCAAGGCCGCGCTCGCGGCGATCCGCAAGACGCGCAAGGCCCACAAGCAGCGGCTCGAGACGGACCTCAAGTCCGGCCGGGGGCACATCGGCGACTACCCGGCGGAGCTCGACGAGAGCGGGACGGGCCCGCTCGCCGCCATACTGAAGACCGAGCCGTTCACGGCCAAGCGGCTCAAGCCGGCCGGCACCGGGGAGGTCCGCGACAAGGACGACAATCTCGTCGCCACGCTCACCGTCGGGCTCGGGGCGTTCGTCGAGAAGGCCGATGCCGACGCGCCCGAGGGCCAGCGCAAGGTGTTCACGCGCGACAGCGGGGACGGCGCGAAGCAGTACGTCGCCGACGACAACGGCATCCCGACCCGGCGCTACGCGTACGTGGAGAAGTCGATCCACCAGTTCGTGGAGCTCTCGGCGACGGGCGCGATGGCCGGGCGCTATCAACGCCTGCACGAGGCGCTCGGCGTCTGGGATCCCTCGAAGCTGAAGAAGATCGCCGAGCACGAGAGCGAGATCATCGTGGCGAAGAACACCCCCCTCGTCACGACCCTCACCTCGGCCCAGCTCGCGGTGCTGCACCAGTGGACCGGCAGCGGGACCACGCAGCGCGGCCTGAGCCTGACCTCGACGCCGCGCGAGAACGCCGTCTACGGCAACGCGGGCGAGTCGTTTCGCGAGGCCGACGGCGTGCGGATCAAGATCGACCTGCTCAAGGTTCCCAAGAACGTCGTGCTGCTCAACCACTACGCGGCCGGCGGTATCAAGGACCTGACCGCGAAGGTCAACCCGGACCTCGTCTCGCCATCGAACGTCTACAAGACGGGCTACCGGCCCAGCGTCATCAAGAACCGCGAGCTCTATCTCGAGCGCCTGGAGGCCGACTGGATCGAGGACATCGACGTCCATGCCGGGGCGAGCAACCGGCCGAAGAAGCCCGACGAGACGGGAAAGCGCGGTGCCGCGCTGGTCGCGGCGGTGGCGGCGAACGCCGGCGTCGCCGACTACATCGCGGGCTTCAAGGCCTCGGTCGACGCGGGCTGGGACGCCAAACCGCCGGACACGCTGAGCGCAGCCGGCAAGCTCGGCTTCGCCTCCGGCCAGAAGTACCTCCTCGGCCACTCGTGGGGCAAGGACGAGAGCGGCCGCTTCATCGCCCGTGGGAACTCCGTCAGGATCGCGATCATCAAGGCCTACGAGTACGAGCCTCCGCCGCCCACGCCGGTCCGCGGCGCGAAACATCACCAGCGCCCGTCCGTCAAGAAGATCACGCTCGAGGAGCGACTTCGCTGGGCCACGCAAGAGGCCGGTCACCTGCATCCCTCCAACCCCCGCAACCCGTATCAGCCGGAGGACGGGTCGCCCGAGTTCCTCGCGGCCCGGATCGTCTGCTCGACGATGCAGCAACACGGCTACGCGCCGATGAAGCGGATCGACATGAGCAGCTGGCTCGCGCTCTCGACGCTCTCCAAGGAGGAGCGCGACCAGCCGGGGATCTACTGGGTCGGCTGGGCGCACGCGGCGGCCGGCAAGCCGGCGCGCAACGCCATGAGCCAGCTCTTCACCGCCTGATCGCCGCGTCGCGCGCAGGCGGTGCGCCGGCCGGCCCGACACCGCTCCCGCCCCGTGCCGGCCGGTTCCGGGCCTTGGTTAGGCTCGCTCCATGACGCCAGCCGCTGACTCCGCCCGGGAGCGCAACCGGGACGTCTGGCAATCCGGCGACTGGGACAAGGTCGCCGCGTACATCGGCGACGCGGGGCCACGCCTGCTCGACGACATCGGCGCGATCGGGCCCGGAGTGCAGCTGCTCGACATCGCCACCGGCAACGGTCGCTCGCTGGCGATCCCGGCCGCGTTGCGCGGCGCACATGTCACGGGCTGCGACCTCGCCGAGCAGTGGCTGACCGCGGGGCGCGGCCACGCCGCCGCGGCCGGCGTCGAGCTCGAGTGGGTCGTCGGGGACGCCGAGGACCTGCCGTTCGCCGACGCCAGCTTCGACGTCGTCACCTCCACCTTCGGCCACATGTTCGCGCCCGACCACGCCGCCGCCGCGCGCGAGCTCGTCCGCGTCTGCCGTCCCGGCGGGACGATCGGCCTGTGCTGCTGGGCGCCCGACGGGCCCAGCGCCGGCTTCTTCGCGCCCCTCACCGAGCGCATGCCACCCCCGCCGGCGGACTTCCAACCGCCCGTCCTGTGGGGGACCGAAGCGCACGTCCGGGCGCTGCTCGAGCCACTCGGCGTCGCCCTCCGACTGCGCCGCGAACGACTGACGCTGCGCTACGACTCCCCCGAGGCGTGGCTGGAGCTCTACGAGCAGAGCTTCGGACCGATCGTGGCCGCGAAGGCGGCGCTCGGCGACCGCTGGCCCGAAGCCCGCGCCGAGATCCTCGAGGCGGTCAAGGCGATCGACCCCGCCGAGGACGGCACGATGGCCCACGACTACGTGTACCTCCAGACGATCGGGCGGACAGCCGCCGGCTAGGACAACGACTTGCCGGACTCCTCGCCGAGGACGATCCGCGCCGTCGCGACCCGACGGTCGAGCTCCGGATGGCGGTTGGCGCCCAGCCCGAGCTTGCCGAAGATGCTCGCGACGTGCTTCTCGACCGTGCGCTCGCTCTTGCTCAGCTGCTCGCCGATCGCCACGTTGCGCAGCCCATCGGCGACGAGCTCGGCGACCTCACGCTCGGCGTCGGTCAGCTCCGCCAAGCGGGGTGCATCACCCGGGTCCAGGAGCAGCCCGAGGACCTGCGGATCCAGCGAGGAGCGCCCGCGGTGCACCTCGTCGATGGCGCGCACGAGGTCGTCGAGCGCGGGCGTCGTGTGGCGCAGGACGACCGCGACGCTCTGGGTGTCACGGTCCAGCAGCGCCGTCAGCGCGTCGCGGGCGACAACGTCGGCGAGGATCACGAGGCCCACGCGCACGGCGGCGCGCAGATCGGCCACCGGCTGCATGCCGTCGCAGCCGATGCCGCGGGCCATCCACAGCATC
>JADMIO011006458.1_pt1 | contig 11968 bp, 5 predicted proteins | sample 8958161 | NCBI WGS metagenome assembly JADMIO01 (sample SAMN16585339, study PRJNA669376) | soil metagenome | isolation source: Crop rotation soil | place: USA: Cullars Rotation, Alabama | collected 2011
CCCGCGCCCCGTGCTGCGCCGCCCGCCGCGCCGCCGCGATGCCGCCGCTACCGCCGCCCACGACCAGGAAGTCGAACGTCTCCACCACGGCCCTCCAGCAATGTCGATCTCGAAGGGGGACTAGCGCACCGCCTGCGAGATGCGGCCAATCGGTACCGCGGGCGTCAGCGAGCGGTTCCGCGGTGAGGACCGCTCGCTGACGCTCGCGGTACGGAAACGAACGTTGATGCTATCTCGCGTGCGGTGCACTAGCGTCGTCGCGCGTCGGCGGAAAGCCGTCGCCGCGAGCGCGCCAGCAACGCGACTGCCAGCGCGATCCACGCCGCAGAGCCGGACCGCGCTCGCCCGATGGAGCAGCCGCCGTCCTCCTCGGCCCCGCCGCTCGACGCGCTCGCGGGCACGCACTCCTTCGTGCTCGCCCGGCACACGAACGGCGCGACGCAGTCGTCGATCGAAGTGCACTCGGTCCTGCACCGATCGCCCGAGCACTTGTAGTGGCCGCAATCGGACGTCTTGCCGTCCGCGTCCTTCAGCGTGTGGTCGTCGACGCACGTCGCGCCCGACGGCGAGCACGTGTGATCCGACGCGCACGCGAACCCGGTCGCGCAGTCGGCGCCCGTCGCGCACGTCGTGAGGCACGTGCCGTCGCCGCACACGTACGGCGTGCACGCCTTGGGCGCCTGCTGCACGCACGCACCGAGGCCGTCGCAGAGGCTCGCCGTCACCTGATCGCCGGCGCAGACGCTGCCGCACGCCTTGCTCGCGGGGTACGAGCATGCCGCCGCGTTCACGCCGTCGCACGTCCCGGCGCACGCGCCGTCGCCGCTGCACGCTGGCCGGCCCTCGTGGGGCGCGCCCTCGATCGGCCCGCACGTGCCGGGCTTTTCGCCGTCGCACGCCTCGCACTGCGCGTCGCACGCGCGGTTGCAGCAGACGCCGTCGGCGCAGAACCCCGACGCGCACTCGGACGCGCCGCTGCACGCGTCGCCGCGCTCGAGCTTCGGCACGCAGCTCGATTGCAGGCAGAAGGCGTCGTTCGCGCAGTCGCCGTCGCCCGCGCACGTGGCGTTGCACGCGCCCGCGGCGCACCCGTAGGCGCCGCACGACACCGCGTCCATGGCGGGCGCGCACGTGCCGAGCCCGTCGCAGACCTGCGCCTTCGTCGCGTCGCCCGCGCAGACGCCCGGCCCGCACGTCGTGCCCGGCGCGTAGAGCCTGCAGGTGCCGCTCCCGTCGCACGCGCCGTCGAGCTCGCACGACCCCGCGCCGCCGTCGGGGCACTCGTCGTGCGGATCCTTGCCGTTCGCGGCGTTGCCGCAGGTGCCGTCGGACCCGAACGCCTTCGCCGCCTTCGTGCACGCCTGGCAGAGCCCGTTGCAGAGCGTGTTGCAGCAGACGCCGTCGACGCAGTACGTCGACTTGCACTCGCTGCCGCCCGCGCACGCGGCGCCCAGGTCGCGCTTCGTCGTGCACGTGCCCGCGTTGCAGAAGTCGGTCGCGATGCAGTCGTCGTCCGACGCGCACGAGCCCTTGCAGGTCCCGGCCGAGCAGACGTAGTGCCCGCAGTCGGCGCCGTTCTCGTCGAGCGTGCAGTTGCCGAGCCCGTCGCAGATCTCGCCCTTCGCGACGTTGCCGGTGCACTGGCTCTTCCCGCACGAGGTGCCCTTCACGTAGAAGCGGCACGCGCCGCTGCCGTTGCACGTGCCGTCGAGGTTGCACGACGCGGCGCCCTTGTCGGCGCAGTCGTCGTGCGGGTCGCTGCCGAGGAGCGCGTTCCCGCACGTCCCGTCGGAGCCGGCGCCCTTCAGCGCCTTCGAGCACGCCTGGCACGTGCCGTCGCACTTCTGGTTGCAGCACACGCCGTCGACGCAGTAGCCCGACGTGCACTGCGATCCGCCGGCGCACGCGTCGCCGTCGCCGTGCTTCGCGACGCACGCCTGGTCCGAGCAGTAGTTGCCGCTCGAGCAGTCGGCGTCGGCGTCGCAGGCCGCCTTGCACGCGCCCGCGACGCACGCGAACGGAGCGCAGGCGACGCCGTTCGCGTCGAACCCGCACGCGCCGAGGCCGTTGCAGATCTGGCCCTTCACGAGGTTCGCGGCGCACTGGGTCGCGCCGCACGAGGTGCCCTGCGCGTAGAGCCGGCACGCGCCGCTGCCGTCGCACTGCCCGTCGAGGCCGCACGACGCGGGGCCCTTGTCGGCGCAGTCGTCGTGCGGGTCCGCGCCGGAGGCCGTGTTGCCGCAGACGCCGTCGGTGCCCGCGGCCTTCAGCACCTTCGTGCACGCCTGGCAGAGGCCGTTGCACGCCGTGTCGCAGCACACGCCGTCCGTGCAGTGGCCCGAGACGCACTCGCCCGCGCCCGAGCACGCCGCGCCGTTCGCGAGCTTCGGCACGCACTTGCCGGCGGCGCAGAAGTCGCCGGCGACGCAATCCGCGTCGGCGCCGCAGCTCGCCTTGCACGCGCCGTCCGTGCAGACGTAGGGCTCGCAGTCGACGCCGTTCGGGTCGTTGCCGCACGCGCCGAGCCCGTTGCAGATCTGACCCTTCACGACGTTGCCGGTGCACTTCGTCGGACCGCACGACGTGCCGGACGCGTAGTACCGGCACGCGCCGCTGCCGTCGCACGCGCCGTCGAAGCCGCACGTCGCGGCGCCGCCGTCGGGGCAGTCGTCGTGCGCGTCCGAGCCCGCGAGCGCGTTGCCGCACACGCCGTCGGCGCCCGAGACCTTCAGCGCCTTCGTGCACGCCTGGCAGAGGCCGCTGCACGCGGTGTCGCAGCACACGCCGTCCGCGCAGTGGCCCGACGTGCACTGCCCGCCGGCTCCGCACTCGCTCCCGTTCGCGCGCTTCGGGACGCAGTCGCCCTCGTCGCAGAAGTTGCCGCTCGTGCAGTCGGCGTCGCCGGCGCACGCGGCCTTGCACGCGCCGGTGGCGCACACGAACGGCTTGCAGTCGACGCCGTTGGGATCGAGCGAGCAGCTCCCGAGGCCGTTGCAGATCTGGCCCTTCACGAGGTTGCCCGCGCACTGCGTCGCGCCGCACGACGTGCCCGACGCGTACTTCTGGCAGGCGCCGTTGCCGTCGCAGAGGCCGTTCTGCCCGCACGTGGCGGCGCCGAAGTCGGCGCAGTCGCTCCGCGGGTCGGTCCCGATCGCGGCGTGGCCGCAGACGCCGTCCGCGCCGGCGCCCTTCAGCGCCTTCGAGCACGCCTGGCACGTCCCGCTGCACGCGACGTCGCAGCACACGCCGTCGACGCAATGGCCGGTCGCGCATTGCGTTCCCGCGCTGCACACGGCGCCGCCGCCGAGCTTCGGCACGCACGCGCCCTGGCTGCACCAGTTGCCCGTCACGCAGTCGCCGTCGCCCGCGCACCCGCTCTTGCACGTGCCGCCCGCGCACGCGTACGGCGCGCAGTCGACGCCGTTCGGATCGAGCCCGCACGCGCCGAGGCCGTTGCAGATCTGGCCCTTCACGAGGTTGCCCGTGCACTGCGTCGCCCCGCACGACGTGCCGGCCGCGTAGTACCTGCAGAGCCCGGCGCCGTTGCACGCGCCGTCGTAGCCGCACGATGCCTGGCCCGCGTCGGGGCAATCGCCGTGCGGGTCGGCGCCTGCGCCCGCGTTCCCGCAGGTCCCGTCGGCGCCCGCTCCCTTCAGCGCCTTCGTGCACGCCTGGCACGTGCCGTTGCAGTCCGAGTCGCAGCACACGCCGTCCGCGCAGTGGTTCGAGACGCACTCGGCCGCGGCCGAGCACGCGGCGCCCTGCGCGAGCTTCGCGACGCACGCGGTGCCCTTGCAGAAGTCGCCCGGCGCGCAGTCGGCGTTCGTCGCGCACGTGCCCTTGCACGCGCCGCCGACGCACGCGTACGGCGTGCAGTCGGTGCCGTTCGGATCGAGGCCGCACGAGCCGAGCCCGTTGCAGATCTTCGCCTTCGCGACGTTGCCGCTGCACGAGCCCACGCCGCACGTCGTGCCCGACGCGTACAGCCGGCACGCGCCGACGCCGTTGCACGTGCCGTCGAACTGGCACGACCCCGCGCCGTTGTCGGGGCAATCGGCGTGCGGGTCCTGGCCGACGGCGGCGTTGCCGCAGACGCCGTCCGTGCCCGAGCCCTTCAGCGCCTTCGTGCACGCCTGGCACGTGCCGTTGCAAGCGGTGTCGCAGCAGACGCCGTCCACGCAGAACGCCGACTGGCAGTTCGATCCCGCCGCGCACGCGCCGCCGTTCGCGAGCTTCTGGATGCACGAGCCGGCCTTGCAGAAGCGGCCCGCGACGCAGTCCTGATCGCCGGCGCAGCTCGCCTTGCACGAGCCCGCCGCGCACACGTAGGGCGAGCAGTCGACGCCCACCGGGTCCGGCCCGCACGCGCCGAGCCCGTTGCAGATCTGCCCCTTGGCGAAGGTGCCCGCGCACTGGCTCGCGCCGCACGAGGTGCCCTGCGTGTAGTAGCGGCACGCGCCGGCGCCGTTGCACGTGCCGTCGAAGCCGCACGACGCGGCGCCCTGGTCCGCGCAGTCGGCGTGCGGGTCGCCGCCGTTCTTCGCGTTGTCGCAGACGCCGTCCAGCCCCTGACCCTTCGCGGCCGCCGAGCACGCCTTGCAGGCGCTGTTGCACGCCCCGTCGCAGCAGACGCCGTCGGCGCAGAAGCCCGACGTGCACTGCGACGCCGACGTGCACGCCGCGCCGTTCGCCTGATCGGGCTGGCAGGTCTTGTCCGCGCGGCAATACGCGCTGGCGGCGCACTGCGCGTCGGTCGTGCACGTCGCGGGGCACGTCACGGCCGCGCCCGTGCAGAGGTAGCTCCCGCACGAGGGCGAGCCGCCGTACGTGGCCGGCGCCGTCGCGCACGTGCCGTTCGCCGGGGCGCCGAGCGTCTGCGCGCACACGTCGCACGAGCCGGCGCACGCCTTGTCGCAGCAGACGCCGTCGGAGCAGTTGCCGGTCGCGCACACGGCGCAGCCGCCGTTCAGGCAGTCCGCGCCTGGGGACGAGTTGCACACGGCGCCCTGCAGCTTCTTCGGCTTGCACGTGCTGTCGGCCGCGCAGTAGTGCGTGTTCGGGCAGTAGACGTCGGAGGTGCACGACGTCGGGCAGAACGCGCTCGCCCCGTTGCAGAAGTAGGGCGACGGGCAGGTCGGGAACCCGGGCGAGCCGAGCGGGAGGTTCGTGCAGGTTCCGTCGGCGCTCGCGCCGAGCGCCTTCGAGCACACGTCGCAGTTGTTCGCGCACGCGGTGTCGCAGCAGAAGCCGTCGACGCACGCTGCGCTCGCGCACTCCTGGCACGTCCCGGGGACCTTGCAGTCGGTCCCCGGGTTGCAGCTCGCGCCCTTCGCCTTGCGGGGCTGGCAGGTCGAATTCGCCGCGCAGTAGTGCGTCGCCACGCAGCCCGCGTCGGAGATGCAGGTCGAAGGGCATGCGGTGCCCGCGCCGTCGCAGAAGTAGGGCGACGCGCACGCGGGCTTTCCGGCGTAGCCGGACGGCGCCGGCCCGCACTTGCCGTTCTGGACCGCGCCGAGCGCGAACGAGCACACGTCGCACGCGCCGGAGCACACCGTGTCGCAGCAGAAGCCGTCGGCGCAGAACGTGGACGCGCAGTCGGCGGCGCTCGCGCAGGGCAACCCGTTGAAGAGCAGGAAGAGCCAGGCCTGGTTCGTGCTCGAAAGGTTCGAGGAACCGCCCGCGGCCAGCAGCTTGCCGTCGGGGAGCGGGCTCAAGGTGAGGTCGAACTTGTCGGGGCCGCCGGTGGAGGTCGTCCACGACACGGTGTCGGGATCGTAGAGCTCCGACTCGGCGGCGCTGCTGTACCCGCCCGCGACGAGGAGCTTTCCGTTCCCCTTGGGCAAGAGGGCCGCCGCGTGGCTCTGGCGCGAGCGGAAGAGCGACGGGCCCGGGCTCCAGGCGTTCGTCGCGGGGTCGTAGAATTCGGTGGTCTTTCCGTCGCCCACGATGAAGACCCGGCCGTCCGAAAGCCGCGTCGACGTGTGGTAGCTGCGCGCGACGGACATGACGGGACCCAAGGTCCAGGAGTTCGTCGCGGGGTCGTAGAGATCGACCGCGTTGGTCCCGCCGCTGCCGCCTCCCGTGACGAGCACCTTGCCGCTCGCGAGCACGCTGGACCTGCACCCGACGTTGTGGAACCCCTTCATGTTGGGGATGGGGGACCACGCGTTCGTCGCGGGATCGTAGATCTCGGCTGCATTGGAGGCGGTCCCTCCGGCGATCAGCACCTTGCCGTTCAGGAGGAGGGCCGCCGTGTGCTGGCTGCGCGGGTTGAACATCTTCGGCCCGCTGCTCCACGTGCCCGCGGACGGGTCGTAGAGCTGCGAGGTCATGATGCTTCCGTTGTCGTCCCTGCCGCCGGCGACGAGCACCTTGCCGTTCGCGAGCACCGTGGCGGTGTGCTGGGTGCGCGGCGGGAAGCTCGCCGTCGCGCTCCACGTGCCCGTCGCGGGGTCGTAGAGCTCGACGGTGCCGGTGATCGTGCTGTTCAAGCTGCCGCCCGCGACGAGCACCTTCGTGCTCGCGAGGACGCTCGCGGTGTGCTCTGCGCGCGGGGTCGTCATCCAACCGGTCGTGCCCCACGCCGGATCCACCACGGCGGGGTACGCGACCTCCGGCCACGCGACGCGCACCGTGCACGCCGCCGATCCGGACGGGGTCGGCGCGCGTCCCCAGGGCGGGCGCGGGTCCTCGTCGTACGCGCAACCGTCGAGCTCCACGCGCGCGGCGTGCATCGCGCCCGCGGCGTCCACCACGCACGGAGGCGCCATGCGGAGTCGCGGCGCACCGTGCGCGTCGAGCAGCTCGAGCGCGTTCTCGACGAGGCGGAGCCCCGCGACGCCCTCGCCGAGCGCGATCGCGTACGCGAGCTCCTCCTTCGCGGGGCGCCGCGCGAAGCGTACGAAGTCCTCGGTCCCGACGGCGGTGACGCGGTGGACGACGTCGCCGTCCCCGCGCGCCGCCGCATACACGACGAAGCCGTCGACGATCTCCGGATCGCGCGAGGCGAGGCCGACGGGCGAGACGTCGACCGCGAGCTTCGTGTCGCGGTCCTCGACGCGGAACGCCGCGTCCGCGCTCGCGGAGAACCGGACGTCCGCGCGGTGCGTCGCGCCTCCGACCGCCTCGTCGGGAATTGCGGGCACGATCCACGACCCACGGCGTTCGAACGCGCTCGCGCTCGAAGGTCGCAGGATGCTCTGCGGGTCCGGCACCGCGGCTCGACGCGAATCGCCGCGGAGCGGGATCGTCGTCGCTCCGACGCGCTGGACGGCAGCTCGCGCGGCGGCCGAGACCGTGACGGTCACGGCTCCCGAGGCCGCGAGATCGTGCCGCGCGCCCGACGAGCCACCCGCGCCCGTTTCATCGCCCGCGCCCGGTGCGGAGCAGGCCCCGAGGACGAGGTATCCGAGGGTGGTCGCGATCGCGCGCGCGAGACGAACGCTCATGGCCAAGCTCCGAGCCGCAAGAGGGGGAGCTTCGAGGCTAGAGCAAGCACGGACCCGGGCAAGACCCGGCGGTTCGACGCACCGCGCTCAGCGGGCTGACGCGCGCGGCGGCGGCGATTCCCACCGCCCCGGGACCCAGACGTAGTCGACGCCGTCCCACTGCCATCCGCCATCGACCCACACGAGCCCGGGCGCCGGCGGCCCGCTCTTGATCTCCGGCAGCGGTGCAGGCGCCTCGGGCCGCACCGCGCGATCCGAGACGCCGGCCACGCACCCGCCCGCCGCGAGCACCACCACGAAGAGCGCGCGCCTCATTGCACCGCCATCGCCCAGATGTCGTACAGCGCGTGCGTCCACACCGCGGGCGCGAAGCCGCGGAACGCGAAGATCGTCGTGAGCACGAGCCCGCACACCGCGCGGAAGATGAACGAGCTCATCCGGAACGGGTCGCCGAGCTCGCCGACGTAGTGCCACGCCGAGAACACGCACGCCGCCGCGACGGCCCACGCCGCCACGACGAAGAACCGCTTCACCCCCGCCGGCACGAGCCTCTTCAACCCCCACGCCGCGAGCCCGAACAGCCCGACGCGGAACGCGATCTCCTCGTAGAACCCCGCCCCGAGCGACATCACGATCGCCGGGAAGAGCCCCATCGGCTCGCCCGCGCCCGGCGGCCCGAGCCTGAGCGACCCGACCACGTAAGCGCCCGCGAGCCGCATCAGCGCCGCGTAGAGCGCCCCCTCGAGCGCGATGAGCGCGAACCGCTTCCCCTCGAGCGCCTTCCCGCGCCCGAGCACGGCGAGCACCACGACGAACGCCGCCCCGATCGCGAGCGTCATCCCCGCGTACAGCGGCAAGCTCTGCCGCGCGAGCGCGTGCAGCTCCGCCGTCACGGGATCGGCGGCGTTGCGCACCGGCAGCAGCACGACGCCGAGGTGGTACGCGATGAAGATCGGCAGCGTGAGCGCGAGGTCCGTCCAGGGATCGCTCCGCCGCGCGAGCTCCTTCTCCCCCTTGATCTTGTCCTTCACCGCGGCCACGCCGGCCTCGCTCTCAGGACGGCCTCAGCCGGTACACGATCGTGAGCACCTCGGCGACGAACATCACGAGGTTCAGCACGAAGGGCGTGTCGCGCAGCATCTCCTGCGTCGGCGACTCGGCCTTCGGGCGCCCCGCGACGAGCTCGAGGAAGCGGATGACGCCGAACAGCGGATGGATCGTCGTCAGCCACAAGAGATCGCTGCCGAACATCCGCTTCGTCGCGGGATCGAGCGTGTACGCGAGGTAGGTCGCGACGCTCGCGATCCCCGTGACCGCGAGCGCGACCGTCAGCACGCGCGGCGAGTACGCGTCGAGCGCGGCCCGCTGCTTCGTGGCGTTGGCCGATGCGATCTCGTGCCGCCGCTTGCCGAAGCCGAGGAACAGCGCGAGGAACGCCGTGCACGCGACCATGTAGCCCGAGATCGGCGTCTTCGTCGCGTACCCGCCCGCGAGCACGCGCAGCACGAACCCGAGCGCGATGCACCCGACGTCGACGTACGCGAGCTTCTTCAGCCGGAACGAGTACGCGAGGTTCAGCGCGAAGTACGCGGCCACCAGCGCGGCGAACGGCAGCGGCCCGATCAGCGCCCCCGCGAACGCGACGCCCACGAGCCCCGCCGCGAGCACGCGCGCGACCGGCACCGGCACGCGCCCCGACGCGATCGGCCGGTGGCGCTTCACGGGATGGACGCGGTCGGCCTTCACGTCGACGAGGTCGTTGATCGTGTAGACCGCGCCCGCGAGCAGGCAGAAGACGCCGAACGCGCCGACCGCCGACTTGATGATCGAGGGGTGCGTCAGGTGCTTGGCGAACACGATGGGCGCCAGCACGAACAGGTTCTTCACCCACTGGTGCGGGCGGACGGTGCGGATCATCCCGCGGACGCGCCAGAGCAGCGTCCCGGCGGGCGAGTCCGGCAAGATGGGTGGGTCGGCGATCGCCGTGACGTCGCCGGGCGGGACCGAGTCCGCGGGCGGCACGCTCGACACCCCGTTCGCGCGCAGGGCGAGGTCCGGCGAAGCGGCTCTAGGGGAGCCCGCGGTGACCTGGGTGGTGGCCTTCGCGCCCGCCGCCGGACGCGGTTCGCCCGACGAAGAAAGAGGATCCGAGGCCGCCACGACCCGCGGAGCATACATGCGCTCCCCGGGCCAGGCCACCCGACGAGCGCGCGTTCCGGCCCTCGCGCGCGCGGCCCCCTTTGGCTGACGCGATCGGAGTTCATGCTACCATCGCGTCGATGACGACGGCCGTCCCGCTCGGACGTGAGGCGACGCCGCTGCTCGAACGGCTCCGCGCCGCCGTCGAGCAGGCCCTCGAGGGCAAGCCGGAAGCCGTCGAGCTGGCCGTCATCGCGCTCATCGCACGCGGTCACGTGCTGATCGAGGACGTGCCCGGCGTGGGCAAAACGACGCTCGCGCGCGCGCTCGCCAAGGCCGTCGGCTGCGACAACAAGCGCGTCCAGTTCACGAGCGATCTGTTGCCGAGCGACGTGCTCGGGGTGAGCGTCTACGACCAGCGCGTCGGCGACTTCATCTTCCGGCAGGGGCCGATCTTCACGCACATCCTGCTGGCCGACGAGATCAACCGCGCGAGCCCGCGCACGCAGTCGGCGCTGCTCGAGGCGATGAACGAGGGGCAGGTGTCGGTCGACGGCATCACGACGCCGCTCTCCGAGCCGTTCTTCGTCATCGCGACGCAGAACCCGAACGATTTCGCCGGCACGTTCCCGCTGCCCGAGTCGCAGCTCGATCGCTTCATGGTGCGCATCCGCATCGGCTACCCGCCGCCGCAGGTCGAGATGCGGCTCTTGCTGCACGGCGGCGAGCCCGACCGCGCGCGGCACGTGTCGCAGGTGCTCGACCCGGCGCAGCTCGTGGCGCTGCAGCGCGAGGTCGATCGGGTGGAGCTCGACTCGTCGCTCGCGACGTACCTCCAGGCCGTGCTCTCCGCGACGCGCGCGACGCCGACGCTGTCCCTCGGCGCGTCACCGCGCGCGGGCATCAACCTCAGCCGCGCCGCGCGCGGGCGCGCCGTGCTGCACGGCCGCGCGTACTGCATCGCGGACGACATCCACGACCTCGCCGTCGCCGTGCTCGCCCACCGCGTGCGCCTCGCCGCCCACGCCGAGGGCTACATGCCGAGCCGCGACGAGGCCGAGGCCGCGGTCCGCGACATCGTCGCGCGCGTGCCGGTGCCGCTCTAGAGGAGCAGACGGTCGCGCCATGGCCACGTCGAGCCGCCCGGGCGCTCCGAGGAGCCCAGCGAACGGCGCGGCGGCGAACGGCGCGGGCAGGAACGGCGCGAGCGGGATCCCGAAGGTCGGGGCTGCGCCCTCTCCGGCGCCGAAGAGGAGCCTCCCGATCCGCGTGCTGAAGCGCATCGTCCGCTTCTTCACGCCGCCGCGGAAGCTGAAGTTCACGCGCGAGGGCAAGTACTACCTCGGCATCACGCTCGGCGTGGGCTTCGCCGCGATCAACACCGGCAACAACCTCCTCTACCTGCTGCTCGGCATGCTGCTGTCGCTCATCGTCGTCTCCGGCGTGATGAGCGACCTCTCGCTGCGGCGGCTCACGGTCACGCGCCGGCTGCCCGCGCGCGCGCAGGTCGGGCGGCCGCACCTCGTCGAGATCGAGGTCTACAACCACAAGAAGCGCGTGCCCTCGTACGCGATCGAGGTCGAGGACCTGCGCGCCGGCCAGCCCGCGGACAAGCGCTGCTTCTTCCTCAAGATCAGCCCGGCCTCGGCGCAGGTCGCCGCCTACCGCCGCACGCCCGCGAAGCGCGGCCGCGACCGCCACACCGGCTTCCGCATCGCGACGCGCTTCCCGTTCGGGCTGTTCGAGAAGTCGCGCGAGGTCGGCGCCGAGGGCGAGCTCATCATCTACCCCGCGGTCGATCCGGTGCGCCTGCCGATCAACGAGGGCGGGCGGCGGCAGGGCGGGATCGCGGCGGCGGGGCGCGGCGGCGGCGACGAGACGTGGGCGCTCCGCAACATGCGCGAGGGCGACGACCCGCGCGACATCTACTGGCGCAAGAGCACCGTCGCCGATCAGATGGTGCTGCGCGAGCGCGCGCGCGAGACGCGGCCGGACGTGGAGCTCGCGCTCGACACCGTGCGGCCGAAGGGCGCGGAGGACTCGTTCGGGCAGGCGTTCGAGCGGCGCATCCGCGAGGTCGCGTCGCGCGCGGTCGCGCACGTGAAGCGCGGCGACGGCGTCGTGGTGAAGACGACGCTCGGCGAGCGCGTGCGCGGCGACAAGAGCATGGGGACCGACCCGGTGCTGCGCTTCCTCGCGCTGCTCGACGCGGTCGACGAGGACAGGGCGCCCGAGATCCGCGCGCAGCGGGCGGCCATGAACCGAGCCCGCGTCGAGCCGCGCCCGGCGGCGCCCGAATTCGTCCACGTCGAGCCGCCGTCGAGCACGATCGCCGTCGCGCCCTCGAGCCTGCCGTCGAGCGCCGTGGCGAGCGCGCGCCC
>JADMIO012500459.1_pt1 | contig 11967 bp, 12 predicted proteins | sample 8958161 | NCBI WGS metagenome assembly JADMIO01 (sample SAMN16585339, study PRJNA669376) | soil metagenome | isolation source: Crop rotation soil | place: USA: Cullars Rotation, Alabama | collected 2011
GAACTAAAAAGAATATATAAAGAAGAGATTAGAGAGAACTACCTACTATACTATAAGGATTATTAAATCCTAGGGCTCTTAGAAAACAAAAAATAGAAAATATAAAGAGGGAAAAATATACCTATCTAGAAGAAGTAATAGGAAGCTTTAAAGATAAACCTATAACTATAGGAACATCTAAATTATTCTAGAAAGAAGAATTAATATCTTCCTAAGTAGACTAGACGCCCACGCTTAGCTTAGTAGGCCTAGAGGGCTAAAGAGCTAAAGGAGAATCTTTATCTAATAAAGTAAGCGACGTACTCTCTATAGTAATAGCCTCTACTACCTACTTCTTATTTAAGGCTAACTATTTTACTAACCTATCTTCTTTCATATAAGTAATATATATAGCCTTAAACGCTATATCTTATTCTTTATACGCCTTTTTAATTTATGTATCTAACTTCTTCTTCTTAGTAACTAAGTAAGAAAACTTATTCTTTATTACTACTATATTATATAGAACCCTACTATTTATATACTCCCTACACTTCCCTAAGTGAATAGAAACCTTATAAACCTATTTATAAGCTATATAAGTTAAATATTTATTAACTATAGTATCACTAAAGGTATTAATAGTAAGGATAAAGTCTTTATAATAATAGGTACTAGGAGTAATATAATTAGCCGGCATGTTTTATAGGACGTGAAAGATAAGGAGGGGGATAATATTATAATCTATACCTATTAAGGGAAGAAGGTGGTTAAGTATAGAACGTAGGAAGTATAAGGAATAGTAGATAGCCGCTAGAACTATACATTAGTGTGTTATATAACCTAGTTACGTGAAGTGCTTAGTAGCACGTGACACTAAGCACTTATATAGAATACTTAGGCACTTAGCTCTGCTAAGCACTAAGCAGAATAAGTATATAATTACTATAAGAATCCCTTATAGATTCCCGTGTTCAATCTAAGTTATCTAACATTAGGAACCTACTTAGTAACTTAACTATTAACCCCTTATAATTATATTAAGTACACTATACTACTTCACACCCCTACCTCTACAACCTAACATCTTGCTATCGATAAACCTAAGTCCCTTAACTAGGCCTTAACACTTCTCTACTATAAGATAGCTACTATAAAAGAAGCTCTATAGAAGAAAAAGTAGCACTCTATAAAATATAAAGTTCTACCTTTATAGTAGTATTAGGAGTATTATAGAGGTGCTATTTTCTAGAGCCCTTACGCTAAGAGAGAAGTAGAGAAATAATATAAGATTTTTTAATACTTTATATATAAAGAAGAGCTTATAAAAGCTAGTAAAAAAGAGCTTTAATATAATAATAAGCTACTTAAAGAGAAGCTTATAGAGGAGAAGCGTATAGTATAAGAGGCAGCTAAATTAGTGCGCAAGAAAGAGAAGGCTAAGAAGGCTAAATAGGTAGCTGCGCGCGTACAAGAAAAGTAGCACTAAAAGGTAGAGAGAGACGCTTAAAAAGCTTTATAATTATCCTAAAGAGGTAAGAAGGCAGCTTTAAGGCCTTTTATTAAGCAGAAAAAGCGTGCGCGGCGTGCTAGAGGTAGTGGAAATAGTAAGTCGTCTAATATGGCTGCGCCAGCGCCGGCGCCTACTATTAACTCTCGCGGGCGCAAAATTACTCAGCCAGCTAGGTATATATAGAGTTATTTTATCGCATAGATTAATAGAGTACTCCACTAAAAAATCTTGCGATAATATTATTTGTACGTGGCTCTGGAGCCTTATATACAGAATAGCTGTTATTTTCAAAAATCGTGCCTCAGCCGAAACCGTGCCCGAGGTGCACGGACACGGTAGCACAGGCCAAGCTTTGTGCATGGTCCACCCACGACAGGGGTTCCTAGAACGTCGGGTCTCACCAGAATATCACCATGCAATGTTTGCGGAATAGCAGATCGAAAATCTTGAAAGAATCATTCTTCTCTAATTAGCTTCTGCTGATTGGGTGTGAGTGCAAGAAGCAGCAGCATATTTTGGTTGCGAACAGCCCTGCTGGGCCCGAACCATGAATGGGATGCCTCATACCACTATATGAACAAGTCGTACCATACCCTAGTCGGTAGGTTGCGTGGCTGCAACATCACCTAAAAGCAAAGACATGAACACACCAGAGAACAGTGGGGACCTCCATAATGTAGTGATAGACGTTCAGACCACATCAGTCCCCCTGGTTTATCCCTGAAGTGGCGGAGACAGGTTTCCGAGGTCTATCGAGCCCTGCATGGCAGATGTGCGGCGGAGGAGACATGAGATGAGGGCAGAGGATCCTCATATCCGTCATTGACTTACTAACGGGGATATGCTGGAAGGTCTCTTTCTCATAAGCACTCCTTTGTCGCCTCCATTCTATCGGCGGAATCGGATCTTGTCTGGATGATTGAGGAGACAAAATGAAGTTGTCGAGTGTTGTACTTTTGCTTGCATACTCACTGGCTGGCTCGGTGAATTTGGTAGTAGCACAGCAACAATTGCCAGCCTGTGCGGTGAGTAAATTTTCTACCTCTTCATATTCATATATGCATATCTGATCAGAGACTGATCTTTGCAGGCAACCTGCCTTGAGAAAAGTCTCAAAGCTCAAGACACATGCACCGCTACCAACACAACATGCATCTGCACAGATGCGCCACTGAATGCAGCCATACAAGCATGTGTACTACAAGGCTGCACCGTTATCAACGCTCTAGGTATGTAAACAGTAAATTCTAATAAGCTTCATATACTGATTTACTTAGCTGCGCAGAATGTCACCCAAACCATGTGCGGCGCCGAGGTACGGGACATTACGCACATCACACCCATTATCTCAGGTACGACAGGAGGCGCGGCCTTGATCGCCGTCATCATTCGTGTGTGGATGTCTGGAAGGAACTTCTGGCTTGATGACGCTATGTGTGTGATTGCCGTTGTATTCGCCCTCGTTATGGCCATTTTTTCATTCAAGATGTCGAAATTGGGGTTTGGAAAAGACATATGGACGCTCAAACCAGATGACATCTACCTCAATGTTCAGGTACGCGCAATATCACAGTTTTCGCAGTACCATACCGTCCACTAACTCGCTGCCTAGTACACTTGGCTTGCAGAAATCTTCTGGTTTACGTCCGTCGGCTGCACCAAGCTAGCATTCCTCTTTCTATACCTTCGCGTCTTTCCACGCCAAAAACTTCGCAAGGCAGTGTACAGTTTGATCGGCGCAGAAACGCTAAGCACGGTCATATTTACCATCATTATCACCGTCAACTGCCTTCCTATAACATACATTTGGACTTCATGGGATGGACAACACACGGGCAAATGCATCAATTTGAACGCCGTTGTTTGGGCCCACGCGGTGATCGACATTGTCTTCGACTGCATCGTCTTTGCTTTACCCATCCCAGAGCTCATCAAGCTGAAGATGAGCCTGAAAAAGCGCATCATGATTATTGTTATGTTCAGCGTAGGCGGAGTGTACGTGTTTCATCCCCAACCATTCATCGTACTCTGCGACTAACAATGTTCTAGCGGCACCATAGTTTCAATTCTCCGCCTCCAATCTCTCCTCGCCTTCGCCAACTCCAAAAATCCCACTTGGGACAACTGCCCTACCGCGTACTGGTCCGTACTCTCCTGCTTTGTCGGCATCTTCTGCGCCTGCATGCCTTCTTTGCGACGCTTCATGACTTTTGTCTTCACGAACTGCTTTGCCTCGTCCCAGCAAGACTCAAAATATAAACACCACGAGGACGGCACACCAAACGCACGTCTTTAGAGCAAAAAGCTCTCTAGTGGGAGGAAAGCGTCGAGATCCGTCATTGAATCAGCATTGCATAGCTTTGGAGGCATTGCCAAGACTGTGGATACGACAGTCACAAGGACGGATGATGATGAGCTGGATCTTGTTCAAGCAAGAAACAAGGCGAGACCCACGCAGGAGGCTTGGAGTGAGGGGGATGCTAGCGATAAAAGCGATAATAGAAAGCAGATGCATCGCATCTGATAGAATCCGTAACGAGCCGCATCAAGCGTGTCGACTCAATTGCGAGGACATACGAGCAAAGAAGTGTCATTTGAGCAGTAAATCGGATATCGTAGACATGTAAAATTAATTGAATCAAAAGGGAAACATTTGTGCATCTTGCTCAGGCATGGGTAGCGCTAGGTTATAGAGCTTCTTTACTGTCCTTCACCGTGAAAGAATCAGGCTCTACCCGAACGAGTTCCTGGTTAGAATAGCACAATGTTGCGATATGCTCAGATTAGCGAGTTCATAAAAATACACTCAATCGGAAATACATCACTTAGTTCGAGATCTTTCCTAGTACCACCTGTTAAACCAACGCTCGACCAGAAATGTTTCTTCATAATCTCGTGAAAATCCGCAGTCTTGATAAAGTTGCTTATCCAACTGCGATTTTAAAGAAAGGCGCTTGTTCTTATTTAGTTATATTAAGATATAATATTATAGAGGATATGGTTATATTGATCAGTGCAAATGTGAGCTCAAGTCCTGGGTATCGACGCATAAGGGCATGCTGAGCAGAGATCGGGTATGAAACTCATGGGACCTGCTTTCGGTGGGTAGGATTGCATCCATGTAGCCCAGGGAAGTGCAGTTTCTATACAATTTAGGCAAACTGATGTATAAGAGGATTCAAAAACGATTGTTTGTCTTACGCTTCTCTTCATCATACTTTCTAATAACCAGTGATCCGTGCCCCGACGCTTACTCAGCATGCTTTGTCATTCATGCCTTTCCTGATCATCACTCAACTTTCTCTGTCACATGATATCAAAAATGTCCCTGCTGCATTATCACACCCCATTGAGATTAGTAATAATATTATACTCTTTATTACAGAGAATTATCGCGTAGTACTCTACTCTGGGCGCACTTAGTGAATAGAGATATTATAAGGATGAAGCTACATGATGCCATTGTTCCTTCTCCGGCGAAATTGTAATAGTAGGACGAGTAAATCACTGGATAATTGTAGTAAAGACAATGTTTTGTATTGACACTTAGACCGTTAAGTCTTTTGCTATTTGCACATTGCCTTGGATCCGTAGCAAGGTTAACTCTCTCAGCTCTCCCGCTGCCTTGAATTCGCTTCCATTGACAATTGTTCCCTTACTGATGCGATTGCTCAGGAGGCATGCACTTCCCCCAGTTGAAGCTTATGCCCTGCTGCACTCCAAAATCGGACTTGCCATTATTGGGCTCCCGAGGATCCTGTCCGCTAACCTTCCCATGGGCACCCCGCTTCTTCGTCGTGAGGCTAAGTGTGGTCAGGAATGTGATTTCCTTCGCGCCACCGCATCCATCGTTCACGCCGAAAATAGTCACAATCTGGTTCTTAGTGCCGAACACGTCCCAGCTGCTCCCAGTCTTGAGGGGCCCGTTAACGACGATGGAGTCCTGAATCTGATAAAAGGAGTAGGGTCAGCCAAATGAACTCAACCGAAAAAAAAATCAAAACTTGATAGGTAAGACGAGAAGCAGACAGGACTTCATACCACTAAATCGGTTTTGGATTTATATAAGAATTCCCACTTCGCTTCAACGCCTTCATCCAAGTCGTACGCCGCAAGCACCTTTGTCCCATTGACGTTCATCGCCAATTGGTACACATTTCCTTCCTCCCTTGTGTTGTTATTCTTGAACTCGCGATATCGAAGCGTTGTCTCGCACCAAGAGTGCGCCTCCATCTGCCCACGCTCGTTATGAATCTCAGCCTTGAGATGCGGGTAGGCAAAATGGAAGTAGTCGATGACATAATATCCATCTTGAACGGTATGCTCGCGAAAGGTTGGGCGTGTGACAAAGCCTTTGGAGGGATCGGCGTCGAGGTCGGGGCAGCCGGGGCCGTTGAGCTTAGTGATTTCAAACTCAAAGCCAGGTGGGATGAAAAGGTCGGCTGGATCGGGAGTACCGGATTTTTGGGGTGCAGGAGCGGCGGCGACGGCGCCCAGTAGAGCGAGGGAAGCGAGGAGTGACTTCATGGTCGAAGATCGTGTTAGATAACAGTGCGAGTCTCTGGGTTTCCAAATGAGAGAGTAGTCGGTGGGTTGGCATACATACCTTCAGTCGTCGCGGACATCTTATATGTGTTGACGAAAAGCTGAGATGATCGTATCAAGAGGGCTACGACCTGACGGAACGCTGTGAGAGACGGTATAGTAGTAATTTCAGAGAGGGGCATCTGATTCTGCAAATAATCTGAACATAGAGTACTACACCCCCCTCAGCTTGGGGAAGAGAAACGTGGGTCTCTGAGATAGGCGTTCTAAACTCCAGACTATGCCGCATAGTTCTGCCAGGGATAAACTCTCGAACAGCAAAATAAAGAGACAAGCAGAGGCTATTTAGCACGTAAATGGATGATGATGTCGACAGGCGTCTCACCGGTATCCGAGAGGGCCGTTCTGGCTGACGTGCGCTTGGCATCCCCGTATAGTCGGAGTGTTACACTTATCACTCGCACGAGAGAAAGATCGCGTGGTCGTTCACTCTCTTTATAACTAAAAGATCCGGTAATGAACTCTGTTGATGAGGCAACCTTCCCAGGCACCAAAGCAGCTTTTGAAGGGATCCTGCAAGCCTATATTCTGCAATCTACCGCGTACATGATGCCGTTGGGGCTATTTAGTCTCAATCATCCCGGAATTTAGGATGGATGTATGCTTCCCCGCATTTTGACTATCGGTAGATAAGCTCGACCATGGTCTAGGGAGAACTGCATCTCGGAGTGTTACGGTTGCGGAACGGAGTTGGTTGATCATGTGGAAGGATGAATTAGTTAACTCGCATCGACTCCTCAAAGAGGTTAGGTTTCATGCTCAAGACAAATCAATTGGTGAGGCGATCATCCTTCCGAAACTCTCTTCTAGGATGATGACGAATGTTCCTGCTCGACTACACCTGGTTAGGACGGATTATCTTAGATCCTCGCTAAATATCAAGTTAATGCAACTATCTTATTTAGTAGCTACGCTTTAGCTCTGTACTTATTACATGTCTATGATATGTAAATCTGTCGCTTACATCTTTCACTCTCAGCGCCTCATATCTCGGTTATTTGATATTTCACTTAGATGCTGAAGTAAACATTTGGGTCTCACTATCAATCGGCGACAGCGACTTCCGTTGAGGCACCAGAAGATAGACTTCGTTCGTAACGATAGACCGCATCTATACTAGCTAAATGTTAATATAGTGCCGCGCCGTCCAATTTTATACTCCTGATCCGTGTGCTCTATAACCTGCGCATCCCTAAACATCTTCTCGTTGTCCGTATACAGCATGGATCTATCAGCATTGTACCACATATTCTAGCATAGAAAGTCCAGGCAGTAAATAATATGAGCGACGGATCTTGCTTGCTCTACTTCAATAAAGTGAGTGGAAGCGGGTGAAAAGGAAAGAAGGAAGAGTTTCAAGCAGTGGATGTTTTGATAGACAGCTACGAAGTACGAATAGTCGGGCAATCTGTCTTTGCACAGTGCAATCTCGGGTAGAGGTTTTACGACTGCTATATGTGATCCTTTCGCATTTTTGAAGCAGCCTCAAGGAGTTACTTTCCAGGGTATAATTGATAGCACAGAACAGAGAAAAACCGGCTACAAGAGGACCTAGTATTTGGCCATCCCTTCCATGATAGCAGCGTGCACTTCGTCCACTGGCCTTCCATTCCACAGCACCCAGGGTGCTACAAAGCGATAGTCATTTTACTTTACCGACATGAGACGAAACATCGCCCGCATACCGTACGATGAGCATAATGATACTTGACCAGCCGTGCGAACGAGCTCTGGTCTCTGCCTTGCATACTCCAAGACATTTGCGGCAATTCCAGCAGCCACTGCTGTTGCGTAAGAAGTACCAGATTTATACACCGTCTGTCCCTGCCACATTGACTCAATGGTGACGCCCAGGGTAGCAAAATTGTTATCGTCCCGAAGCGGGACGGGATTGAATAGGGCCATATTCCCCACGCCGTCCGTTGCAGATATTCCAATGGCGTACCGATATGTTACGAGAGGGTTGTTTCAAGCATTGTCTGTGTCGTCCGAACTCGCTGAAAAGATAATTATATTCATAGATTCCGCGTTCATGAGTTCACTATCTATAGAATTGTCTTTATCCTGAAAAGCCAAGGGTATCGTAATTATATCAGCCCCGTAGGATAGTACGGCCCAGTTGATAGCCTGAAGATGAGTCAGGTGTGAAAATTCCATGTTATGAAAATTAATTTTGTGATTACTCACTTGAGCAATGATGTTTATATCCAATTTTTCAATCGACGTACCCTGAGAAATTTTGGCCATGGATATCTCAGCAGCTGGAGCAACACGGAGCAGCAAGCGCATCGTGTGTGTTCCGTGTCCGTTGGAATCACTCATGTCGGCAGACTCTCCAACCCAGCTTTGAGAATCTTTGATCCGTCCCGATCTGAGAGCACCCCTAATCATGGGGTCGCTTACATCATAGCCCGTACTTAGAATAGCAATCCTGACAGCTCCTTCACCCCGCTTCTTATGTGCGTATTTGGACGGGCGGAATGAGATATCATTTTGCTCTACGAACTTGGACATCCGTCTCAAAAACGCTCGAGAGCTGTTCAAAGCCCTGTTGTGGTATCAGCAAGTGACGAAAATATAATCAAAACTGATGAAAGATGTGATGCTGACCTTAAATCGCCCTCGCTTTGCCCAATGTCAGGATTAACTAGACCTGGTTGGTACTGCTTTAGGAGTTCAACCACGCTTTGGTGCCCGTTTGTGCGTGCAAGTTCCTTTGCTAAATCTGTCGACTTGACTTTGCCATCCCGAAGTAGGAGTTTAACTACGTCCTCATATCCCTTTTCCGCTGCATGCGAAAGTGGCGTAAATCCATTCGAGTCCTCCAATTCAACATCAATCCCCTCTTCTTTGAGCAGCAATTCGACTACTGCAATGCATTCATTGGCTGCTGCTCGTGATAGTGGCGTTGCTCTAGTTGAATTCGTCGAGTTTATATTGACTTGGTTGTTTCCAAGGAGGACTTTAACGACTTGCTCCTTCCCATTTGCTGCGGCCAAAGATAATGGGGTTGACCCAGTTGAGTCCTTCCTATCCGGCTTAATTCTATCATGAGCAAGAAGCAGCCTGACCACTCCCTCATGGCCACTGGCGGCAGAGATTAGCAATGGAGTTGATTTTGATTTTTTTTCTCTAGAATTGGGATCGGCCTCATTATCCTCAAGTAACAACCGAACTACAGCCTCGTGCCCGTTTAATGCCGCCCACCATAGCGGCGTCCGTCCTCCACTATCCTTCCGGTTTGGACCAAATGGACCTTCTTTAAGTAGTCGTTCGACCATTGCCTCGTGCCCAACTTTGGAGGCGTACAGCAAGGGGGTTCGACCAGCACGGATTTCCCGCGATATCACGAGGGGCAGGACGCAAAGTAAGCCCTCGTCTCTCGATCCTAGTTGCGCCTCGGTGAACCTTTCCGCAATACTAGACAATAACTCGTTTGACAATTGAAAATCCTGATATATGCCTTGTATTATAATCTCTCCGATGTCCTCCACGATGTTGATCAAGGCCTTGGTAAATGACGCGAAGATTTCTTGAGCGCATAGCGACAGGAGAGAGCAGCTGGTCGGCGTTGTCCATACTTGACACGTCTCTTTAACACCTGTATGAGGCGAACGGTCTCTTACATGCCAGCCAAACAGCCGATTTGCACTTTTTTGGCGGCTCTCCTTGTCTGATGATGCTTCGAATAGCTTTTTGTGGTTCCACAGCGTATTCGGATCCCCAATATCTTTCTCTTCGAGCTGGAGTTCATATTCAGACTGAGGGATCTCACTGGAAAACCATAGCATTAAACCCGTTTCGAATGGACGCTCGTTCCACGAAATGATCCGTTGTACTCCTGAACTAGATGTATCGGTGATGGCAGAATCTGATTTCAGCGACCATACCCAAAGGCCCAGGAGGGCTTCCAACTCATGTACATTCTTGAATTTCCAAGAACTTCCCAAGTTTTTGGACTCGTTCGATTGGCGAAAAAGTTGTAGATATACATCTTGTTGCTTCTGGAGCTTAGATTTATCTGAACCGTCCCCCGGGCGCCGAGAAACGGACGAGACACTGCAAGTAAAGCTCCAGAAAACTGTTTTCTCATCCTTGGGATGCTGATTGAGCATAGGAGCGTTTGGAAATACCTTATTGAAAGTAGACTCGATGGCCGCGGCGAGCCGCCACGCAACGCTTCGGACTTCGACCATGTCAGTTTTAAAATTTCTTGCACCGCCAGTAGAATCTGCCCGGTTTGCCGTTGACTGGGTAAGTTCCGCAACTCGACTTCGATACATGAGTAATTTGCTAGCTACGCTTGAACTATTTGGGAAAGGCTCTTGTCCGCGTCTAATTGTCTCATTCAGATTGATGGGTGTGCCGCAGAATCTCCATGTATAGTGCTTATCGAAATTCAGCTCATCACTCGACTGATTCAGATCACGTTCGATCAACTTCCGGCCGAGGTGGATAGCGAGCCAATCGAGTTCGTGCCCAATAACTTCATGTGAGCATTCAGAAAGCAAGTTGGCGTTGGCGTCCAGACGCTGCATGCGGAGCATAGCCCTTACCGCGCTCATAGCCAGTACTGCTCCAAGCTGGGCTACGGAGACGGCTGAGTGGATGCCCCGCATACCGACAAATTGCAAAATAAAGCCAGGAACGGTGATGCCGGTTGCTACCCAGACCGCTAGTTCCGGTTTCGGTGAGAGGCGTTTCCATGATGTGGTGTACTTCTGTAACGGTTTTTCAGCATCGCCGTAGCAGAATGAGTCAAAAGTTTGGTCTCCGATAACTTGCCCTCCAGGCTGCACCCAGTAAAGGGCGGATCGACGTCCATCTCCGATGGTGCTGTTTCTGGAGAAAATTTTCTCCTCAGTGCTCTGACCTACAAGAAATGCACAGAGGTAAATACCACTACAGACCAAAATAGTGCCAACTATCATCAACGGACAGGCATACCGCTTGGGCTCTTCACCCTCTTTCTCCCATTTGAGAATGTATGACACAACAACTGCAAATACTAAAACACCCGCTTGTAAGGTCAACCCCAGTATTGCAGCGCCCACGGACAAGCGTGTAGGTTGTCGCTTGATGCCAATATTGAGAGAAAGGTTGGGAGCGAAGTTGACTGGGTCAGACCCTTCGGCGAATTGTTTAATCGGGGTCCAATCTTTTTGACTCCTCTCCGTTTTGATGTAGTCCTGGAATGTGTATATCCCCACACTGTTGCCAATCTTTGAATAATCTGGCTCTTGAACGTCGGGGTCGAAAACTATCTCCAAAATCTTGGGGCTGCCGAAGACCCTGGCGATGCCTCCATTGCCATGGAGCTCGCAGACGTCGCGGCTGGTTGACGAGCATAGCTCGGCCTCAGCAATCCCTTCAGCCTCCTGCGCCCTGCCTATGAGGGCCCGTGCTTTGGAGCTTCCGCACACTCGAATCGCCGAGACCACCGCGGTCAAGATGCCCATGGGCGCCATGGCAAAAATGAAGTAATCAAGCATGGTAATGCTCTCGCTCATGTACTGCTTTGTGATTTGCTCACCGAAGAGAGAAATGAATGGCGCGAGGTCGGTCGCAAGGTTGTTAGCAAAGTCATCCCAGCCGTCCGCCAGGGCGACAGCAAAGAATGATGCGAGGCAGCAAAGGAGCCAAATCATTGTCATGGTGATAGTACAAATGATGAGATGATATGCCCAACAACCTCAGGCAATACTAGATTTTGATAGAAGTAAATCCTCATGCGACTACTGTTCTTTCTGGCATAGATCCGTAGTTTCATTTTAATCAGAGGCAAACAGAAAGGCTCAGGTTGTGAGACGAGATACTCTCCTTTCCAGCACATTGGGATCCTAAGCTTAGAATTCCACGTGGACAAGTTG
>JADMIO011000864.1_pt1 | contig 11966 bp, 12 predicted proteins | sample 8958161 | NCBI WGS metagenome assembly JADMIO01 (sample SAMN16585339, study PRJNA669376) | soil metagenome | isolation source: Crop rotation soil | place: USA: Cullars Rotation, Alabama | collected 2011
GGATCGAACCCGAGCGTGGCGAGCGGTAGCAGGCGCGTACCTTGCGGCCCGTGCCCCAGCCTTCGGCCAGCGCGTCGAGCACAGCCACTTGGCTGATGCCGCCCTCACGCGCCTGAATGCGGTTCGCGGCCCGTTCCAGGTGCTGCGTCAGGGGCGAGGGCAGGGTGGCCGCCAGCTTGCGCAAGGCCGAAGCCACGTGTGGGTTGTGTTCATCAATCAGTCGGGCCAACAAGAGACCCGCCAATACCAGAGCCGTGGCCTCCTGGAACGACAACCGAATGGCCGGCAAATAGTGGGTGCGGTTGATGCCAAAACGCCCGTTATGTTGCCATAGCGGCACGTTTTCCTCGGACAGAAAATCCAGGTCGCGATAGACCGTCCGGCGGTCAACGTCGAGCCGCTCGGCCAGGTCCAGCGCCCCCAATCCGTCCGGCGAAACCAACAGCAGTTCTTCGATGCGGCGAAGCCGCGCAGTTCGTGAGGCAAGTCTTGTCATTAGAACACCTGTTCCAGTACAGATTGTATCACAGAATTGTGACAAGTAATGTCACGACCTATGTTGACAAGCCCATACTGCCTGCGTATAGTTTGCGCCTTAATGATTCTGGTCACAGGTGCTACAGGATTTTTTGGCCGCAGCCTGGCCCCGGCGCTGGTCGCCACTGGCGAGCCCGTGCGCGCGCTCGTACGATCCACCAGCCGCGCAGACTTCCTTGAGCCGCTCGGCGTTGAGGTTGTGCGCGGCGATCTCACCGACCGCGACTCGGTGTTGCAGGCCATGCAGGGCTGCCGCGCGGTGGTACATGCTGGCGGTGTGTTCCGGCTGTGGGGCGAGGCTCCCACCTTCGAGCGGCCCAACGTCGAGGGGACAGCTTACATTTTGGAAGCGGCCTTGCGCTGCAACGTCGAGCGCCTCGTCCACATCTCCTCCGTCGCCGTCATCGGCCTGCCGCAAGCCGGCCGCACGATTGACGAATCGCACCCAGCCCAGCCCGCGGATGCATACCAGCGCAGCAAGCTCGACTCGGAGAACGTGGTGCGCATGTACCATCGCACCAGCGGCATCCAGGCCATTATCCTGCGGCCCGGCGCTTACTACGGCCCCTGGGGGCGCTACGGCTGGAATCGGCTGTTCTTCGAGGACCCGTTACGCGGCCTACTGATCCAGGTGCATGGCGGCAAGCGCCTCACCTTTCCGGCGTTCGTGCCCGATGTCGCCGCCGCCGCCGTTGCGGCGCTGAGCAAAGGACGGGCGGGTGAGATTTACAACATCTGTGGTGAACCGCTCACCCACCGCGAGGCGAATCGAATCATCAGCCGGCTGGCCGGCATTCCGGGCTTCCGCTTAAACGTGCCGGCCGGTGCGCTGGTGGCCCTGGCCCGCAATATGGATCGCAGTGCCGCCGCCAACGGGCGCGAGCCGTTTTATCCCCTCAACCTGGCGCAGTATGTATTTCACGATTGGAACGTTTCCAGCGCGAAGGCCCGCGACGAGTTGGGCTTCACGCCGACGCCCTTTGAAGAGGGCGCCTGCCAGACTCTGCAATGGTATAAAGATCAAGGCTTGTGGAAGACGAGGAGAGAGTTGTGCCCAAGCTCGTAACGGTAGAGCAGATGAAGGCGATTGAAAAGGCCGCCGATGCCAAAGGCGTCTCCTACGCCCAGATGATGGAGAACGCGGGCCGCGCCGTTGCCGAGGCCGTTCAAGAGCGCGTGGGCGATTTGGCCGAGGTCAAGATCACCGTGCTGGCCGGGCCGGGCAACAACGGCGGCGATGGGCTCGTCGCCGGCCGCCTGCTGGCCGAGGCTGGCGCGACGGTGTCGATCTATTTGTCGAAGATGCGCGACGAGTCGGATGAGAATCTGGCGAAGGCGCGCGCCGCGGGCCTATTTATCGTAGACGGTGAAAACGATCAACGTTCGCGGGTGCTCAAAAACCTGATGCATGGCGCGGCGGTTGTGGTCGAGGCCTTGTTAGGCACGGGCGCCACGCCGCCGCTCAAGGGAATGATCAAGACGATCCTCGATCAGGCCACCCGCGTGTTTGAGGAACGCGATCAGAAGCCGCTCGTCGTGGCCGTGGATGGCCCTTCGGGGATTGACTTCGATACCGGCGAAGCGGACAAGCTGACTCTGCCCGCCGATTTGACCGTGACGTTCGCCGCGGCCAAGCCGGGCTTGTTCGCCTTTCCAGCGGCGAACTACACCGGCGAAGTGATGGTCATTGGTATCGGCCTGCCGGACAAGTTGCCGGAACTGACCGATATCAAAGTGGAAGTGGCCGATGCAGCCACCGTCGCCGCCTGGCTGCCCAAACGGCCCCGCGACGCGCACAAGGGCACCTTCGGCCGCGCCATTGTCGCGGCTGGCTCGCTCAACTACACCGGCGCGGCGTTCTTCGCGGGTGCGGCCGCCTATCGAGTCGGTACAGGGTTGGTCACGCTGGCAGTGCCCGCCCCAATCCAGGCGATGATCGCGCCGCAGTTGCCCGAAGCCACCTGGATCTTGTTGCCGAATGAGATGGGTGTGATCGCCGCCAGCGCCGCCGATGTGCTGGCGCCTGAACTGGAGTCAGCCAAGGCGTTGGTGCTCGGCCCCGGCTTCGGGCATGAGGAGGTGACGCGCGACTTCCTGCGTCGTCTATTGCGCGCCGAAGAGAATAAGAAGGCGCGCCTCGGCTTTGTGCAGTCAGCCTCCGCTTCCGGTCAGCCGCAAACCGAGCCGGCCAAACTCCCGCCCACGGTGGTGGATGCGGACGGCCTGCGCTTGCTCAGCGAAATCGAGGGCTGGCCGGCGCTGTTGCCCGCCGGGTCGGTGCTCACGCCTCACCCCGGCGAAATGGCGGCCCTGAGCAGACTGGACAAAGACGCCATTCAGAAGGATCGGTTGCGCGTGGTGCAAGAACACGCGGCTCAGTGGGGGCACATTGTGGTATTGAAGGGCGCTTTCACCGTCGTGGCCGCGCCCGATGGTCGCGCAACGCTATTGCCATTCGCGACCGCAGCCCTGGCGAGGGCTGGCACCGGCGACGTGCTAACGGGCGCGATTGCCGGCCTGATGGCCCAAGGGGTGAAGCCTTATGAGGCAGCCATCGCTGGTGGCTACATCCACGGCCTGGCTGGCGAACGAGCCGCCAGTCGGCTAGGCACAACCGCCAGTGCCCTCGCCAGCGACGTGCTGGCCGAACTTCCTGGCGCTATCGCCACGCTTGAAGCGGCTCGGCCTCGCTGAGAAACGAAGCATCGTCAAATTTGAGACCTGTCAGGTCTCGTCCATCGAGGCTCCCTTAACAAAAAGCGGGCCAGAGAATTTCTCTGGCCCGCTTTCTATTTATGACACTGTTACTAACAGCTGCGGTGGGCAGCGGTCAGCCGTCGGCGGCCCCTAACGAGTTGACAATTAAAACCGGGATGTCGGAGCCAACCGAGTTAGTTCCATAGCGGATGTTATGCCAGGCCCCGCGAAGCGGGGTCGTTCCTAGCCCGCCGCCTCGGCCTCCGAGCCTTCCTCGCCGAACTCGCCGCGCTTGCGGCGCGCAGCTTGCTTGCCGGCGTCAATCGCCTGCTCCAGCCGGTCGCGTTGCTCTTCCAGCACCAGGCGGCCCTTCTCCTGCAATTCGGTCGCCTTTTCGCGGGCGTCGCGCGCCAGTTCCTCGGCCCGCTTGCGAGCCACGGCGGCAGTTTCCTCGGCCCGCTTGCGGGCATCCTCTACTGTGTCTTCGGCCCGGTCGCGGATCTCGATGCTCTTCTGCCGGATTTGGGCGCGGGTTTCCTCGCCCGACTGCGGCGCGAGGATCAGGGCGACGGCGGCGCCCACGAGCCCCCCGATTACGAAGCCCGAAAGAAACGCGCCGATGTCACTATCGTTGTCAGCCATACGTTGTTCTCCCTTCTACGGAACTTACCTTCGTGGCCGGAACAGCCCCAGGCTTTCCAGCACTTGCTGTAACCCGGCGACGTAGCCGCTGAGTTTGATTACAGGATCCACCAGGTTCTCGCTTAAGAACGTAGTGGTGCCGCGCACCGTGTTGATCGTTTCGTTGGTGCTGTCGAGAATTGGCTTGATCTCGTGCCGGAGCAGGTTGGTGAGCTGCGCGATTTGCACTATCAACACGATTAACGCCGCACCGATCACCAGTGACTCGAGCGCCATGACAATAATGAAAATATCTCGAATTGTCTCAGTGGTTGTGGGATTTCGGGTCATCCCGATCACGGCCCAAACGATAAGCCCAATTACCGCCAGCAACACAACGACCGCGACCGCAACGATGACGCCCTGGCGCGATTGATTGGCTGGCGCCGAAGCAGTTGGTTGTTGCGATACGGGTAAAGTGGTCATTTGCGCGATTATAGCATAACTCTATTCAGAATCGTCGCGATTCAGGCCTCGTGGGCCGATAAAGAAGCGGGCCAACAGCAGCATTAGCCAACTAGCCAGGCTGGCCGTGCCCGCGTTGAGCGGGCCGATCGCGCCGAGCGTAACTCCGAACCAGACACCGGCGAAGTGGCCCAACGCGAATCCCAGCCAACTCGCGATCAGATAGAACAACATGCGGCTGGAACTCCCGCCCATGATCAGGTGGAACAACGCTCCGTAAAGCGTTGAGAGGATGATGGCGAGGAGCAGGGAGGGGAGGGTCATGGGCAGATTAGAGTTGGAGTTAGAGTAGAGAGTAATTAGAGATGAGGGGTTAGGGATTAGGGGTTAGAGCTACAACCCATAACTTCCAATTGATCAATGACCGAAAGACCAGTGATGTCTTTTATCCTGACATCACACATATTGCCTAAAAGTTGGCTATTTGGCTTGGTACGTTTCCATCCAAACCGATGTCTCCCTGGGATTAGATGTAACAACTCCCCTAACACATGACATCGCTCGAGCGCGGTTATCCTCGATCTCTAATCCATAAACCCCAATCGCGAATTACCAATTACTGATTACTCTAACTCTTTACTCTCTACTCTAACTCCCCCTCTCAATCACCCCGCCTCCCAGGCATACCTCACCGTCGTAGAACACGGCCGCCTGGCCGGGCGTGATGTCGCGCAGCCGCCGGTCAAAGGCGACCTCGACCCGATTTATAGCGAGGGGCGTTACCGTCGCCCATTCCTCGGCGGCCTTGTAACGGATTTTCACGGCGGCTCGAATTGGCGCTGTAGGCGCCCGGCCTGCTACCCAATTGACGCGCGCCGCCTTGAGCCGATCATGACCCAACGCCTCTGCTGGGCCGACGATCACGGCATTTTGGGCCTGATCGGTGCGAATGACGTACAGCGGCACCGGCCCCGCGACGCCGATGCCCTTGCGCTGGCCGATGGTGTAGAACGGCAGGCCCTGATGCTCGCCCAGTTGTCGCCCCGTCGTGTCCAGAATCGGGCCGGGCCGCACCGCCTCGGGCGAACGGCTGGCGATGAAGTGCCGGTAATCGTCGCTGGCAATAAAGCACAAATCCTGGCTCTCCGGCCGCTCGGCCACCGGTAGGCCAAACTCACGCGCCAAATCGCGCACCTCTGCCTTGACGTATTGCCCTACTGGAAACAAGGCGTGCTGAAGCTGGGCTTGCCCCAGCACACTCAGCACATACGACTGATCCTTGCGCTCGTCGCGCCCCTTCAACAGTTGATACGCCTCGCCGTCCTGCCTCACCTGCGCGTAGTGCCCCGTTGCCAGATAATCTGCGCCCAGCGCCAGGGCTTGCTTCAGCAGGTAATCCCACCGGATGTGGCGGTTGCACTCCAGGCACGGGTTCGGTGTAACGCCCGCGGCGTAACCCTCCACGAAGAAATCAACCACGCGCGACTTGAACACGTTTTGCGTGTCCAGCACGTAGAACGGGATGTCCAGCGAGTCGGCCACGCGCCGCGCCTGGGCCATCGCATCCGGCGTGCAGCACCGATTGTGCGCGCCGCCGGCCCCGTGATCCTCTTCGGCCCACAAGCGCATCATCAGCCCAATGACCTCATAGCCCTGCTGGTGAAGTAGGGCCGCGGCCACCGAACTATCCACGCCGCCCGACATGGCGACAGCGACTCGAATTGGCTTTGAGGTCAAAGTAATCCTTCTAATTCACGACTTCTAAATACGCATCCAATGATCGATCAAGCGCTACCGCAATCAACGAGATAAAAGGCTCCATCGTCCCCTTGTCCGCCTGATCAAGCGCGGCATAATACTCCAGACGGTCATCACTCCGAATAACTGCTGGCGGGTAACCTTCACGCATTAACAGCAAGTTCATCAATAACCGCGCGGTGCGCCCGTTTCCATCGACGAACGGATGAATTTGCACCAGCCTGAGATGCGCCAACGTCGAACGCACAACGGCAACTTCTAATTGTCCCTCGTTCTGGAGCCAACCGATAAGTTGCTGCATCAGGCCTGGTACGGCGATAGGTTCAGGTGGCACAAGGCTTGAACCGCCAATCCGAACTTGGCCGCGTCGATAACGCCCCGCTTCTTCATCGTCAATGCCTTTCAAGATCAGAGCGTGAATTTGACGAATATGAAACTCCAAAATGGAAGTGTCGCTGCGCGTTAGCGATTCGACAAAATCAATCGCCTGCTTGTGGTTGATCGCCTCAAGATGCTCGCGCAGCGACTTGCCGCCAACTGTCAGGCCATAGTGCAGAACGATATCGGTTTCGCGCAACGAGAGCGTAGAACCCTCGATAGCGTTCGAGTTGTAGGTCCATTCAACATCAAAGTAGTCTTTTAGCTTGGCGGCCTCCGAGGCCGACATTGGCCGCCGCGCGGCAAGTTCCTTTTTCTTCGTCTCCAATTGCTCAATCTGCCCTTGCAGGCTCATTAGTAAATTATTCCGCGAATTACCACTTACCAATTACCCTGCTAATCCCCGCAACGTCTCGATCACTCCCGGCAGCACTTCAAGCATCCGGTCAACGTTCGCCTCAGTCGTCCCTCGGCCCACTGTGAGCCGCAGTGAGCCCAGCGCCCACTCGCGCGGCAGGCCCATTGCCAATAGCACCTTCGACGGTTCCGGGTCGCCGGTTTTACAGGCCGACCCCGAGGAGGCCGCGATGCCGGCCATATCGAGGTGCATCAAAAGTGCGTTGCCGTCTACGTTGTGAAATACAAAGCTGGCGCTGTTTGGCAGCCGCTCGGCCGCATGGCCGGTCAGGCGTGCTTCCGGTATGGCTTCGAGAATGCCCTTGATCAGCCGGTCGCGCAGAGCAGCGAAATGGGCATTGTCGGCCGCGCGGCGCTCGGCGGTCAGAGTAAGCGCCTTCGCCATCCCGACAATGTATGGCACGTTGTGCGTGCCCGCCCGCAGGCTGCGCTCATGCCCGCCGCCGGTCTGGGTCGGTGATAGGTTCGTGCCGCGCCGCACGTAGAGCGCCCCGACTCCCTTCGGCCCATAGAACTTGTGCGCGCCGAGCGACATCAGGTCTACGCCGAGCCGATCCACATCTGGGTCGAGTTGGCTGGCCGCCTGCACCGCGTCTGTATGGACGAGCACGCCTCGTTCGTGTGCCAGCCGGGCGATCTCGGCCAGGGGCTGAACGGTGCCCACCTCGTTGTTGGCATACATCACCGACACGATGGCCGTGTCCTCGCGCAAGGCGTCGGCCACTTCCTCGGGATCAACGCGGCCGGCTTCATCCACCGGCACCACCGTCAGGTCAAATCCATGTTGCAGGGCCAGTTGGTGAGCCGTTTGCCCAATGGCATCGTGTTCGACCGCCGAGACCACAATATGATTCGCGCCGCGCGCCGCGCGAGCCGCCAACGCCGCGCCGCGTAGAGCCAGGTTGTCGGCCTCGGTGCCGCCGCTGGTGAACAGTATTTCTTCCGGCGCACAGCCCAGCACAGCGGCCACCTCCCGGCGCGCGGCTTCTACGGCCTTCTCCGCCGCACGCCCATACGTATGGATCGATGACGGATTGCCGAAGTTCTCAGTGAAATACGGCAGCATCGCCTCCAGCACGGCTGGGTCAACCGGCGTTGTCGCCGCATGGTCTAGATAAATTGTTCCATTGTGGACCATTTGGCGATTTTAGCATGGAGACCTCGAAAGAAACAGGGTCAAAGCCGAGGCCATACTCGATCGGGGCGATCCGGTAACGGCGCGGGCTGTTCTCGCCCGCGCCGACGAACTGCTTCAATCCGATGTCCGCAACCGCCTCAGCGCCCAGGCCGTGCGCCTGTACGGACAACTCGATTCTGTTTCACCCCCTTCGTTGTAGGGAAGGGGGCTGGCCCTCTCTAGAATATCCCTCGGATCGTCAGCATCAGCCCGAACAGGGCAAGCGGGATGCCGACAATCGCGCCGACGATTGTCAGGCTTACCAACACGCCCGCGACGATCAGCACAAACCCCAGCAGAATGGCCACAAAGCGGCCGGTCAGCTCGATGATCGTCGCCACCAATTTCCACAGCACATATACCGGCCACAACAGCCAGTGAACGTTGTGCGATCTAGAATCCATTGAAGTCACCTCCATCATGTAGCTTGAGTTAGTCACCTATACGCATTTCGCCGTCGCTGGTTGCATTGGCCCCAGGCCATGTCCGGTATAATCACCCCGGCTCTAGCAGGTTTCAGCACCCCGTAATTTTGAAAGAGAGGCAGCATGAGCGACACAACAATTGAAGCCGTAGTGGGCCGGGAGATTCTCGACTCGCGCGGTAACCCGACGGTTGAAGTCGAAGTGGCGTTGTTAGGCGGCGCCTGGGGCCGGGTGGCTGTTCCCTCTGGCGCCTCCACCGGCCAGCACGAAGCGCTCGAACTCCGCGACGGCGATAAGTCGCGCTTCGGCGGCAAGGGCGTGACTAAAGCGGTCGAAAACGTAAACTCGAAGATCGCCGAGACGCTGGTCGGCCTCGACGCCGTTGAACAGCGCGAGATCGACCTGATGATGCTCGAACTTGACGGCTCGCCCAACAAGAAGAACCTGGGCGCCAACGCCATCCTCGGCGCGAGCCTGGCGGTGGCCAAGGCCGCCGCCAACGCCCTCGATCTGCCGCTCTATCGCTATCTCGGCGGCGTGCATGCCCACGTGCTGCCCGTCCCCATGCTCAACATCCTTAACGGCGGGGCGCACACCGGCTGGCAGTCCACCGACTTTCAAGAGTTCATGGTCATGCCTCTGGGCGCGCCCTCGTTCTCCGAAGGCTTGCGTTGGGGCGCCGAGATCTACCACGCCCTCAAGACCGTCCTCAAGGATCGCGGCTACACGGCCCTAGTCGGCGACGAGGGCGGTTACGCGCCGGCCCTCAAGTCCAATGAAGAGGCGCTAGAGGTCATCATGCTGGCCATCGAGAAGGCGGGCTACCGGGCCGGTGAACAGATCGGCATCGCGCTCGACCCGGCCGCCTCCGAGTTGTTCGACGCTGACTCGCGCCAGTATCACTTGCGCAAAGAGAACAAGAAGATTTCGAGCGAGGAGATGGTGGACTTCTGGGCGGGCTGGGTTGCGAAATACCCAATTGTCTCGCTGGAAGATGGCTTGGCTGAGGACGATTGGGCCGGTTGGAAACTGCTCACCGACCGGCTGGGTCAGAAGATTCAGTTGGTGGGTGACGACTTGCTGGTGACGAACACCGAACGCGTGCGCCGCGCCATCAACGAGGGCGTCGCCAACTCACTCCTCGTCAAGGTCAATCAAATCGGCAGCCTGACCGAGACTATTGAGGCGGTCGAGACCTGCCAGCGCGCTGGTTGGACAGCCGTCACCTCACACCGATCCGGTGAGACCGAAGACACCACTATTGCTGACCTCTCGGTGGCCCTCAACATGGGCCAGATCAAGACCGGCGCGCCCGCCCGCAGCGACCGCGTGGCAAAGTACAACCAGTTATTGCGAATTGAAATGGAGTTAGGCGACCTGGCCGCCTACGGTAACGGCAGGCCACGGTTCAACTAGATTACTTAGCTGCGTATTAGGGCCAAACGAGCGCATACATCAGCCCATTGCACACCCAACATATACATGTCGTGACGAGAAATCCCGCACCGATGAGTACCAGGCTCTTGCCCTCGCGCTTACTTCCATAGTAAGACACGAGTGTGCCCGCAGCAGCCAGGACTATCCCTATCCCCAATAGCCCGAAAAGTCCTGGTTGCTCTCGGGCGTCCTCAATGAATTCTGTTGACAAGTAATACGCAACCTGGAACGGTGTAGCAATAATCGCTCGCGCAAGTACAACAGGCTCTGGAACGGTGCGCGGCAAGCCTCCTCGCACATCCAAAACTGACAATCCGTTGGCGGTACCGATCCATAAGTAGCCTTCTTGATCAACCGCCAGCGCTCTCACGGTGTCATTCGTTAAACCGGAATTAGACGCAGTGTAAAACTTCCAGGCGCCGCTGCTGTCATAAAGGGCAAGCCCGCCGCCCTTTGTGCCGACCCACATCCGGCCTTGGCTATCGTCGGCAAATGCTCGTATCACTCCATACTTTAGCTCCGACTCTGCAGGCGTCCATTGTAACCAGGGGTATGCAATCCAGGAGTCATCCAGTGAGCGAATGCTGAGCCCTCGGTCTTCTGATCCCACCCAGACTCGGTCATTTTTGTCTATGTGGACCGCAATTACCCAATCCGAGTCCAGATGGTAGCCCTCTTTGTCGTAGACTTGAACAATGCCATGCGGGTCGAGTACAGCGAGCCTGTTGGCCCACGTGCCGACCCATATTCGGCCTTCCCTGTCTGCGTCCAGCGCCCAAATCTGCGTGCCTGAAAACCCCTCTACCGGTTCTCTGGCTTGCGGGAGGCTATCCAATGGGAACAGTCGGTACAAACCCTGCAATGTGCCTGCCCACACAATCCCGTTCTGGCCTACTACAATTGCTCGAACAGCGTCGGCTTCCTCTCGGCCGGATGCTTTGGGGATCGCGTATGAAACCCAAGAGCCATCTGCCCTCAATGCCTGCAGGCCCAGGCCAGTGCCAATCCACAGGGTTCCAGTAGAATCGGTTGCCAGGGAATATATCCGGTCATACCTCAGGCCGGAATTCTTGCTCGTATAAGTCGTCCAGTTACCGGCGGTATCCCGCACACTCAAGCCGCTCTCGGTACCTGCCCATAAGCTTCCTTCTGCGTCAATCACAAGTGCATAGATTACGTTACTAAGTAAGTCCGAATTATTGGTTGTATATGTCGTCCAGCCGCTATTTGCCCTAAACCATTGATATGCGGCCTCACCCGAGCCTAAGATGACAGCCGTGATGAGGAGCGCAAGTCCGGCGATCCTCATCCGCCTCGTAACTACGGGACGCTTGCGTTTATTCAACTCAGTCATGTTTCAGTGAAATGTGAGTGCGTACAAAGTGCCTCAAGCCTTGAAGTGCCAAAAGAAGAAGCCCGTTCGGTCATGAACGGGCTTCTGAAAGTTTAACTCACTTCTTGCCAATCTGCCAGGGAAATAATCGCGCTGCCGCAAATCTTGATGATGCTACTCTTCCAGCGCGTATTCGGGCGACTCAACTTCGCGGCGGCCAGGGGCGGGGGTGCCGCAGTGAGGGCAGAGGTTCCACTGTAACTCAAGCGCCCGGCCGCATTTGCTGCATGGCCGGCGCAGGCGGGTATGGCAGTAGGGGCACAGCATCCAATCGGGCTGCGTCGCCCGGCTGCATCCGGGGCAGGTCGATTTCCCCTCGATGCCTTGCAGCAAGGCTTCTTCCTCCAGCGAGCGCTGATAGGCCTCAGACAGCGTTTCTGACGGCCGCAAGATCAGGTACACCACAAAGCCCGGCAAGAACAACAACGCCACCACCAGCGCCGCCAGGATCTGCGCGAACACATCGCGCGAGCGGCTGCGCATGTCGCGGAACGTCCAGATCACCAGGCTCAGCCACAACGCCGCGGCGAACGCGCCCAGAAAGGCCGCGCCGACCAGGGCGTAGTTCATGATGCTTTCGATATCAAATCCGAAGGGCATAGCGGTCTTTCCAGCACAGTGGGATCCGAAGCTTGGAATTCACGTGACTTGAAGTCGCGGC
>JADMIO011609120.1_pt1 | contig 11966 bp, 9 predicted proteins | sample 8958161 | NCBI WGS metagenome assembly JADMIO01 (sample SAMN16585339, study PRJNA669376) | soil metagenome | isolation source: Crop rotation soil | place: USA: Cullars Rotation, Alabama | collected 2011
GGTGATCTCCGTTATACCCGCACTCATGTCGTTGCCCTGCTCGTCCTTTTCGTAAGGCTTGTGCGCCAGCGCGCCGGGGTTCGCGACCAGGTAATCGTGCAGCCACTTGTCGTTCACGTCCGCGATGCTGACGCTGTTGGTCTCCTCGAGGATGTACAGCTTGTAGAACATGTGGTAGCCCTTGCCCTTGATCACGCTGCGGACCTGCGCCGGGTCGATCTTGCTCATCATGCCAACTTCTTCAGGCGTCAGCTCGACGAGGTCGAGGTAGGGCTTGGTGCCGATGTCCGCGATCACGCCGAAGGACCACGAGACCGTGTGGTCCTCGTCGCTTTCGCTCGTCGAGCTGATCCAGAAGTCCGGCGTGCCGGGGATCGGCTTGAACACCACGGTGCTGTCGGCGACCTTCCAGGTGCCAGCGAGGATCTCGTAGTTGTTCTTGTCCTCGGAGGTCCAGATGGAATTCTGCGAGGTGGCGAGGCAGCTGCTCAGCAGGCTGCTGACGACGAGCGCGAACACGGCTACAGTGGCGATGCGGTAGTTCATTTCAACCTCCGGATCCGCGGATTGTAGCAGTCTAAACTTGAGCCGCGCGGGCGGCGCGGCGCTACAATCCGCGTATGGATGGGCTGGGCCAACGGATGTGCCAGTACTGCGGCGCGGCGCTGGGCACGGGGCAGGCGTACTGCTCGGCGTGCGGCGCGATCCAGGCGCCGGCGTCCACCGCGGGCTACTACGGCTCCGTCAGCGCGCTGCAGGCTCCGCGCCGCAGCGCGGGGGCGACGGTGGGCTGCGTCGTCGCGGGCGTGCTGCTCCTCATCCTCGGCGGCGGGCTGTTCCTCGTATTGGCCGCGCTGCCGAACTTCATCAAGATCAAGGACAAGGCCAAGGAAGCCGAGGTAAAGCAGAACCTGCACATGGTGCAGCTGGGCGTTGAACGCTTCGCAGTCGACAACGATGGCGACTATCCGCCGTACCTCATCGGCGGCTCGGCGAAGCACGCCGCGCAGCTCAGTGGCAGCACCGACGAGCGGCAGGCCGCCAACTTCTTCAAGGACGTGCATGACGCCCCTGACCCCAAGCAGGTCGCCGACCCGCTGCTACGCGCCGGCTACCTGAACGCGTACCCCGCCAACCCGTTCACGCGCAATGGCCCGGCGATCCACGCGCTGCAGGCCAGCGGCACGTTCCCGCGCTACGGCAGCGACCCGTTGCGCAACGGCGCGCCGACGGCGCAGTACGGCACACGCTTCGGCCCGGACTGCACGCTGATGGGCAGCGTGCTCGCCGACCCGCGCTACGTGAAATGGCGCGAAGCGTCGGGTAAGGCCGGCCTGGACGGTGAGCTACACACCTACGCGGACATCGAGTATGACTTTTGGGACATGTGGGCCGGGGATAAGCCCGGGCCGTTCCTTCCGGGGCAGTTTTGGTACAAGAGCGCTGGCGTGTTTAAGGACTCGGACGCGAAGACAGCGGAGAAGGTTCCCTGGGCGCCAGAGCATTCGAGCGAATACAGCCTCGGCGCTTATGGCAGCGTTCGTACAAAAGGAGAGGATCTGCTTGGCGAGGAAAAGCAATTCCATTTCATGCCAAAGGAACGTGGCGGCACAGATGCCATCTGGACATGGACCCGTAGTGTCATAGCCCCTGGAACCAAGGCAGGCAGCCCTTATGGCGATTGGATCGATAGCGATAATGAGTACTTTCGTCAGGGCAATGCAAACGGCGTAAGGGACGGAGCCATAATTTTGCTTGAGTCTGCTGACGGTGACTACCGACGCTAGAGGGTCCTAAGGAGATTGCTCAGCTCAAGCGTACTCTTGCAACTGTCATCACGTCTACATAGATTACTAACGCTTGCCCGTATCTCAGGGAAACGACAACCGTCGTTAGATAGACTACAGGATGAAGTCAGTGACCGCTATAGTTTGCATTCCCATTCTGGTCCTGATCGTGTTTGGGTTGCCCAGCTTCCTCGTCGTGAAGGAGAGAGCAAAGGAAGCCGAGGCAAAGGAAGGCTTGCACACAATTGAGATCGCCGTCAATCGTTATGAGACTGATGACTCCCTTGAGCGGGAATCTAAGGCCCCGCCAAACCCCTATCCACACAAGTGCATCCCCCCCGGTGAATTCCCAGCCTTCCTTGTTGGTGGGACATCGAAGCAGGATGAAATTCCAAGTGATCCTCTATTGCGTAAAGGTTACCTCAACGAATATCCACGCAATCCGTTCGCTCGTCAAACGGATCTCAATCCTCACCTAGAGGGTACCCACCCAGAGCGTTTTGGCCTGCAGCGGCAGTTGATGGGGAATGTGATGGCTGACGCTCGTTACGCGCGGTGGTCCAGCGCAACAGGGCTTGCCGGTCGGAGCGGCGACTTACCCACGTATGCTGACATCGAGTTCAAGTGCTGGGATCGAGACTCTGACGGTGCGGGACCTCAGTTTCTTCCAGGAGCCTTCTATTACAAGAGCTCGGGCTTTTTGAGTTGGAAAGTCGCAACCGAGTCACTCACGAAACCGGTGTTACCCAGAGAAGTGGGCCAGTTCACGATGGGAGTTTTTGGTGGAGTTCATACTAAAGGTAAGGACACCATCGGTGACGAGATGCCAGCCAGTCCGAATATTCATCCATTGTGGCCCTGGCTCCGAAGTCAGGTGTCAGGCAGCCCGAAGGACGTTGCCGGCTGTCCCTATGCCGTTCAGACGTATACAACTCATATTGATCAACATGCCGAATTCGACATTGGTAATCCTAACGGCATACCAGACGGGACGATCCTGATGTTGTTCCTAGGCGGAAAAGGCGGTGGAGTTGGGCCGAACTAATCGTAGACTCTGAGTGAATCCGCTATTTGGGCAAGCGATTGAATCGCATACTCGACCTGCTCCGCCGTCGTCAGCGCGCTAACGCTGAAGCGCACGGTGCCGCCGCGGTCGTAGGTGCCGAAGAAGCGGTGGGCGGTGGGCGCGCAGTGCAGGCCGGCGCGGCTGCTGATGCCGTAGTGCTCGGCGAGGATCTGGCTGACGACGAGCGGATCCGCGCCGCGGATGTTGAACGAGACGAGGTGGCCGCAGTCAACGGATACCGGCACCGTCCCTGGCGCCGAAGGGTCGGCGGCACGGTGGCCGCCGGTACCGACATCCGGTCCAACCAACTCCACACCCTCGATCTCCCCCAGCCCCTCCCACAGTTGCTCCGTCAGCGCGGCACAATGTGCCTGAACCTGCTCCAGCCCCACCCTGTCGAACCAATCCAGGGCCGCGTCGAGGCCGACGATTGCCGGCACGTTAGGCGTTCCACTCTCGAGGCGCATCGGGCGCTCCTCAGGCTGCTCCAGCAGCTCGCTGCGGTAGCCCGTGCCGCCCATGCGCCACGCGGGCAGGTCGAGGCCGGCGCGCACGTAGAGCACGCCGAGGCCGGGCAGGCTGAACAGCGCCTTGTGCGCCGGCTGCGCCATCGCGTCGCAGCCGACCGCCTGCACGTCGACGGGGTGGCTGCCGGTGCCCTGGCTGGCATCGACGAGGTACGGGATGCCGAGCTCCCGGCAGGCCGCGCCGATGGCGGCGATGGGCTGCACCGTGCCGCTGACGTTGCTGATCCAGTTGATCACCACGAGGCAGGTGCTCGGCCGCACCAGCTTGCGCAGCGCGTCGAGATCCACCACGCCATCCGCGTCCGCGGGCAGCGCCTCGAAGTCGATCCCGCGCGTGCGACGCATCGCGTGCAGCGGGCGCATGACGCTGTGATGCTCCAGCGGCGAGGTGAGGACGTGGCCGTCCGCGCGCACCATACCGTGCAGCGCGATATTCAGCGCGTCCGTGGCACTGTAGGCGTAGACGATCTCCTCGGGCGCGGCCGCGCCGATGAAGCGCGCGAACTTCGCGCGGCAGCGCCGCAGCACTTCGTCGCCGCGGAACGGCGCGACGTGCGTGCTCCGCTGCACGGTCAGCGACTGGTCGAGGCAGTCGCGCACGGCGGCGACCACCTCGGGCGGCTTGGGGTAGCTCGTGGCAGCGTTATCGAGGTAAACAGGGTCGTGGGGCACGGGAGAAAGAGTACCGGAGATCCTGTAGGGACAGGGCCTGCCCTGTCCGCTGTAGGGCCGGACGTCAGGACGGCCGCAACAATGTTGGCTCAGCCATCAGCGCGTCCTTACGTCCGCGCGACAGCGGACAGCCTTACGGCTGTCCCTACAGCCTACACCAATTCGCTGTGCTCGAAACTGCCGACCAGCGTGTGGGGCGCATTCCCTTCCAGCACTTCCATCAGCCGCCCAGGGGTAGTGATGTCGCAGATCACGATCGGCAGCGCGTTGTCACGGCACATCACGAACGCCGGGCCGTCGAGGATGTTGAGCTCGTGCTCGATCGCGTCCTTGTAGCTCAACTTGCTGTAGCGCTTGGCCTGCGGGTCCTTTTCCGGGTCCTCCGTATACACGCCGTCCACCCGCGTGCCCTTAATGAACACGTCGGCGCCGACTTCCAGCGCGCGCAACGCGGCTGCCGTATCAGTGCTGAAGTACGGGTTGCCTGTCCCGGCGCAGAAAATCACGACGCGGCCCTTCTCGAGGTGCCGCTGCGCGCGGCGGCGGATGTAGGGCTCGGCGACCTGCTCCATGTGGATCGCGCTTTGCACGCGGCTCGGGATGCCGACCTTCTCCAGCGCGTCCTGCAGCGCCAGGCCGTTGATCACCGTGCCCAGCATGCCCATGTAGTCCGCGGTGGCGCGCTCGATCCCGGTGCGCGCTAGCAGGCTGCCGCGCACGATATTGCCGCCGCCCATCACGAGCGCGACCTGCACCTTGCTGGCGAGCAGTGCCTTGACCTCGCCAGCATAGTGGCTCAGCCGCTCGTTGCTGATGGAGTTGTCCGCGTCGCTCTTCAGCGACTCGCCGGACATCTTGAGCAGGATCCGCCGGTATTGCATCGGAGGCGATGATACAGCGTCGCCGCGGCTCCTACTCCTCGGGGCTGTCCGCGTCGTCGGCGACAAAGGGCCCGAGGTCGCCATCGCCGTTGTCCGCGGGCTTAAGCGAGCTGGGCCGCGCGGGCAGGTCTTTCAGCGTTTCGAGGCCGAAGACCTCGAGGAAGTAGTCGGTGGTTTTGTAGAGGAACGGGCGGCCCGGCGTGTCGGCGCGGCCCGCTACCGCAATCAGCCGCCGGTCGAGCAGCGCGCGCACTGTGCTGTCGCTGTTGACCTGGCGCACCTCATCGATCTGGCCGCGGCTGACGGGCTGGTCGTAGGCGACGATCGCCAGCACCTCGAGGCTGCTCTTGCTCAGGCGCGCCTTGCGCACCTGACGGTGGAACGCGGCAATAAAGGGGTCGAGCTGCGCAGCGCTGACTAGCTTCAGCCCACCGGCGGCCGAAATAATGTCGAGCCCCAGCGGGCGCAAGCTGCCCGACAATTCCTCAGCGAGCACTGTCAGCGCTTGGGCATCGAGTTTGAGGAACTCGGAGAGGCGGTCCGTTTCTACGTTCTCGCCAGCGGTGAAGAGCAGCGCAGCGAGTAAGGCGGACTGCTCATCGCGCGTCAGCAAAGCAGTTTCGAGTTCGGCATGGTCTGCGGTTGCAATTTGTTGGACCGGTCCAGAGCCTTCGTCAGCCACTGCGGGAGCCTGCTGCGTATCGGACTGTTCACCGTTGGCCGGCGCAGGGCCGGCCACTACCCCGTGCTCATCGCTGCTCGCTACATCCACAACGAGATTCTAGCCCGCCGCGGTTACATCCGGCTCGGCCAGGATGTCGCGCTGGTCGGCGAGCTCGATCGGCTGGCGCGCCGGCATCGGCATCGCGATGATCTGGCCCGCCATGAGCTGGCGCACGTCCTCAGCGTCGATCAGCATCTCGCCGGACTTGGTCTGCGGCGCGGTGAACATGATGTCGAGCAGCAGGCGCTCGATGATGTTGCGCAGCGCGCGGGCGCCGGTCCGTCGCGAACGGGCGATGTTCGCCACTTCGGCCATCGCGGCCGACGTGAACTTCAACGTCACGCCGTCCTCCGCGAGCAGGTACTGGTACTGCTTGATCAGGCTGTTCTTCGGCCGATGCAGAATCTCGACCAGCGCATCCTCGGACAGATCCTCGAGCCAGGCGATTACCGGCAGGCGGCCGACGAGCTCCGGGATCAGGCCGTACCGCACCAGATCCTCCGGCTCGACGAAGCGCAGCAGGTCTTCCGGATCGTGCTCCTTCTGGCTCTCGCGGCTGCGGAAACCGATCACCTGCTGGCCGAGGCGCCGCGCGACCACGGTCTCAAGCCCGGCGAAGCTGCCGCCGCAGATGAACAGGATGTTAGTCGTGTCGATCTGCAGGAAGTCGTCGTTGGGATGCTTGCGTCCGCCATGCGGCGGGACGTTGGCAACGGTGCCCTCGAGGATCTTCAGCAGCGCCTGCTGCACGCCCTCGCCCGACACGTCGCGCGTGATGCTGGGGTTCTCGCTCTTACGGCTGATCTTATCGACTTCGTCGATGTAGATGATGCCGCGCTCACAGCGCGCCAGCACTTCCTCTGCGCTGGCCTTGGGCCCGGCCTGCTCCTGCGCGACCTGGTACAGCCGCAGCAGGATGTTCTCCACGTCTTCGCCGACGTAGCCCGCCTCGGTCAGCGCGGTTGCATCGGCAATCGCGAACGGCACGTCGAGGATGCGCGCGATGTTCTGTGCGAGGTACGTTTTGCCTACTCCCGTCGGGCCGATCACCAGGATGTTGCTCTTGCCGATCTCGACGACCGGGTTCAGCAGGCTGTTGATCCGCTTGAAGTGGTTGTAGACCGCCACCGACAGCACTTTCTTGGCGTAGTGCTGACCGATGACATAGTCATTCAGGAATTCGACGATCTGCTTGGGCGTCGGCAGCTTGTCGAGCTGCACCTGCGGCGTGGCCTGCTTGAATCGCTGGCCGTCCAGCAGCTCCTTGCAGATGTTGACGCACTCCTCACAGATGTAGACGCCCGGCCCCTTGATCATGCGGACTGCCGTGCTCTGCTCTTCCTTGCAGAAGCTGCAGCGCGGGTTCGTCGGCTCCGCTCCGCCCCTCTCTTTACTCATGACTCGCGCATTATACCCCGCAAGGCTATGCCGCGGCTGCGATGTCGAGTGAGATTAAGCAGGGATTAATCTGCGGCCCGAAGCCCGTGGGTTTAGTGCTCAAAACTGATGAGCTAGACATAGCAGTGTCGGTGCGTATCGTGAATTATTGAGGCTCATCCCCATTTCTCCTGAGCTCAGCCCGCAGCTGCCTGATCTCGTCGCGCAACGCCTTGATGTCATCGCTGCCGGCCACTTCACTTGCCGGGTCGTCGGCATCGCGGCCCACGAAGAAACTGGCCAGGCTCGCCGTTACGTAACCGTAAACGCTGATGCCGAATATCGCGAGCAGCAGGCAAAGGACCCGGCCCTCGGGCGTGCGGGGCCAGTACTCCGAGCCGATCGTCGTCATCAGCATCGCCGTCCAGAACAATGCCGCCGGATAGTTGTGGAAGCCGTTCTGCTCGAGACCGACGTGCTCAAAGGAATACATGCCTGCGGCGCCGGCAAACAGCACCACGAGCGTCAGCGCCGCGACATACCCTATGCCCCGCGCGGCAAGGGCGCGCCGCAGCGCCCGCATACTGCGGTTCATCGTGGCGATGACGCGCACGAGACTGAAGCTGCGCGCCGCCTGTAGCGTGCCGAGCGCCTGGATCGCGCTAAAGATCCTGAAGATCCGCAGTGCCGGAATGACCAGCGCAATTGCCGTGAGCCAGTTCTTGCGCAGGTACTCGAGCTTCTGCGGTGACAGCGCCAGCTCGAGCACAAACTCGAGCAGGAAGATGACCCAGATCGCGAGGCCGAGCGTCTGCAGCGCGGGGCTCAGGCCCCAGACCAGCTCGACTACAGCCAGCGCCAGCCAGACGAACGCCAGCAGCACCATCGGAATATCCAGCACTTCAACCAGGCGCTGGAACAGTCGCCTATAGGTGGCGCGGTGCCGGGGCGCAACAGCATCCGCCTGAGACGTGTCGTTGCGCGATGCTGTGCCGCTCACCATGCGAATCCATACCGCCCTAACGGCATTCAGTGATAAGTCTTGAGCCGCCCGCGCCTCACATCCACATAAGCACGTCCTCTGCCGCGCCCGCAGCCGGCCAGTAAAATGCTGGACCGACGATTACTAACTTTCTCGTCCTCACAGCGCCAAGCTACTTACATGATCACCAGGGATTCAACTTGAGCCTTGACTTAACCTCGTTGCGCCGGCCTACTGATCAGCTGCAGATCCTGCGCGACGTCTTCGGCTATGAGGCGTTCCGCGGCCGGCAGGCTGAGGTAATCGCCCACGTCATTGAGGGGCGTGACGCTTTCGTGCTGATGCCGACGGGCGCAGGGAAGTCGCTGTGCTTTCAGATCCCGGCTCTGGTCCGCGACGGTGTTGGCGTGGTTATTTCCCCGCTGATCGCGCTGATGCAGGATCAGGTGCGTGCGATGAGGCTACTCGGCGTGCGCGCGGCATTTCTGAACTCCACGCTGGGCCCGGCGGAAGCTCAGGCTGTGGAACGCCAGCTGCTCGCCGGTGAGCTTGAGCTGCTGTACATCGCGCCGGAGCGGCTCGTCAACCCGCGCATGCTGGCGCTGCTGGAACGCAGTAAGCTCGCGCTGTTCGCGATTGATGAGGCGCACTGTGTGTCGCAGTGGGGTCACGACTTCCGCGAGGACTACCTCAGGTTGTCAGTGCTTCACGAGCGTTTTCCGGATGTACCGCGGATCGCCCTGACGGCCACCGCGGACAAGCTGACCCGCGCCGAGATCGTCAATCGTCTGGAGCTGCACAACGCCGGCGTGTTTATCTCGGCGTTCGATCGGCCCAACATCCAGTACCGGGTCACGCCCAAGCTCGACTCGCGTGAGCAGTTGTGGAGGTTTCTCAAAGAGGAGCATCCCAGCGAGGCGGGGATCGTCTACTGCCTGGCGCGTAAGACCACAGAGTCGGTGGCGCAGTGGCTGCGCGAGCGCGGCCGCGAGGCTCTGCCCTACCACGCCGGCCTCAGTACCGCCGAGCGCCATCGCACGCTGGAGCGCTTCCTGCGTGACGACGGCATCGTCGTCGTGGCAACAATCGCCTTCGGCATGGGGATCGACAAGCCCGATGTGCGCTTCGTCGCGCACCTCGACCTGCCCAAGAGCATCGAGGCCTACTACCAGGAGACCGGCCGCGCTGGTCGTGACGGCGAGAAGGCCACCGCGTTTATGACCTACGGCGTAGCCGACGTTCAACGCATGCGCAGTTTCATCGACGAGTCCGAGGCCGACGACGCGCACAAGGCGGTGGAACGACAGCGGCTCGAGGCCCTGGTGGGACTGTGCGAGACGGCGGCCTGCCGCCGTCAGGTACTGCTGGGCTACTTCGGCGACGTGCTGCCCCATCCCTGCGGGAACTGCGATACGTGCCTCAGTCCGCAGGAGACGCACGATTGCACAGTCCCGGCCCGCAAGGCGCTGGAGTGCGTTCGGCAGACCGGCCAGCGCTTCGGCGCGGTATATCTGACGGAAGTCGTGACAGGCAAGCCCAGCAAGCGCGCGCTCGAGCTGCAGCACGAGCGGCTGGCAGCCTTCGGCAGCGGGGCGGAGCTGACAGCGGACGAATGGCGCAGCATCTACCGCCAGCTGGTGGCGCTGGGTCTGCTGGAGGCCGATGCGCAACGGCACGGCGGCCTAAGGCTCACAGCGGCGGGACAGGAGGTTCTTGAAGGTGACCGCACCGTCATGTTGCGCCGCGAGCTGACCGTTAGGCCGCCACGAACAAAGGCCGGTCTGCGCCGCTCTGCGGGGCCCGCAAGCCAGGTAGCGACCGGCGATGCCGGACTGTTCGAGGCACTCCGGACGCTGCGCCGCGAGCTTGCCGCGGAGGCCGAGGTTCCTCCGTTCGTCATCTTTCACGACACGGTACTCAAAGAGCTGGCCCGCCTGCGGCCCACGACGCTCGAGCAGATGAGCGCCATCAGCGGCGTCGGAACGGTGAAACTGGAGCGCTACGGCCAGTCTTTCATCGCCGCCATCCGAGCGTTTGGCAATTCGTAAGGACGGCCGATAAACTGCGCGCGGCGTGGTTTAAGGCGGAATCAAGTAAACAGTCCTCCCGCGACTGGATTCGAACCAGTAACCTACCGGTTAACAGCCGGACGCTCTGCCGTTGAGCTACGCGGGAATGGGGAAGGAAATGGTACCGGAGTCGCCGTAGCGTGTCAACCGCAGCGCCGGGCGCACCGCTCGCGGCCTCTTTGCACCTGACCGAACCGTCAAAAAAGAGATGGCCCGGCTTGCGCCGGGCCGATCTTTGCTTGCTTTACTGAAACGGCTTAGCTGTGGCCGCCATGCTGGCCGCCGTCGTCGCCACCATCGTGGTTGCCGCCGTTGTCATCGCCGCCACCGTCGTGGCCGCCGCCGAAGCCTTCGACATCCTGCTCAAACTCGCTGGCGACCCACTGCCCGTCGACGAAGTTGGCGCAGACCTGTACGAACTGGCCATTGCTGAAGTCCGTGCTCGTGCCGGCGACGTCACCGGACAGCGTGAACTTGGTGTCCGTGTTGATGCTGAGGTTCAGACCATTGATCGTCGCGCCGGAGCTGGTGAAGTTCGAGATCGTGCCCACGAGCTCGAGGCAAGTCTCGGTCGGGTCGTCCGCCGTCTGCTCCTGGATCCGACGCACCAGCAGCGTGCCGTCGGCCAACTTGGTCACCTCGACCTCGACGTAGTCGCCGACCGCGAAGCCGCTTTGCACCGCGGGCACGCCGTTGAGGTCGAAGAAGTGCGTCCGATCGCCGAGCGTCAGCTCCAGGCCGCTGAGGTTCAGCGTGCCATCGCCGATCGCCTGGATCGTGCCGCGGAAGGTTTGCTCCGAGCGGTCATCGTTGTCGTGATTGGCGCCGTGTCCGTGCTTGAGCCTGATCTCGAGCGCCACCTGCTGGCCATTGTCGTCCGTGAAGCTGGTCAGCTGCACCTGATCGCCAACGGCGAACTGGCTGGCCGTGCCATTCTGGTCGCCGCGCACGCGGAACACGGTGGCATCGGTGATCGTGAACTGCTGGCCCGCGACGGTGATGCTGCTCGCGCTCAGCGCTTCGATCGTGCCGCGCAGCTTGGGACCGCGCGCGCCGTGGAACGGTCGATCCTCCGGCAGGCCGTTATGGTCCTCGTCCTGGAACGTGTCGTCGACCGTGCCGTCGCCGTTGTCGTCGACCTGCACGTCGTCGTGGCGATGCCGGTGGAGCTGCACTTCGTGACGGTCCTGACCGCTGCCGGTGATCCGCACCTCAACTTTGAGGGAGTCGAGCAGACTGTCGGCGTCGGTGTCGTCGAGCTGCAGCGTCTCGATCAGCTGCGCCACCACGTTCTGCAGCAGCTCGACCGGGAACAGCATGTCCACATCGTCGGGCTGGCCATCGCCGTCGAGGTCGCTGCCGGCCTTGAAGCGCACGCGTAGCATGAACTTGCCGCTCGGCGTGCTGAGGAAGCGGAAGTGACCGCCATTGTCGGTCGTCCCGCGCGCGACGACGGCGCCATTGCCCTGGCTGATCAGTTCGACGTTGATCCCGCCCAGCCCGTCACCGGCCGCGCTTGCCACCTTGGCGTTGCCGCTCTGCGACAGCTGCACGTCGAGGCCGGTCGTGTCGTCGTTATTGCCCGGGTTGCTGTTGTGCTTGCCGCCGCACGCTGCCAGTAGCACGACAGCTAACAGCGCCGCGAAGATCACGGAATTGCGCATGTGGTTGTCCTCCTGCGGAAAACAAAGTGCCCGTTGTCTTCTAGCTTACCCCCGCGCAACGGTTCTATCGTGTCCGCCAACCAACCTTTCATCTATGAAAAAGGCCCGGCTTGCGCCGGGCCTCTGTTCTTCCATGCTTGCTCTCTCAACTAGGCGTCGCCGTGTCCCTGGTCCGCCGTGCCATCGTCGGCCCCGCCGGCATTGTCGTCAGCGGCGG
>JADMIO011778418.1_pt1 | contig 11965 bp, 8 predicted proteins | sample 8958161 | NCBI WGS metagenome assembly JADMIO01 (sample SAMN16585339, study PRJNA669376) | soil metagenome | isolation source: Crop rotation soil | place: USA: Cullars Rotation, Alabama | collected 2011
CTTTCCCCTTTATGGACTGATCAGAAGGTTGTTGCGCCGCAACACGGGTACTGCTATTTACAGTTACCAGTAATATGGTAATATATGGAATGAATTTTTTCATTGTTATTATTTGCAATGGATAATGACGGATATAAAAGAAAACTGCTCTGCCGAACATTGTATCGCTTAAGGAATAATAAAAGATGGAACCTTTTATCAACGTGCACGGGTGTACAAATACATGGCGGCAATCCGGTTAATTATACCATTGCAGGCGGGCCGCGTAATGAAAAGGAAAAATGAGTAGCAATATAAAAGCGCGAAGGAACGGTAGATTCCTGTACAGCGAATGATGTAGCTGGTAATATTTCAATGGCCTCTGCTGTTTCTGTAAAAGGCGACTCTGCAACAAGGTTATCGCACTTACAAAGGAACCCGTCGGGACTTATTTTAGTGATGTTGGAAGAAGAGGCCGCAACATTCTTATCACGGTGATTAGCTACCAGGTCATGCAATAATTTTTTCGGCGTAATGCTAAACGCAAAAATTACCAGTACAAGACCGGATAATAAACGCCGTATGACAGGATGCTGTGCCAAACCGTTTTTGATACTTTGTTGCAAAAATAAGGATTCATCGAAATATCCAATGCCGCTTAAAAGAAATTCTTGTTATTTATACAGCACGATGGTAAAGAGCGACCCCATACCGGGCTCACTTTCGCAGAAAACAGATCCGTTGAGCTCCTGTACTATCCGTTTTACGATAGAAAGGCCCAAACCAGTAGATGCTTCGCCATTGGTTGGCCTGGAAGAAATCTGGCTGTATTTTGAAAACAGGTGAGGCAATTCGCTCCTATCAATACCAACCCCTTCGTCTTTTACTTTAATGCTAACCGCATCGTTACCTTCCGAAAGGCTCACCCACACATTTTTTCCTGCCGGTGTGTATTTAATAGCATTTGAAAATAAGTTCTCGCAAATACGGCTAACAAGATGTTTGTCGCTCACCAGGTAAACATTTTTACCCGGTGTTTCAAAATGCAACTGAATATTTTTGCCTGAGGCCGCGGGCCGGAAATCACCAACGATATTTTCAACAAACACTTTCAGATCAAAATTTTCCAATTGTACTTTGTGCTGATTGGTCTCTGCTTTCTCAACATCCAGTATGGTATGAATAAGTGATTCACCCTTTGCAGTTGATTGCCGTATACGCTCAACCGCCATTTTTTGTTCTTCGTTCAGGTTATCATTACCAGACTGCAATACCTGGTTCCACATACGTATAGCAGCAAAGGGACTACCCAGGTCATGGGATACAATGCTTATCAGTGAATTCTTTTCATAATTTAATTCGGCGAGCTTTTCATTCTGCCGCTTAATAAGATCGTTCTGTTCTTTCAATCTTTTATTGGCTATTCTTTTTTGCACCAGTGAAATAGCAATCACCAATGCAATAATACCTGCAGCTATTGCCAGGTAAGTAATCGTGCGCGTTTGAAGATGCGCCTTCTCTACCTGCGCCTGTAGTAATTTATTTTCCTGTTCCCGTTGTTTTGCATTAAAGCGCTCCTGTAGATCAGCTATGGTACGATTGGTCCCTTCATTTACCATACTGGTATCAATAGTGTACCATTTCTGTTGGTATTCGTATGCGTTCTTATAATCGTTCTTATGTGCAAACAGCTTGGCCAATATAGCATAGCTATCAGCTTCTTTGCTTTTTGCCTGCAGGTTGCGGGCTATATCCAGTGACCGTTGTGCGTAGAAGGAAGCGGAATCAAATTTTTTGAGTTCAATAAAAACATCGGCAAGGTTCAATTCATCCAGCCATGTATTGGCCGGATCTCCCTGTGCCGTGTGATATTGATAATTGCGTTGAAAGTAGGGCAGCGCCTGTTGAAATTGTTTCTTTTTAAAATAAACATTGCCGATATTATTATAGAGCGAAGATGCATCTACATTCTTATCGTACTTTTTAGCAATGGCCAGTCCCTGATTAAGAAAATACAGTGAACTATCCGTCTGTTCAAGGATGTTGTAAATACCGCCAAGATTTACATAAGAATTTACAATGGAATGAATGTTGCCGCTTTGCGCCGCCAGGACGGCGCTTTCTATGTACATCTTTTTGGCGTTTACCGGTTGCTTGGTATTAACATAGATGTAGGCAAGATCATTCAGCGCAGATAATTCGTATTTGATGCTATGCAATTTCCTGGCTGCTTCCAGCGATTGCAGGTAAGCCACCAGCGCTTTTTCATAATTGCCTTTGAGGTCCTCTGCAATACCATGCAGGCGCAGGCTCAGCACATCTTTTTTATTATAATGAAGGCGTTCTGCTTCGCGGGCAATAAAATCTGCGTACCATGCTACGGAATCAGCTTTGCTTTCATCCATATCAATACAGCGATCATACAAATCCTTTAGGTAAACGGTATCTACCTGCTGCGATTTGGTGATTAATGAGGTAATGACAAGAAAGATCAGTAAAGGCCAATGCTTCACGTACTATTGGGTTGCTTGTACTAAGATAGGTAATCTATCAATTTGGTAGGTTTCCCGGGTATCTTCGATACCAGATTTCAATACAGAGGCACAGAGAAACAGAGGAACACGGGGAAATTTTATTAGTAATGTGGTATTTCTCATGCCCTGGATCGGCAGATTCGTGAATTATTTCGCGCAAGCGAAAAGGAGAAAAAGAGATTCGTAATAGCATCTTACATTAAACCATACTTACTATTGACTCCAGGCCAATAACTCCGGACAATAATAGCCGCACAAAATCCGCCAGGATTTCTCTGTGCACTCTGTAAGTTGGGAATTACGAATAGGACGCGTGATCCTCCTCGCTGCAGCAACTTGAACAACAAGAAGATAAACAGAATCCCTGCCGGCAGGCATGTCCGTGTTAAAAATGCCGTGCACGAGCCACCTACTCTATCAATTTATTCTTTAGCGCAAATTTTACCAGTCCAACGGTGTTGTTAACGCCTAATTTGGCAATCAGGTTTTTGCGGTGTGTTTCAACGGTGCTGACACTCAGGAATAATTGTTCGGCAATTTCGGCGTTGCTGTATTCTTTACAAACAAGTTTCAGCACTTCTATTTCGCGTTTGGAGAGTATTTCGTCAATCTTTTTATCTTCCAGTGTAATGGTACTGCGAAAATCATCGCTGCCAATAATATCTATTTCCTTGCTGAACCATGTACCGCCTTTATATACGGTACGGATAGCGGTGACAAGATCCTCAATAGGAGCATTCTTCAGTACATACCCCTGTATATGATAACGGCTAAGTTTGTGAATATAACGCGTACCACGCATTAAGCTGAGGTAAATGATCTTTTGATTTGGGCGGAGGGCGCGTATTTGCTGCACCAGGTCTTCTTCGCCAATATCAGGCAAATGAACATCCAGTAACAGGACATCTGCTTCAATGGCAGGAAGTTTTTCTAATAGAGATTTTCCGTTCAGGGTGGTTGCTACTACGTCAATGTCTGATTGCTTCTTTAAGAGTAATGCAAGTCCTTCAAGGTACATCTCATGATCTTCAGTAATAAAAACACGGATCATGCTGGCGTTAATCAGGTTTAGGTTACAGGTTTACAATTTAACAGCCGCTACTTTAATGGTTGCGGACTGGTTTTTCTAAAAGCCATCCATCAATAGACCCATGTGCCTTAACCCTGTATAACCGTAAAACTAAGCAAAAAAGCCTCAGCAAATAAATCCGCTACTTAATTATGATCATGAAATTATGATCGAACCTTCAGCATTGGCCTTACCTGTTGTATGGCCCCGTTTTGAAGACGCACATAATAAACGCCTGCCGGTAACCCCTGGCTGTTGAAGTCCACATTATAAACGCCGGGGGTATATTCCTTATCTGAGAGTGTTTTTATTGACCTCCCAAGCGTATCAATAATATGTACCAGTGTATGCCCGCCTGCTGTTTTAAACGTTATTTTGGTGCTATCCACAAAAGGATTTGGATAGTTAATGACCAGCTGATCACCTGCATTGCGGTAAACATCTTCCAACCCTGTGGTGCCGCAGGCGGCATTAACAGCAAGTGGTATATTTTGAAAATTCTTAAACAGAATAGCCTGCAAATCGGCGTCCTTTACACAAAACCACTGGCTGAGTATGGAAGAATAAATACTGCGGAAATCGTATTGAAAAGGGATGTTATCGTTTACCGATGCGCTGGCCGGTATAGCAGGATTGCTGCCGATAACTCCCGGCCGTACATTTTTTCCAAATACAAACATGGGAGCTGCGGCGCCATGGTCCGTGCCCATACTTGAATTGGATTTAATACGGCGGCCGAATTCGGAAAAGGTCATGCCGATAACGCGATCATCTACACCCAACCCTTTCAAATCATCCGTAAATGCTTTGATAGCGTCAGATACACGCAGCATAAGGTTGGCATGCGTACCGGTAGTAGTATCGCCTGTATTGGTTTGGGCAGAATGACTATCGAAACCACCGGTACCTACCATATACACGCGTGTTTTCAATCCTCCTTTTACGAGCCTTGCCACAATTTTTAATTGAGCCGCAAGATCATTATTGGAAGGATAGTTTCCCTGCGTGGTTACTGCTGCTGCGGCCGCTTTAATAACGGTGGAATATTGTTGCGTCTGCTGTGCTACCAGTCTTATATATTTTAATTCTTTGCCCCATGGTGTATCTGGCGCAGGGTCGACTACGCCATCAATCAGGTTATAAAAATTGTTGGGATCGCTTATACTCATTCCCATACTTACAGACGGGCCCTGTAATGCAAATGAAGTAAGAGAACCTATCTGGATGGCCAGCGGATCGGGCATGGCGCTATTGGGAAATCCATTTGGATAATTGGGGAATTCAACGCCAAGATATCTTCCCGCCCAGCCACTATCAACAACCTGCGTTGAATCGGATGCACTCATCCAAATATCGGTCGCCCTGAAGTGAGAAAAGTTAGGCGATGGATAACCTACCGCCTGTATCACGGCCAGGTGACCTTCGTTATACATGGTTTGCAGACCTGTCATAGAAGGATGCAAACCGGTTTTATCGTTGCCGGACAATGTAAGTATCCTGTTTTGAGGAATAGCTATGTTGCTGCGGGCATTAAAATAATTACCATACCCCTCAATAGGTATTACCATATTTAAACCGTCATTGCCACCGCTCAGCTGAATTATCACCAGCACCTTATCTGTGTCAGTAGTTACGCCCAGCAGGGAACGCAACAGCGGGCTCTCGGCAGAGTAAGCCTTTAATGAAAAGCCACCGATAACAGCCGGCAACAAAGTAGCAGGCGGAACAGTTTGACGTAAAAAATCTCTTCTTTTCATAATGGTTGTTTAAGAGATTAAGCTAATTGGTATTCGGCCAGGTTCATGAGATACTTGTATAGATCGCGCAGCCGGTTGTATACAGTTTGAAAGGACGGCATATCTGTAGGATTGGCCAGGTAAGCGTTCCATGCATTTGTCCAGTAATAGTCGTCCATCTGCCCACTCAATAAAATATTTGTCTTAATAGTATTTTTTGAAGCATCCGACAAAGGCACACGGTACAAAATGGCCAGCGAATCTTTTATTAATAAATTCGGATCACCGGGATTGGACATCTTTTTTGCAAATGCAATGGGATCTATTTTGATGGTCTTGCCACTGCGCGAATAACCACTTGTTATCATAGTATCCGTAAACTTGTTGCGCTTGGGAAGCGTATCGGAATTAATCCACAATTCATAGAATTGTGGCTCCTGGTAATACGATGGCCAACCAGATACGTTAGGCGGATCCGCAAAGTTTTGATTGAAGCTGGCAGCTTGTGCACGAATCTGCTCCCACATGTTGTAAGCATCCACGTATTCTGTAACTGCATTTGGAAATACAATATTAAACTCCCTGCACATTTTAACGGCTTGTTCAAGCGGACTACTGATCAAACAGCCGCGGTTGAGTGCATCAAAGAAGTGATCGCTTTTGAGTAATGCCGACAGCACAGGTTTTATTTCCCAGTTGCTGTCCTGTAACAATTGCGCAAGCGGGTCAATAACATTTGCCTGTGCAGCCGCATCAATAGTATAATAGCAAAACCAGCGATATATTTTCTTTACTATGAATTTGGACACCTCTGCCTTTTTTGCAAAGATCATATTCAGCAATGCATCCAGTTCTGTATCCCCGGCTGTTGTACCATTCTGCCCGGTAATAACAGTATTATTGAAAAAAGAGGAGAACTGTTTATTGGTTTTATCGTGCTTGGTGTTATCGTAATAAGATGAAGTAGTAGCAAACGTAATGCGCCACCCGGTTAATACTCTTGCTGCTGCTTTTACATCATCCTCCGTATAATTTGGATTGTTTTCTTTACCCAGTGTAAACAACTCCTGCAACTCACGTCCGTAGTTCTCGTCGGGTGCCGTATTGGTGTTAAGATAGCCATTGAGATAACGCAACATGCCCGGGTCAATGGTAATGGCCCGTACCAATGCTTTAAAATTTCCCAGTGCACTGCTTCGCAACAGCGAATGATGTTTATACAACACCTGCGGATCATTTATCTCTGCCGATTCTGTTGAGAAGTGATTGTGCCAGAATAAGGTCATCTTCTCGCGGATGCTTCTGTCCTGGTTAATCATTAATCCGATGCTCCATTTTTTAAATGATGCACGTCGCAAACTTTGCACAGTTCCATCTGCATTGTAATCATTTACCCATGTGGTGCCTGCTGCAATAGCCGTATCTGGTGTAGCTGCGCCGGTGGGCGTATATTCTTTTATTGGGGGTTGTGGTAATGGTGCCGATGGATTCAGCAATTCATCAACCGCCTGCGACATCGTTTTTGTTTTGAAGTACGCTACATCATCTATGCTGGCGCCGAACATAGTACGTTTCAGCAGGTGCACCACTTCATCCGTATCCCATACACCACTGTATGGTGTAAGGCCGGATAATGTTCTTGTTACGTGATGTGTTGAAGAAGGACTGTTCTTGGCTGATTTGCGTTTGGCAGTCAGGAAATCTCGTCTGTTCATAAAGAGAGATTTTGGTTTTAGTTGCAATAAGATTAAAAAGACATTAAAGCCAAGCTTGTTTAACAAACTTTGGGCCATTAGAAAAAAGACAATGAAAAACGAGTATTAGTACTTTAAAACGGTAGAATTACTATTGAAGAATAAAAAGAGAAAAGGTTTAATGGAAGAGTCGGAAAGTCCGAAAGACAGGAAGTCCGCAGTTGACAGTTTGCAGTCGGCAGTAAGCTGTCAGCATAAAGAATAAAAAACGGTAGTCTCATTCGCCGCGGATCAGACTACCGTTTTTTTATCTCCCGGACTTTCGGTCTTTCCGACTTCCGGACTTCGGACTCAATTGATGTTCTCAATAATGCCAGCAATCCCCTGTCCCCCGCCAACACAGGCAGTGACGATACCATACTTCTTATTCAGCCGCTTCATATCATTGGTAACTTGTATGGTAAGCTTGCAACCAGTGCAACCCAATGGATGACCAAGCGCTATGGCGCCGCCATTAATATTGACAATAGAAGGATCAAAATTCAATTGACGGATCACAGCCAGTGCCTGCGAAGCAAAGGCTTCGTTTAATTCTACTAAATCTATTTGGCCAAGACTCATGTTTGCCTGTTTCAATACTTTTGGTACGGCTTCTACAGGACCAATACCCATAATGCGCGGATGCACACCAGCAGCCGCACACGCTACCAGCCTGGCAATAGGTTTCAATCCAAGTTCATTCACCATTTTCTCACTCATTACAATTACAAACGCTGCGCCATCACTGGTTTGTGATGAATTACCCGCCGTTACACAACCGCCTGCTGCAAATGCAGGTTTTAGTTTCGCCAATACTTCTGTTGATGTATCTGCTCTTGGCCCTTCGTCCGTATCAAATACATAAGTCTTCTTTTGTTTTTTTCCCTTTGCATCCAACGCTATTTCTTCAACGGTAATAGGCAGTATCCCACTTTTGAAATAACCATTCTTTATAGCATTGATCGCTTTTTGGTGTGACTGGTAAGAGAACAAATCCTGGTCCTCGCGACTCACATTATATTCTTTGGCAACCGCTTCTGCGGTAAGGCCCATGCTCAGGTAATAATCGGGTTCGTCTGCTGCTATAGAATAAGCAGGCACTGTTTTCCATCCCGCAGTTGGGACCATACTCATGCTTTCTGTTCCTCCTGCAATAATACATTCGGCCATACCCATTCGGATCTTGGCGGTGGCAATAGCAATGGTTTCAAGCCCCGATGCACAATAGCGGTTCACCGTCATGCCCGGTGCATGAATACCAACCGCCCTTGCGGCAATGATTCTTCCTACCTGCAAACCCTGTTCTGCTTCGGGTACTGCGTTTCCTACAATTACATCATCAACGCGTTTTGCATCAAGCGCCGGAACAGATGCCAACAAATCTTTTATTACCTGAATAGCCAGATCGTCGGGTCTTGTAAAACGGAACCCGCCTCTCTTTGATTTACCTACTGCTGTTCTGTAACCAGCCACTATATATGCTTCCTGCATAAAAACATTTTTTGATTTTTGATTGGCAATTGCTGTCTGCATGTACAATTCAACATTCAACAATTGCTTTTGGTTGTTTATGCAACTTCCTATACCAAAGTTAACTTTCCAAAGCGGAAAAACAAAACAGGCATTTCATTATGCGGAGAAGGCAAAGATTTCTGCCAAACCTTGCGTCCCCGCATCCCTGCCTGCCGAAAGGCAGGTTTGCTTTAAATGTTCGGCAAAGGACACTGAATTATTATCTTCGTGCCCCGATATGTACCAGCTACTTCGTAAACTTTTATTTCTTTTTGATGCAGAGTCCGTACATTATTTTGCTATGAATGCATTGAAGCTTGTTTGCAAAGTAGGCTTCATCCGCAAAATAATTGCCGCACGCTTTCAACCCATTTCTAACTCACGACTAACGACTCACGCGCTCGGTCTCATTTTCAAAAATCCAATAGGCCTGGCTGCTGGATTCGATAAAAATGCACGCTATCTTCCGGAACTGGAAGCGCTTGGTTTTGGATTTGTTGAAATAGGAACCGTTACGCCCCAACCACAAGCCGGCAATGAACGACCCCGGTTATTTCGTCTGCCAAAAGACAAGGCGCTTATCAACCGCATGGGATTTAATAATGATGGCGTGAAAGAAATAGCAAAACGGTTAAAAGAAGTTCGGAGTTCAAAGTTCGCAGTTCGCAGTGTGCAGTCGGCAGTCAGCAATCAACAATCAGCAATCTCTGACTCCCGGCTCCCGGCTAACGACTCCCGACTAATCATAGGGGGTAACATCGGCAAAAACAAAATAACACCCAACGAAGAGGCATGGAAGGATTATGAAATTTGTTTTAGAGAATTGTTTGATTGGGTTGATTATTTCGTGGTGAATGTAAGCTCGCCCAATACACCGGGGCTTCGCGAATTGCAGGAGAAAGATGCGTTGCGAAAAATTTTATCACACCTGCAGGTTATTAACCAGCACCAGCCAACCGGACAAAAGCCATTGCTGCTAAAAATTGCGCCGGACCTTACTGTTGAACAGGTAGATGATGTCATCGACCTGGCTATGGAAATCAAACTGGATGGACTGGTGGTTTCGAATACAACTATCAGTCGCGAACAACTCACGTCTCCCGCCTCACTTCTCACGTCAATCGGCGCAGGCGGACTCAGTGGTTTGCCGGTAAAAGCAAAAGCCACACAGCTCGTATCATATATTCATAAAAAAACAAACGGGCAGTTACCCATTGTTGCTTCAGGCGGCATTTTTACAGGGGCAGATGCAAAAGAAAAACTGGATGCCGGCGCATCGCTTGTACAGGTATGGACCGGCTTCATTTATGAAGGACCAGGTATTGCAAAAAAAATATGCAAAGAATTATAGAAATGCTTTTAGTTGAGCATTGAAAATTGATTATTGAACATTGATCATTTTCGAGGGCCTGGCAAATGTTCAATTTTCAATACTCAGTTATCAATTAAAATCTGACTGCAGCAAAGGGTCCACCCATCAATACATGATCATACACTTTGCACAGCGACACCCTTGCTCCAACAGATAAATTATTCTGGAAATAATATTCGTATTCACCTATCAATCCAAAACCACTGATGCGACTTTTGGTATCCTGCACCTGCCAGGTGGCATTTTCAGTAGCAGGAGATGTAGTATGCGATTCATATACAGGATAAGAACGCCTGATGTTGTAAAAAGAAAAGGAATACACTGCACCAATTCTCAAAGCACTATTGTCGTTGTGATATGCAGCAAACAACAAGCTAAAATCGAGCGTAGTTGCCTTTGTATATTCATTTACCGAAGCGGTGCGTGGAAAACCGCTGGTCTCCACATTTTTTACACCCATTCCGCCTTGTAACCATTCGTTCAGGGGAAAACTGTATTCGCCATAGAAGGCAAGACCGTGAAGACCGGGGAAGTCGTGTACATAGGCAGCGCCTGCTTTCAGGGATCCCCGCCCACTTTCTATATAATCACCTAACTGAGCTTTTGCGCCAAACGTAACTGCTATAAGAAGCAATACAATTAGTTTCTTCATCGGTTTACGATTTAGTTGACATAGTACGAAATACAAGAACCGGGAAATGTTTAAAAAAGGAAATAGTGTAGAAGTAGATTCAAATAAGGCGATTGAGGTTTTCTTTATAACAGAAATAGAGGCAAAAAATTGTACCGGCACGAAATTTTAAGAGTTTACACGCAGCAGTCGCCCGAAGCATCCTATTTTTGTCATCCCTAAAGAAGAATCTCATCATGCAGGAATTATTAACGGTAGATGCGCTTATCAGTTTGCTCACCCTGACGGCGCTTGAAATTGTACTGGGTATTGACAATGTAATTTTTGTCTCCATCTTAATGGGCAGGCTCAACGAAAAGCAGCGGTTATCTGCACGGAGAATCTGGATGTTTGCAGGTATTGCAGTAAGAATTGGTTTGCTCATGGGTATTGGCTGGCTGGTCAATAACGGCAACCGTGAATTGTTTGGATTCAACTTCAGCAGTAAACATTATGCTTTTAACCTGCGCAATGTAATTATGCTGGCGGGAGGCTTGTTCCTGTTATATAAAACGGTCAAAGAAATTCACCACAAGCTGGAAGGTGATGAAGGTACAATCAATCCCAAAAGCAAACCATCTTCGTTTACAACGATCATCGGGCAAATTATTGTTATTGATATGGTCTTCTCATTCGACAGTATCATTACTGCTGTGGGACTGGCAAAGATCGTAACGATAATGATTATAGCAGTTATCATAGCCATGATCATTATGTTTTTCTTTTCCGAGAGAATATCCACGTTTATCCATAAACATCCAACACTCAAAATGCTGGCGCTGGCATTCCTGCTAATGGTAGGTTTTAGTTTGTTCTTCGAAGGTGTGGAACCATTGCACGGCAGCCATATTGATAAGGGATATATTTATTTTGCTATGGCATTTTCGTTTGGCGTTGAGTTGCTAAATATGTGGATGCGCAAGAGAGAAAAGAAAAGTAATCCAGTCCAATTAAGAGAACCTCAATTAAAAGATAAGGTGCCAGAGCCGTATGATGATATGGCACGATAATTAACTAAGAGAGCAAAGGAGAAAAGAGTCAAAAAAGAATCTCTTTCTCTATTAACATGCGCGAGAAAATCGTCGATAATGCTTTTCTCTCTTTCTTCTTTTTATCTCCTGGTTATTCTTAATAAAGCAGCTGCCACCATTCCCGCAGTCTCCGCCCTCAATCTTGTATCACCCAAACTTACCGGCAAGAAATGCTGCTCAATAGCAAGATCAACTTCTTCCCTGGTAAAATCTCCTTCGGGCCCTATTAAGATAATTCTTGAAGGCAATGATTCATTTATCAGATCGGCAAGGTTTCTTTTTTCTTCCGCTATGCAATGGGCAATAAATTTCTGGGATGTTTTAATAAT
>JADMIO010803755.1_pt1 | contig 11963 bp, 5 predicted proteins | sample 8958161 | NCBI WGS metagenome assembly JADMIO01 (sample SAMN16585339, study PRJNA669376) | soil metagenome | isolation source: Crop rotation soil | place: USA: Cullars Rotation, Alabama | collected 2011
CTTTCCCGACGTCGAGGCGGCGGCGGCGCTCGACACCCAGCCGCGCGCCTGGGAGCTGTGACCCCGCGCCCGCGCGCGGCGTCGCGTCAGCGGCGCTGGGCCTGCAGGATCATCACCAGGCCGACCAGCCCGAACACCATGTCGCCGAGCCACGCCGCGACGTAGGGCGCGAGCGCGCCGTTGTGGCCGAGCGCCTGGCCGGTGCGCATGAAGGCGTAGTAGAGGAACGAGATCGCGACCGAGAGCCCGAAGCCGAGGGCGGCGCTCTGCATGCGCAGCCGGGTCGCGACCGAGGCGCCGATCAGCACGATGATGAAGTTGATGAGCGGAAACGCGAGCTTGAGATGGAAATCGACCAGGTAGTTCGCGACCCGCGCGCCGCTCGCGCGCAGCTTGTCGATGTGCTCGCGCAGCTCGATCACGTTCATCTCGTCGGGATTGCGCCCCTCCTTGGCGAAGTCCTCGGGGCGCTCGGCGATGCCGTGCACCACCATGCGGTCGAACGCCTGGGCGGTCTCGCGGCCGCCCTGGAAGCGGCGCACGAAGCCCGAGGTGAACACCCACTCGCGGCCGTCCCAGTTCGCCTCGGCGGCGTCGACGCGCTGCACCAGCTGGCCGCCGCGGAACTCCTGGAGCGCGACCTCGTGCATGCGGCGGTCGTTCACCAGGTAGAGCCGCACGTAGAAGATGCGCCCGCCGCGCCCCAGCAGCGTCAGGTCGGCGCGCTCGGCGGGCGCCTGGCGGCGCAGGTGCTGGATCTGCTCGTCGAAGATGCGGTCGCGCTCGCGCGCCGCCGGCGCCACCACGAACTCGCCGAGCAGGAACGAGCCGACCGCCGCGAACGCCGCGACGCCGAACACCGGCAGCAGGATGCGGTGGATCGAGAGCCCGGCGGCGCGCATCGCGGTCAGCTCGCCGAACTTGTTGAGCTGGCCGAGCGCCATGAAGGTGGCGAGCAGCAGCGCCACCGGCAGCACCGTCACCACGACCTCGGGCGCGCGATAGAGGTAGAAGCGCGCGATCAGCGAGAACTCGGCGCGGTGATCGAGGAACACGTCGATCTTCTCGAAGATGTCGACCACGATGAAGATCGAGATGAAGCCCGCGAGGCCGAGCGCCAGGTACACCAGGAACTCGCGCAGGACGTAGCGGTCGAGGATCTTCACGCCGCGCGGGCCTGGGCCGGCAGCTTGCGGGCCGGGCGGCTGCGGCGGATCTCGCAGGCCTTGAGCGTCCAGTCGAGGCCCCACGCCCCGAGCACGATGTTCGGCAGCCACATCGAGAGCCAGGGCGGGAGCAGCAGCCGGTTCGCGAGCTCCTCGCCGCCGATCAGGCACAGGTAGTAGAACAGGAAGAACGCCACCGAGACGAACGCCACCGCAGGTCCGGCGCGCCGCACCCGCATGCCCAGCGGCGCCCCGATCAGCACGAACACCACGCACGCCGCCGGCAGCGAGAACTTCTTGTGCACTTCGACCGAGAGGCCGGCGATGCGCTTCTCGATCGCGTCGCGCTCGAGCGTCCACATCTCGATCTCGGGGCGCAGCTCGGGGCGCTGGTCGAGCAGGCGCTCGAGCGTGCCGCGCCCGGCGAGCTTCGCGATCCCGCGCGTCATGCGGTCGCGCCACCCGCCGCCGATCCCGGCCTCGATCTGCGCCGGGCGCGGGATGCCGAGCCCGGCGAGCCGGTTGCGCCGCTCGTGCACCGTCTTCACGAAGGTGCGCACCAGGCTGTCGCGCTCCGAGATCAGGTCCTTGGCACTCATCTCGCGGTCGCTGCGGGCGTCGCGGATCGAGCGCTCGAGCAGCCCGCCGGCGCCGGCGATGTTGATGGTGTGGGTCTTGAACTCGAGACGCCGATACTTCCGGGAGCCTCCCTCGTCGCTCGGGATGTCGTGGATCTCGCCGTCCTTGAGCTCGAGCACCGCGGTGCCGCCGTCCGGGGTGTAGCGCAGGTAGCCGCGCCGCGCCACGATCGTGGTGGGCGGGCCGCCGGGGTTGAACTGATAGAGCGTGACGCCGCGCATCTCGCTGGTGCGGCCGTTCACCGACTGCACCAGCAGGTTGTACCCGGGGAGGTCGGTGATGAACACTCCCTCCTGGAGCTTCACGGTGGGACGCATGCGCTGGATGTCGATCAGCAGGTTCGCGAAGGCGTGGTTCGACTCCGGCAGCACGTGGTTGTTGAACAGCACCAGACCGACCGCGAGCAGGAACGAGCAGGCCAGCGGCGCGATCAGCACCGAGCCCAGGTTGACGCCGCCGGCCCGCAACGCGGTGATCTCGTTGTCCTGCGACAGCCGGCCGAAGGTCATCAGCACCGCCACCAGCACCGCGCACGGCGCCGACAGGGCGACGATGTAGCCGAGCGAGAGCAGGAACAGTTGTGCGACGATGCCGGGCGCCACCCCCCGGTTCACCACCAGGTCGAGGTAGTCGAACAGGACGTCCATCTCGAGGATGAACGTGATGACGCCAAAACCGAGGAGGAAGGGAACCAGATGCTGCCGAAGGATGTAAGAAGGGAGGATGCGCATCATCCGCCAGCCTACCCCAGGGGTCGCGTGAGGGGCGAACGAATTTGGCCCCAACGGTTTTGACCGTTCCTGCACCGCCTGCTAGGGTGCTTTGGAGCGCCTCCCTCCGTGGAGGCGCGACCCATTTTCAACCTCCATGTTGACCACCCTCTCGCTGCCGGCCCTCGCCTTCCTGATCAGCTTTCCCGGCTTTGGGCTCCGCCATAGCCGGGAGGCCTTCCCGGCGGATACCCTGCCGCCGCCCTGGAAGCCTGTGTCCCGGCTCATGCTCGAGAACCAGTTCGTGTTCTCGGCCCTCCCGGACCTGAGGCGCGGCCCGGTCGGGCTCAAGCTCACCTACGACCCGCGGCAGCTCCACGTCAGCGTCGATCCCGACTCGGGGACGCTCCGCAGCGTGACCGAGATGGGGGAGGTCACGCTCGGCCGCGGCTCGCAGCGCCCGCTCGCCACGTTCGCGGAGGAGCTGGGGCGCCGCAACTTCCAGCGCGCCTGGCTGGAGCGCTCCCGCACCAGCGTGAACTCGCTCGGCAGCGCCACCCCCGGCAGCGGGGCGAGCGGAGGCGGACTGTCGTTCCAGTTCCCCTCGCCGCTGCCGCGGCGGGTGCAGAGCCTGCTCGGACCCGGCGGCCCCGCGCTCAACGTGTCGGGGCAGGAGAACATCCGGCTCTCGGGAACCAGCAACTGGACCAACGTCCAGACCGGACCGCTGGGGCAGAAGCCCTCGCTGTTCCCGTCGCTCGACATGCAGCAGGACCTGGACATCCGCCTCGAGGGCCAGCTCTCGGACCGCATCCGCGTCAACCTGCTGCAGAACTCGGGGGTGCAGATCCCGCTCGCGAACCGCATCGCGATCAACTACAAGGGCGACGAGGACGACCTGATCCAGGCGCTCGACCTCGGCAACACGAATCTGAGCCTCCCCGGCACCCAGTACGTCTCCTATAGCGGGAAGAACGAAGGATTGTTCGGCGCCAAGGTCTCGTCGCGCTTCGGGCCGCTCGACTTCACCATGCTGGCGAGCAAACAGGAGGGACGGAGCGAGCGCGCCTCCTACGCCGGCGGCTCCTCGCGCCAGCCCCAGACGCTGCGCGACATCGACTACATCCACAACATCTACTTCCTGCTCTACGACCCGAACGGCCCGGCCTACGACATCCCCGACTCGAGCATCCGCGTCTACTTCGACGACGCGAACTACGGCAACGACAACACGGCCACGGTGCGCGGCCGTGCGCTGATCGATCCGCTGCAGATCGAGACGGCGGACACCGCGGACAGCGTGTCGCTCGGCAAGGGGCTGGTCTCGGTGCGCGGCACGTTCCAGCTCCTCGACAAGGGTCCGGACCAGGACTACGAGATCATCTCCGACTACTACGGGCCGAACTACAAGGTGCTGCGGATGCGCCACGACGTGTTGGGGGAGCAGCGCCTCGCCGTCACCTACTCGCGCCGGCCGGCCGGCAGCACCGGGCCCTACGAATTGGTTGGCGGTCAGGATCGCCCCGATCTGGACGGGGTGACGGCGCGCACCATGAAGCTGGTGCGGCCGCCGTTCAGCTACTTCAAGCCCGATGCGGCCGGCAACTACGACACCACGCTGGCGATCTATCCGGCGCGCGAGCTCGAGCTCAAGAACTTCTACCGGCTCGGTGGCCAGGGCATCGACCTCTCCACCTTCAAGATCTCGATCCGGCGCGGGCGCGACGATCCGCCCAAGACCTTCTTCAAGGCGGGCGGCGACACCAGCGTTCCGTTCATCGAGATCGTGGGGCTCGACAGCTTCGACGAGACCACCGGTCTCCCGGTGCGGGCCCACGACGGCCTGCTCGACAAGACCTACTTCTCGACCCGGGCGAACCGCCTGTTCGTCGATCCCCAGGAGGGCGTGCTGTGGCTGCCCGACCCGCGGCCGTTCGCGCCCCGCCTCGGGCCGGGCGGCAAGTTCTTCGAGAACCTGATCGACTCCGAGCTGCTGCGCCGCGCCCGCCTCACCGGTCCTTCCGATCAGGACAACGCGCCGAACCCGGCGATCTACGACAAGTTCAACGTCCAGCCCGACGTCGACTACACCTTCCTGATCGACGTCGAGTACAGCGCCTCGCGCGCCGGCAGCGAGATCTCGCTGGGCCGTGGCAGCGTGCTCGAGGGGTCGGACGTGGTGACGGTGAACGGGGTGAGCTGGGTGCGCGACCGCGACTACTCGATCGACTACGACCTCGGCCGCATCACCCTGAAGAAGCAGCTGCTGCCCACCGACCAGCTGAACATCGACTACTCCTACGCCCCGCTGTTCCAGCAGGCCGGCCGCACCCTGATCGGGAGCGCGTTCCGGCTCGAGGGGCGCGAGCGCTCGATCGGCGGCGCGTTCATGTACGAGAGCAAGGGTGCCCAGGACCTCCGCCCGCGGCTCGGGGAGGAGCCCTCGCGCAGCCTGATCGCCGACCTCAACACCGCCTACGCGTTCCGGCCCGACTGGATCACGCGCGTGGTGGACGCGCTGCCCGGCATCCGCACCACCGCGCCCTCCGACTTCAAGGTGGAGGCCGAGATCGGCGCCTCGTTCCCGAACCCGAACACGCGCAACGAGGTCTACATCGACGACATGGAAGGAGTGCGCGACGCGGTCTCGCTGTCGATGAGCGCCGACCGCTGGCGGCTCTCGAGCGTGCCCTCGCGTCCCGATCCCGGAGCGATCGATCCGGCCGGCAAGGTGAGCAGCAGCAAGACGCTGCTCGAGCTCCAGGCCGCGCAGGAGCGCATCCACAACGCCGAGCTCCACTGGTATTCGCCCTACTCGGTGATCAAGGAGCGCGAGCTCAAGCCGACGCTCACCCAGGCGCAGGGCGCCGACAACAGCCGCCAGGTGCTGGCGCTCTCGATCCCGCGCCGCCCCACGACCGCGCGCAACGATCCCGCCGACTACGACTCGCTGTGGGCCGGACTCACGTATCCGCTCGACGCCGCCGGCATCGATCTCTCGAAGTCGCAGTTCATCGAGCTGTGGGTGAACGACTTCAACGACCGCCACGATCCCGACCATCCCGGCCCGCGCGTGCGCGGCCGACACGTCCGGCTCCACGTCGATCTCGGGGTGGTGAGCGAGGACCAGATGCGCTCACCCGACGTCGCTCCGAACCGCCTGTTCGACACCGAGGACAAGGAGCCGCGCGACGGGCAGCTGGTGGTGACCGACGCGAACAACGAGGACACCGGCTACGACGGCATCCTCGACGACGCCGAGAAGTCGGCGATTGCGGCACCCTACCGCGACCTGGTGACGGCGGGGCCCGAGGATCCGCAGGGCGACGACTTCCACGGCACCAACGACGCCTTCAAGGAGATCGACCCGCGGCGCTTCGTGAACACCAACGGCACCGAGGACAACCGCACCCTGATCCCGGTGCCCGACAGCGAGGACCTGAACAACAGCTTCACGCTCGACGCCCAGGAGGACTACTTCGAGTACACCATCGATCTGGGCGACGAGAACCACCCCTACCTGGTGACCGACCTCCAGAAGGACTACCCGAACCAGATCAATCCCAACGTCCCGCTCGACAACGGCTGGCGGCGCTATCGCATCCCGATCGCCGACACGCTGCGGCTCCAGTACGGCACCCCGAACCTCCAGACCGGGATGCGCGCGGTGCGGGTGTGGGTCGAGGGCATCACCCGCGTCGATCCCTCGCCCGACTCGTTGTCGGCGCCGCAGGACGATCCGCAGCGCCCGCTCCTGATGCTCGGCAGCCTCGACATCGTCGGCAGCCGCTGGCGCGCGGTCGACCTGCGCCCCGAGCAGACCGCGCTCGGCGCCACGATCACGCTGAACTCGGTGAACAGCCAGGACAACGCCGAGAAGTACACGCCGCCGTTCGATCCGGGCGAGACCCGCAGCGGCAGCCAGGGGCTGACGCGCCGCGAGCAGTCGATCGCGATGGAGTTCACGCGGCTCCAGCCGGCCGACACGCTCGAGGCGTTCAAGACCTTCTCGATCGACGAGAACTACAGCCGCTACGGCAAGCTGAGCTGGTACGCCACCAGCTTCGGCGTGCAGGATTCGCTCGGCAGCGGCGCCGCGACCGGCCTCGAGTACTTCGTGCGCTTCTCCTCGGACGAGCGCGGCGCCAGCTACTACGAATTCCGCGCACCGCTCCCGGTGGGTGCCACGCCGCGCACCATCGTGTGGAAGCGCGTCGACCTCGATCTCACCGAGCTGTCGGGCCTCAAGCTCGACACCGTCTACACCAACCGTGCGAACCTGAACGAGCCCTACATCGTGCCGCGTCCCGGCCACCCGGGCGAGAGCCTGGTGGTGCTGGGGCGGCCGTCGTTCACGCGGTTGCGGCGCGTGTCGTTCGGGCTCGTGAACCTCGACGCCGCGGCGGTGCAGTCGGGCGAGCTGTGGTTCGACGAGCTGCGCGCCACCGACGTGGCGAAGGACCGCGGCACCGCGGAGCGCGTGCTGGTGAGCGGCCAGCTCGCGAACCTGATGGGCTACAGCTTCGCGTGGAACGGCAACGACGCCGACTTCCTGCGGGTCGGCGAGAACCGCGGAAGCGGGTTCAGCAACAGCTCGTTCGCCGCCGGCACCAGCATCCAGCTCCACCGCTTCTTCGAGGGCACCGGGATCGTGCTGCCGGTGCAGTTCAACTTCACCCAGAACGGCTCGCGCCCGCGCTTCAGCGCCGGCGACGACGTGGTGCGCACCGACGCCGACGCGTCGGCGAGCGAGACCTTCTCGGACTCCCGCAACTGGTCGGTGGGCTATTCGCGCACCTGGAGCGAGCGCTCGAACGCGCTGCTGCGCTACACGCTGGGAGGGATCACCGCGAACGTCGCGACCCAGAACACCCACGCCCACACCCCGAGCAACCTCGAGATCACGCGCAGCCTCGGAGCGTCGGTGAACTACGGCATCGCGCCGCGCACGCTGCTCGCGATCCCGATGTTCGGCAAGGCCAAGCTCTATCCCTTGCCCGACCGCTTCTACTGGAACTACCGCTACGACCGGCGCCGCGCCGAGGCCTCGGACCGCCTGTCGGTCACCGATCCGCTGGTGCCGCGCATCCCGGTCGACGGCCGCGCCTCGACGCTCAACTTCGGCGCCGACACGCATCCGTTCGACTTCATCGGCCACCACTTCGAGGCGGTGCGCAACATGGAGCTCAAGAGCGGGATCCAGGGGCTCGACTGGCTGGGGCGCGTGGTGACGTGGAACCAGCGCTTCGACGCGCGCTACACGCTCAACCGCGGCACCTGGCTGCGTCCCGCGTTCACCTGGAACTCGCGCTACACGCAGGACAACCGTCCCGAGCTGTCGCCCAACCGCGACCTGAGCGTGCGTTCGATCACGAACGGCCAGAGCGTCACCGGCCACTGGGACCTGCCGTTCGAGGGCCTGGGGTCGCGCGCGATCGCCTCGCGTGACTCGACGCGCAAGGCGCCGCGCGGGCGGCTGGCGCGCGACCTGTTCTCGCGGCTCGGCACCATCTCGACCGACGCCAGCATCAACTGGTCGAGCGCCTACTCGCGCACCGTCGGGGTGCCGAACTTCCTCTACCTGGTGGGGCTGGCCGACGATCCCGGCTTCGCGGACCGCCGCGTCGTGACGACCGAGGGCAACCAGGCCAGCAAGGCGTTCGACTACCGCGCCGCGGCGCGCTCGCGCGTCGCGGTGGGTTTCGGCGCCACGGTGCAGACCAGCGCCGAGGTCTCCTCGCAGATCAGCAACCAGAACGATGCCGAGCGGCGCCGCGACGTGGTGCGCTTCCCCGACCTCCAGTTCGAGTACGGCCGCATGACCGCGCTGCTCCGGATCGACAAGTTCCTGCAGAACCCGCGGCTCCGTACCTCGTACAACCGCTCGCAGACCACCGACTACAACTATGGGCGCACGGTGAAGAGCGGCATCGCCACCACCAGCCAGTGGCAGCCGATGCTCGGCCTGACCGGGGACTTCAAGAACGGCACGCGCTTCGACCTGAGCGTCGAGCGGCGCAACACGAAGAGCGAGTCGTTCCAGCTCGGCCACTCGACCCAGACCGACCGCAACACCGACGTGAACTTCAGCCTCAACCGCTCGTACACCCAGGGCCAGAAGGTGAGCCTGCTCGGCAAGGAGACCACGGTGCGAAGCAGCATCAGCCTGGGATTCGACGCCGCCTACTCGCTGCAGAGCGGCGAGACGCGCCAGGACCAGGTGTCGGGGGTGCGCAATCCGGTGAAGCGCGATCGTCTGTCGACGAACGTGAACGGCTCCTACGGCTTCAGCTCGAACGTCACCGGCAACCTCACGCTCGGCTTCGGCCAGGAGCGCGACCTGCAGCGCGACTTCATCCGCCGCAACATCCGGGTCGAGCTGCGTGCGTCGTTCCGGTTCTAGGAAGGGAGTCCCCGTGCGTGCCCTGACGCTGTTCGCCGCGCTGCTGCTCGCCGGCTCGACCACGGCATGCGCCGCGCGCATCGAGGTCGACGGCGCGCGCGCCCACGCGCGGGTGGTGAAGCAGGTGGCGATGGGCCCCCGTATTCCGGGCTCTCCGGGTCACCAGGCGTTCCGCACCTGGCTGCGCGCCGAGCTCGAGCCGCTCGGCGCGCGTTGGGAGGAGCAGACGTTCGTCGACTCGGCGCTCACCCCGCCCACCGAGCTCCACAACCTGATCGCCCGCTTCGGACCCGAGAGCGGGCGGCGCGTGGCGCTGCTCGCGCACTACGACACCCGTCCGTGGGCGGACCAGGATCCCGACACCACGCGTCGTCGCGAGCCGGTGCCGGGCGCCAACGACGGCGGCTCGGGCGTCGCGGTGCTGCTCGAGGTCGCGGAGTCGATCCACCGCACGGCGCCGCCGATCGGCGTCGACCTGGTGTTCCTGGACGGCGAGGACCAGGGCACGCCCGAGCACGTCGATCTCTACAGCCGCGGCGCGCGCGGCTACGCCGCCCGCCTCCCGGGGCGCGGCGACGGGGCGCGTCCGGTGGCGGGCTTCGTGTTCGACATGGTGGGGGACAAGGACCTCGGCATCTTCGTCGAGCGCAACTCGGCGGCACGCGCCTCGAACCTGGTCCAGCTGGTGGTCGAGGGGGCCCGCGCCACCGGCGGGAGCGGGTTCCATGCCGAGCCGCGCTTCACCGTGATCGACGACCACCTGCCGCTGCTCGACGCCGGGATGCCGACGGTCGACGTGATCGACTTCGATTACCCGGCCTGGCACACCACCGCCGACCTACCGAACCGGCTCTCGCCCGAGAGCCTGGCCCAGGTCGCCCGGGTCGCGGTGTGGCTGGTCACCCGGAGCCCGCTCGCCCGCTAACACTCGGACGAGACGCGAGTTCGACGGTTCGGACCCGGTCCCCGAGCGGCGCCCGGCGGGGTTCCGACTTGCCGATCCGGCACTCCTTCTGTACCCTGCGCTCAGGAGTGGGGCAGGTGCGACCACTCCGTTTTTTGTCCCTGCCCGGAGCGAAAGTGGAAGTCCGAGAGGAAGTTCGTCAGCTCGCGGAGCCTCTAGCCGAGGATCTCGGCTACGAGGTCGTGGATGTCGAGCTTGCCTTTCAAGCTCGCCATCGCATCATTCGTGTACTCCTCGACAAGCCGGGTGGGATCACCGTGGGCGACTGCGCGCACTTCAGCCGCCGCCTGTCGGAATGTCTCGACATGAATCAGACGGTCCGCGGGAGCTACCAGCTCGAGGTCAGCTCGCCGGGCATTGAACGGCCGCTGCGCACGCTGGGGGCGGTGGAGCGTTTCGCGGGAAACCGCGCCGCGCTCGCGATGCATGACGTCCACGACGGACGGCGCAACTTCGAAGGGACGCTGCTGGTCCCCGAGAACGGCCGCGTCGGCGTGCGGGGCGAGGATGGCGAGCACTGGTTCGAGTGGGGGCTGGTGAAGTCGGCCCGGTTGGTGGTGGATCCGTGGGCGAAGGCGCGCGAACGGTCGGCGGCAGCCGAGCCGCGCGAGCAGCCGCGGAAGTCGACACGCGAAGGAGTGGAATGAACAACGAGATCCTGGACGCGCTCAGCCAGATCACGCGGGAGAAGAGCGTCGATCGGAACCTCCTGATCGAGACCCTCGAGCAGGGGCTGGCCAGTGCGGTGCGCAAGAAGCACGGCATGACCGCGGACGTCGAGGTCAAGTTCTCGAACGAGACCGGGGCGATCACGGTGGCGCTGCGCAAGACCGTGGTCGAGAACGTCGAGGATCCCGCGCTCCAGCTCACCCTCGAGGAGGCGCGCGCCTACAAGTCGAGCGCCGCGCTCGGCGAGGTGCTGGTGTTCCCGCTCCCGATCGGCGAGTTCGGCCGCAACGCGATCCAGACCGCGAAGCAGGTGCTGATCCAGCGGGTGCGCGAAGCCGAGCGCGATCGCGTGTTCAAGGAGTACTCCGACAAGGTCGGAATGCTGGTGCGCGGCGTGGTCCAGCAGGTCGATCGCGGCAACGTGATCGTGAAGCTCGACCACTCCGAGGGATTCCTGCCGGCGCGCGAGCAGATCGCGCGCTCCTATCACCGCCAGGGCGAGTACGTGCGCGCGGTGGTGATCAACGTCGACAAGTCGGCGAAGGGCCCGCAGGTGATCCTGTCCCGCACCCATCCCGAGTTCCTGCGCCGCCTGTTCGAGAACGAGGTGCCGGAGATCGCCGAGAGCATCGTCGAGATCAAGGCGGTGGCCCGCGAGGCGGGCGCACGCTCGAAGATCTCGGTGTACTCGACCGACCCGCGCGTGGACGCGGTGGGATCGTGCGTCGGCCTCAAGGGCTCGCGGGTGCAGAGCATCGTGCGCGAGCTGGGCGGCGAGCGCATCGACATCGTGCCGTGGTCGCAGGACCCGACGGTGTTCGTGTCGCGCGCGCTGTCGCCGGCGCGCGTGATGGACGTGCGCGTGGTCGAGCCCGAGAAGCGCATGGTGGTGGTGGTGGCGGACGACCAGCTGTCGCTCGCGATCGGCAAGGGCGGTCAGAACGCGCGGCTCGCCGCGCGTCTCACCGGCTGGAAGATCGACCTGATCTCGAAGAGCGAGGAGAAGAAGCGCCACGACCAGGAGCGCGCCAGTCGCATCGAGGTCGAGAAGCTCGAGCTCGGCGAGGCCACCACCGAGAAGCTGATCTCGGCCGGCATCGAGACCGTGCAGGAGCTGGTCGCGACCCCGCTCGAGAAGCTGGTCGAGATCCCGGGAATCGGCGAGAAGACCGCGGAGAAGCTGCTCGCGACCGCCGCCGAGTATCTCGAGGCCCATCCGCCGGTCGAGGCGGAAGTCGCTCCCGAGATGGAATTCACGCCCGAGATGGAGCCCACGCCCGAGGCGACGGCGGAGGCCGGTGCGCCGGCCGAGGCGGTGGAGACCGCATCCGAGCCGGCCGCCGAAGCGGCGGAGACGACCGCATCCGCGCCCGCGCCCGCCGCCGAAGAGCCGGCCCCGGGCGAGGGGAAAG
>JADMIO010814660.1_pt1 | contig 11963 bp, 6 predicted proteins | sample 8958161 | NCBI WGS metagenome assembly JADMIO01 (sample SAMN16585339, study PRJNA669376) | soil metagenome | isolation source: Crop rotation soil | place: USA: Cullars Rotation, Alabama | collected 2011
GCCGCGACTTCAAGTCACGTGAATTCCAAGCTTCGGATCCCACTGTGCTGGAAAGAGGGCGAGGTCTGCGGCGGCGCAGACGGAACCTCTGGGCGCAGCGTCGCGGTCGAAACACTCAAGACAAACGCACAAGCGGCATGAGAGAGCATTCGACAATTCATGGATCACCGTACAAAGCCGAATGACACAGCGCCCGGGGAGTGCGGTATTCGCGGGAGAATACTCGCGATCATGATTTGCGAGACCGGCGTCGAATCAGCAGGGTTGCGCTTACTGTACCCAGAACCGCGAGGGAGGCGGGTTCAGGCACGGGAGCCGGGGCAATCCCATAGAAAGCAGTGTCAGTCGTATTGCTGATGATTTTGGTAAAGGTCACGCTGCTGATGGAGCCGGTGGATGTGGCACTGGCATCGATGCCGAAATAGATCCCTTCGGAGGCCTGGATAAAGAGATCGATGTTGTTGGCGTTGTTGGGATCGGGCAGAGCCACGATGCCCTCTGGCGCGGTGCCGCCGTAATTGGCGGGGGTCAGAGCCAGGCGCGTTCCTCCCGCGATGGCGAGATCACTGGTCGCAAGAGGATTGCCCTGTGAAAAGAGCTTGGCGATGTAGAGGCTACCGCCGGGGTCACCGACCGTGTAAACGACGTTGGGTGTTCCCGCGGCACCGGTAATCGGATTTCCTCCGGGAAGCGTGGCAAACGCAAAGCCGGAGGCGGAGTTGTCACTGTTGGGCCCCAAAAGGGTGTTTCCCGGCGTTCCCGCATTTTGCGCTCCGGTGCCGATGGCATAAAAGCCATGGGTGCCGACGGAACTGGAGCCCGTACCACCGTAGAGCTGCCCGGCACTGACCTTGATGTCACGCCAGTCGGTGGTGCTCTGGAGGGCTACAGTTGTTGGAGAACCGGACCCGAACCCTGCAATGAATTCCAGCCCACCAATGGGGCTTTTGCTAGCGACCCACGCGTGAGTGCCATCAAGGGAGTAAGCGCCGCGCATGAATTGTGGCTTGGCAATGGCAGGATTAAGACTGGAATTGGTAAATGCTCCCAGGAAGGAGACCTGTCCGACTTGATAGTAACCGCCCCCGCCGGTGCTATTGGTGAGCCGCGTAGCCGAAGAACTCAGGGGCTGCTGGTACCCGGCAAAATCGAGGAACTGACCGTTACCCGAGCGCTCCAGGCGTCCCTCGTGACTGTTTGTGAGTATGCCGGGGAGCGTTAGTGCGGTGGTGGGGATGGGATAAGTGTCGATGAACGTAGCCGTTGCGCTGGCGCCGATCACGCTGATCGAGTATTCGTCGAGGTATGCCGGTACTTCACCGTTTCCGAAAGTAGACTGCGAGTGGGAAGCATCTCCGCCGCGCATGAGGACCAAGGTGCCGGGCTGGAATGACGTCAAATCTGCACGTGCCACCACTCCGACGGCGGCCACGGCAGCAAGACCCAAAGACATTCTGAGAATTGAACCACGAGCAGCGTAATACATAAGTGTTGACTCCCAGCTTGATCTCATTGACCGCTTCCTGCCCAACTGAATCACAGCAGGTCCAATAACGAGAGGAGTTTGCCTCGGAAGAATTCGCAAAGCGCACAAATTGTGTTAGGAAATCATTCAGATTATGAAGTGGACATGAAGCGGGAGCGAGCGCTCTCCTGGTTGGGTGGTGGGTAGGGGTGCGAGCGAAAATGAGCGTCGATCTTCGAACGACGACCAAATCAAGTTGCGAGAATGCAGCGGTGCTGAAAAGGGTTCACGTATTTCGGCAGCCTACGCGTCGCCTGCACGAGCGGGTGTGACTCGTGGCAGTCCAATCGAGCCCACCCGGCAGGAGGAGTCAGTTTTCGTCGGGATGGGACGCGGATGAGTGTAGGATGCCCTCCGCAGCGCCGTTGGAGCATGGCACTTGGCCGGTCATCTTCGTCGTCGCTGTAAAAGAGCGACTATCAGGGAGGGCATGAACAAGAGCGACGCGGGCTCGGGCACGGGCGAAACGATGAGTTGCAGGTTCTGGGCAACAAATGCGGACAAGGCGGGCGACATGGGTGCCGCTTCAAGGGAATAGATGGAAGTCTGCTGCCAGTTATTGGCGACAATGGAAAAATCCTGAATATTCACGATGCCATCGCGATTGAAATCCCCCTGTGCCCAGTTATTCCGCGGTTGCTGCCAGTTGTTGGCGACGACGGAGATGTCCTGAATATCGACGATGCCGTTGCGGTTGGCATCGCCTAAGTGCGCGACAGCGACCAGGATGGAGTTGGTGTCGGTGGGCTGTCCGCCGAAGGATGTCTTCTGCAAAATGGCATTGTCGAAGAGGCCTACGCCCAGATGGTTGGCATCACTGGCGGCGGTGCTTGAGGCGATGCCGTGGCCGGTCCAGGTTGCACCGTTCGCGCCCGCGGTGATCGCCGCATTGAGGTCGGTGATTTTAGTCGCCTTGTCGGCCGGGTCGGTCGACTGCACGATGAGCTTATTATCCATGAGATTGATGACGCCGCTGTAGGTCGCATTCGAGCCGCTTCCTGCATGCGCAATAGCGAGTGTGCCCGCCGCGGCAAAAATGGTTCCGGTGAGGCCGACGGATCCGGCGACGGTGAGTGTGCCCGGACCAAGCAGTGTGAGGCCGCCGTCGGGATTTGCGCCCAGCGCTGGGTCGTGGGTGAGGGCTGTCGGAATCGTGATCGAAAAGCCGGCGGGATTGAATTTGGCGCCGCCTGCGCCGACCAAAATTTTTGATGTCGCATCGGTGGGCGTGAAGAAGGAGGAATTGTCGGTCGTGGGTATGAGCAGGCCGCCATTCAAACTCAAAGTAGTATTGGCATCCAGGTTGAATCCGGCGGTGGTGATGGAACCGCCGTTGACCGCCAGCAGATTGGCGGCATGAAAAATGCCGGGGCCGAGGTTGATGTAGGCGCTATCGCGGAGGGTGATCGCGGCGTTGATCATGTCGAGGGCGACGGCATTGGGTGAAAGACCCGATACGGTAAGCGAGGCGCTGTCCTTCAGGGTCAGAGTGACCGAGCCGTGGTCGGAACCGACCGTGATGGAGCTGTGGTAGGAAGTCAGCGAGCCGGTGGCGGCAAAAATGATGGTGCCGCTGTCGATGAGCGTGCCCGGGTTATTGGCGATACTCAGTGCGCCGGAAACGTGTGTGCCGGTGATGGTGAGCGAGCCGGTGTCGGCATTGCTGAGGAGGTAACCGTCGCCGGAAGCCGTCTGGAAACTGCCGGAGAAAGTGGCGGAACCGGCTGCGGGGACGGAGAAGCTGGTGGCTCCGCTGAGGTTGTTGGGGAGGTTCACGGTGTCGGCGAGCACCAGGAGTCCGGACTGGCCAAGCGTGATCGGCCCGGGACCGATGGAAGCTCCCGGAAGGATGGCAAGAGCACCATTGTTGACAGACGTGCCGCCGGAAAAGCTGTTGGAGGCCGAGAGCGCGAGAGTGCCGGGACCCGACTTCGTGAGGGCGATCGGCGTGATACCGTTATCAACGATTCGTACGGCAATCGTGAGGCTGGCATCGAACTGCTCCTGGTGGATGATCAAATCCAGGCTGTTGCCGGAGGTGAGCGAAGAGGAGGTTGCGCCCGTAACGAGCAGCGAGGCGCCCTGGTTTGAGGCGCTGTTGGAAACGAGAATGCCGCCGGAGTTGACGATGTTGGCGCCGGTCAGCGTGAGGGTCTTGCTGCCGGAGTTGAAGCGGATAGAGCCGGTAGAGGCGTTGTTAGCCGCCGCGAGATTTGCGGTCATGTCGGTGTTGGCGGTGGCGGAAAAGGCATTGGAATAACCAGCAGCAGCAAGTGGTGTGACGATCGAATTACCACTTGTGGTATTGCGCGTGGCCCAATCGGCTCCGTTGATGGTCGCCCAGCCGCCGAGGATCCCGGAGGATGTGAGCGAAGCTGTGGTGAAGATGCCGCTGCTGGCCGGCTCGCCGACGGCCGGCTGAAAATCGACAGTTGAACCAGCGGCACTGCGCGAGAATGCACCGATGTTAAGAGCACCGGCATTCACAATGGAAGATTCGCCGGGAACGAGCGTAGTGGAGGCGAAAGTTTGTGAGAGGAAAGTGGTGGGCGCGAGCAAGGGAGAACGGACTTCGCCGAGCTGTCCGCCCGCGAGCGCGAGAACAGACGACGAAGAAACGAGATTGCTCGTGGCGGTCTCGAACCAGAGCGTGAGACCGCCGGCCTTGACGGTGGTGGCGCCGGAATAGGTGTTGCGCGACATGAGGGTTGCGCCGTCGGAGACCAGCGCGATCGGGCCGGTGCCGTCGGAAATAGTGGCAGTGATGATGGCCGCGCCCAGCGTGAGCGTCGATGACGTGGCGGAAGAATTGGTGATGCGTCCGCTGTTCAAAGGAGTGAGGACGGCATTGAAGCCGGCGAGGTCGAGCGTGCCTGAGGTGCCGTTGAAGCTGAACGTCGGCAGCGTGTCGGTGATCGCGTAGGACTGTGCGAACCGAACGGTGCCGGCATCGATCTCAAGCGTCCAGAGTCCGGAGAACGCCGCGCTCAAGGCCAGTGTGCCCGCGCCAGATTTGATGATTGTCTGGCCGTCGTTCGCACCAACCGTGCCGGTGAGCATCAGACGCGTGGCGACGTTCCATGATTGGTCGGCATTTAAGAAGAGCCCGCTGTTGATCGTGAGATTGCGCGTGGCGGCGGACATGTCGATACCGGCCGCGTCCAGCGTAAGCGTATTGCCGTCGTTGGCGATGGCGACGTCGCCGCCCGGATTGGCTATGCGAATACCACTCCAGGAAAGATTCGCGCCAAGAGAGACGTTGTTGGCCGTGGTGACGGTGTTATTCCAGAGGGCGACGTCGGAAAAGCCAGGAGGGGTGCCGCCGAGCCAGCTGCCGGCAAGGTCTAGATTGGTGGCGTTGTTGGCTTTGGCAATATCGGCGGCAGGTGCGCGGGCAGAAGTTCCCGCAACGGCAAGAGCCAGTATGCAGGCGCGACAGCCCATTCCACCCACCACATTTTTCGAATTTGGCATGGTCCTACCCACGATTGTGTAAAGGGAGTTTACTTCAGGATTTAGGGAAGGCAAATTGAGGGAGCGGAATTATCGGCACGCTCATGGAATGATATCTGAGCTGAGCATTGTCAGCTTTCGCGGACCTTTTTGTGGAAGGCAGCGATAAGCCTTTGCGTGATCGGGCCCGGTGTGCCCGCGCCTATCGTGCGGTTATCGATCTTGGTCACGGGGACGACTTCAGCCCCCGTGCCGGTGAGGAAGCACTCGTCAGAAATGTATAGGTCCTGACGCGTGACGTTCTTTTCGAAAACCGGAATGCCGGCGGTACGGGCGAGGTTCATGACCACGGCACGTGTAATGCCCAGGAGGATGCCGGATTCCTCGGGCGGTGTGATCAGCTGGCCATTTCTCACAATGAAGATGTTGTCGCCGGTGCATTCGCAAACGAACCCCAGGTGGTTGAGCATGACGGCCTCGCCGACGCCGGCATCGACGGCTTCCCATTTGGCCAGCACGTTGTTCAAGTAATTGAGCGACTTGATGCGGGGCGGCGTAGAGTTAGGGTGATTGCGGATGACGGTCGAGGTAATCACCGCCATGCCGGCTTTGTAGAGCTCTTCCGGATACATCTGGATTTTGTCGGCGATGATGAAGGTACAGGTGATGCAGCCATTAAGCGGAGAGATTCCCAACGTGCCCGGGCCGCGCGTGCAGACGAGGCGGATGTAGCAGTCCTTGAAGCTGTTGATCTTGACGGTGTCTTCGAGAGCCTGGGAGAGCTGCTCAAAGGTGTAGTTCATTTTTAGGCGAGTACCCTGCGCGGATTCGAAGAGTCGCTTTAAATGGGCGTCTTTTTCGAAAATACGGCAGTTGTACTGGCGGATGCCCTCGAAAACGCCGTCACCATAGAGCAGGCCGTGGTCATAGACGGAGATGCGCGCTTCTGTTTTTGGCACGAACTTGCCATCGATCCAAATCTGGAGATTGGCGGGCGAGAGAGGGGTTGCGTTGGGGGCGGAACTGTGTGCGGGGTCCATGAGGTCATTCCGAAAGAAAAGCACCTCGGCCGCGGCGAGGCGCTGGTAGACGATTCATGCGCGGAAGACTATCGTAACCTGCCGCAGGGTATAGGGTCTAGAGGTATAGGCAATAGGGCATAGGGTGCAGAGTACGGGATCCTCGGGCCAGAAAAAGCGGGTGTTATGGCTGCACACGCAGCCGGAACACTATTTCAACTGCATGATGGACGACCTGGCGCGGGAGCAAGGGTACCGGGCGCCGGGAATGGAGGAGGAGCAAGGGAGGGGCGGGGCGGGAGAACTGGAATTTATTGCCGCCTTTCAGTATCGGGGCCCCGGTCTTTATACGGAAAATGCCCAGCCCGCCGCGGCCAAGACGATGGTTTTGCGGGCTTGCCCGGGCTTGGAAGGGCGACCACCGCGCTTTTACGAACGGTATCACGCAAACTGGAAAAGCGAGCTGTATCCGCTTGAATTTGCGACAGCAATAGTATCGGGCTATGCATCTCGGACCGCGCGCGAGGTGATCTCGGATTGCCGAAAGAGGGGCATTCCGGTGGCGGTGTGGAGCGACTCGAACCTGCGGAGCCAGCGCGGACGAAGCTTGGGGGCAAGGCTGCGGCGACGATTGAAGAAGGCATGGCTGCACGACATCATTGCTGATACGAACCTCATGCTCACGGCCAATTCGCTGGGAGTGGCGTACTGGCGATACTACGGCATGCCGCGGGAACGCATCGTGCTCTGCCCCTGCTATACCGACTACAGGCGGATCGACGCGGCGCGTCAGCGGAATCGCGCTGAGGTGATGGCGCGAATCGGGCTCGCTGAGACTGACCGCCTGCTGTTCACCGCGGCGCGGCTGGTTGAGGCGAAGGGACTTGATTTGATGATCCGGGCGTTTATCACGTCAGGTCTGGGCAATCGCGGGTGGAAATATGTCATCGCGGGCGTGGGCGCGCTAGAGGCAGAATTAAGAGTGTTGGCGGGCGACTCCGCGGGAAGAAGCGTGCTCTTCGTCGGGTTTCAGCAGCCCACCGAGAATCTCGCGCTGATGGCGCATGCCCAGATGCTGGCCGTGCCGTCGCGTTACGAGCCGCATGGAATTGTGGTGGGGGAGTCACTGGCGGCGGGAACGCCGGTGCTCAGCAGCAATGTCGTGGGTGCGACGCGGGACCTGGTGCGTGATGGTGACAACGGACTGATATTTCGATCGGATGATGAGGTGGATCTGCGCCGAAAACTGGCGCTGCTGACGGATGAGGTGGAGTTGCAGAGGATGCGGGCAGCCGCGCGGCCCGCGTTTGAGGCGTGGTATCGCAAAACCAGCCCGATGCTGGTGGTACCGCGGGCGGTAAGGAAGATGCTTGAGGGAGTGGGGGGGACGGGAGGGGCGAGGCGATGAAGAAACGGCTGTTTTTCTGGATCAAAATCGCAGTCCTGCTGGCGGTGGGGATTTTTGTGACGGTGAAGCTGCGCCAGGCGTGGCTGAATGTGCAGGGAAAGAAGATCGCGATTGAGTGGCGTTGGGGGTGGATTGCGGCGGCAGGTTTTGCCGCGAGCATGCTGACAAGCTCGCTGGTGTGGCGGTGGCTGGCGCAGAAGATGGGTACTTCACATGAGGGAGCGCGCCGGGATGGCCTGCCGACTGTGCCGCTACTGGGGGCGTACACATTCAGCCAGCTGGGAAAGTACATCCCGGGAAAGCTGGGACTGCTGGTCATGCGGATCGAGCGCTGTAACCGGTTCGGGATGAAGGCCAGCATTTGCACGATGTCGACGCTGCTTGAAAATGCGCTCTATCTTCTCAGCGGCGGCCTTGCGGGAATGTTAGCTATCGGGCGAATCCTCGATGAGCTACGCGCGGAGGGATGGATCAACGCCTTTCAGCAGCAGTGGCAGTGGCCATTGACTGGCGCCGCGATGGCTGTACTGGCGGCAGGATGTCATCCGCGAGTCTTCTATGGAGCAATCAACTGGGCGCTGCGGCGGGCGAAACGACCGGAAATCCCGAGGCGGCAGCAATTGGGAATGCTGACGCTGGCGATGGCGATTCTGGGATTCATGCCATGCTGGCTGTTTGGCGGCGTGGCTTTGTGGGCGTCGACGCGCTGCGTGCAGGCGGTCGATCCGCGAGACTGCGTGTGGTTCGCGGGGGCATTTGCATTGTCGGTGATTATTGGGATGGCCACCCTCATGCCCGGCGGGATTGGCTTTCGCGAACTCGTGCTGGGAGCTGCGGTAACCTTGCAGATGCCGCCAGCAATGCCGCGGGATCAAGCGTTACTCGTCGGGGGGGCGGCAGCGGTCTTACAGCGGTTGTTCCAAGTGGTAGCCGAGATCGGCCTGGGCGCGGCGGGGGCGGTTGTAAGTGGGCGCAGCGGGAGAATGCCCGAGGAGCCCAATCAGGCTAACTTGGCCCAGGAATCTCGCCGATAACCTTGGAGCCGGGGGGGCGCGCACAAGGTTATCGGTACGTGCCCTCGCTGGCTTCTGCGGGAGCCAAACCATGTCCAACCGACGGGCCGAGCTGAAGCTATGGATGGTGGGAATTCTCTCGTGCGCCGCGAGCTGGTGCGCGATCGGCCTGCTCGCGCCGCCCAATGCGGCCAAAGGAGCGCCAGGAGCGCCGGCGGAGCGCAAGCCTGGGACGGCCGTGCGTGGCCAAGTCGTGATCCCTTCAGGATGGTCCCTTTCCAAGCCGGATCTGACCCGCGTGGTCGTTTACCTCGCTTCGGCACCGGAACTAAATGCCGAGCCGCCGCCCGGCGACCCCGCCATCGTCGCGCAGCACAATAAGACCTTTGAGCCCGGATTTGTCGTGATATCCTCCGGCGCGACCGTCGAATTTCCCAACTTTGACAATTTCGATCACAACGTCTTCAGCCGTTCGCCCGCGGCACCGGCGTTTGATCTCGGACGCTATCCCAAAGGCAACACGAAGCCGCTCAAGTTTGAAAAAACCGGCGCCATTCAGCTCTTCTGCAACATTCACCCGGACATGCGGGCGGTCATCTTCGTGGCGCCCAATCCTTTTTATACGCGCGCGGATCGCGAAGGGCGCTTCACTATCAGGAATGTGCCGCCGGGAAACTTTGAAGTTGTCGCCTGGAGCGAACGCTGCGAGGAACTGCGCCAGCCGGTGAAGATCGAGGCCGACAAAGCGCCGGATATTACGCTTACGCTCCGTGAAGATCGCACACGGATCATGGCCAATGAGCCGCCCAAAAAGACCAGCGAATACGGCATCGAGCGGGGACTCTCCGTTAAACGCGACGCGCTCAATCTGCGCGTGATTGAGGGAGCACACCCAGTTCCTGCGACGGCCAACAGCACGTCGGAGCCGGGGCGCTAACACACTTCCCAACGCCGCAGCGACTGGAGCCATATCCATGCGATTTCGCATGAAACTCTTTCTCGCGTGGGGAATCCTTGTACTGGTGCTCTATGCCGCCAGCTTCTGGCCGGTACACACGACAATCGCGAACAGCTTCAACCGCATCGCATTGGAAGGCTTCGCCGGCACCAAGCAAAGCTTGCGCGACTTCCAGGCCGAACAAGTCATGCGGCTACGCCAGGAATGCGCGCTGGTGATGAATATTCCGGAGCTGCGGGCCCTGATCGCCGAAAGCAGTGCGGAACTGGAGCCTAAAAACCTGGAAAGCCTGCAGGAGCGGCTCGACAACCTGTCGCGCGTTGTGGGCGTGCCCTCGATTTTCATTCTGGACCGGCGCGGATCGCCGATCGCACAGAATTCTCGATCTCCATGGAACACAGTGCCCCGGCTCAAATCCTATCTTGAGGAATCGCGTCAGGCTCAGGCGTTTACCGGACGCCTCTATCATCGTTTGTCCCAGGATGATGGAGATTCGGGTGACGCCCGCGTGGTCGATGGCATCTGGCTGGCGGACGGCTGCCTCTACCAGGTGGTTGGAATGCCCCTGACGTTTCAGAGTACTGAGCCCGGGCAGCCGCCAGACATCGAGGGGGCGATGCTCATGGCCACGCCGCTGACTGACGAACTCGCGAAGAAGCTGGCAGTGCGGCACAATTGCGCAGTGACCTTCATCGGCGGCCGGGACATTGTGGCCTCGAGCCTGTCGGGAAACCTTCGGTTCGAGCTAGCTTCTGATCTTCAGAAAGGCCGCCTGCTGGCCAAGGACTTTGATTTGAGCCTCGGAAACGCGGCGTATCGCTCCTCCTTCGAGCCGCTCACCGATCCCTGCTCGAAACAGCAGGTGGGCGGGACTCTCATCCAGAGCAGCCTTCAGGAGGCGGCAGCGATTCAGTCCCTGCTTTGGCGCGATTTGGCCTGGATCGGTCTGGCCGGCCTGGTCGTGGCGGGCGTCGCAAGCTTTCTGCTGAGTGCCACCGTAACCCAACCGGTGCAATCGTTGCTCAAGGGCGTGCGGCGCGTGTCTCACGGCGACTTAAGCGCCACCATCGACGCACATGCGGGAGACGAACTGGGCGAACTGTCCGCAGCCTTTACGGAAATGGTGAGACAACTGCGATCACGGCGCGAGCTGGAGCGCCAGGTGCAGGAGTCGCGTGCCGCCAGCGAGGCAAAAAGCCTCTTTCTCGCCAACATGAGCCACGAAATCCGCACGCCGCTCAATGGCGTCCTGGGAATGACCGACCTTTTGTGTCAGACACCACTCAATGAAAAGCAGAATAAGTACGTGAAGCTGCTCCAGACTTCGGCGCGCGTGTTGCTGAATATCATCAGCGACATTCTCGATTTCTCCAAGATTGAGGCGGGACGGCTGGAGCTCGAGTCGCTTGACTTTGACCTTCACGAGGTGGTCGGGGAAGTTGTGGCGCTGCTCGAAACCAAGGTACAGGAAAAAAAACTGTTCCTGAAATCGGATATCGAGCCAGACATCTGCCGCCGTGTTCGCGGCGACGTCAAGCGCCTCCAGCAAATCCTTATCAACCTGATCAACAACGCAATCAAATTCACCGAATCCGGCGGGATCACTGTGAATGTCAAATCCGAGACTCAGGGAGAGGCCGGATTTGTTCTGCGCTTCGAGGTTCGCGACACCGGCATTGGGATTCCCGCTGACCGCGTCGGCCGACTCTTTCAGTCGTTCTCGCAAGTCGATGCGTCCACTACCAGGAAATACGGCGGCACCGGCCTCGGCCTCGCCATCTGCAAACAGCTTGCGGAGTTAATGGGTGGGAATATCGGCGTGAGCAGCGAGCCCGGACAGGGATCAACCTTCTGGTTCACCTTGGCACTGCTGCCCGCTTTTGAATCGGCTCTCTCCAAGTCGGCGGGTGGACAGGCTAAGGCGGACGGGCGCGGAGCGCGCATCCTCATCGGAGAAGACAATGAAGTGAATCAGATCGTCGCATGCGAGGCACTGCGCTTGGCTGGACATATCTGCGAAGTCGCCGCGACCGGCAAGGACGTCCTCGATGCTGTAGAGCGCCACGACTTTGACCTGATCCTGATGGATTGTCAGATGCCCGAGATGGATGGCTTCGAGGCGGCGCGACGATTGCGCCAGCGCGAACGCGACAACGCGGGCGGCGGCAACCCGCGGCACATCCCGATCATCGCGCTCACCGCCAGCGCGCTCAAGGGAGACCGCGAACTGTGCCTGGAAGCGGGCATGGACGACTACATCACCAAGCCAATCGATTTCGCGCGGCTGACGCAATTGATCGCAGCGCACTATTTCCCGGCACCCGCGAGTAGCGGCGATCAGGACCCGGATCTGGCCCAAGCCGCTGAAAGTGCCACACCGCCCCAGGCGATCAACGTGGCACGGCTCCTGGAACGGTACGGGGCCACTCCCCAGCTCATTCCCACGCTGCTCGACCGTTTTGAAAGGCAGATCGCCACAAATCGCAACGAGCTGGAATCCACGCTCGCGCAGGGCCAACTCGAATCGCTCACCTTTCCAGCACATTGGGATCCTAAGCTTAGAATTCCACGTGGACAAGTTGTCGCG
>JADMIO011711203.1_pt1 | contig 11962 bp, 12 predicted proteins | sample 8958161 | NCBI WGS metagenome assembly JADMIO01 (sample SAMN16585339, study PRJNA669376) | soil metagenome | isolation source: Crop rotation soil | place: USA: Cullars Rotation, Alabama | collected 2011
CGATGCACACACCGCCGGCGAGTTCGGCCACGTCTCGCTCGACCCGAACGGTCCGGAGTGCGTCTGCGGCAAGCGTGGCTGCTGGGAAGCGCTCGTGTGCAACTCCGCCACCGTGAGCCGCTACGTCGACCGCGTTCGCGGCGTGCCCGCGAACGACGGACTGCCGCTCAGCGGACGACGCGTCCTCACGATCGCCGAAGTCGTCAGGCGCGCGCGCCGCGGCGAGCCCGCCGCGGTCGAGGCCGTTGCCGAGACGGGAAAGCAGATCGGCCGTGGGCTTGCCGCGGTGGTGAGCGCCTTCAACCCGGGCCGCGTGTACCTGGGCGGCGAGATCACCGCTGCCTGGGAGATCATCGAGCCTATGATCCGACAGTCGCTGATCGCCGAGACGCTGACCGACGCGGCGCGCACGACACCGGTGGTGCCTGACGAGAATCCGGCGGAATACCGATTGCTCGGGGCCGTGGCGCTCGTCGCCGCACCAGCGTACGCAGCGCCCAACATCGGATAGCACGGAGAAACGTCGCGCGGTCGGCCGTTCTGACCACGCGGCTCGACGAGCCTAACGAGTCAGTGTGGACCTGACGTCCGACGTCACCAGAGGCACGGTGAATCGGAACGTGCTGCCCTTGCCGAGCGTGCTCCATGCTTCGATACGCCCGCCGTGCGCCTCCACGATGCCGCGGGCGATCGCGAGACCGAGGCCCGACCCGCGCTTGCGGGCCGTGCGTCGGGCTTGCCAATAGCGCTCGAAAACGTGCGGAAGATGCTCGGGAGGTATGCCGGCTCCGGTGTCGCTCACCGTGATGGCGACCTCGTTCCCTTGCTGCGCCGCCTCGAGGGTGATCGATCCCCCGGCATCGGTAAACTTCATCGCGTTCCCGACGAGATTCGTGAGCACTTGCACGATTCGCTCGGCATCGACGAACACGTCGGACACCACGTCGCGGATGGCAACGCGCAACGCAACGGATTTCTCCCGTGCCTGCCGCTCGAACATCGACACGGCGCGCTCGAGAATCGGCTCCACGGGTTCCGAGCGTCGTTCCACCGACAATCGCCCCGCCTCGATGTTCGCTACGTCGAGCAGATCCTGAATCAGCCGGTTCATCCACTGCGTGGATTGATAGACGGTGGTGAGCAGCTCGCGCTGCCCCGCGTTGTCCGCCTGAACGTTCGCTAACAGTGTATTCGTGCACATCGCGATGGCGCTGAGCGGGTTGCGAAGGTCGTGCGAGACGACGCCGAGGACCTCGTCGCGCGCCCGCGTCGCGCGCTGCGCGTCGGTGTACAGCCGCGCATTCTCGATCGCGAACGCCGCGCGCCCGGCGAGCTCGCGCGCCACCTGCAAGTCGACGGCGTCGTACGGCCGGCGACCCCCCACCGCCGTTAGGCTCATGGTGCCGATGACGGTCTCGCGCGCCACGAGTGGTACGATCATCACCGACCGGACGTCAACCGATCGGGCAAGCTCGAGTTGAGCGTTCGTCTCGACGTGCGCTTCGATCCACTCGTCGGTCATGACGCTCACGAGCTCGGGCTCGCCGGTGCGCAGCACGTCGATCACACGAGAGGGCGAATCCCAGGTGAGCGGAAACCGCTCCGCGAGCTCCCGCATGATGGCGTTCAATCGCGCATCGGGGGATTCGCTGATGCGGCGAACCAACCGGCGTTGCTCGTCGATGAGGTCGAGCGTGCACACGTCGGCGAGAAAGTCCACAGGCAGTTGCACGATCGTCGCGATCGTGTGCTCGGGATCGAGTGAACGAGTGAGCACGCCACCAACCGTGGCGAGAAAGCGCTGGTTCTGCTCGACGCGCCGGCGTTCCGTGATGTCGCGCAAGACCACGGTGTAGAACCGCTGCCCCGGCGCGTCCAGCTTCGAGATCGATGCCTCGGCGGGGAACTCCTCTCCATTCTTGCGAAGACCGAAGATTTCGCGACGATGTCCCATGCGTCGCGCCTGCTCGCCGGACTGTCCGAACAACGCGATGTATGCCGCGTGCGAGCCGCGGAAGCGCAGGGGAAGCAGGAGATCCAACGGCATGCCGATCGCCTCGGTGGCCTCGTATCCGAAGATCTGCTCCGCGCCATGATTGAAGTGCACGATTCGCTGCTGCTCGTCGATCGAGATGATCGCGTCGACGGCGATATTCAATATCCCCGAGAAGATTGCCTGCGATGCACGCAAGGCATTCTCCGTCCGAACTCGACGCGATACATCGCGTGCCTCGACGAGCACCCCGACGACGGAGCCGTGCACGTCGTGAATCGGTTGGCACGAGAGGTCGACATTGAGATCGCGGCCGTCCGCCGCGCGGAGCACGGTATCCACATACGCCGACTCGTCACCTGCCGCGCGCTCGACGGCGGCGCGAAGCCGCTGTCGTTCGTCGTCCGAATCTGGCCACCACGGGAGCTCATCGATGCGCTTGCCGACGAGTGCTTCCATGGCGCGACCAGCGAGCGTGAGCGCGATGGCATTCGCCAGCTGGATCTCGCCGCGCGTCGTCAGGATGAGGCTGATGCCGAGCGAGCGTTCGAAGACGGCGCGGAAGAGTCGCGCGTCGTCAGGCAGTACCGGGTCAGGACGCAGACGACCTCTCCGAGTGGTGCGCGCGCTCGAACGCCATGACCTTGTTGAGTCGGCGCTCGTGCCGCTCGGCGCCCGAGAACCGTGCGGCGAGGAATGCCCGCACGAGCTCCGCGCCGAGTGCCGGTCCGACGACGCGTGCGCCGAGGCAGAGCACGTTCATGGCGTCGTCCTCGACGCCCTGACGCGCCGAAAAGGTGTCGTGACAGAGCGCCGCCCGAATGCCATCGAATTTGTTCGCCGCCACCGACGCACCGACACCACTCCCGCAGAGCAGGACGGCCCGCTCGGCGCGACCGGCGCGCACGGCCTGAGCGACCGCGGCGGCGTAATCGGGGTAATCGTCTCCCGGGATCACCCGATCCGCACCGCAGTCGAGCACCTCGTGCCCGGCGTCGCGGATCGCGTCCACCACGGCGTCCTTGAGCGGGAATCCCGCGTGATCGGTGCCTAACGCGACGATCACGTGACCGAGCCGGTGCGCGCCGTCACCCTCACAGCGTGCGAGGAGAGCCGGTGCGCATCGTCGCCGATCGGCAGAGTGAGGCACTTTGCCGAAGAGCCGCCGAAAAGACGACGCGCATATACCAGAGTAGAGACCGCCAACCAGTCCATGGTGGGAAGTATAGGCCGCGAGTGACGGCGCTTACAGGCCGACTAACGTTGCGAACGCGAACGTGAGTCGTGTGTAACTCGGGGCATCCGAAGGCCCCAACTTCCACTCATCCGACCACGATACAATGTCGGCTCCGACAGGCGAGCAGCTCGCTTCGAACTCCCCGACGCCACACCTGAAGCGGGATCAGCGCGTCAGATTCAGTGACTTCGCGTTCACCCGGACGCCGAGCGGTCAGTGCACGGCTGAAGTGGAGCTCGAGTACGAAGGGCAGAAGGTCGCCGGGCGGTCGAGCGGTCAGTCCAGTCCACTTGCGGATCTTCGTGTTGCTGCCGAAGCGGCGCTCCGTGCGCTCGAGCAGTTCACGGATCACTTACTCGTCTTCGAGCTCATCGGCGTCAAGCTCATCCGGGCATTCGACGCAAACCTCGTGATCGTTTCCGTCGCGTTGCGCGGGAGCGATGCACAGGCTCGGCTCGTTGGTTGCTACCTGGTCGAGTCGGATACGCGTCGAGGAGCCGCCGTGGCGGTGCTCAACGCAACGAACCGAATTCTCGGCAACTATATCTCGACTCGCTGAGTCGAAGTATTATCGGTCGTCGGTGCTCACCATCGATCGGCGAGGGTCAAGGTCGTTTCGTTGCGTCTGGCATCGCCATTCAACGAATCTGACCCTTTGAAATGCCGCCCGGATCCAAACTGGCGGCGCGTTGTTCTTGTCTCATTTCCGTCGACCGCGGATTGCCGCGAACGGCAGTAGCTCTGATGAACGGAGGATGAAGTGCGGCAGTCGCGAATCCTGATTGCTCTCGCTCTCGCCAGCGCGTGTGCCCGCTCGGGTGCACCCCGCGTGGAGCCGACGCCGGAGCGGCCCACGGTGGCCCAGTCCTCGGCGTCCGATACCAGCCCGCGGATCGCGCCGAGCGATACGTCCCGAGCGCGGTCGAGCGACACGACGCGCGTGAGCGACAGCGAAGTCACGAGAAGTGCCGCCGCCGTGTTCGGCGACAGCGCCGCGCGAGAAGCGCTCATGACTCCCGATTCGAGCGCCGCCGGTGACGGTCCCACCTGGGACATCGACGTGCGCCCGTACGAGAGCAAGGATAGGGTCGAGCGATACGTGCGCATGTTCACGGGTCCCTCGAAGGCGCACATCGAGGCGCGACTTTCGAGAGGTACCAGGTACGAGCCGATGATTCGCGCCAAGATGCGCGAGGGCGGGCTTCCCGAAGACATGTACTATCTCGCGCTCGTCGAGAGCGGATTCGATCCGAACGCGTACTCGCGCGCCGCCGCCGTCGGGATGTGGCAATTCATGACGTCGACGGCACGGGACATCGGAATGCGCGTGGATTGGTGGGTGGACGAGCGGCGCGACCCTGTCCGCTCCACCACTGCCGCAGTGCGATTCCTCCGCGATCTCAAGGAGCAGTTCGGCTCATTGTATCTCGCCGCGGCCGCGTACAACGGCGGGCCCGGACGCATCTCGCGCGGTCTGTCGCGCTATGCGGACGATCTCGAAGGAACAGCTGGTGAGGATCTCTTCTTCGCGCTCGCCGAGAAGGATTATCTCCGGAACGAGACGCGAGAGTACGTCCCGCAGCTCATTGCAGCTGCCCTCATCGCCAAGGATCCGCATCGCTATGGTCTCGAGATCCGTACCGAGCCCGCGTTCGAGTACGACTCCGTGCGCGTCGGCCCCTCGGTTCCGCTGGCGGCGATCGCAAAGGCTTCTTCGTCGACCGTTGAGCAGATCAAGGAGCTCAATCCACATGTGCTGCGCGGCATGACGCCGCCGCGCGACTCGATGAAGATTCGGATTCCCGTGGGACGGGCGGCGCAGTTCGACAGCGCCCTCGCCGCGCTGGATCCCTCGGAGCGGAAGGGCATCTCGATCGCTGAAACGAAGAAGGGTGAACGCATCGAAGACGTCGCGTACCGGCTGAAGACGTCGGTGAAAGCGCTCAACGCGTTCAACCCGAAGCTCGAGAAGTCGAAGAAGACCTGGAAGCTCTTCCCCGGTCAGCGGGTCATCGTTCCTACCAAGGCCGTGCTCGCGGCCGCCGTTTCGGTGCCGGATCCGTCGATCGAGCGTTATCCGTCCAGCTCGAAGACCGTGCGCATTCACATCGTGAAGCGAGGGGAAAACCTCAGCGTGATCGCCAAGCGGTACCACACGACGAGCAAGGCGCTCATGCAGCTGAACGGTCTTCGTCGACCACTCATCGTACCCGGTCAGGAACTGGTCGTCGCCGGCCGCGCGAAGGCGAAGCGCTCGACGTCGGTCCGTCAGTCTGGGTCGACCTCCAAGACGAGTCGCACCGCCTCCGCGAAGTCCGGGAAGTAGCGATTCAGGCCAAAAGAAAGAGCGCCACCCGACGGGTGGCGCTCTTTCTTTTGTTCAGAGACTTCGCCTTACATCAGTCCACGACGCCTCGTCCCTTGTACCCCTTCGTAAGAAGCCGATCGTAGCCGTTCGTCGGGCTCAGGCCCGCATCGAGCGCCTTCTTTACGGCGACCTCGCCCCGGTTATACACCAGCAGAGCAAGCTTCGTATCGCCCTTGTACTCGGCGATGAGCGTGCGGAGATAGCGGAAGCCAATACGCAGGTTCGTCCTCGGTTCGTAGAGACGCTCCTTCGTCAGCGACCGGTCGAAGAACTTCGCCGTCGGAAGCATCAGCTGCGTGAGGCCTACTGCGCCCACGGGGCTCGTCGCCCGCTCATTGAACCCGCTCTCCAGCTTGACGAGCCGGAACGCGAGCTCGGGATCGATACCCTCGGCCAGCGCGATGTCGAAAATCGACGTGGCGATGTCGCCCGGAATCCTGAACCGGGTGGAGAACTGGAGGATCCGGCTGCTGCGCTCATACTGCGCCTTCACGAGATCGAGCTCCCCCTTGGTCGTCTCGAGCTCATCGCGGAGATGTGCCCGTCCACTAAGGAAGGAGAAGGCGGAAGACTCGGGCTCAGAGAGCGCCTCAGCCATCGCGCTGTTGGGTTTTCTATTCGCCACGACCACCCAGGCAGCGCCCGCCGTACCAGCCAGCAGCAGAAGCCGCTTGAGCCGATTCCGACGTCGGATGGCATCACCACGGTGGACGTACGTGCCTCGGAGTTGTCGCATAAGACATTTAAAGGCAACAGGTTAGGCCAACTGTACCGCCTACTGCACCCCTGACTATAGGGGGCAGAGCCTGTGCCATCAACCCCTTGACCAATGGCCGAGTTGGCCACCCAACTTTTCGATCAACGATATATCGTAAACAACCATTTCCCGATCGATAGCCTTGGCCATGTCGTAAATCGTGAGCAGAGCGACCATTACGGCGGTCAGGGCCTCCATCTCGACGCCGGTCTTTCCAACAGTCTTCGCCACGACTTCGGTGTGAATCGCCGATCTCTGCTCGTCGAGCTCGAAGGCTATCTGTAGATCGTGGAGCGGAAGGGGGTGGCAGAGGGGGACGAGGTCGGCCGTGCGCTTCGCTGCCATGACGCCGGCTACTCGTGCGACGGCAAGGACATCTCCCTTGGCGATCTGGTTGTTATGGATGGCGGCGAGCGTCTCGGCACGCATCCGAATCGAGCCGCGCGCTCGGGCCATGCGCTCCGTGTCGGCCTTCGCGGAGACGTCGACCATGCGCGCCTGGCCTGAGTCGTCGACGTGGGTGAGCCGATCCTTCATCGCAGCGCTCCCGCGAGCTGCCGGAGGAGCTCGGCGCTTACCAGCTGCGGGTTGACGTTCCCGTACGCCTTCTCTTTCGCTTGCTCGACCGCGTCGATGGCGCGACTCGCGCCGAACGCGGTTGCTTCGTCGTTGCGCGCGAGCGCGGTTGCCGCACGATCACGCAATAGATGTGTGAGGGCATCGAGCGTGTCGCTGAAGGAGCCGCGCGCCCCACTCACTTTCTGCGCGAAGGCGGCGCGATAAGGGGCCCCACGATCCGAAGCGATTGCCGCGTCGAGGAGCCGCTTCGCGTCGGCCCGAGCCTGGGCCCAGGCACGTCCGGCGAACAGCGCGCCGGGAGCCCCAGCAGCCTCTCGCGCGAGAGCTCTGACATCACCGTCGAGGCCCTCTTCGCGTACTCGAGCCACAACGAGAGGATGGGCGAGGAAGGCATCCATGTCCTCGCTGCCAATCGGTGCCACGCGGACCGTGACCACTCTCGAACGAACGGTGGGAAGCAGGGCGCCTGGCTCGCTCGACGTGAGAATGATCGTCGTGTCAGCTGGTGGCTCCTCGAGCAGTTTGAGAAATGCATTCGCTGCTTGGTCGGAGCCTTCCTGTGCCACCATTCGCTCCGCGTCGCCCACGACAATGACTTTTCGGCGGCCGAGTGATGGCGCGAGCGCGGCAGTATGAACGATCGCGCGGACTGTGGCGACGTAGATGGCGTCCTGGCCACTCGGTGGCGAATACAGTCCGTGCGCTTTGACGCGCCCAACGATCGCATCGGCGAGATCGGCGCGCACTTCCTCGGCTCCGCTGTCGCTGTCCTTGAGTCGCGGCCTCGGGAAGATCCAATGGAGGTCCGGATTCGCGAGCTCCTGCGCATAGCGGCAACTCTGGCAGCGGCCGCAAGGTCGCTGCTCTGCGGTGCACAGGAGGTACTGCCCGAGCCACAGGGCCAAACGTTGTTTGCCGACGCCCCGCGGCCCCGAGAAGAGAAGCGTCGACGGGAGCGCGCCGCGCTCCGCGGCGGTGATCAGCTGCTGCCTGACCTGCGTGTGTCCGAAGAGTGGAACGATTGACACTCGGATACGGAGAGGGCTAGACGTGAAGCGTGCAATATCCCGAGACTCGGTAACTTACTGCCTCGACCGCGTCGCGCCGAGCATGTGGATGGCGCGTCGCGACCCAAGGGACCGTGAGGCATCCATGCGAAGTATCGCTCGATCCGGTTCGTTCCTCCTGCTCGTCATCATGATGACATCACCAGCGTCTGCGCAGCGCGCGCGAGCGCGCGATCTCGGAGTGAAGCCCGGAGTTTTTCCGCCGGGACAGAACAACGCGATCACCGACGTTGCCGGCGTGAAGGTCGGGCAGGTGTCGGTGATCGAAGGAGATTCGGTGCGGACCGGAGTCACGGCGATCCTTCCGCACGACGGGAATCTGTTTCTCGATCGCGTGCCGGCCGCATTGCACGTGGGCAACGGTTTCGGGAAGCTGCTCGGCGCCACGCAGCTCGGAGAGCTCGGCGAGCTCGAGACGCCCATTCTCCTCACGTGTACGCTGTGCGTGTGGAAGGCCGCCGACGCCATGGTCGAATGGATGCTGGATCAACCAGGCATGCAACAGGTTCGTTCGATAAATCCGGTCGTCGGCGAGACGAACGATGGAGGGTTGAACGCCATTCGCTCGCGGCCGATCAGCGCGGCGCAGGTTCGTCAGGCGCTGACGTCGGCGAGTAGCGGAGTAGTAACCGAAGGCTCCGTCGGCGCGGGCGTGGGCACGAGCGCCTTCGGCTGGAAGGGTGGCATCGGTACGTCGTCACGTGTGCTGCCACAGTCGTTAGGTGGCTGGACCGTCGGCGTGCTCGTGCAAAGCAACTTCGGAGGGATTCTTCAGGTGCTCGGCGCCCCCGTCGGACGCGAGCTGGGTCGGTATTCGTTCAAGCAGGCCGTGGAAACGCCAGCGGAACGCGGTGATGGCTCGATCATGATGGTCGTAGCGACGGACGCGCCGCTGTCCGACCGCAATCTCAGAAGGCTTGCCGCACGCGCGATCATGGGGCTGAGCCGTACGGGGTCGTCGGCGTCGAATGGCTCGGGCGACTACGTCCTCGCGTTCTCGACGAACACCAAGGTTCGTCGCGCGTTGAACGCGACACGACTCACCCTGGAAGAATTAGGGAACGAGGAGATGTCGGGGCTCTTCGAAGGGGTGGTGGAAGCCACCGAAGAGGCGATCTACAACTCGCTCTTCCAAGCCACCACGGTGAGCGGCAACGGTCGCACGGTGGAGGCTATTCCGCTCGACAAGGTGCGCCAGGTGCTCGAGAAGTACCACGTGAGCACGCGCTGACTCCCAGGCCACGTCGAACGAGCCGCTTGCGGGGTTTGCGGCCCCACCCGCTTCACATGGAATTCGGCGGTCGGTGCGCGGCGCGCGGCTGAAGTGATGCAGGCACGGATCGTGACGCTATGGGTGCGCGAGCTTCTGCGGAGAGAGCACACATGGGCGGCAAGAGACCTGATCAGCACAATATCGATTACCGCGATAGTCGAGCGACGGACAACAAATTCATCGACGACGACCGACACACGCACGAGGAAGACAAGGATCATCTGCAGTCGAATCCCAAGGATCAGCCGATGATCCCGGAGGAACAGGTGAACCCCGCGCTTCGCGAGTTGCGCGAGCGAAAGCGCCAGAGCGCCTCTCAGGACGAATAGGCGGGCAACACATGGAACTCGGACTCAAGGGGAAGAAGGTTGCGATTCTCGCAACCGATGGCGTGGAGCAAGTCGAGCTCGTCGAACCTCGTAAGGCACTGGATGCGGCTGGTGCGGAGACGCATCTCGTCTCGCCGAAGTCGGGTGAGATTCAAGGGTTCAACCATCACGACAAGGGCGAGAGGTTTCGCGTGGATCGGACGCTCGACCAGGTGCACGCGTCGGAATACGCGGCGCTGATGCTTCCGGGTGGCGTGGCGAACCCGGACGAGCTCAGGATGAATTCCAAAGCGGTTCAGTTCGTCCGGGAATTTCTCGTCGCGGACAAGCCCGTGGCCGCGATCTGTCACGGCCCGTGGCTTCTGGTCGAGGCCGACGGCGTAGCGGGTCGTACGATCACGTCGTGGCCGAGTCTCAAGACCGATATCCGGAACGCCGGCGGGACGTGGGTTGACGAGCCGGTGCACGTGGACGACAAACTGATCACGAGCCGAAAGCCCGCCGACATTCCGTTCTTCAACAAGCGCATGGTGCAGGAGTTCGGCAACCGTCTGGACGAAGCGCGAGTTGACGAGCTGTCGGAGCAGAGCTTTCCGGCGAGCGACCCGCCGCCGGGGCCGGCCGCCATCGGCGGGGAGGGCGGCTCCAAAGGGGAAGGGGAAGTGAGGCCGTAAGACCTGGCAGGAGATACGTTGGTTGTGGGTTTCCGCGCACCATTGGGGGGTCAGAGTCGGCGGGTTACATCGGCCGATTCTGGCCTCATTTGCCTGGCTGGCCAACCTCTTGCTTTGTAGTGTAAAGTACTTGCCATAGCGAAAGCCAGTCGCTATTCTGTCGCCCATGACGCGCGTCGTGAAGCTCATCACTGATACCGAAAACCCGCCCGAAATCCACGAGCGGGCCATGGACAATCTCCGGTTCATCCGGGAGACCATGGAGCGCGCCGGAACCTTCACGGCCATCTCGGGGTGGGGGGAAGTCGCCATCGGCATCACCGCGATCCTCGCCGCTATTCTCGCCGCTCAACAGCGAGACAAGGTCCGATGGCTCGAGGTGTGGATCGTCGAGGCAGCGATCGCGGCGACGATCTCTGTAACGTCGATGACCATCAAGTCCCGCGCGGCGCATGAGCCGCTCCTCCCCATCGCGGTGCGAAAGATCGCGCTGAGCTTCTCGCCGCCGATGATCGTCGGCGCACTGCTCACCGTCGCGCTCATGCGGATGGGCCTCGACGGTCTGCTCCCCGGTATCTGGATGATGCTCTACGGGACTGCAGTCGTGGCGGCGGGAACCTATTCGGTGCGGCCGGTCCCGGTCATGGGCTTGGCCTTCGTTCTTGTTGGTGCGGTGTCGCTCTTCGCGCCAGACAGCTGGGATACAGCGCTCATGATCGCAGGCTTTGGTGGGCTACACGTCGTTTTCGGGACGCTGATTGCACGGAGGCATGGTGGCTAAGCACAGCGCGGTACCAGACAATCGCGACGAGCGGTCGTCCGAGCGCGGCGCGAAGGGACGCCCCCTGCGCAGCGTGAAGGGAAGCGGCAAGGCGCCCGAGGAAGGCGCGCTGGCGCTCGACCGGCTGATTCACGAGCGCATGCGACTCGGGATTCTGAGCGCGCTCGCCGTGAACGAGTCGCTCAGCTTCAACGACCTCAAAGGTCTGATGAAGACCACGGACGGCAACTTGAGCGTGCACGCGCGCCGGCTCGAGGAGGCCGAATACATCTCGTGCACGAAGTCATTCGAAGGGCGGATGCCGAAGACCGAGTACGCCATCACAGCCGCCGGTCGCCGAGCGCTCGAGCGCTATCTCGACCACATGGAAGCGATCATCAGGGCGACGCGTGACCGTTGATGGGGCTGTCCGTCACTCCTATACCATGAAAGGCAAAGCGAAACTCCCTCCCGCTCCCAACTCTGCCTCCCTCCCGACGGCGATGCACGTCGCCATCATCATGGACGGCAACGGTCGTTGGGCTGCCGCCCGCGGTCTTCCTCGCACCGCGGGGCATCACGCCGGCGTGCGCACGGCGCGAAAGATCGTCGAGGCGGCCGTTCGCACCGGCGTCGGGACGCTCACGCTGTACGCGTTCTCGTCGGACAACTGGACGAGACCCACGGGCGAAGTCACGGCATTGATGCGACTGTTACGCCGCAGCCTGTACATCGAGTCGAAGCGCTGCGTCGACAACGGCGTGCGCCTGACGATTCTCGGCCGGCGCGATCGCTTGCCGCCAACGCTGGTGGCAGCCATCGACGACGCCGAGGCCGTGACGGCGCATGGTCGCAATCTTCACTTGCGCGTCGCCATCGACTACTCGGCACGCGATGCGATTCTCAGGGCAGCGCAGTTGGCGGG
>JADMIO010690558.1_pt1 | contig 11961 bp, 10 predicted proteins | sample 8958161 | NCBI WGS metagenome assembly JADMIO01 (sample SAMN16585339, study PRJNA669376) | soil metagenome | isolation source: Crop rotation soil | place: USA: Cullars Rotation, Alabama | collected 2011
CAGTGGCGGCAGCGGCTCAATCCCGCCCAATATGCGACCTTGCGCCAGGCGGCGACCGAACGGCCCTTCTCGAGCCCGCTCGACCATGAGCATCGCCGCGGCATCTTCCACTGCGCCGGCTGCGGGCAGCCGCTCTTCTCCTCGACGACCAAGTTCGACAGCGGCACCGGCTGGCCGAGCTTCTTCCGCCCGCTGCCCCACGCGATCGTCACCCAGGCCGATCACAGCCTGATCGAGGCACGCACCGAAGTGCTCTGCGCGCGCTGCGGCGGCCATCTCGGCCACGTCTTCGACGACGGACCGCGCCCGACCGGCCTGCGCTATTGCATGAACGGCGTGGCGATGACCTTCCAGCCCACCTGAGGTCGATCCGTCACCCCGGCGGAGGCCGGGGTCTCGTGGAAACCGCTGTGACCTATCGGCCCGAGATCCCGGCCTTCGCCGGGATGACGGGAATTACGTCAAGCCGCGATCGGGAAACGCAGCAATTTGTCCCGCACCGGCACCAAAGCCTGCGCGTCCGCGCCGACCGCCCGCATGATCTCGGGATGATGCGCATCCAGCCCTCCCGTGAGCGAACCGAAGGCGGGGAGGATCAGCTTGGTCTCGGTCGCCACGAAGCAGCGGCGCGAGACCTGGCGGCCGCGATGGCTGATCCTGAGCTTGGGATGGAAATGGCCGCTGAGCTCGGGCCGCGTCTCGGCCGGGTCGGCCTCATGACGCAGGAGGAGCCCGCCCACTTCGGCCTCCTTGACGATCACGCCGCCGCAATGATCGGCGATGCCGGGATCGTGGTTGCCGGTGATCCAGGTCCAGCGCGTCCTTCCGGTGAGCGCGCCGAGCAGCGCCCGGGCCGCCGCCGGCAGCCGGTCGCAGCCGTGCGAATCGTGGAAGGAATCGCCGAGGCACCAGATTTCGGCGGCCCCGGTCGAGGCCGCGATCATGGTGAGATCGGAGAGGGTCGCGATCGAATCGTAGGGCGGCAGCATCTGCCCGCGCCGCGCGAACCAGCTCGCTTTCTCGAGGTGGAGGTCGGCGACGAGAAGCGCGCGCCGGGCCGGCCAGAAGAGCGCGCCCTGGGGCAGCGCCATCAGCTCGTGGCCGGAGAACGAAAAGCGAACCATGCCCCGCTATAAAGCGGCGGCGCGGCGCGTATCAAGCGTCAGTTGGACGCGACGATCGAGGTCGAGGGCAGCGCCGGCTGGGGCGCCGCGTCGCCCTGCGTGGTCCAGAAGAGCAGGCCGCCGACGACGAAGCCCTGGAGCACCAGCGCATAGGGGTTCTGCAATTGCTTGAGCATGTTCACGACGAATTCCACCCGGTCCTTTTGCCTTGCCTGTCTAGGTGGCGCTCCATTCCTAAACGAAAAGTGAATCGGCCAGGCAAATCCTACGAAACGGTCGAATCCAGCGACGAAAAATCCGGCGCCGGAACGAACCGGCGCCGGACTGGATTGCTTCGTCGCGAGGACGGAGCTGCGAGCGTCAGGCGTCGCTGAGCGCGGCCTTCTTCTCCGCGGGCGCGGGCGCGGGCGTGGGCGCGGCCTCGATCGTGGTCGGCTCCGCGCCGCCGATATCGATCTTGCGCGGCTTCATCGCCTCGGGCACCTCGCGCTGAAGCGCGATGCGAAGCAGGCCGTCGGCCAGCTCGGCGCCGCTCACGCGGACGAAATCGGCCAGCTCGAAGCGGCGCTCGAAGGCGCGGTTGGCGATCCCCATGTGCAGGAAATTGCCGTCCTTGTTGCGCTCCTCGCTGCGGCGTCCGGTGATGGTCAGCACATTCTGGTGCGCGACGATGTCGATATCCTCGCGCTTGAAGCCGGCCACGGCGAGCGTGATCCGGTAGGAATCGTCGCCGAGCTTCTCGATGTCGAAGGGCGGATAATTGTCCTGCTCGGCGCGGCTCGCGCTCTCCAGGAAGTCGAACAGCCGGTCGAAGCCGACGGTGGAACGCCGATAGGGCGTGAAGTCATAACCTCTCATTTCATGTCCTCCATTGAGCAACATTGATTCCGGCCGCCGCAACGGGCCGCCCGGGTACGGATCGGAAGCCGAAATGCAGCCTTCCGACGAGAGGAATTTGGGAAGTGTTTTTCAGCCGTTCAAGACCTGCGCGCGGGCGCGAGATGGGCGGCGATGACCGCGTTCAGCGCCTCGACTCCGAACGGTTTCTTCAGCACCGGCACGTCGCCGCCGAGCGCGGCTTCGAGCTGGTCGCTCTCGGCGAAACCGGTGACGAAGACGATCGGCAGGCCCGGGTGAAGCCGGCGCGCCGCGCGGGCGAGCTCGGCGCCGTTCATCCCGGGCATTGCGAAATCGAGCAGGACGAGATCGGGCGCGCCCTCGGCCAAAGCGGCGAGCGCCGCATCGGCATCGGCAACCGTCTCGACCCCATGGCCGAGCGTGCCGAGGATGTCGGCGAGGAAGGCGCGGACCTCCGCATCGTCGTCGACGACGAGGATGCGGCCGCGCGCCGGCGCCGCGCCGGCCGGGGCCGGCGCGTCCGCCTCGCCCTCCGCGCCCTCCGCGACGATCTCGCCGCCGACGCGCGGCAGCAGCAGCCGCACGATCGTGCCTTCGCCCTCCCGGCTCTCGATCCGCAAGGTTCCGCGCGACTGGCAGGCGATGCCGTAGACCTGGGCAAGCCCGAGGCCGGTGCCCTTGCCGAACGGCTTGGTCGAGAAGAAGGGCTCGGTCGCCCGGGCGAGGATTTCGGGGCTCATCCCCGCGCCGGTGTCGGCGACCGCGACGCAGATATAGTCGCCGGCGTCGAGGTCGAGCCCGTCGGCCTCCCGGACCAGGCCGGTGGAGATGGTGAGGGTGCCGCCGTCGGGCATGGCGTCGCGGGCGTTGATCGCGAGGTTGAGGATCGCATTCTCGAGCTGGTTCTCGTCGCACAAGGCATAATCGGCCTCTTCCCCGAGCTCGGTGCGGATCACGACCGCGCCGCCGATCGAATGTTTCAGCATCAGCCGCATCGTCTCGATCACCTTGTTGACCGAGACCGGCGCCATGCGGATGCGCTGGAGCCGGGAGAAAGCGAGCAATTGCGTGGTCAATTTGGCGCCGCGCCGCCCGGATTCGAGCGCGGCCTCGGCGATCCGCTTCAGCCGCGGCTCCTCGACGCTGCGCGAGAGGATTTCGAGCCCGCCGATCACCGGAGTCAGCAGGTTGTTGAAATCGTGGGCGATGCCGCCGGTGAGCTGGCCGACCGCCTCCATCTTCTGCGCCTGGCGCAGCGCCTGCTCGGCGCGCTCGCGCTCGGCGACCTCGGCCTGGAGCCGGTCCAGCGCCAGGCGTAGGTCCGCGGTGCGCTCCGCCACCCGCGCCTCGAGCACCTCGGTGCCCAATTTCCACTCGCTGATGTCGTGGGCGACGCCGATGAAGCCGACATGCGCATTGTCGGGGCCCCAGCGCGGCTGCGAGATCGAGCGCAGCCAACGATATTCGCCGTCGGCGCGGCGGAAGCGGCCTTCGAGCACGAACAATTTGAGCGTCGCCTCGCCGGCGATCGATTCGGCGAGGATGCGCGGCGCGTCCTCGGGGTGGATGATCTCGCGCCAGTCGTAGTCGACCGCTTCCTCATAGGTCACGCCGACGAAATCGACATAGGCGCGGTTGACGAAGCTCCTTTTGCGATCGAGCTTGGTCACCCAGATCGGCACCGGCGCCGAATCCGCGATCAGGCGGAAGCGCTCCTCGCTCTCGCGGACCCGCGCCTCGGCATCGAGGTCGCGGCTGATTCCGGTGACCGTGCCGAAGACGCCGACCGTCTCCCCGCCTTCGCCGAGGACGGGATTGTAGGTGAAGGCGAGCCGGACCTGCTCCTCGCGCCCGCCGCGCCGCAGCGTGCGCGGCTCGGCCTCGAAGGACAGGGTCTCGCCGGCAAGGGCGCGCAGGGCATTGGGCTCGATCCGATGCCAGGCGTCGCGCCACACTTCGCGGCCGGGCCGGCCGAGCGCGGGACCGCGGTCGCCGAGGATCTCGGCATAGCCATGATTGTAGAGCAGGCGGAAGTCCGGCCCCCAGCCGAGGAACATCGGCAGGCTCGAGCCGAGCACGATGCTGGCCGCGGTCCTCAGCGATTGCGGCCAGGCTTCGACCGGACCGAAGCTCGTGGCCGCCCAGTCGGTGCCGTCGCCCGCGGCAGGCAAAGGCGCGGGCCGCGCATGGTCGGGCAGATGGGGGACGCGGTCCATCTCGACGCCTACTCCAACTTCCAGCCCCCGATCCGTGCCTAACCGGAGCCGCCCGGCGAGGAAAGCCCCGGCCCCTCAGGGCCTTGTCGCGCCGGCCTGGGCCTGGCGAAGCACGCGCAGCAGATTTCCGCCCATGATCTTGGCGATGTCCGCCTCGCTCAGCCCCTCGCGCCGCAGCCGGGCGCTGACCCGCGGCAAGGCGGTGATGTCCTCCATGCCGATTACGCCGCCGCCGCCGTCCCAGTCGGCGCCCATCCCGACATGGTCGGCGCCCATCACCTGGATCGCATGCAGCATCGAGCGCATGTAGAGGTCGAAATCGGCGGTGCCGGCCGGGTGGACGCGGTTCAGCGCCGCCTCGTCGCGGAGCAATTGCGCGCGCTGGTCGGCGGAGAGGTCGGCCCAATGCTTGTGGCGGTCGTTGATCGCCTCGCGCTCGGGCGAATTGTCGGCGGGGGCGAGATAGACGCTGTTGATCATCAGCAGGCCGCCAGCGGCCGCCAGCCGGCGCATCCGCGCATCGTCGAGGTTGCGGGGATGATCGTAGATCGCGCGCGGGCCGGAATGGGAGGCGATGATCGGCACCCGGCTGAGCGCGAGCAGCTGGTCGAACACCGCGTCCGAGCTGTGGCTGGCGTCGATCAGGATGCCGAGCCGGTTCATCTCCGCGACCCATGAACGGCCGAGCGGCGAAAGGCCGTTCCAGTGCGGCGTGTCGGTCGCGCTGTCGCCGAGCTGGTTGTTCTTGAAATGGACGGGGCCGGCGAGCCGCACGCCGAGCCGGTAGAAGGTAGTGAGCAGGGAAAGGTCCTCGCCGAGCGGCCAGCTGTTCTCCATGGAGATGAAGGCGAAATGCTTGCCTTCGCGGACCAGGCGCAGCGCGTCGTCGGGGGTCAAAGCGAGGCCGATCCGGCCGCGATTCTCGCCGAGCACGCGGCGGATCGCCGCGGCGCGAACCAGAGCGGCGTCGCGTGCCTCGCGATAGCCTTCGGAGGTGAGCGCGCCCTGCGGGGTGTAGATGACGAGGAAGCCGCCATCGAGCCCGCCCTCGTCCATCCGGGGCAGATCGACCTGGCTGCCATCCTCCTGGACACGGTGGCGCACGCCTAAATCCCAGCTTCCGTCGTCCCACCGCTCTGGGATGTCGAGATGGGTGTCGATCACGATCATGCGCTGGTGCGCGGCGCGATCGGCCGCGCTCACCTCGGGCCGCCGCTGGGCGGAGGCCGGAATCGCAAGCAGCAGGGCGAGCGCGGCAACGGACAGCAGGCGCATGATCTACTTCCCCTACAATCGGGCGGCGAGCAACCGGTCGAGGTCGCGCCGCAGCGCTTCCGCCGAATGATCGAAGACCTGCTGGAGCAAAGCCTCCCTGAGCTCGCCGACCGTGCCTTGCGCCGCGCCGCAATCGTTGCAGCGGATCGACGCCGAATCCCCTTCCCCTTCCGGCAGGCTGTAATTGGCGCTGCCGCAGGCCTCGCAATGGATCTCGACCGACACGTCCATGCCCCGACCCTAGACGATAAGTTTCGAGGAAACGAGACGGCGCGGGTCAATCCACGCGCATCGCGATCTCGGCGAGGCTTTCCGCCTCGATCAGCAGGCTGTCGTCGACCGTGCCGGTCGCGGTGCGCTCGCGGCCGATGATGACCAGCACCGGCACCGCCATCGGCGAGACGCGGTCGAGCGCGACATGGACCATCGTCCCCTGGGCGCGGTCGAGCAAGGAGGCGAGGCGGCCGACGTCGGTGAGGCGCGTGCGGGCGTCGCTCCACGCCGCCTTCAGCAGCAGATGGTCGGGCTCGTAGCGGCGCAGCACATCGTAGATGAGATCGGTCGAGAAGCTGACCTGCCGCCCCGACTTGCGCTTGCCGGGATGATGGCGCTCGACGAGGCCGCCGATCACCGCCACCTCGCGGAAGGCGCGCTTCAACAGGCTCGAGCTTTGGACCCAATCGACGAACTCGTGCTCGAGGATGTCGCCGGAGAAGAGCGAAGCGGGATCGGGGATCGGATCGAGCCCGTAGCAGGCGAGCGCGTAATCGTTGGAGACGAAGCCGAGCGGCCTGAGCCCCGCGCTCTCCATCCGCCGGGTGATCAGCATGCCGAGCGACTGGTGCGCGTTCCAGCCTTCGAAGCTGTAGGCGACCATGTAGTGGCGGTGCTCGTGCGGGAAGGTCTCGACCAGCAATTGGTCCGGCGCGGGCAGGGTCGAGCGATAATCCTGGACCTGGAGCCAGTCGCGCACGTCGTCGGGGAAACGCGGCCATTGCTCGCGGTCCCAGAGAAAGTGCCGGACGCGGTCGGCGAGGTTGGTGCTCATCGCCATGCGCGCGCCGAGATAGGTCGGGATCCGCGCCGATTTGGCGCTGGCGCGCACGATGAGGTCGGTGCCGTCGATCCGCTCGACCTCGAGCACCAGGCCGGCGAAAAAGAAGGTGTCGCCGGGCGAGAGGGTGGCGGCGAAATTGTCCTCGACCGTGCCCAGCTTGCGCCCGCCGCGGAAGCGCACGTCGTAGAGCGGCACGTCGACGATGATGCCGGCGTTCATCCGGTGCTGCTGGATGAAGCGGGGGTGCGAGACGCGCCAAGTGCCACTTGGATCGCGCGTCAGCCGCTTGAACTTGTCGTAGGCGCGAAGCGCATAGCCGCCGCTCTCGATGAAGCCGAGGACCTGCCGGAACAGCTCCTCGGACAGGCCGGCATAAGGCGCGGCGCCGCGCACGTCGTCGAGCAGCTCCGCCTCGCGGAAGGGCGCGGCGCAGGCGCAGGCCATGACATGCTGGGCGAGCACGTCGAGCGCGCCCGGGCGGAAGAGCTCCGGGTCGAGCTCGCCCTCGCCGATCGCGTCCAGCGCAGCGCGCGCTTCCAGATATTCGAAGCGATTGCCGGGAACGAGGATCGCCTCGCTGGGCTCGTCGAGCCGGTGGTTGGCGCGGCCGATCCGCTGCAGCAGCCGGGAGCTGCCCTTCGGCGCGCCCATCTGGATGACCAGATCGACGTCGCCCCAGTCGACCCCGAGATCGAGGCTCGCGGTGCAGACCAGCCCGCGCAGCCGACCCGACGACACCGCCGCCTCGACCTTGCGCCGGGCCTCGACCGAGAGCGAGCCGTGATGGATGCCGATCGGGAGATTGTCGTCGTTAACCGCCCAGAGGTCCTGGAAGATCAGCTCCGCGAGGCTGCGCGTGTTGCAGAAGACCAGGGTCGTCCTGTGCCGCTCGATCTCGCGCATCACGTTCGCCGCGGCCCAGCGCCCGCTATGGCCCGACCAGGGGATTTTCTCGTCCTCGGGCAGCATGATCGCGATCTCCGCCTCGGCGCCCGGATCGCCGCGCACCAGCGCGACCGTCTCCGCATCGCCGTGCGGCGCGAGCCAGCCCTGGAACGCCTCCGGGTCGGCGACGGTGGCGGACAGCCCGACGCGGCGCAGGCCCGGCGCGATCGCCTGGAGGCGCGACAGCGACAAGGAGAGCAGGTCGCCGCGCTTGCCGGCGGCGAAGGCGTGGATTTCGTCGACGACAACGGTCGAGAGGCCCGCGAACAGGGTGAAACTGTCCTCGTGGCTGAGCAGCAGACTCAGCGATTCGGGCGTGGTGAGCAGGATTTGCGGCGGCCGCACCCGCTGGCGCGCCTTGCGCTCGGCGGGCGTGTCGCCGGTGCGGGTCTCGATCCGGATCGGCAGGCCCATCTCGGCGACGGGGGTCAGCAAATTGCGCTGCACGTCGACCGCGAGCGCCTTCAAGGGCGAGATGTAGAGCGTGTGGAGGCCGGCCGTCGGCGCTTCGATCAGCTCGGCGAGCGTCGGCAGGAAGCCCGCCAGCGTCTTCCCCGCCCCGGTCGGCGCGACCAGCAGGGCGCTGCGCCCGGCCCGCGCCGCCTCCAGCATCTCGCGCTGATGGCGGCGCACCGCCCAGCCCTTGCCGGCGAACCAGTCCGCGATCGCGGCGGGCAGGGGCTGGGAAGAGGGGGACATCCTCGCCATATAGCCCCCATGGCGCGTCTCGGTTCCTGGGTGAAGCCTTGTCCCGAAGGCATTTACGTCGTGCCGGCCGACGCCTGGATCGATCCGTCGCGGCCGAAGCCCAGGGCTTTGGTCACGCACGGCCATGGCGACCATGCCCGCGGCGGCCATGAGGCGGTCTGGGCGACGGCCGAGACGCTGGCGATCATGGACTGCCGCTACGGGCCGCAGCCGGGCCATGAGGTCGCCTATGGCGAGGCGGTCCGGCTCGGCGAGGTGGCGGTGCGCTTCGTCCCGGCCGGCCATGTTCTCGGCTCGGCCCAGATCGTACTCGAGCATAAGGGAGAGCGGGTCGTGGTCTCGGGCGACTACAAGCGGCGGTCGGACCCGACCTGCGCGCCGTTCGAGCCGGTCCCCTGCGACATCTTCATCACCGAGGCGACCTTCGGCCTGCCGGTCTTCCGCCATCCCGCCACCGCGGGCGAGATCGACCGGCTGCTGCAGCGGCTCCACGACAATCCCGAGCGCTGCATCCTGGTCGGCGCCTATGCACTCGGCAAGGCGCAGAGGCTGATCGTCGAATTGAGGTGCCGCGGGCACCACGATCCGATCTACATCCACGGCGCGCTCGAACGGCTCTGCGAGCTCTACGCCCGGTTCGGCGTGCCGCTCGGCGAGCTTCGGCCCGCGACCGGCGTTCCCAACGAGGAACTCAAGGGCCGGATCGTCCTCGCCCCGCCCGGCGCGCTCAACGACCGCTGGTCGCGCCGCCTGCCCGACCCGGTCACCGCCATGGCCTCGGGCTGGATGCGCGTGCGCCAGCGCGCGCGCCAGCGCAACGTCGAGCTGCCTTTGATCGTCTCCGACCATGCCGATTGGGACGAACTGACCGCGACCATCAGCGAGCTCGCCCCCCGCGAGGTCTGGATCACCCACGGCCGCGAGGAAGCGCTGAAGCATTGGTGCATGACCCGGCAGATCAAGGCGCGGGAGCTGAACCTGGTCGGCTATGAGGACGAGGACGATTAGGCCCTACCCGTCATTCCGGACTTGCCTGCCCCGGCGAAGGCCCGGGATCCATGAACACGGATTGCGGTAGCTGGACGATGCCGTGTTCATGGATGCTGAATCAAGTTCAGCATGACGGTTGCGGCTATTTCACCGGGGCGAAGCGCCCGCGAAATTCAGCCAGATCGCGAACGCCAAAGCGGCGATCACCAGCAGACCCCAGCGCACCTGGCGCTCGAGCGCCAGATTCTCCGTCTTGGTGATGATCGTCGCCGAGAGCGGCATCAGGATCAAGGCCAGCCCGGCGGAGAACAAGATCCCCATCCAGATGCTGGCCATGACCCCCGCCGCGATGGCGAGCGCCGCCCAGGCGAGGCAGAAGAGCAAGGGCTCGGGGTAAAGCCTGGGCATTGGTTTCGCCTAGACCAAATCGCGGCGCAAATCACTCGCAAGCTGAGCCTTTACGGCCCGGTTCGTCCACCTAGCAGGGCGCCGACATAGTTGATCGGGGCGTGATCGGCGAGGTCGCGGGCCGGCACGTTATGCCACACGTCGAACGCGCAGTGCAGATAGTCCCGGCGTGCCGCGGCCCGATCCGCGTCGATCTCCGCCTGGGGCGGCGGCGATGCCGTCACCGTTCCGCCGCGATCGATATAGTGCATGCCCGGCAGATGCCGATAGCCGAGGAGCTCGGGCGGCACCCGAGTGACCAGGTCCGCGGTGTCCACGAAACGCCGCACCTCGCGCCCCGCAAAGCCGGCGACGAAGGCCTCGTCCCCTACGCGCGGCGAACCGAAGGTGATCAGGGTCGCATCCTTGTAGCTGCCGGCCATGATCGTCGCCATCGCAGCGCCGAGGCTGTGGCCGGTGACGACCAGCCGGCGATGGCCAGCGCGGCCGAGCCAATCGTTGATCGCCCGATGCAGGGATTCGAAGGCGTCCCGAAAGCCGTGATGGACGCGCCCACCGCCGGGCCAGGGCAGCAATCCGAACCGGGCGTCCGCGAGCAGGTCCGACACGCTGTCGGGCTGGGTTCCCCGAAAGGCGACATAGGCCGCGCCGTCGGCGACCGTACCGAAGCCCTGCGCGCCGCCCCTCTGGCTGAGGAAGGGTTCCGGATCGCCGAAACCCGCTTGGCGCAATGCGGCGCCAAGTCTTGCGCCGCCATCATCCTCATATTTGTAGTAAGCGAGCCGGGAAAGCTCGGCGCAAATGAGGTCCAAAGGCCAGTCGAGGCCGAATCCGGGCGTCGGATCGCGGGATTCCGGATGAAAAAGGGCTGTCTTGGTCGGATCGTACTCCATGGCCACCCCTCCATGGCTCTATCTAGCACTTTTCCGAAGCGGTCCGCACCATGATTCGGCGCGATCAGGATTGTCGCCGTTCAGTGGGCGGCCGGCGGACCCCGCTTCACCCCCGAAAGCGCGAGCTGCGCGTCGATCTGGGCGACGAGCCGGTCGAGCCCGGCCTGGTCCTTCGCTTCGGCGCGGGCGACAAGGACGTCCTGGGTGTTGGAGGCGCGCAGCAGCCACCAGCCGTCGGCTGTGCTGACCCGGGCGCCGTCGGTGCGGTTCACCTCCGCGCCAGCTTCGGCGAGGCGGTCCAGCACTTCCTCGACGACCGCGAACTTGCGGCTCTCGTCGACCTGGAAGCGCAGCTCGGGCGTGTTCACGACCTTCGGCATCGCCGATTTGAGCGCGGTCAGCGAGCCGCCGAGCTTCGTCACCGCGCGGATCAGGCGGATGGCGGCATAGAGCGCGTCGTCGAACCCGTAATAATCGTGGGCGAAGAAGATATGGCCGCTCATCTCGCCGGCGAGCGGGGCGCCGGTCTCCTTCATCTTCGACTTGATCAGGCTATGGCCGGTCTTCCACATCAAGGGCGCGCCGCCCAGCTCGGCGATGCGCTCGTACAGCGCCTGACTCGCCTTGACGTCGGCGATGATCGTCGCGCCCGGCATATCCGCGAGCACCGGCTCGGCCAGGATCGCGAGCAATTGGTCGCCCCACACCACCCTGCCCTCGCCGTCGATCGCCCCGATCCGGTCGCCGTCGCCGTCGAAGGCGATTCCGAAATCGAGCCCCTTGTCCGCGACCAGCGCCTTGAGATCGGCGAGGTTCGCCTCGTCGGTCGGGTCGGGATGGTGGTTCGGAAAGCGGCTGTCGACCTCGGTGTAGAGCAGATGATGCTCGCCCGGCAGCTTCGCCGTCAATTTCTCGAGCGTCGGCCCGGCCGCGCCGTTGCCCGCGTCCCAGCCGATCCGGAACGACGCGCCGTCGAAGCCCTGGAGCAGGCGATCGACGTAGGAGTCGAGGATATCGGCATCCTCGACCGCGCCCGATCCCTCCAGCCAGTCGCCGGCGGCGGCCGCGCGCCCGAGTTGCTGGATGTCCTCGCCGAAGAAGGCGCGGTGGCCGAGGACCATCTTGAAGCCGTTATAATCGGGCGGATTGTGGCTGCCGGTGATCATCACGCCGCCGCCGACGTCGAGCACGGCCTCGGCATAATAAAGCATCGGGGTCGGGCCGAGGCCGATGCGGACCGCGTCCACGCCGCTTTCGGTCAGGCCGCGGACCAGAGCCTCCTCCAGCACAGGCGAGCTTTCCCGCCCGTCGCGGCCGACTGCGACCCTGCGCCCGCCGCCTTCGCGGACCAGCGAGCCGAAGCCGCGGCCGATCGCATAGGCGTCGCCCGGCCCGAGCGTCTTTCCGACGATCCCGCGTATGTCATATTCGCGCAGCGAGGTCGGGTGGAACTGGTGGCTCAATTCAGGCTCCGTCAGCGTCGCTTC
>JADMIO011602963.1_pt1 | contig 11961 bp, 11 predicted proteins | sample 8958161 | NCBI WGS metagenome assembly JADMIO01 (sample SAMN16585339, study PRJNA669376) | soil metagenome | isolation source: Crop rotation soil | place: USA: Cullars Rotation, Alabama | collected 2011
TCTTCCGATCTAAGAAGTTGGAATTGATGAAATAATCTGCATTTCCGTAAATGATGCCTTTGTTATGAATGCCTGGAAAAAAGACCTGAATGCCTTTAATTTAACTTTTGTACCTGACGGAAACGGTGAATTTACAGAAAAGATGGGTTTACTTGTCGATAAAAGTAAACTGGGCTTTGGTAAAAGATCATGGCGCTATTCTATGTTTGTCAAAGACGGGCTGATAGAAAAAATGTTTATTGAGCCTGAAGAAGAAGGCGACCCCTTTAAAGTATCTGATGCCGATAATATGCTTAATTACATTGTTAACTATAGTTCAATAAAATGATTTCCTAAAATTCCTGAATTTTCGTTTTGACTCTGCTCAACGCTCAGTTGTTGTTTTCAATTAAGAACCGGGCAGAGTCGAAGTGGAAGGGTAAGGGTAAGTTTTAATGGTATTTAATCCCGCTTTTATGATAGGTATTATCTATTAAAAAGTAAAAATTAAACGATTTTACTTATCAATAAAAAAAAGGTATGATCTCCTTAGGAAATAAAATTAGAAGAAAGGAATATAAATATGCTTGAAAATCATGAAGGACAGAGAATACCTGATGTTACTTTTAAAACACGGGAAGGCGGAAAATGGGTTGATGTTACCACCGATGAATTATTTACAGGAAAAAATGTTATAGTTTTTTCCTTACCGGGAGCATTCACACCAACCTGCTCATCCTCGCATGTGCCGGGGTTTAATGATTTGGCAGGTGTTTTTAAAAAGAACGGTATCGACGATATAATCTGTATTTCCGTAAATGATGCATTTGTTATGAATGAATGGAAAAAAGAGCAGCATGCTGACAATATCAGGTTTATTCCCGATGGAAATGCTGAATTTACCGAGAAAATGGGAATGCTTGTCGATAAAAATAACCTTGGTTTTGGTAAAAGGTCATGGCGTTATTCTATGCTCGTCAGGGACGGACAGATTGTAAAAATGTTTATCGAGCCAGAGGTAGAAGGTGATCCCTTTGAAGTATCAGATGCTGATACTATGCTCAACTATATAAATCCGAAAGCTGAAAAACCTGAATATATCACTCTTTTCACCAAAGTTGGCTGCCAGTTCTGTGCAAATTCCAAGGCATTATTAAAAGAAAAAGGTTTAAATTATGAAGAAGTAGTTCTTGATAATAATGTAACTACGCGTACTCTTGCAGCTATATCAGGGGCAAGAACGACACCGCAGGTATTTATCGGCGGTAAATTAATCGGGACATCAGAAGACCTGGAAAAATACCTGAATAACAGGTAGAATTATTACAGAAACACGTTTAAAGCGTGTTTCTGTTTATAAAATTATATTTATAAATCAGATAAAAAAATGACAGAAAAAATAGTTGATGTAGCAATTATCGGTACTGGTTCGGCAGGAATGGCCGCCTATAAAAGCAGCCTGAAATTTACTGATAATATTGCCCTTATTGAAGGCGGACAGTATGGGACCACCTGTGCCAGGGTTGGCTGTATGCCGAGCAAACTGCTGATATCCGCTGCCGAAGCGGCACATACCGTAGAAATGTCAACCCGTTTTGGCATAACTATTGACGGTAAAGTATCCGTTGACGGCACTAAGGTAATGCAAAGGGTAAAAAGCGAAAGAGACAGGTTTGTTGGTTTTGTGGTAGAAACTGTCGACTCAATAAAACCGGAGCATAAAATCAGGGGATTTGCTAAATTTATTGATAATAATACCTTAATTGTAAATGAGGATATTGTTATAAAAGCAAAAGCGATTATTATCGCTACGGGCTCCTCGCCTGCTATTCTGCCTTTTTTAGAAAATTTAGGGGACCGACTCACCGTTAATGACCATATTTTTGACTGGGATAAACTGCCTGAATCGGTTGCTGTTTTTGGTCCTGGTGTTATCGGACTGGAACTGGGCCAGGCCCTGCACCGCCTCGGGGTGAGAATAAAAATTTTCGGCCGGAGGGGTACTATCAGCCCGCTCAATGATCCCGAAGTTAAAGAGTATGCAACCCGGGCTTTTTCTGAAGAACTGGATTTAGATACACATTTTCAGTTTATTGATATAAAAAAGGAAAATGACGGGATCATTATCAGGTATATTGGCAAGGATAATATTGAGAAGGAAGAAAAATACGAGTTTGCCCTGTCGGCTACCGGCAGAAAACCTAACCTGGCTAATCTTGGCCTGGAAAATACCACAGTGGAATTAGATAATAATGGTATCCCGCATTATGATAAAAATACCATGCAGTGCGGAAATACTTCTATTTTTATTGCCGGTGATGTCGGTAATTATATACCGCTTTTGCATGAAGCCTCTGATGAAGGAACCATTGCCGGGAGAAATGCGGCCAGGTTCCCAGAAATTTCAAGGGTAAAAAGAAGGGCACCAATTGAAATAGTTTTTACTGATCCGCAGATCGGTATTGTCGGGCTTAATTTTCAATCTCTTGAACCAGGTTCTTTTGCTACCGGAAAGGTTTCATTTGAAAACCAGGGACGCAGCAGAATTTTATTAAAAAATAAAGGTTTATTACATTTATATGCCGAATACAGTACAGGCAGGTTTTTAGGAGCAGAAATTTTTGGCCCCCATGCCGAACACCTGGCCCACCTGCTTGCCTGGTCATACCAGCAGGAAATGACTATAGAACAAATGCTGGAAATGCCTTTTTACCACCCGGTTATTGAAGAAGGCCTGCGGACTGCTCTCAGGGATGCCAGCCACCAGTTAAAGGTATCCAGGGCTTTATAAAAACTTATGAATCAATTTTAGAAAAAATACCTGTCATGCCGAGACCCCGTAGGGGTTGTGGGCATCTCCCCAATTTATTAATGATTTTTCATTGTTGTATACTTATAAATTATTTCAACTTAAAACATGAATAAAACAAAATTATGGCTGAAAGCCTTTAGATTAAGAACCCTGCCCCTGGCAGTTGCCAGTATCGGCCTTGGCAGTTTTATCGCTGCATCCAGGGGACTTTTTAGTTTCAGGGTAACTTTTATGTGCCTGGTTACCACAATATTTTTACAGGTTTTATCCAATCTTGCCAACGATTACGGTGATTCTATCCACGGAGCTGACAGTAAGCACCGGGAAGGACCGCAAAGGCTGGTACAATCAGGTGGAATAACTTCTGCTGAAATGAAAAAAGCGATGATAATTTTTACTATTCTTTCCGCAATAAGCGGCTTTTCACTAATATATGGTGAAAACCTGTTACTTTTTATACCACTGGGCATCCTGGCAATTGTTGCCGCAATAAATTACACGGTTGGTATTAAACCTTATGGTTATGCCGGTTTTGGCGATATCTCAGTTTTTATATTCTTTGGTTTAATCGGTGTTACGGGCACTTATTATTTACAGGCGCACCAGTTTAGCTGGAATATTCTGTTAGCGGCAGCCGCTTCCGGTTTTTTTTCTACAGCAGTATTAAATATCAATAATATCAGGGACATTAATTCTGATAAACTGGCCGGGAAATTTTCTATTCCGGTAAGGTTAGGGCCGGCAAATGCAAGAATTTACCATCTCTTTTTATTAACTTCAGGACTACTATCGGCAATATTATATACAATATCCGACTACCGTACTCCCTGGCAGTTCATGTTTTTAGTGGTTATTCCCCTTATCATTATTAACGGAAAAAATATCTGGTCAAAACAAAAACCGGCAGAACTTGATCCATACCTGAAGCAAATGGCCATTACCACCCTGGTATTTGTCCTTACCTTCGGGATAGGGAATTTATTGTAAAGTGAGAAGTGAAGCGTGAGAGGTGAGAAGGAAGAAAAAGAAGTCTGAACCAGGAATTTTTCACTAAAGGGATTCCCTATGGTCACAGATTCAGAAAAAATTATTAATCAATTTTAATTGTCCATTCTTATTTTAAATCTTACCCGTCACTTCTCAGGTGATGAGAGGCATTCAATGCGTCTCTACTTTCTTCTCTTTTCACCTCTCACCTTTATGTTCCGTGAAAGGAGTTCTGTCCTTTCACGTCAAATCATTACATCCTATTCTTTCCCGTCACCCGTCACTCGTCACCCTTCACCTAATTATGCTAACATTATATAAAAATTTATTTTTTAATATAAAAAGCAAATGACAGGATTAACTGCATCATATAAAAAGCATACTCTTCAGTTTAATTTTCCGGCAGTAACCTCCAGGGGGGTCCTGGAAAAAAAAGACAGCTGGTTTCTCAGGCTGGAAAATACAGAAAGAAAAAATATCTTCGGTATCGGTGAATGTGCTCCCCTTCCTGGATTAAGTATTGATGCAGTTGATAATTTTGAAGAAGAAATTGCAAATGTCTGCAGTATGATTAATTCGGCCGGAGAAATACCGGCAGAGCTTGACCTGTCTAATTTTCCTTCTATTGAATTTGGCCTTGAAACTGCTTTACTGGACCTGGAAAACGGCGGAAAAAGGATTATTGTGGAAACCGGTTTCACCGCTGAAAACCATCCTATCCCAATAAACGGGCTGATCTGGATGGCTAAAAAAGAAAAAATGAAGGAGCAGGTAAGGCTAAAACTTAAACAGGGTTTTACATGTCTGAAATTAAAAGTAGGTGCCCTGGATTTTGAAGATGAATTTAATCTTCTTGCAGAAATCAGAAAAGAGTTTACCCCTTCAGAATTAGAATTAAGAATTGATGCCAACGGCGCATTTTCAAATAATAATGTTCTTGAAAAACTTGAAAAACTGGCAATATTAAATATTCATTCAATCGAACAGCCCATAAAGCACGGGCAATGGCAGGAAATGACAAAGCTATGCAAAAATTCGCCAATACCGATTGCCCTCGATGAAGAACTGATCGGTATTCAGTCAGAATCAGGAAAAAAATTATTATTGCAGATTATCAAACCACAGTATTTAGTCATAAAGCCCACATTGGTCGGTGGTTTTCTATCCGCCCAGGAATGGATTGACCTGGCCGGAAAAATGAAAACAGGCTGGTGGATTACCTCTGCCCTTGAGTCTAATATCGGTTTAAATGCAATCAGCCAGTGGACAAGCTCCCTTAACCCGGAAATCTTTCAGGGCCTGGGAACCGGCCAGTTGTATACTAATAATTTTCCCTCACCTTTAGAAATTAAAAATGGTAATTTAACCTATAATAATGATCTGAAATGGGATTTAGCCATTCTCGGCTGGTGAAATTTGCAGAGTATAGTTATTAACGGCAAAGAATTTACCAGCGATTTTCTCCTTGAATACGGGGAAAGCATCCTTAATTCCGGTTTAACCGTTTATGAAAGAAAAACCCTGGAATTCTGCAGGCAATGGCTGTCAGGCCAGAAGGTATTTGAGGTGCATACTTCGGGTTCCAGCGGCAAACCAAAATTAATCACTATCAAAAGAGAACAGATGATTGCCAGCGCACATTTAACCGGTGATGTATTTAAACTTGAAAAAAATGACAGGGTTCTGGCCTGCCTTTCTACTGAGCATATTGCCGGTATGATGATGCTTGTAAGGAGTTTTGTCCTGGACATGCATCTGACAATTATTAACCCTGTCGCTAACCCACTGGAAAATTTTCCGGCTGATGCCGTTTTTGATTTTACAGCTCTTGTGCCTCTCCAGTTATATGAAATTTTTAATAAAGCGAAGAAAAAACTGGCTGTCCTGAACCGGATGAAAGCCGTTATTGTAGGCGGCGCCCCTGTTAATACTGAACTTGAAAAGAAAATCCAGTTAATCAAAGCTCCTGTTTACAGTACTTATGGTATGACTGAAACGGTTACCCACATTGCCTTGAAGCGACTTAACGGAAAAGAAAAAACAGATTATTTTAAAACCTTAAAAGGGGTGGAAATCGATACTGATAATAGGAACTGCCTGATTATAAAATCAGCAGTTACTGACGGAAAAGTCCTGGTCACAAATGATCTAGTTGAAATAAACGCAAAGGATAGTTTCAGACTGCTGGGCCGTATTGATAATGTGATAAATACCGGAGGTTTTAAAGTTCAGATCGAAAAAGTAGAAAAAGCGCTTGAACAGGTTTTATCGCAAATCCAGAAAGGAAAACCTGCTAAAAGTTTTATCAGTTCTGTCCCTGATGAAAAATTCGGCAGGGAAATTATTGCCGTTATTGAAGGAGCTCCTTTTACTGCGAAAAAGCAAAATCAACTAATGCAGGGGCTTGGCAGTTATCTTAAAAAACACGAAATGCCCCGGACCATCCATTTTATCCCGAAAATAATTGTTACTGCTATTGATAAGATAGACAGGCAGGCTACCCTGAAATTAATTTTTCAGTAAAAATACAACCTGGTATTAAAGAGCAATAATTTTTCCCTGGATATCAATTCCCTAAAAATGTTAAGTATTGTAATCAAATATTAATTAATGTAAAGTAAAGATAATAACTTAGTATTTTGTATATTGTATTTTTGGGAAAAAAACAGAGGGATCTTCTATGAACAAAAAAAATTCCACCACTGGGCTCCATGTTCTTGGGTACGGAAAAAAAATCTGCCATTCTATGTGTGTTTTAGGGGTAGTTTTTTCATTAGCAATTTCATGTACGGTCAATACTCCACAGTTAGGGCCAAACCCTGTCAGGGAAATTAACCCTGCTGCTAATGACAGCCGTATTGTAAGAAATAATGATGAAAATACCCTTGCCGGTAAAGTTAAACACCAGAATACACCCGTACCTATAGTCCCTGATGAAAATTATCAAACTAAATCAATTAGCGGTGGTCAGTCGAGTTTAAAGCTCAGCCTGATTGCCAGGATAGATCCTCCTGTAGTTGATGGTATCCCGGTTCAGGCATCACATGTGATAATCAAAAATAACCTTGCCTATGTAAGTTATAACCTTGCCGGGGATGGTTTCAAGGGTGCCGTTCATATTGTCGATGTCACTAATCCTGACAGGCCGGTATTGAAGGCGGAAATGCTGATCAGGGATACTGATATTAATACCCTTGCCCTTGATGAATCAAATCATCTTTACCTGGCCGGTGCCAGTGACAATTCAGCTACGGATGGGGCTACACCTTCCAAAATTGAAATATTCCAGTTGGATAACGGTGGGACTGCCTTTGGGCAACTGCTTAAGACCCTTGTGCTTCCCAGCTATGGTTCTGTTGATATCAAGCTTCTGAATAATAAAATTTTTGTTGCAGTTGGAGCAAAAGACGGTGGAATAGCCCAGATTAACCCTACTACACTGCAGTCCGAAAAGTTTACTAAAATGGAAGATTTACGCTGGTTAAGTTCTACCAGCAGGGGTGAGCTTGTGGCATTACAGGGAACCCCGGGAAAGCTGAATGTTTTTGGTAAAAAAGGGGCTGTCCAGAATAGTTTTCCAATACCGGGATTATCTGACCTTTTCCATAAATCAACTGTTGATATCAAAGGTAATACAGCTTTTGTCGGCGCCTCTGACGGCGGTTTTCTCGCGGTTAATATTTATAGCGGTAAATTGAAGGAACAGATTGTTCCACCAAAGAAAAGGACTAATGCCGTATCAGTTTTTGGAAATTTTGTCTTTGTTGCAAACGGAGAAGATGGCATTTCTGTAGCAGAAATTCTGCCGGATAATACTCTGAATGTGATTGGCAGCCTGGCGCTTCAGAGTGATTTTTCCAGCAATATGATTTTTTACAGGGATCCTTTTGTTTTTATAGCAAATGGAAGGGGAGGATTAAATATTTTAAATACTGTATCAGAAGGCGGCCCAGTGCCTACGGCTACCCCAGGCACTCCGGTGCCCACAGCAACTGCTGCCACGCCAGTTCCTACTGTAACACCCGGCACCCCGGTACCTACATCTAATCCGGGAACTCCTGTTCCAACATCTAATCCTGGTACCCCGGCCCCGACTGCAACCCCCGGTACTCCTGAACCATCAGTTGATCCTGCGGAAATGGATAAATATGTGCAGGTAGAAAAATGGCGTGAAGGGGCAAAAGCAGCTATCAGCTTCACTGATGACGAAGGAGTACCGGAACCATATGAAATTCTGATGCCCGAAGTAGAACGCCGCGGCTGGAAAATGACCTGGTTTATAGAAACCAAGGCCCAACTGGCAGATGGCTCCTGGCCGCATATTAAAGATGCTTATTTGAGGGGACATGAAGTTGCTGACCACACTTATACCCACCCTGATATGACTACCCTGAACGAATCGCAGATCCGTGGGGAGATTGAAAGCGCAATTGCTGATCTCCGCAAATATATTGACCCGAATATCAAACTTGATAGTTTTGCCTATCCATATGAAGCCTGGGATGAAAGGTCAAAAAATATTGTGCTGCAATACCACCGTTATGCCCGTGCCGGTTATATGGGTGAAAAGCCAATCCCAATCAATGATGCCTATAATCCGAACTGGGGTTATTTAAATGCCATGGCCACTACAAACGATCACCCGCTTACAGCCTGGAACAGATGGGTTGATTTGACTGTACAGTCGGGAGGCTGGTTTATTGAGGAATGGCATGGTGTTTCTGACGGAAATCGAAGTGGTGGTTGGGAACCCCGTACAATGGATGAATTCAGATCGCATTTTGATAAAATTCAAACCTATAACAAAGATATCTGGGTCAGCCCAATGGGAAAAGTCGGTAATTATATTGAAAAACGGCAAAGAACTGTAGTTGATGTAATCAGCTGGAGCAGCGCCGGGATTAGGGCAGTAATCAAAGACAGGGTAAATGAACCGGGTTTTGTGGTACCCCTGACTTTTACGGTAAAACTTCCGCAAAACTGGGTACCCGGTCAAATAAAAGCAACACAGAATGGCAATCCCATTGTCAGCAGTGCTGTAACGGGCAGTTCAAATCTGGCCCGTATCTATGTAAACCTGGATCAGGAGGCTGTAATAGATATTTCACCACAATAATTTAATGCTTTTTATGCTATACTTTACTTTACAAATCTTAATCAATTTTGATTAAGAGGTTATAGTGAAACTTTTAAATTTTTTTATTAAGGAATGAATTTTTTAAGGAGAATATAGAATGTTTTTTTTCGGCGGTAAATTCTTTAAAAGAATGTTATTAGGAAGTGCCCTGTTAAGTATTGGCAGATATTTTTTAAGAAACAGGAGATTAAATTCGGGCAGCAGAACAGTTTAATTATTTTTTGTTAAAAAAATAAAAAAATTAATTTATTTTAGGTTTTAAGGAGAATTATAATGACAAATAACAGCAATAGATTTCTAAAAGGACTCATGTTAGGCAGCTCGTTATTAGGACTTGGATATTATGTTTCTAACAATAAGAAATTAAAAGAACAAATTTCCACAAAATTCAATGATGTTTTAACAACATATGAAGTAAAGGATAAATTTAACACCCTGGTTGATGATACAAAGAGCCGTGTCAATAGTGTTATCGGAGATACAAAATCAAGTCTGGGTGAAAGCCTTGATAAAACCAGCAGACAATTCAGCGATACAGTAAACAGGCTTGCCTGTGCATTTAATGCCGGCCGTGCTGCTGCAAAAGAAAGTTTAAATAATTCAAAATCTGATACTTCAATCCCTGCAGATACACGTATGATAAAAGATTCAAAAGAAAGCCCGCTTGGCGCAATTGAAGATACATCAGTAGATAATACCAGCCCATTACATCCAAGTTCAAACAATATTGCCAAAAGTGTGGGTGATGCCGGAACAAATTTCGACAAAACCACTTCAGGAAAATCTTCAAATGAGAGATTTGGCAGCGATAAATTTACTGGTATATAAAATCACCTGAAAGGTGAGGAGGAGAAAAAAATGGATGCATGGGATATTCTGGCAATAGTACTTTGTATTGGTGTTATTGCCCTGGTTGGCTTTTTGATTCCTATCTTAATCCAGGTTAAAGATCTGCTGAAGATGGCCGAAACTACCGTAACCAGGATTGAAAAAGATGTTGAACCGGTTTTACATAATGTTGAAGGTATTACCCAGAATTTTCAGGGGATTACAGGTGCCGCCAACAGTTTTGTTAACCGTAAAACTTCCGGTAATGAACCGGGAATGGTTGAGAATTTAAAGGAAAGTGTAAAGGATGGGGTTGATGAAGTAAAGTATCATTATGTGCCTCTTGTTTCAAATGAGGCCAGAAGGTATTTAAGAGCTTTGACTATCGGTTTTAAGGTTGCTTATAACAAATTTAAACATAGTAAGGAAAATGAAATCCCTGCAAGAACTTTAATTGCTAATAAACCCTCTACTATACCTTCCTCACCAATGTCTTCTCAACCGGCAGATGATATAGTGATTGTAAATCACCAGATTATCAAACGATAAACCAGAAAGAAATTAAGAAAAAGGGACTTTCCCCGGGATTAATTAATTAAACCCCCGGGGGAAGTCCCTTTTTTATTTAAATTAAATTAAACCCTATTTTATATGTTAATAAAGTGTATAATGTTACATACTTTTTGCTGATATTTTAATATATTTTATTATTAATAATAACAGGGCCCCGCGATAGTGGTAGTTATTTCAAACTATCTGAATAGTTCTATTATTATAGTTTTATCGACTTTTAAAGTAGTTTTAATAACATCAGGAAACTGAAAATACTGGTTTCGGTACCCCGAAACAGGGCTTTCCCTCAGCGGAAAGTTGTACCGGTAAACAACGCAGAAAGGCAGTTAGGGTTGGATAAAAAGATACGTCTAACAGGCAAAAACAATATAGAAATAGCCAGGGATGCTAATGGTATTCTCCACATTGATGCCAAATATGAAATGGATTTATATAAGGCAATGGGATACTGCCATGCCATGGATCGCGGCTTACAAATGCTGCTTATGCGGATCCTGGGCCGGGGAGAAGCTTCCGAGTTCCTTGATTCCTCTGATGAAATGCTTGATATTGATATTTTTTTCAGAAGAATCAATTTTGCCGGTAAGACTGATCATGAAATATCCAAACTGTCCCTCGAAGCCAAAATGAATTGCAGTTCCTATAGTGACGGGGTTAACCTGTATTTTTCAAAAACAATACCCTGGGAATTAAGGCTTTTGCAATATGAACCTCCACCATGGAAAATTGAAGATAGTATTTTAATTTCCAGGATGATCGGTTATCTAACACTGGCACAGTCACAGTTTGAAATTGAAAGGTTATTGCTGGAAATGGTCCAGGCAGGTATTGCCAGGAACAAACTGGACGAATTATTTCCTGATATTCTAAAGGGCCTTGATGAGGAACTGATAAAAAAAGTAAAATTTTCTGACCGCATTATCCCGTCCGGGATTAAATGGGACAGTGTTGTACCGCGCATTATGGCCTCTAATAACTGGGTAATTTCCGGCAGCAAAACAAAATCAGGTAAGCCGATCCTGGCCAATGATCCCCACCTGGAAACAAACCGTCTGCCAAATGTATGGTATGAACTGGTTCTAAACATGAAGGAACGTTATGCCATAGCAACGACAATGCCCGGTTTACCTGGTATTTTGCTTGGCAGGACCTCTGACCTTGCCTGGGGTGCAACTTATAGTTTTATGGATACTGTCGATTCCTGGGTAGAAAGCTGTAAGGACGGTAAATATCTCAAGGAAGAAAATAACTATGCACCCTTCAGGCACAGGCAGGAAATTATCAGAAGAAAAAATAAAAAAAGTAAAGAAATTATTTTCTATGAAAATGAACATGGCGTCCTCGACGGTGATCCTTTCAACGAAGGTTATTACCTGTCTACACGCTGGTTCCCCGTATTATCCGGTGCCCGGTCCTTAACCAATATTTTCAGTATGTGGGATGCCAGGAATGTAGAGGAAGGAATGAATTACCTGGGAAATGTGGAAACCGCCTGGAACTGGGTTCTGGCAGATACAGAAGGCAATATAGGGTATCAGATGTCAGGGATGATGCCAAAAAGAAAAGCCGGTAATTGTGGTTTTGTCCCCCTGCCTTTCCAGCACAGTGGGATCCGAAGCTTGGAATTCACGTGACTTGAAGTCGC
>JADMIO012785034.1_pt1 | contig 11961 bp, 12 predicted proteins | sample 8958161 | NCBI WGS metagenome assembly JADMIO01 (sample SAMN16585339, study PRJNA669376) | soil metagenome | isolation source: Crop rotation soil | place: USA: Cullars Rotation, Alabama | collected 2011
ACAACTTGTCCACGTGGAATTCTAAGCTTAGGATCCCAATGTGCTGGAAAGCCTCTCACTGTCTCTCTCTCTCCCTTTCCTCCTTACGCGCGGACGCAGAAAACAGAGAATGAATATTCTATTCCCTGCTGGCTGGGGTCCACACTTTTTCTCAACCCCAAACGCACCGGTTTCGATGAATACGATCGCTGGGTGAGGAATGTCGCATTTTTATCTGCTCCGCCGACGGCCAACATCAACGCTCACGTTTGGATTGCCCGGATGGATGGATGGGATGGACGGACTGGTGTGGGGGTGGGGCTGGGGACGGTGCTCTGAACCCAGGTGCTGGATGCGTGGCGGTCGACCTCGTGCTGCATGTGATTGGTGGTCTGTGCGGTGCCGCCGTTGCCCGACGCGCGTGGCAAGATCTTGTGTACCCAATGGCGCAACTTGATCGTGGTGATCGGTGGTGCCAGGTACAGATCGACCGCCGTTCGCCGATATGTGTTATCGTTTGACCTCCACAAAACGAACCTGGTCAACTCTACCGCGTCTCCACGACACCAGCGGGTAATGATGAGCACGTGCCGACCTGCACCTGCGACCATCACCCTCATGGCGGTGTCCTGTCACCCGCGTTTTCCCAACACGTTCCACTGGCGGTGATTATTCTGACGATGGTCGGGTGTGCGGTGGCCGATGACCGTTTGTAACATGTTTGGGGGGGGGGGGCTTGGATCGTGTCAGTTCTCCATTGACACGCGTCGATGTGTTTAATGCGGTTGAGCAGAAGTGGCAATCGTGCACACCGATACCCGCCTCCCCGCCGCCTTCTCGATTTGCCTGTGTAACGGTGGGCAGTCCGCCCTTGCAGTATCCCAGCAAGGTATATTTGCACACGGGCTAAAGAAATGCGTATGGTCGTTATTGAGCGTGAATGGGGCGCACAGCAGTGTCGAGGGTTCAAGCACGACGGCAAGTCACCGAACTCGCCGTCCGGGGGTGGTAGTCGATCAGCTCTTCTTCGCTTGCATTGCCGAAGCCGTTGTGCTTGGCGTGGCGGGAAAATTGCTGAAACAACTCAAACTGACCAAACAAACGACGAACCGCAGCCCTCAGATTCCACGCGATGTGATCTGTTCATTTGACCATACTGTTACCGCCGCGAGAGATGGATCGTAGTTTCGGTCTTGTACTGACGGGCTGTTTTCCCACCGTGTCTGCTCCCTCGTCCGCTCGTCCCAACTCCAAGTGCTGTGCCCAATCAGCGGAGTTGCGATGCAGAGCCTTGAATCTGTTCGTCCTGCGTTCGGTTCGGATTCAAAACGACGCAGCCCAGCCAGCGGGACATCCACCGGCAGAAAAAATGTTCGTCGCTTCGCCCCTCGCTGTGTCGTGTGCTTACTTTGTTCAAAGGGCAGCGCGGTCGCAATGGGTGACAGATATTGTTGGACTTGGTGCACACCGTACTGACCGACGCCGGTATCTTGAGTCCGTTAGTTCGGTTGATTGCGGACTACATTGAATGGAATCGTATTCTGATATTGGGAAATTTTCCGACGCTTCGATACGCGCCGTTTCGCAACGAGTGGACCATCGCCGCCGAACCGTGGCATGCCCCGTACGGGATCGTGTCGGCGGCCGCGTGCGTGGTCGCCAATCGGTTCCTCGTCCTGACCGGTGGGGAACGACCCAAAACCCACGCGGCCGGGGTGGAATGTTTCGGTTTGGACTTACTCGCGCCGAACGGGCTGGTGCATTGGCGTCCGTTGCCGTCCTTGAATACTGGCAACAATTCTCATACGGCGGTGGCCATTGGTCGACGCGTGTACGTGGTGGGGCGGTCGGTGGAAGTGCTGGACGGAACATGTCTGTTCGATCCCAACCAACCGGTGCTCTCGACCGTCGTCGACTGTCTTCGGGCCGAAGCAAAAATGTTTCGCGCCACAGACCGTTGGGAGGCACTTTGCCCTCCACATCTTTTTCAAGCCGAACGTTGGGGTGAGTAGTCCGTTCCATTCCATCCCATCCCGTCGTTTCCCCTCAAGAATAGAATGCATCCAACTCCCCCGCGCCTGGCAGTAAGCTGGGCATGATTCCTCTCCTATCCCCTCCTCCCTCCCCGAAACACGAACAGGCGCCGGCTATGTGGCGATCGACCACGTGCTGCATGTGATCGGCGGGATGCAAGCTACGCGGAAGGTTGCTAGCTGTTTGGCGTTCGACACCACGACCAATCAATGGAACGATGAGCTGGCGTTACCGTCCTTGCCGGAACCACTTTGCAAAATCGGATGTACTCGGTGGCGAAATTTGGTGGTTGTGATCGGCGGATCGTCGAACGACGTGCACGCTGTGCCCGATGTGTGGGCGTTGGACCTCGACACACGGACCTGGTCGAATTTGCCACCACTCAATGCATCTGCGGTAAACTGGGCTACCATTGTTTCGGACGGTGTTCTCATCCTGAACGTCCGCTCCGCGGATCGAGTGCTGGTTTCGGAAGACGAGTTTGACATGAAAGACGTGGTCGGTCGGTGTCGGGGCTCGGTCGGGCGGTCGGGGAGGGGTTGGGTTGGGTTGGGTGAGGCCAGTCATTTGCTGGTAGTGTGGTGGTCGACGGTTCGTTATACGTGGTCGGCGGCAACAACCAAAAGCACACGGCGTTGGCACGAGTCGAAGTTCTCGCTCCGGTTGCATCCAAGTGGCAGCAGTGTGCGCCGATGATCGGTCAGACGGTTCCGTGTCAATTCGCTTGTGTTGCAGTCCCCAGGTCATTTTCGCGTTTCTGCCACCGATACACTTGGGCTCCCTCTGGTCTCGAACCCTTTGCGCACCGCTGCGGGCCCGCGTGGGACACTTGATTTGTTGACTTGCCGGTGGATTTGGGGGGCTCACGAGTAGCGTCGATGACGATGAACCGAGTATGCCCAGCGACGAAGGTGGCGGCGATGTGTTGGTTTCGCTGCAACTCGAGCGCAATCCGGTCGACCGCAAAGCCGACGACGCGGTATACAGGTCGTCCTTCTTCAACGCCAAACCCTACTACGAGTTCACCGTGACCGTCACCAACCGGTCGCGAATCCACCCCGTGCAGCTGACGTTCGACGACACCCACCGCGAGTTGTTCGAGGTCCTGATCGTCAACCGTGCCGACCCGGGCTTGCACGCGGCCGTGCTCGACCCCGCCGGGTTTCAACTCCGAGCCGCTCGTCCCTCCTCCACGTCCACGTCCAGCACGGCCGCCAACCATCCACCGCTCTGGGTCCAACCCATATGGCATTTCACGTGGCTTGGAAACGCCAAGTCGACAAAATTGACGATTGAACCGGGGGCATCCAAGACATGGGAACCGATCAAGTGGAAGTTCGAGGGCCTATCTTCCCCATGGTCGGCGCCGTGTTTGGGTTGGGTACGGCTGCTTTGCATGCCGTACGTCCGCGAGTCGCAACCAACATTCTTTTTCGCAGTAATGCTCTCCCTCCACTCCTCCCCCTACCGCGTGCACTGCCATCCAGATGGATGTGATGTTTGCGGATACTTGATTGGGGGTGGGGTGGCCGGGCGGGGTTTAGAGTTGCTGATACCGCGACGGGTCGGGTATCATGCGCAACGAACCCGAACAGGATGTCCCCGTGTTGACCGGCGGTGTTCGTTCTGTTCCGTCGGGCGTGGTGTCGACGCGTGCAGGATTGGGTTCATTAGAACGAGTATTACTCCAATGAAAACAAATTTGTCCATCGCCTGACACCGCAGAGATGCGTTTGATCACAATATCGACGCGAGCATGACGGAGAGTTAACCAAACCGTCAGCGGTCTGTCCGTCTGACATATCGATGCGTCATGGGACTGGGCAAGATCCAATACCATTGAGTTGGGTTTGCTTGTTCGGAGGTATAGACAAAGCGCGTTCAGACTGAACTGCGAATGCGATGCGTGAGTCCTTACGAGTCTTTTTACCGGTTCGCTCGAGTCCGTGTTTGGTTCATCTCGTCTCCGACACCAGTGTCCAGCGGCAAAAATTGGACCAATTTGGTCGTCTGCCTTCACCACTCATCTTGTGTCATCTCGTGTCATCAGGGGGGCTCGAGATTGATGGGCAACGACACGAGCCGACATCAACAGGTCCGGCTCGCCGAACAGGCAGCAACTGACCTTGCGGCAACAGACGCCAGCACGAGTCGTCCCGCGTTTCTCCATCTCACTGAATGGCTTCTTCAGGAATCGAGCAGTTGGTCGTCCACGCCATTGCCACGGGAACTCTGCGCACTGATCGGGGCGTACGCATTCTGTCCAGCGATGACGATGGCGGTGTTGTGGACGGTTCGGGATTACGCCCGAAACGAAAAGACCTGTTCACAACTGAACCTGCGGGCATTTCGGCTCCGATCTACAAACGTTACGTCCGTTAGTACATCGTTTCAATTAGAACCCACGGGCTGGATCCGTTCGGTGACGCATCGAGTGACCGAACCCCGTGCATTGTTTTCCTCCTGTTCGCCATCCATCGCCGGACTGCCCACGTCTGCTACGACGCCCACTGTGATCGGAGACAATACCGCTGCTTCCAATTTGTTGTACGCACTGATGGAGGATGGCAAACTGTTTGTTATCAAACTAGACGATGGGACCGACCAGAACTCCCACAGCAAGAACCCAACCAAACCGGAGACGGCGGCCGGAGGGACGGGCACGGCGCATTACTGCTTGTACGATCTGTACCGCGGCGACGGTGCCGCGTTTGTCCCATTGAGTGATTCGTTGCTGGTCGGCGGTGGGTGGGGGTGGCATGCGGCCCCCAATCCCGTGCTTCGTCGGTTTGAACTGAGCACCGGTGCGTGCACGTTGCTGTGCGACGCGTCGACGTGGACCGCGCAGAGCGCGTGGTGTACACCGTTGCCGGTCATTCGCCATTGCACGGTCGGGGTCGGTCGGGCGATGTATGTCATCGGCGGTTCCATCGGCGAACGAGGAAAAGAAAAAACCAATCGATGTATGCACGGTGGCCGCCCAACCAACCCTTGCCTGCCTGCCGACCTGCCATCCGTCCGCGTATTGTCTTGTGTGTGTTCCGTGCTTACGTTGACGGGTGTGACAGGCTTTCGGTTGGACCTTGCGCTACCGATTCAACCGTCATCCGCCGGGTTCTCCGACCATAAAACACGGTGGTGTGAGCTTCCATCCCTTCAGGTGGCACGCGACAATGCATCCGCCGTTTTATTCGACGGTATGATCGTCGTCTGTGGTGGTCAACTCCAGGCCTCATCGTACAGCCGTGAACGCATGGAGCCCGGAAGCGGCCAGGGTCCAAACGGTACCCGCAAGTCGGCCGTTTCCCTCCTGGATCCGAGTGAGACGTTAAATACTTGTACGTGTGAACGCCTGTGTTTACGACCCATTCGAAGTCGCGATCGGCGATCTGGACCGAATGCGATCGGTAGGAGGCATGGTCGTGCTTGTTGCCACGTGAAACACCAAAACGGAACCTGAGCGAGTGAGGAAAGTTCGATGTTGTGCATTTTTTGTTGCATGTTTTGAAGGCAGAACCCCGGTGGAACGGCCCTCAAAAACCAGAGCCGGTTTCACGACAGACCCTGGTCTGTCGCCGCACCTACAATGGACGGTGTTTCCAGCAATGAACTGTGTGAGGCTACGTCCCTCATTGGTCGTGTTAAACGATCAGACCACGTCGTACTTGATCGCTGCATCATATGATCTCGTGGCTCGGTGCAACAGCATTGAATGTTACTCGGTCGACACGCGCCGATGGACTCTGCTCGACGAGTTTCCAATCCAGGAATCCTTTAGTTTCGTTGCCGCTGTCATGTGAAACCAATCACCATAACCGGATTTGGCTGGCAACCAATTGTTGCATACTTGCCACATTTCTATTGGGATGCCAATGAAGGGACTGCAACCGCCAGTGTAACCGCGACCACACCGACGGCGACCACTCGAACGAGTCCGACCGGCACCACCACCGTCGCTGCCGGCGCCGGTGGTAATCACTTGCCTCCGTCATTAGTTGCCAAGAAATATTTCACGTTTTTCGAAATTCGACTTCATAAGGCCCAATATTGCCGATCAACTGCGTTTCACGTTTTTCGAAACTTTTCGAGTTCATAAAACAGAAACGTTAGCGCAGAAACCTCCCGCCCTAACATTTATTATCTGTTTGTTGTCTGGATGACAGTTCTGCGATTTCACGACAGGATTGACTTCAAACGATGTTTGCTCTGCGTCCTACCGCGCGGTTTGTGTTCGCGCGCAGTGCGAAAAAAAGGCGACGACGGCGGTTCGTCACGCGGGCACGCACGATTACCACGACGACCATCTCATCCAGCCTGGCCCGTGTGTCGTTGTTACCGTCCGCCATTCGACTAACGGTCGACCGTGGCGGCGCAGCTGCTGCCTCTGCTGCGGGCGGAAACCGTTGTTCGACTACCGATTACCACTATTTTTGGTTGCGGCACAATTGCGATTGTCGTGAAACCGCAACGAGCACGAGCGCGATGACCACGGCCACGGCCACCAGTACGACAGGCACGGGCACGCAGCGTTGTCGACACGCGGCAACCAACGAACGTGTGGTCGAACCGATCGACATCCCCACTGACATCCAACCCATTCGGGCCACGATCGAACCGGTACCATCCCCGTCGTCGTCCTCCTCCTCCTCCTCCTCGCCCTCTACCGCGAACCCTGTTGCTGCTGCCGCCATGGCTCCTCCGTTTTCGCTGCACATCGAATGGTCGGATGGACACCGCAGTCAGTACACATCCGACTGGTTGAACGCCCACACTCCACCGCATTCGGTCAACCGCCCAGCCGCAGCCGCAGCCGCAGCCGCAACCACAAGCATGACCACGACGCTCGGTCGCAACCACCCTCCCCGTGGTGACAGCTGCCACGGTGGCATATCGAACGGAACCGAACTCGCCCGTGAACTGTTGGCTCGTGCACCCGGTCCGGACCTGGACGTGGCCGCGGTCAGCGCGGACTACCACCGCGGCAGCAAACTGGATTCCCTGCAACGATTGCGAGACGCCGGCGTGCTGGTCGTACGCAACGGGTAACGTTACCCGTTCACCATTTGCACAACCTATCAATTGAATGGATTGGGGCTGGGTGGTGGAGATCGACTGCCGGACGCACTTTGTTTTCGTTTTCGCTCCGGACCCTCCTTCCCCACTCCCATAACAGCCCGCGTCGTCCCGAGGACAGTATAACGTTGGTTCGTGAACGGTTCGGGGCCGAACTGATTGCCACGCATTTTGGACTGATCGAAGATCTCAAAGTCAATAACACTACAAACACGAACAACGATCAATTGGGATACACGAACAGCGAAGTTCGTTTGCACACTGACCAACCATTCATCGACCAACCACCCACCATGCAAATGCTACATTGTATTCAACCCGCGGAAAAGGGTACGGAATCAGACCGCACGGCACCGCACGGACCGGCACGGCACGTCCTCCACTCGTTTCGTTGGATAGCTGCGCTGATGGCTTTCCTTTCCTTTCCTGCATGCTGCTGATGAACCGAAAAAGGCGGTTCGACCACGATATGCGATGCCAGTGCGGTGGCCAACTTCTTGCGAATGCACCGGCCCGACTTGTTCATGGCATTGGCGTTTACTCCGTGTCATTTCCATCGCAAACAGAAAGCATTTACGTCGCTATCCGTACAACCGATCGTACGGCTCGATCAAGACATGGTACCGAACAGTCCTCCCTCCCAACCATATCCTTTCATCTCCCTTTGCGTCCGGATGGAATGTTAAGTTGGGGACATCATACCCTGTCTGACACTCGTGGTCAGAACGTCGCACAAATTCGTTCGTCGTATTTTACACTCGGCCCACTTCGTGCGTCGTTCGATCTGATTCCGCTCTGGTATACGGCATACAATACGTTTACGGCGCTCACGAGATCCAAGCGGTTCTGCTATTATGTAAACCACACGCACCGGGTTTCACCGTATCTGGACTTTCGCTGATTTTCCCCGGCTCACCCTCTGGCCCCCTCTCTTCTCCTCCCTCCTTCCCAGCTGGACTTACAAGCCGGTGACTTTCTGGTGTACGACAATTATCGCATGCTCCACGGTAATGACTCTTCTCAAGCCTGACTCTCCTTCCATTGATTGTTATGGTGTCAACTCCTTTCCAGGTCGAACCGGATTTGGTGGCACACAACGATTCTTGCGCGGTATTTATCTGGACAAAGAACAAGTGTTTAAATTCCTCTCTACGTAGCCGTTCGTCGGTCCCCTCTCCCCTCACGACCAGGCTACATCTTTCTTACATAGTGTCAAAGCGTTGTGGACGGTTCGGGTTATTATAGCGCGTCGAGTTATGTATTGCGGCCGAAATGGGTATCCTGTATTGACCTCCTTTCTCTTGCTTCAATTCCCGTTCTCTTCCCCTTTGTGCGACAGAGCTGACGACGATGCTTTGCAATTTCCAAGTGAATTGCCCGCTCCGGACACTCTGGCCGCAATCGCACTGGGCACTACAGCCGCCGCAGCACCACCACAATCGACCACCGGCCGGGTCTCCTCCAACCCGGGTTCGTCGCGTGCTGTAGCAAGAAAGCCGGCGTCAAGTTGTGAAGAATGTGGTCGGAGCTGGAACGCGGGCTGCACAAACAGACGCTGCTTCAGCTGCTGTATCAAACTCTCGAATCCACATGCGGTGTCAGCACTCCTCGTAACCAGCAAATTCTTCTTCACCGTGCTGACGACGTCAAAGCAATCGACTACGCGATCGCACACCCCGATCGGACGGTGGTCAAAGGCCTGGGACCGTTCGCTGCATTCGTCCGATCGCTTGGAAAGCTAAACCATTGCGTTTCAAAGCGATCGCCGTATTGACGAATGAAGAAAAGGAGTACCGTTTGGACCGCGTCGTCGAACTTAAACACTCTATTCCAGTAACCTTGTTGTACTGTCCTATCCCCCTTTTTGGTTTTGTCTGGACCGAGTCTCCTGATTAAACGGACTTCACACTATCTATGATTTTTTGTACACGTATTCATCTGACCCCGATCTATCTCCTGTTTGACCGTGAAGGGCAACAGATGATCGTTGTGGGCGGTACAAGACTTTGCAGTTTAAAGAGAGAAACTGAAAAAAGGTGCCCTTTTTGGTTCACCATGCGCTTGCAACAACAAGTGACTTTTTAGTGACTTTGAGTCTGCACAAATGTTTGTAGGGTCCCACCGATGTCGAGTGTGAACGGGCATGTGGTATCGTTAGTGGTCGTGGACCCAGTATGATCATTACCATACTCCAAGCTGGTTCAACCGCTGGTACGTATCGATGTCTTGGAGTTGACTTGTGCTGTGCAATACAGTGATACAGGACGGTCTGGCCGTACTGGCCGTGCAAGCCGGGGTTGCAAACTCGATGCCATTTCGACAATCCAGCTGGCCGACTGAACTGCTATCGGGTTTTTGAATTATGTTATGGTTGACAACGAAAAACACATTGGCGCATCCGGTTTGGGCGTGTGGTTTGTGGTCATTTCTCATGTGTTTTCATTGATTGATACCTCATTCGATTGCACTGCTTCTGGTCTTCACTTTTGTGTCTGCATTTGCATCGTACTCGTTTGTCGTTTGGTCGGTACCAGGCATGGACACAGAAAAACGTGTTCACGTTAACCGGAAACGAGGTACAGCTGCGGAACAGTTAAAACGGGCGGTGGGAGAGGTGATCGGTGATGAGAAGAAACCAACCCGACCGTGCCGGACCGTGGCCAAACAGTTCGGCATCCCCAAACGACTCTCGTGCACGCGGTCGCATTTCAACGTTCCGGCCTACCGCGTCCACAACACAAACACATGCTGCTGACGTATGAGGAAGAATCCTACTGTTATTCGGGAAGACGTTTACGGTCCGTCGCTGCGATGGCGCTCTGAATTGATTAATGAAGAATTAATCGCTGCAGCTGCCACGTTATTGTCCCATGTTCGCGCACTGATCCTCGACTATGCGGCCTACGATACGAAGGTAACGAAAGGGCATTGTCCACTCAAAAAAACCAGTGCTACCAAGCTCTCGACCCGACCCGCTGCTGTTGGCTCATCATCGTCGGCGGTAGCACGCTCGGCTGTATCCACGGACGTACCCACTGTTGGATCGGGATCTACGGCGGGACACACATTGGGATCCCCTGCTACAACGACCGTATCCGTCGAATCGGTTGGCATTGATCTCAAAGTGAATGTCGGGTCGAATACAATGTCCGGATCGGCTACCCCGTCGTCATCGTCAGCAGCGCAACTGCAACAGCAATCGATTGCCCAACGTTTGTCTGCATTGCTAACTGTGCCGCATCGGTGGGTCAAAGCGAAAGGAAGTGGTGAGATGGTAGCCCGTCAATCGGTTGTGGTAACACTGGCTTATATTCTCGAGAGACGGGCGGCAGCCGAAGCGAAGGCCGCAGCTGTGGCAGCTGCGACAGCGGCCAAAAAAGCCGAAAAGGAAGCAAAACGAGACGCAAAAGAAGCCGAACTCAAACGGAAGAAAGAATCACGTGAACAGAAGAAATTGGGCAAAGAAAAAGCAAAACAAGACCGTGAAGAACAGCGATTGCAAGCACGGACGTCGAAACCCAAACGCGGGCGTAAGCGCAAAGCAGAATTCGATCATCCCGATTCATCCGACTCGACCGATGTCAGCAAAATCGACATCGTATGCGCGTCAGATGCGGTTCTGGCGAAGTTGTTATCCGGTGACAGCGACGACTCCGACAAGGACTTGTAGAAGCAAAGTTGTTCATCATGGTCTGAGGGATGGATGGGTGTGAAATGGCTTGCATATCGTGTGTCCTTGTTCGTGTGTCTTTGGTCCAGCGAACCATACGTCATTAGCCCGATTTGTCCTCTCAAAGTTTTTTTCTTTTGAACCGTTCGTCACATTCGCTTGTAAACTTGTTGGGATGTCTCTTTTTGCACAACTAGCAGGCCGCCCAAGTGCCGGCCACTACTTGTTTACCTTCAATTCAAGGGACGAGGTGAACCAAAAAGGGGGACGGGACAGTAACTTGTTGTCAAAATTTAAAAAAAAAACGTTCGTTCGGCGCTCTAGGCCGGTCGGCTCGCAGACCCGTTCAATTGTGCAATTTACGCCATTTCTATCTCGCCTCAATTGATTCCACAATCGATTTCCTCCGACCGCGGCACTAAGGAGCTGCTGGCCATCATAAAAAAATTTACTCAAAGTCAGAGTTACCGGGATGTGTGAACTGAACTCGCTTTTAGGATCAAGAATGAAAGTGCTTCTGGCTTTTCTGGCCCTCTGCTGCATGGCTGTGATTGCGCAGCACCCTCGTCACTGTGGTAAACCGAGGTTTGGGCGCGTTGCTAAGATGGTCGCTCACTGCTCTGTGCTGGTGTCATGCGCAGAATCTCCGCTCGAATTCGAGGCGAATGGATTCCAAGTTGACGCCAAATTGTAACATTTTCACATCATCACATGCACAGCACACATTACCGAAGTTAATTTCTTTGGGGCCGGGCGTGGCTGTACAGACAATTTTTCCGTCACGGTCGTCTGTACTATGATGCCCGTGAGGAGCGCATTGCTATGCTTGAGGAGGTCGGTGTTCGTCTCGGAAGGGGAGAGAGAAATTGCGGGGCCGGAATCGGTCACGTCGTGGGTGGGAAAGGGGCGGGTTCAGATTGTGAACGGCACGACCACGACGGATCTGCACACGATTCACCTGTTCCGTGAACGCAAAGCCTACATCTACAACATGCAAACCAAAGTGTGTGAAGTCCGCGACGAACCAAACCGTTTCCGTCATATTCGTATCCCGCGTGAGGTAGGGACCGGAGGGTGGAATGGGGGGTATGGCTTGCTCGGTTCGTGTCCTCTTTCCCCCCCCCTCCCCTACCTCCCTCCCAAATTACTGAATGGGTTGCGCCATGGGTATGTGCGCGGGCGGTGCGGACGGGGCGGCGGGAAAG
>JADMIO012791531.1_pt1 | contig 11960 bp, 11 predicted proteins | sample 8958161 | NCBI WGS metagenome assembly JADMIO01 (sample SAMN16585339, study PRJNA669376) | soil metagenome | isolation source: Crop rotation soil | place: USA: Cullars Rotation, Alabama | collected 2011
CGCGACAACTTGTCCACGTGGAATTCTAAGCTTAGGATCCCAATGTGCTGGAAAGGCAGCAGGATGGCAACCTGAAGCGCGATGCACGACAGGAGTGCAATGCATGCTTTTCTCCAGGAGGTGTGGACGACCATGCAAAGCACCCAGACCGGTAAAAAGAAAATGGCCTGCAGCTTCATGTTAAGCGCAAGCACGAAGAGCAGTGCGGAAAGCACAGGCAGGCGCCATGCGATAAAAATTGCGGTTGCCACCAGGTTGCTGTGGATGCTGTCGACCTGTCCCCAGATGACCGTGTTGTATAAATAGCCGATGTTGAACAGCAGCAGGTACGGATAGCCTTTGCTGAGCTCGAACGTTCGTCTTGCTGCGAGGAGGACCAGCACGGGCAGGATGTCGAACAGCAGCACGATGAGCTTCAGCTGCGGAATGCCGGCGACGATCTTATCCTCCGAGCCCTTGAGCATACCGAAAATTTTTAACAGATAGGGGTAGAGCGGAGGATAATTGCAGTCTGAGTTATATACGTTAAACAGCCCGTTTTTAAAAATATGCACCGACCAGTTTGTCCAGCAGGTGGTATCCCAGCCATGCGAACCATGATCGGGCATGAGAACCGACATGAGTATGAAGAAAAGCAGGATATGTATGAGATAACGGGTTTTCAAAATGCTTTATAAGTTCTCAGGTTAGCGGGTTGGCGGGTTGAGCGGTTAGTTGATGAATGTATTTTCAGAATTGAATTTTTTGTGATGAAGAAAACCAAAACCACTCATCATACCTTGGCAGGAAATGCCAGCCTGCCAGCATTTTTGAGCATGGACGATTTTAAAAAAATAAAAACAGTTAAAATCCGGATTGCAAAGTACAACTTCCGGCTAAAACAATATTGAAAAACAGCCAGGTTATAAATGGCTTCCGGTAAATAATGCGTTTTGAAAAATGCGATCCGCAGGCCAGCACGTTTATTCTAACCGATCAACCCTGCTAACCTTACAACCCGCCAACCCGCATCAAAATTAATGATGCACAGGTTCGATTTTCGCCAGGTATTCGGTCAGGGAGGTACCAATGATGTGGTTCCAGCCTTCCAGGAAATTGGATGGAGCAAAATCGGGGTTGTCAGCCGGCAGGTCGTCAAGTCCTTCGTGTTTCAGCCTCAGGAGCGTATCGTGTCCCTGCGGGACCAGCTCCCAGGTGACAAAGGTGGTGCCTTCGTATCCTTCATAAGTCCAGGTGTAGGTGAGGTGGCGGCCTTCGACCACTTCTGTGACGCGGCAGTGGTGGATGTACTGCCGGCCGTCTTTTCCGCCTGTGAACGTAAATTCAAAATCAGGCTTTGGCCTGAATTCCTTCAGATCAAAAAACCATTTGCGCATTTCATGTGCATCGGTGATGGCTTTCCATACGCTCATCTGTGAGGCGTGGAGCAGGCGTTCGATAACGACATCCATTTTTTTTGATTTTAGGGTTTAACTTTTAACGGTTAAAAATTCATGCCCTTTGGCGTGAGTAACAGGATATTAAGCTGCTGCAGCAGCATGTGCCTGGAGGCGGCGGTGATGCATCAGATAGGATATGAATCCGACGGCCATGACGACCAGCATAAAAGTCCATCCCATGCCGCCAAGGGCCCGCATAACGGAGTATGCAGCGCCAAGCAGGTCGAACATCAGGCCGGCGTATGCCCATTCTTTCAGGCGCGGGAATCCGGGTACAAGAATGCCGATGACACCGAGAATTTTCATGATGCCGAGGAATGAGATAATGTAAACCGGGTAGCCGATGCTGGTCATGAATTTCACCGCATCGTCCGTGCATAAGGCATCGGGAATGGCGGAGAACAGCATAAAGCCGCCAAACAGCGCGGTGGTGATCCAGTACCAGATGTTGATGTTTTTCATAGGTAACGACAGTATATGCAAAGCAACAGTTGTGAAAGGTAAAGAAATTTATTGTCATGAAGTGAAACGAAACCCGCTGAAGATTTTAAACAGGACGGCACTATATTTTTAGACAGAAGGAAACAGCCGGATGAAAAGTGTTGAGAACAAGGTCGCCATCGTTACGGGTGGCGGATCAGGAATAGGAAAAGCGATTGCGCTGCTATTTGCATCGGAGGGCGCACGGGTTATGGTGTCGGACATCAATGAACAGGGAGGAGCAGAGACGGTTGCTGAAATCCGGGCTGCAGGATCCGAAGCCGGATTTTACAAAGCCGATACCTCCGATCCTTCGCATGGAGAAGCGTTGGTCCAGCAGACGGTCAGGCAATACGGGAACCTTCACATCGCCGTCAATAATGCAGGAGTAGGCGGACCAGCGGCACCTGTGGGGGAGTATCCCGTGGAAGGATGGAACAAGGTGATCTCCATTAACCTGTCGGGTGTGTTTTATGGCATGCGTTACCAGATACCGGCCATGCTTAAATCCGGAGGCGGCAGCATTGTTAACATTGCATCTGTTCTTGGACTGGTGGGCTTTGCAAACTCGGCTGCCTATGTTGCAGCCAAGCACGGTGTGGTCGGACTTACCCAGAATGCAGCAATTGAATATGCAAAGCAAAACATCCGTGTCAATGCGGTTGGTCCGGGATTCATCATGACGCCGCTGCTGACAAAAAACATGGACGCGGCGGCGCTGAAGTCCCTTGAAGCACTTCACCCGATCGGCCGGCTGGGTACAGCGGAAGAAGTGGCAGCGCTTGTACTCTGGCTGGCTTCAGCTCAGGCATCGTTTGTCACCGGTTCGTACTATACAATTGACGGGGGTTATACGGCGCAATAAAATTTTCAGGAAGTTTTTTTCTGTTTGCCTGACTGTTTAATCATCACTGTCATTCCGAATGAAGCGAAGCGGAATGAGGAATCTCCTGTGGAAATACTGCTTTAATTAGGGTCTGGTGCTAAATTAAATTAAGCTAAAGGAGATCTCCCAATGCGTTCGGGGTGATCATTTGAATTTAAGAAAATGCGTCTAACCGCAGGAGATCCCTCACTGCGTTGGGGATGACATTGTAGTGTTAGTATCCCAAGGCCGGATAGATCCGGATTTCGGTCAGAACACGTCCCGGCCTTGTAAAACATGAAAAGAAACCTGAACATTTTCACTAATCGAATTCAACCTTAAACTTTAAACTTTAAACGACTTTAAACCTTAAACTCTTAGTAAGAAAATCTTTTCGTCAACTATAAACTACAAACTATAAACTATAAACTTCTTTATAGCTTTCGAACGCCAAGCGACTGCAAGAACGCTTCGGAGTTGGATTTCCGGCCGAGGAAATGTTCTACGATATCGGCTTCGTTTTCGGAAGAGCCTTTTTCAAGAATCTCTTTGCGGTAACGCACTCCTGTTGTGCGGTCCATGACGCCGTTTTTCTTGAAGACGGAAAACATATCCTGTGCATATACCTTGGACCAGAGGTAGCCGTAATAATTCGCAGCATAACCGCTGAGGTGGGTAAAGCTGCAGATGGAATGGCTGCCTTCGGGATAGGGGAGCTGCATGAGGCTGAATTTTTCCATCGCCACACCCATGATCCCTTTTTCTTTGGTTTCGCTGTATTTGTCTTCAAAAGTAAAATCGATCAGGCCGAGTGACACCTGCCTGATGTTGTAGCTTCCGCTGTTCAGCATCTGCGCTGCTTTCATCTTGGAGAAAAGCGATTCGGGCAGCACCTGGCCTGTTTTATAGTGTTTTGCAAACGTCTTCAATGCATCATATTCCCAGCACCAGTTTTCGAGGAACTGTGACGGCGCTTCCACGAAATCGCCTTTTGTGCCGAAGGCATTCTGTGATGAGATGGCCGGATGACAAACGAGCCAGTGCACCAGGTGACCGAATTCGTGAAACAGCGTGGTGACATCGCTGTGCTTGAGCAGCGACGGCTGGCTGGCCGTTCCTTCCGGGAAATTGCAGATCAGCGCGGCCACCGGAAGCACTTCGGTCCCGGCTGCATTGCGGTACTGGCTGATCGGGTTGCATTCGAAGTGGGTGTATTTATTGGGACGCGGATACAGGTCGAGATAGAAGCTCCCGGTTTTTACGCCATCCTTGTACATGTCGAATGTCTTGATCTTCGGATCCCACACCGGAACGCCAGTGGTTTCGCGGATCTCCAGGCCCAGCAATGTTTCGTACACGCCGAACATGCCGCGCAGCGTGTTATTCATTTCAAAATATTCCTTCACCTCATCGGTATTGAGGTTGTATCTGGTGTTGGTAAGCTTCTTCGTATAGTACGAATAGTCCCAGGCGTTGAACTGATCCGCATCGGCAGCGCCCGAGGCTCTTTTCGTTTCCTTCAGGGCACGGATGTCTTCCGTTACCAACGGTGAAAGGCGCGACACCAGGTCGTTTTCGAATGCCCATACATTTTCCGGCGTGGCTGCCATCTTATCCACCACCGCATAGGCGGCATAGCTCCGGAATCCCAGCTTCTTCGCAAACTGGTCGCGGTAAGCGAGCAGGCTGTCGAGCGTGCCGAGGTTTTCGGGATAGGCGCGGTTGTTATACAGGATATACATTTTCTTCCGTGTTTCGCCTGACACGGCGTTCTCCATGATCTTTACATAATTGGGGTAGTTGACGGCCACGCCATACTGCCCGTCGTCGCGTTTCCACGGCGCCATGTCGGCATCGCTCAGACCCTGCAGCTCTCCGGCAGTGAAGGTGGTTGAAAGCTTTGATTCGGCGATGTTGCGGTCGAAGGCATTGCTCAGCTCGATGAGCTTGCTGTTGATGGCTTTCAGCGCTTCGCGTTCTGCCGGGTCGAGCTTCATGCCGTTCTTTTCAAATGCGATCAGCAGGTCGCTGAGGAACTTGTTTTCGGTAGGCTTGAAATTTTTGGCTGCAGGCGACTGGTAAAATTTGCGGATGGCCTTGTAAAGCGGCTCGTTCAGGTAGATGCCGTTGGAATAGAGCTGCAGCCTGCTCATCTCGGCGAAGGCCGTGCTGCGTATGCTGTCGTCGGAGAAAGTGGCGGATATCAGTCCCAGCTTCGACAGCACATCGCTGATCTCATATTGCATGGCGTCATAAGCGTAAAGGGTGTTGGCCAGCGTCTGCGCGGATGCGGCAGCAATGATGCTTTCCGTCTGGTGATCGGCGATTTTGATCACTCCGGTAACGGCTTCACGGATCACCGGCGCGGTGACCTTCGTATAGTCTACCGGTTTGTTGTTATGCACCAGCAGGATATTCTGCGACAGTGCGGCATGTGTGGTCAGAACGGTCATCAGAAGGAACAGATTTTTTTTCATCGGTTAAACGGTTGATAAATATGGAGGGCGCCAAAACTACGGCATCGGCCGCACATTGACAAACTGCAGCGGCTGAAACACAATGTCTTCAGGCCCGCCGGAGGCCGTTTTCATCGACCAGCCGCCGGGCTTTTGCGACAAGCGCCCGGGGATGCCGGACAAAAAAAATTACATCCTCAGATCGTGTAATAGATTCTGACCAGCACACTGTGCTGTGCGTGGGCAGACGGTGCAAGACCAAGGTTGATCTTTTCGTACGACGGGCTATAGAGCACTTTCGCGGTGTATTTCGAGCTGACCCGCACATACACGCCTGCTCCCGCAAAAGCGCCGAATCCCCACCCGGAGTAATGCTGCGGCTCGTAATTGGTAAATCCGTTCTGGTAGTTGAAGGTGGTCAGGTCGAGCCTGAGGTCGTTCACCTGGCCGAAGTATTTCTGGAGCTTTGCAAAATTGATGCTCAGACCGCCCTCTGCAAAGAAATCAATGTATTTGTTGTTGCCGAAAATGTGGCTGTAGCCCAGCTGCATCATCGTCCGGTTTTCGCTGCCGCGCAACGGAAACGTATGAACCGACGGGTACAGCTGGTTCGATCCGGCCGGTGGAATGGTGCCGATGGTGAAGCTGGCTTCGGCGTTGATGCGCGCAAAGTTTAAATTGAAAATGATGGACTCCCGTTTTCGGAAGCCGTAGTTGAGGTGGATGCCCAGCAGGAATGCAGGCTTATACCGCACGCTGTTCGGCATATCGGTCTTGTCGAACGTCCAGTCCTCGTGATTCACTTTGAGCTGAAGGGCGATGTTGTCCTGTGTGCCGTTCATGCCGCCGTTTTCCAGGACGATCTTGCGGTACAGGAAGCTGTTTTCAAAGGTGTTCTTATCACCATTGACGTCAAAGCCGTACCCGTCATAGAGCGAGGCGGTAGACCGGTTGGCAAAGTAAGCCCCCAGGTTGAAGCCGAAATGGAAGCCGTTGTTGCCCTGCAGTCCGGGAACATCCAGGTCGTCGTTGTCCATTTCGTCGTCCTGTGCGTTGGCAAGCTGCGGCATCAGCAGCGACAGGCCAAGCAGCAGGTAATAAAATTTTTTCATGGTGTAAAATTAGGATATCGCAGCGATCAAGCCGAAAATAAATGCATTTTTGTTGCAGCCCCAGACCCCATGATGCAGGTAACTTTTTCGCCTTTTCCCGAGATGGAAACCGAGCGGCTGTCGCTCCGGCGCATGACGATGGACGACGTGCAGGAAGTTTTTTTCTTCCGTTCCGATCCGGCGATGCGGCGCTACATCGACCGTCCGCCGGCCGAAACGATCGAAGATGCCCGTGCATTTATCGCACGGATCGATGCCGGGATTGATGCGGATGAATGGATCAACTGGGGCATGTACCTGAAAAACGACCGCCGCCTGATCGGCACGATCTGCCTGTGGAACCTTTCGCGCAAAGACCACTATGCGGAGACCGGATACCTGATCCATACCGACTTCCAGCGCAGGGGACTGATGTCGGAAGCCATGAAAGCCATGCTGGAATATGCTTTTGAAAAAAAGGATTTTCTTGTCATCGAAGCATTTACCCACCGCCTGAATACCGATTCTGCACGGCTGCTTGTCAGAAACGGTTTCGTTATCCGGCAAGACGCAACTGATCCGTATAACAGGGAGAATGTTGTTTACAGGTTGGAAAAGGGACAGTTTAAAGTTTAAAGTTCAAAGTTCAAAGTTCAAAGTTGCTTCGCTAATTTAGTTTAAGGTTTAAGGTTTAAAGTTAAAAGTTGCTTCGCTAATTTAGTTTAAGGTTTAAGGTTTAAAGTTTAAAGTTGCTTTCGCTGCTTATGAATTGAGTTTAAATCTTAAAGTTGCGGCGCTTTTTGAAAATGTTGGATAGAATTGTTTAAGCCCCGAAGGGGCGCAAGATGATAGCTCAATTGAACATCGACCTGTCAGAGCCCTGAAAGGGCCGCAATATTTTTAAATATTCGAATGGTTTTGTAATCCCAGCTTGCCATATATGCAGAAAGATAATGTATAAGCCCCGAAGGGGCGTAATATGATAGTCAATTTAACAGTGATCTGTCAGAGCCCTGAAAGGGTGTAATATTTTAGGATTGCATTGCGACTCCAGCGGGGGCCAACTGTCACCATTTGATAACACCGTTTTTTTGGCCGGATTGAAATTTTCAACGCTTTGAAATTTTGTTGAAATTCGCCATTCATGAAAAAAATCTTATTCATCTGTTGCGCACTCATGCTGCTCATATCATGCAGGGAGAAAAAGAAGGTGGTGCAGCAGGCGCCTGAAGCGGCAAGGGCACAGGCGCCGCCGGAGATCCGGTCGAACATGCCGACCGTGGCTGCCATGCCTGATTTTGAAAACAAAGGCGATACGTCGAACATGCGGCTGCACGAAGACGAATGGCGGCAGATCGAGTTTGTGGCCATGAAGCAGCGTCCCCTTGCCGACAGTATCATGGCGATCATCAGCGACATCTATGCGCATCATGCGCAAAGTGACGGTCAGTATACGACGTTTTCCAAAATTTATGAACGCGATCTTCCGCCGCTTGCCGATATGAATTACGGCAGGCTGCTGTCCTTTTTTGGATTGAACGGCATGCAGGTGAAGAATATCACGATTTACAACCATCCCGGTCAGGTGGTGGGCGGCTTCGGGTTCAGTACAAACGGACTTTCATTTTACGGCATCCGGCAAGATGACCGGGTTTCCGTTTTCTGCATCCGTTCGGCGGAAAGCGAAGACGCGCTGAAACAGGCGCTGCCCTTGCTTTCGAGGCTGATGAAACAGGAGCGGCTGCTGCTGGCCGACTGGCGGAAGATGAAGATCTTCGACAGCAAAAATGTGAAATCACTTTTGGGGGTGTAAGCATCTGCTGCAGCAGAGGGTGCGACAGGCACCGGCGTCTCAGCCTAAACCCGAATGAGCGGAGGCTCTGCCGGAGCGAATGCGGGACGGGTGGTGCGATGAAACGCTGCAGCCTGTTTCCTGATCACACCCTCCTGTGACTTTCCGCACTGCTGAGCATTCACTGCTCGTCACTGAGGCATATTTGCCCCTCTTACAGCCTGCAGGTTTACCGGACCGCGGGTATGCTTTTTTCAAAAAGCTGGCAAACACGGAATAAATGGAAACCAGCAAGGACCAGGGCCGTCAGGCGCCTGAGGAAAAAACCGGCAAGGACAGCAAAAAGCAGCAGGGGGATCCGTCACCTCACGGACCGCAGACCAAGGGTTCGCCGATTGACGAAATGGGTGAGCCGGCCGAACCGCGCAGGGAGATCAGGAAAAGCAAGCTGTGAATGAAAGCCGTCGTATTCCACAAACCCAAGGACGTCTCGGTCGACCAGGTGCCCGACCCGGTGATCAAGCATGATGAGGATGTCATCCTGCGTGTAACGGCCACCGCTATCTGCGGCTCCGACCTGCACATTTACAATGGCATGTTTCCCCAGCCCAAAGACCTGATCCTCGGTCATGAGTTCATGGGCATCGTGGAAGATGCCGGCAGCAAGGTCACGCGCCTGAAGAAAGGGGACCGCGTGGTGGTGCCTTTTCCGATCGCCTGCGGCCGGTGCTTTTTCTGCACGCATGAATCGCCGGTAAACTGCGAGAATTCGAACCCTGAAAATTACGGTCCCGAAGGCGGACTGCTTTCACAGAAAGGCGGCGGCCTGTTCGGATATACCGACCTGTATGGCGGCTACCAGGGCGGGCAGGCTGAATTTGTACGCGTGCCCTTTGCCAATTTCGGTCCGCGGAAAATAGATAACGGATACCGCGATGAGCAGGTGCTCTTCCTGACGGATATTTTTCCGACCGGCTACGCAGCCATCGATTGGGCGTCGCTGAAGGGCGGAGAGACCGTGGCTGTTTTCGGATGCGGGCCTGTGGGACTGATGGCCCAGAAGGTGGCCTGGCTGAAAGGCGCCGGCCGGGTGATCGGAATTGACAAGGAAGAATACCGCCTGGAAAAAGCGCGGCTGGTTTGCAAATCTGAAACGATCAACATCAGGGACGGCGATCCTGCGGAAAAGATCCGCGAGATGACCGAAGGACGGGGCGCTGATGTATGCGTGGACGCCGTAGGCATGGAAGCCGACCGCTCGGTGCTTGACCGGGTGGCCAGCGTGATACGGATGGAGAAAGGAACGATCAATGCGCTGCGCATGTGCTTTGATGCGGTACGCAGGGCAGGGATGGTATCGGTGGTTGGCGTATACGGGTATCCGTATGATAATTTCCCTTTCCACCAGATGTTTGACAAGGGCATCCGGTTCCGGTCAGGACAGGCGCCGGTGCAGGTTTACATCGACGAGCTGATCCGGCTGATCCGCGAAGAGAAGATCGTGCTGGAGGATGTCATCAGCCACCGCCTGCCGCTGAGTGAGGCGGCCCATGCGTTCCGTATATTCAACAACAAGGAAGACAAATGCGTCAAGGTTGTTTTGCAACCCTGATGAGAAGATAACAGGTTAATGTTTTAGTGCACCATTGTCCGGCTGATCATGATACAGACTGCTTTATTCAACTGATTTCCTTTTTTTGCCCGCCCGGCCCGCATCTTTTTGGAGGAAGGGATCGCGATGCCGGCGGGCCAGGAAATATAAACAGTGATTAATGCAGGCTGTCCATCACTTTTTAGCCGGGCAATGGTGTTTTTTTAGCTTGGCTTATCCGGATGGAATATATAGCTTCGGCATCTTTTATTGCCCCCGCCCATGAAGATATGCCTCCGTTTCATCCTCATCCTGCTGCCGTGTCTGCCCCTTCACGCACAGAACAGCGGCATGGCTAAAATGATCAACGCCTACTGCGACAGCATCGACCGCGCGGTTACCGATACGGTGACACGTGTTTGCGGCGGCGGGCTTTTTACACTCACCTTTACCATGCATGGCCATGACATCGTGAAGATCCACGAGCACTACGCCGATCGTCATATCGAGTCGACCCAGTGCTACTATTTCAGGGACGGCGCCTGCATGGCAGTCCGCGGCGATATGCAGATCCGCCCTGATGATGTCAGGTACAACATGCTTGAGCTGCAGAAGATCTACTTCCGCGACAACAAGGTGGCGCTGTATTTTTACAGCGAGCAGCAGTTCGATCCGTCAGCTTACCCAGGCAGCGATGGTGCGGGTCTTTCCCGCCTGCGCAACCGTGCCCGTTTCGAGCCGCGCATGATGGAGACCAACCTGGAAAAAAACCTATACAAAGCCATCGAGGACTATCGCAAGGCTGCAGCGCTCGACAGGTCCGACCCATTCCTGCAGCAGCTTCATCCGCCATTTATCTGAACCATGGAAAATACCAGCACACCCCAGCTTACTCCGGAGCATATCATGCAGATCGGTCTCGGCTTCTGGCCGTCCAAGCTCCTGCTTGCCGCCGTACATTTTGATCTCTTTACACAGCTCGCCGAAAAAGGCGCCATGTCGGCCGTGCAGGTACGCGACCTGCTCCGGCTGCAATGCACCGAGCGTCATGTCTATGATTTTCTCGATGCGCTGACCGGCCTCGGTTTCCTCAAAAGGGAAGGGCTGCTCGACAGCGCGGCCTACAGCAACAATGCCGATACGGACCTGTTCCTCGACCGCAAGAAGCCTTCCTATATCGGCGGGCTGCTGCAGATGGCCAACAACAGGCTGTACCGTTTCTGGGGAGACCTGGAGCAGGGCCTGCTCACCGGCGATCCGCAGAACGAGGCGCGCACCGGAGAGGATATGTTTGCCACGCTTTACAGCGACCCCGCCCGGCTGAAAGAGTTCATCCGCGCGATGAGCGGCATCCAGATGGGCAACAACATGGCTTTTGCAAAACAGTTTGATTTTTCGAAATACAAAACGCTGACCGATGCAGGCGGCGCCGGTGCAATGCTTTCGATCATGGTGGCAAAACACCAGGAGCACATCACCTGCACGAGCTTCGACCTTCCCGCCGTGGAGCCGATTGCAAAGGAAAATATCGCGCACTTCGGCATGACCGGCAGAGTTAAGACCGCGGCCGGTGATTTTTTCAGGGATCCGCTTCCCAAAGCCGATGTGATCACCATGGGCAACATCCTGCACGACTGGAACGAAGAGAAGAAAGGCGAGCTGATGAAGAAAGCATACGACGCGCTGAATCCCGGCGGCGCATTTGTGGCCATCGAAGCGGTGATCGATAACGAACGCAGGAAAAACGTATTCGGGCTGATGATGAGCCTGAACATGCTCATTGAAACCGGCAAAGGATTCGACTATACGTTCGACGATTTCAACCGCTGGGCCAGCGCGGCCGGATTCACCAAAACGGCGCTGATGCCGCTGACGGGACCGTCGAGCGCGGTGATAGCTTACAAATAGAGTTTATAGTTTGTAGTTTATAGTTTATAGTTTATAGTTGGGGCGTGTAGCGAGATGTTTTTCAGTTTAAGGTTTAAAGTTTAAAGTTTAAAGTTTAAGGTTGAATTCGTTTCGGCGATTTGGTTGATCGTTATTTCAAGGGCTGGGTGAAGCGGGGAGTCTCATTCAGTTTAAGGTTTAAAGTTTAAAGTTTAAGGTTGAATTCGTTTCGGCGATTTGGTTGATCGTTATTTCGAGGGCTCATTCAGTTTAAAGTTTAAGGTTTAAAGTTTAAGGTTGAATGCGTTTCGGCGATTTGGTTGATCGTTATTTCAAGGGCTCATTCAGTTTAAAGTTTA
>JADMIO010607332.1_pt1 | contig 11959 bp, 11 predicted proteins | sample 8958161 | NCBI WGS metagenome assembly JADMIO01 (sample SAMN16585339, study PRJNA669376) | soil metagenome | isolation source: Crop rotation soil | place: USA: Cullars Rotation, Alabama | collected 2011
CGAGATCGCCTCGCGGATCACCGCCGACACCGCGGTGATCGAGACGGTGGTCGGCTCGACCGTGTCGGTGGCGCTGCGCAACCTGGTGCTCGGCATCGGCGGCATGATCTACCTGCTGGCGCTCTCCCCGCAGATGGCCGGCGGGATGCTGATCGGCCTGCCGGTCATCGTCGTGCCCCTGGTCGTGTTCGGCCGGCGGGTGCGCAACCTGTCGCGCCGCACCCAGGACCGGATCGCCGACGTCGGCTCGATCGTCGCCGAGACTCTCGGCGCGATGAAGATCGTCCAGGCCTTCGTCCAGGAGGCGCGCGAAAGCCTGCGGTTCCGGACCGCGGTCGAGAATGCCTATGCGACGGCGCGGCGGCGGATCATCCTCCGCGCCGCGCTCACCGCCATCGTCATCGGCATGCTGTTCGGCGGCATCACCCTGCTGCTGCGCCAGGCGGCGATCGGCGTATCCGAGGGCAATGTCAGCGGCGGCACGGTCGCGGCGTTCATCATGACCGGGGCACTGGTCGCCGGCGCGCTGGCCGCGCTCACCGAGGTTTATGGCGACCTGCTGCGCGCCGCTGGCGCGGCCGGACGACTGGCCGAATTGCTCTCCGAGGTGCCGCAGATCCGCGCGCCGGCGCATCCGGCGCCGCTGCCCGAGCCGCCGCAAGGGCGGCTGAGCCTCGAGGCGGTGACGTTCCGCTATCCGACCCGGCGCGACGTCGCGGCGTTGCACGATTTCACCCTGGAGATCAGCCCGGGCGAGACGCTCGCCGTGGTCGGGCCATCGGGAGCGGGCAAGTCGACCCTGTTCCAGCTTGTCCTGCGCTTCTACGACCCGACCGCCGGCGCGATCAAAGTTGACGGCGTCGACCTGCGCGAGGCGGATCCGGCCGCCGTGCGCGGCCGCATCGGCCTGGTGCCCCAGGAGACGGTGATCTTCGCCGCCTCGGCCCGCGACAACCTTCGCTACGGCCGTTGGGACGCGAGCGACGAGGCGATCTGGGAGGCGGCGGAGGCGGCCAACGCCGCCGAGTTCCTGCGCCGCCTGCCCGAGGGTCTCGACACCTATCTCGGCGAGGGCGGCGCGCGGCTGTCGGGCGGCCAGCGCCAGCGCATTGCCATCGCCCGCGCCCTGCTGAGGGACGCGCCGCTGCTGCTGCTCGACGAGGCGACCTCCTCGCTCGACGCCGAATCCGAGCGGCTGGTCCAGGCGTCGCTCGAGCGGCTATTCGAGGGCCGCACCACGATCGTCATCGCCCACCGCCTCGCCACGGTCCGCGCCGCCGACCGGATCGTCGTGATGGACCATGGCCGCATCGTCGAAGAAGGTACGCATGACAGCCTGAGCGCGCGCGGCGGGCTCTATGCGCGGCTGGCGCGGCTGCAGTTCGAGGGGATCGCCGCTTGAGCCCGCGAGGCTATTCCTGGCTGGGCGCAAACGGCTGCAGCCACGCGCAGCGCCGCTCCCCATAGACTTCGACCGTCGGCACCGGGAAATCCGGGTCGGCGAAGGCGCCCACCGGTATGGAGATGACGCCCGGGCGGCGTTCGATCTCGTACCAAACGGTGACGCTGCAGGTCGGGCAGAAAGATTCGCGGCACCAGAAGCCTTCGTCCGACGAGCGCTCGGCGATCGCGGCAGCGCCGCTCGTCTCGACCCGGTCGGCCGGCCAATGGGCGGTCCAGGCGAAGGCGCTGCCTGTGCGGCGCTTGCAATTGAGGCAGTGGCAGACCGAGTTGCGGATGGGTTCGCCTTCGGCGGTGGCGGTGAGGGCGCCGCAATTGCAGCGGGCTTCGCGCGTGGTCATGGGCTGAAGCGTAAAGGTTTCGCCAGCCGCCCGAAAGCCCCTCCACCACGCTGCTATCGCGGCGCGGTCCTCCTCCCCGCAAGCTCGGCAAGGATTTCATTGCGGGGTCACCGCGGCGAGACCGCTCGGCTCGGTGACTTCACATTAAGGCGGGAATCCCTATATATGGGAGGCCGGTTTCGGCCGGCTATGGCGATAAAGTGCGGTGTGCAATAGGCACAGCGGACCCGGGGGCAGTACCCGGCGGCTCCACCAGAAACCGCCCGCGAGGGCGGGTCCTGATGGGGCCGAACCAGGATCGACGTGTGTTGAAAGGCACTGCTTTCGCCCGGGCTGAGTAACCCGTTAAAGGCTCAAAACCACAAGTGCCAACGATAACGAGGCGCTCGCGATTGCCGCGTAACAACGTCCTCACGGACTGAGTTACGTCAGACAAAAGCGCGGTTCGGGCCGCACCGGGCAACAGAAGCGGACACCAGCGGTACGGGGAGCACCGGGCAACAGAAGCTCCCCACTTCCCCTCGTGGCCATCGAAGCGAATGCTGCATCACATGCTCTTGTGGCGTCGTGATCGAGAAGCGATTCCAGCTTTTCCTGGAATGGCGTATGGCCGCGTCATGCGCATCCTCCCTGCCCTCTTCACATGCCTCATCCTTGCCCTCACCGGGTGCCAACGCGAGGAGGAGCCGGTGGCGAACCGCTACGAGCGGCAGAAGGCCGAGATCGAGAACAAGGCGCAGGCCCTGCAGAGCCAGGTCGACAAAGATGTCGACGCTGCCGAGGCGCGGTTGCAGAACGAGGCTGACGCGCTGACGCGCAACCAGGCCGAAGCGAATATTGTGGAGACGAACTCGGCCGCGACGCGCTGAGCGCTTCCGGCGCCCTCCCTGCAAGCCCGGCGTCTGCGCTTCACAAAAAAGGGCCCCGGAAACCGGGGCCCTTTCTCTTTGTCGGTGCTCGCGATCAGTCTTCGCGGGTGAGGAAGGCGGGGGCGAATTCGGGCTCGCCCTCCGGCTCGCGGTGCGGGCGGTTGCCTTCGCCGTCACGGCGGGGGCGGTCGCCGCCCTGCGGACGGTCGCCGCCACGGTCGCCGCGGTCACCGCGCTCGCCGCCACGGCCACGGCCGCGACCGCGGTCACGGCGGCCTTCGCGGCGGGGGCCGCGATCACCGCGGTCACCGCGGTCGCCTCTGTCACCACGATCGCCGCGATCGCCACGCGGTTCGCGCGGCTCGCGGGGCGGGCGGGTGTCCTCGAGCTCGGCGCCGGTCTCCTGGTCGACGACGCGCATCGACAGGCGAACCTTACCGCGCGGATCGATCTCGAGGACCTTGACCTTGACCTCCTGGCCTTCGCTGAGCGCGTCGCGGACATTCTCGACCCGCTCCGCCTTGATCTCGGAGACGTGGACGAGGCCGTCCTTGCCTCCCATGAAGTTCACGAAGGCGCCGAAGTCGACGATGTTGACGACCTTGCCGTTGTAGATCTTGCCGACCTCGGGCTCCTCGACGATGCCGGCGATCCACTGGCGCGCCGCCTCGATCTGGGTCAGGTCGGACGAGCTGATCTTGATCACGCCCTCGTCGTCGATGTCGACCTTGGCGCCGGTGGTGGCGACGATCTCGCGGATGATCTTGCCGCCGGTGCCGATGACGTCGCGGATCTTGTCCTTGGGGATCTGCATCGTCTCGATCCGCGGCGCGTGGGCCGACAGCTCTGACCGGGTATGGTCGAGGGCCTTGGCCATCTCGCCGAGGATATGGGCGCGGCCGGCCTTGGCCTGGTCGAGCGCGACGCGCATGATCTCCTCGGTGATGCCGGCGATCTTGATGTCCATCTGCAGGCTGGTGATGCCTTCGGACGTGCCGGCGACCTTGAAGTCCATGTCGCCGAGATGATCCTCGTCGCCGAGGATGTCGGAGATGACCGCGAACTGGTCACCTTCCTTGATCAGCCCCATGGCGATGCCGGCAACCGGCCGCTGCAGCGGCACGCCGGCGTCCATCAGCGACAGCGAGGCGCCGCAGACGGTGGCCATCGACGAGGAGCCGTTGGACTCGGTGATGTCGGAGAGGACCCGGATCGTATAGGGGAACTCCTCGTGGCTGGGCAGCATCGGGTGTATCGCCCGCCAGGCCAGCTTGCCGTGACCGGTCTCGCGCCGCGACGGCGCGCCGAAGCGGCCGACTTCGCCGACCGAATAAGGCGGGAAGTTATAGTGCAGCATGAAGCGCTGGTAGGAGAGGCCGCCGAGGCCGTCGATCATCTGCTCGCTGTCCTTGGTGCCCAGCGTCGTGGTGACGATCGCCTGGGTCTCGCCGCGGGTGAACAGGGCCGAGCCGTGGGCGCGCGGCAGGAAGCCGACCATCGCCTCGATCGGGCGAACCGTCTTGGTGTCGCGGCCGTCGATGCGGCGGCCCTCGTTGAGGATCGCGCTGCGCACGATCTCCGCCTCGAGCTTCTTGCCGAGCTTGGTGGCCTTGAGCTTGGTGGCCGGATCGGCGCTCTCATAGGCTTCCTTGAGCGGGGTCTTGGCGGCCCCGATGGCGGCGACGCGCTCGGCCTTGCTTACCAGCTTGTAGGCCTGCTCGAGGCCGGTGCCGGCGAGCTCGCGAAGCTTGCCGAGAATGGCGCTGCTCTCTTCCTCGTCGTGAGCCAGCTCCCAAGGCTCCTTGGCGGCCTGCTCGGCGAGGCGGATGATCGCGTCGACCACTTTCTTCGACTGCTCGTGGGCGAACATGACGGCACGGAGCATGACGTCCTCGGACAGCTCCTTGGCCTCGGACTCGACCATCAGCACCGCGTCGCGGGTGCCGGCGACGACGAGATCGAGGTCTCCCTCGGCAACCTCGTCGAGGGTCGGGTTGAGGATATATTCGCCGTCCTTGTAGCCGACGCGGGCGGCGCCGATCGGGCCCATGAACGGAACGCCCGAGAGGGTCAGGGCGGCGGAGGCGGCGATCATCGCAACGATATCGGGCTCGTTCTCGCCGTCATAGGAGAGCACCTGGGCGATGACGAGGACCTCGTTGTAGAAGCCCTCGGGGAAGAGCGGACGGATCGGGCGATCGATAAGCCGCGAGGTCAGCGTCTCCTTCTCGGTCGCGCCGCGCTCGCGCTTGAAAAAGCCGCCCGGGATGCGCCCGGCGGCCGAGAATTTTTCCTGATAGTGGACGGTGAGCGGGAAGAAGTCCTGCCCTTCCTTCACCGACTTGGCGGCGGTCACCGCGCACAGGACGACGGTGTCGCCCAGGGTGGCCAGCACGGCGCCGTCGGCCTGACGGGCGACGCGGCCGGTCTCGAGCGTGAGGGTCTTGTCCCCCAGCGCGATCTCTACTTTCTTGATGTCGAACATTTTTGTTTCCTTGTCACACCCGCGGCCGGATGCCGCGGGGGCCTCAAATGCGGGCTCTCTCGCCCGCGCGTTCGAGCCCCTATGGCTCGTCCCGGGCGCCGCCGAAATGCGGGCGTCCGAAATGCGAAACGGCCCCCTCGAGGGGGCCGTTCCGGCGTCACTTGCGAAGGTTGAGCTTCGCGATGAGGGCGTTGTAGCGCTCCTGGTCCTTGCCCTTGAGATAGTCGAGCAGCGACCGGCGCTTGTTGACGAGCATGAGCAGGCCGCGGCGCGAATGGTTGTCCTTGGCGTGCGTCTTGAAATGCTCGGTGAGATTGGTGATCCGCTCGGTGAGGATGGCAACCTGCACTTCGGGCGAACCGGTGTCGCCCGACCCGCGGGCATTGTCCTTGATCAAATCCTGCTTGCGTTCGGCGGTAACCGACATCGTCCATTTCCTTTCGATACCTAGAGGTTGAAGCCGCGCACCACCCGGAGCCCACCATCGGGCTCGGCTTCCACCAGGGCGACCGGAACAGACTGGTCGATCGCAAGATGGAGGCCTGGCTTTGCGGCGATCCCGACCAATTTGCGCCCCTGGCGGAGCGCCCTTGCCTGGTCGGGGGTGACGGAAAGAGCCGGGATGTCGTCCAGCCCTGCCGTCAGCGGCAAGAGTGCCTGTTCAAGGTCGCGGGCCTTAGCGAGTCCGCCTAGTTTGTCCAGCGAAATCGCCCCTTCGAGGGTGAACGGCCCCGCCCTCGTCCGACGCAACATGGTGACGTGGCCGACAGTATCAAGGGCGCGGGCGATGTCGCGGGCAAGGGCGCGGATATAGGTGCCCTTGGAGACGGTGGCGGAGAGGGTGATAGATTCCAACTGCTCCCCGGAACGGATGCTCAGGTCGCCCTGTCCCCCGGACAGGGCTGAGCCGTGCGGGGCACGGCTCACCTGAGCATGGGGACCGTCCGTAGGATGGTGGAGGGGGCCCGCCTCGGACCAATCCGGTGACCGTGGAGACAGTTCGCCGACGCTTGGGGCCCCCTCCACCATGCTTCGCATGGTCCCCCTCCCCGTTCCGGGGAGGAGTTCGAGCGCCTGCACCGTCACATGCCGAGGCTTGAGTTCGACGTCTTCCCCGGCCCTCGCCCGCGCGTAGGCGCGCTTGCCTTCGACCTTGAGCGCCGAGAAGGCCGGCGGCAGCTGCTCGATCTTGCCGGTGAAGCGGGGCAGCACGGCTTCGATCTCCGCGAGCGTCGGGCGCTGATCCGAGGTCGCCACCACCTCCCCTTCCGCGTCGAAAGTGTCGGTCTCGGCGCCGAAGGCGAGGGTGAATTCATAGGCCTTGTCGGCGTTCAACATGCGGCCGGAAAGCTTGGTCGCTTCGCCCAAAGCGACGGGGAGGACGCCGCTGGCGAGCGGGTCGAGGGTGCCGCCGTGGCCGACCTTGACCTTGGCATAGCCACCCTCGCGCAGGGCGCGCTTGACCGCCGAGACGATCCAGGTCGAGCCGGGCCCGACGGGCTTGTCGATGATCAGCCAGCCATGCACGCGCCCGGCGTTAGCCCCGGAGAATGAGGGAGTCAGCCTTCGCCGCGATCCGGCTCGGCGTCGCGGAGCAGGCGCTCGATGCGGGCGATCGGGTCGTCGGTGGCGAGCTCGCTGCGGACCTTGGGCGCGCCGGCGCCCTCCATCGAGCCGGACTCGACCTGGCCGGCGGCGATCAGGGCGAAGGCGGTGAAAAGTGCGCTGACCATCGGCGTGTCCCCCTTGCGCCGATATGGGGACCAGGGGCGGCGGATCAACATGCCGCCACCCGCGGTGGAGAGTCGTCGTCGGTCGCATCTTTGTCGCGGAAAGCCGGTTCCCACTTTTCCGCACGATGCTCTAGGGACAGCGTGAGCGGAAGCTGCCGTTCCTCGGCCTCGCGCAGCCGTTCCATGAAGTGACGCCGGCACAAAGCGATGTAGCGGTCGTTGCCGCCGATCTCGGTCTGCGCACCGGCCTGGACGGCGTGGCCGTCCTGGTCGACGCGCAGGTTCATCGTCGCCTTGCGGCCGCACTCGCAGATCGCCTTCAGTTCGACGAGCGTGTCGGCGAGCGCGAGGAGGGCGCCGCTGCCTTCGAACAGATTGCCTTGGAAGTCGGTCCTGAGGCCGTAGGCGAGCACCGGGATGTCGAGCTCGTCGCAGATCGCGGCGAGGTCGAGAACCTGGCGGCGGGTAAGGAACTGCGCCTCGTCGAGCAGGATGCAGTCGACTTGGCGGCGCTTGATTTCTTCCTCGACCTCGCCGCGGATGTCGGTCTCGGGCGCGTAGGTATTGGCCTCGGCGCGAAGGCCGATGCGTGAATCGATGACGCCGTAGCCGGATCGGTCGTGGACCGCGGCGGTGTAGAGCATGGTGCGCATGCCGCGCTCGCGATAGTTGAAGTCGGCCTGCAGCAGGGTCGTCGATTTGCCCGCATTCATCGACGCATAATAGAAATAGAGCTTGGCCATGCGCCCATTCTAGCGCGGCAAGGGCGCGATGCTAGCCGAGGCCGAGCAGGCGCATCAAAGCGAGGAACGGCGGGACGACGATGCGCTGGACGATGTTGGCGTGGGGGAAGACCATCGGCACGATCACCAGCAGCAGGATGAGCAGCGGAAAGCCGAAGCGGCCGAGGCGGGCGTAGCGCGCCGCGAGCGGCCTCGGCAGCAGGCCTTCGACGACATGGCTGCCGTCGAAGGGCGGGATCGGCAGCAGGTTGAAGAGGGCGAGGAACAGGTTGATCGCGACGAAATTGAGCAGGTTGAGGTAGAGCAAGGCGCGAAGCCAGCCGCCGCCGGGCTCGAGCGGCCCGATCAGCGCCAGAAGCACGGCGCCGAGGATGGCGAGAGCGAAATTCATGCCCGGGCCGGCGAGGGCGACGATCATCATGTGGAGGCGCGGGTTGCGCAGCCGCCGCGCTACTACCGGCACCGGCTTGGCCCAGCCGAACACCGGCGCGCCGCTCACCGCGAGCAGCAGCGGCAGGCCGATCGTGCCGATCGGGTCGACGTGGCGGACCGGATTGAGGCTGAGCCGGCCCTTCAGCCGCGCGGTCGGGTCGCCGAAGGCGTTGGCGACCCAGCCGTGCGAGATTTCGTGAAGCACGATCGCGAAGACGAGCGGCACCAGCCAGGTCGCGAGCTGAACGACGATATTATCCGTCGACATGCCCGTCCCGTGGCCATTCGCTGGCGAGGATCGAGAACAGGACCGTATCGCGGACGTGGCCGGTCCAGGTGATGCGCTCGGCACGGATCACGCCCTCGCGCACCGCGCCCAATTTGGCCATCGCCGCCTGGCTGCGCGCGTTGCGGCTGTCGACGCGGAACTCGATGCGGCGGAAGCCGCAGTCGATGGCGCGGCCGATCATCAGGTCCTTGACCCGCCGGTTGAGGCCGGTGCCGCGCAGCGGCGGGACGTAATAAGTGTTGCCGATCTCGAGCACGCGGCGATCCGGATCGATGCCGATGAAGCAGCTGATCCCAATCAGCGCGTCACCGCAAAAGATGGCGAAGCGGCGCCAATTCTCCAGCGACATGACCCGGTCGAAGGTCTCGTCGAAATGGTCGGGATCCCACGACCAGGCGTAGATCGACCAGATCTCCAGGTCCTGGGCGCTGGCCGCGCGGAGCGCCTCGCGATGCTCCTCGGCGAGCGGCTCGAGCCTGAGATCGCCCGACTGCATCGGAAGGCCAAGCTTCACCCCTCGTCATTTCCCGCAAGGTCGCGTGCCACGGCCGGCGAGCGCAGCAGGGCGTCGATATGGCTGCCTTCGTCGAAGCTCTCGTCGGCGAGGAATTTGAGGTCGGCGGCATATTTGGTGTTGACCCGCCGCGACACCTCGCCGCGCAGGTAGCGGACGTGCTTGCGCAGCGCGCGCAGCACCTCCTCCTCGTCGGCGCCGAGCAGCGGCTTCACGAACACGGTGGCGTGGCGCAGGTCAGGGGACATGCGCACCTCGGTGATCGAGACGCTGTGGCTGGCCAGCGTCTCGTCATGGACGTCGCCGCGCGCGAGGATCTCCGACAAGGCGTGGCGGACCTGCTCGCCGACGCGGAGCAGGCGAACCGAGCGGCCTTCGGGGGTTTCGTTGTGGCGTGCCATGGACCGACCTCAGCTGAGCAGTAGATAGGTAGGGACGAGCAGCAGCCCGACAAGGACGCTCGCGCTCGCCACCGCTTCGACGAGACAGCAGCCGAGCTGCGCGACGACCTCGCCGCCTGCGTCGCCGGCGGCCTCGGCGACGACGCTTGCGGCTTTGCGCGCGCGGCGGACGCGCAGGCGGCGCTTTGGGGCGCCGCGGCTCAGAGCGGCGACGCCATCAGAAGCGAGGTGAGAACAACGCGGACCACGGCCACCGAGCTGCCCGCTGCAATGCAGCCGAGGCCGCATCCCTCAAACAGCGTGCCGACGCATCCATCGGCCTGGCGGTTGAATTCCGCCTGTTGGACTTCCTCTTCCTCCGCAGGCGTCAAAGCGTCCGCTCGCGCTCCTCAACCTCGTAGGTCTCGACATAGTCGCCCGCCTTGATGTCGGTCGTGTTCTCGAAGGTCACGCCGCATTCGAGGCCGGCGCGGACTTCGGGGACGTCGTCCTTGAAGCGCCGCAGCGAGGCGATCGCTCCGTTATAGATGATGACGTCGTCGCGCATGATGCGGGCCTTGAGGGCCTTGCGGATATAGCCCTCGGTGACGAGCAGGCCGGCCGCCTTGCCGTGCTTGCCGGCCGAGAACACCTCGCGGACCTCGGCGCGGCCGACCACGGTCTCGACGATCAGCGGGCCGATCTTGCCGGCCATCGCCGACTTCACCGCGTCGGTGAGGTCGTAGATGACGTCGTAATATTGCATGGCGACGCCGTCGCGCTCGGCGATCTCGCGCGCCTTGGCGTTGGCGCGGACGTTGAAGCCGATGATCGGCGCGCCCGACGCCTTGGCGAGGATGACGTCGCTCTCGGTGATGCCGCCGACGCCGGCGTGGAGCACGCGGGCGCGGATGTCCTCGTTCGAGATCTTGTTGACCGCATTGACGATCGCCTCGACCGAGCCCTGGACGTCGCCCTTGATGACCAAAGGAAACTCGACGGCCTGCTTCTCCTTCAAGGCGGAGAACATGGTGTCGAAGCTGGCCGGGGCCGAGGTGGTGCGCTTGCGGTCGAGCACGCCCTGGCGGTAGGCGGCGACCTCGCGGGCGCGCGCCTCGTTCTCGACGACGGTCAGCACGTCGCCGGCCGACGGCACGCCGGACAGGCCGAGCACCTCGACCGGAACGCTCGGGCCGGCTTCCTTCACCTGGCGGCCCTTGTCGTCGATCATCGCGCGGACCTTGCCCGAAATCGGGCCGACCACGAACACGTCGCCGACGCGCAGGGTGCCGCGCTGGACCAGCACGGTGGCAAGCGGGCCGCGGCCCTTGTCGAGCTTGGCCTCGACCGCGGCGCCCTCGGCGGGACGATCGGGATTGGCCTTCAATTCGAGGATCTCGGCCTGCAGCTGGATCGCCTCGAGCAATTTGTCGAGATTGGTCTTCTTGAGTGCCGAGACCTCGACGTCCTGGACCTCGCCGCCCATGTCCTCGACGACGATCTCGTGCTGGAGCAGCTCCTCGCGCACCTTCTGGGCATTGGCGCCGGGCCGGTCGATCTTGTTGATCGCGACGATCATCGGCACGCCGGCGGCCTTGGTGTGGTTGATCGCCTCGATGGTCTGCGGCCGGATGCCGTCGTCGGCCGCGACGACCAGAACGACGATGTCGGTGACATTGGCGCCGCGGGCGCGCATCTCGGTGAATGCTTCGTGGCCCGGCGTGTCGAGGAAGGTGATCTTCGACTTGTCGGGCAGGTTCACCTGATAGGCGCCGATATGCTGGGTGATACCGCCGGCCTCGCCGGAGACGACGTCGGCACCGCGGATCGCGTCGAGCAGGCTGGTCTTGCCGTGGTCGACATGGCCCATGATGGTGACGACCGCGGGGCGCGGCTGCAGCGTCTCGGGCGCATCGACGTCGGTCTCGGTCTGAATGTCGATGTCGGCTTCGGACACGCGCACCATGTGGTGTCCGAATTCCTCGATCAGCAGCTCGGCGGTGTCCTGGTCGATCGTCTCGGTGACGGTGACCGGCGTGCCCATCTTGAACAGCGCCTTCACCAGGTCGGCGCCGCGCTCCGCCATGCGGTTGGCGAGCTCCTGGACGGTGATCGCCTCGGGGACGACGACGTCGCGGACCTGCTTGGCCTGCGGGCCGGCCTGCTGGTGGGCCCTTTTCTCCTTCTCGCGGGCGCGGCGCAGCGCCGCCAGCGAACGGGCGCGGGCATCGCCCTCATCGTCAAGGGCGCGGGTGACGGTGAGCTTGCCGCGCTCGCGGCGATGCTCGTCGCGGCCGCGGGCCGGCCGCGCCGGCTCGGGACGCTTGGGCACGACATGGCCGTGCTTGGGCCGTGCGTGGCCAGGGCGGCGCTCTTCATCCTCGGCCTCGGCGGCGGCGGGCGCGGCGGTCTCGGGTCCGGCGGCGCGGCGCGCCTGCTCGGCCGCTTCCTCCTCGGCGGCGCGCTTCGTCTCTTCCTCGGCGCGCTGCTTCGCCTCTTCCTCGCTGCGGCGATTGTCCTCGGCGCGGCGGCGTTCCTCCTCGGTCGCTTCCCTGGCCTGGCGGTCCTCGCGGCGGCGCGCCTCCTCGAGCGCAGTGAGACGCGATTCCTCGGCCTCGCGCAGCAGCTGCTGCTGGCGCTCGCGGCGGGCGGCGGCATCGTCGACCGGACGCGGCGCGGGCTTCGGCGCCGGCGCGGGCTCGGGGGCGCGGG
>JADMIO011331885.1_pt1 | contig 11958 bp, 13 predicted proteins | sample 8958161 | NCBI WGS metagenome assembly JADMIO01 (sample SAMN16585339, study PRJNA669376) | soil metagenome | isolation source: Crop rotation soil | place: USA: Cullars Rotation, Alabama | collected 2011
GCCGCGACTTCAAGTCACGTGAATTCCAAGCTTCGGATCCCACTGTGCTGGAAAGACACCGTTGCGTTGTAGGCGCGCATCCACTCGATCAAGTCGAGCACCTCCTGGGTGCGCCAGGTCCAGAAGTACAGGCGGGAGAGCAGGGCCTTCGGGTCACCCGGGCCTCCCAGAACGTAGCGATTGACGTCATCGGCCTCGAGCGATGTCGCCTCGATCGCGAACAGGTTGAAGCCCATCTTCGTCACGAGGTGCTTCACCATGCGATGCTTGAGCGTGAAGAACTCGTGCGTGCCGTGCGTGTCTTCGCCCAGCCCGACGACGTGCGCGCTGCCGACCATCGCCGTCAGCGGGGCGAGGTCGTCGAGCGGCTGTGATGGATCCGTAGTGGCGAGTCGCGCCGCGTGCTGCCGAACCCAGTCCGTTGTCGCCGACGGATCGGCGGAGGCGATTTCCAGCCCGAGGTTCTGCGGGATGTCGCCCGCTCCGGCATACGAGTTTGCGACCTTGGACGCATAGGTAGGATCTGGCGTTCCCATCGTATACGAAGAGGTCGTCGGCACTTCGGTCCCTACGACCTCGAGCATCGCGTCATCGAAAAGCACGAGTCCGCGCCCGTGGAGCAGCATACCGATACTGAAGCCGATGGCGTCATCCGGAACGTCGAGGACCACCGAGACCTGGTGCCAATCGCTGCCTCCCGAGAGGGGCCGGTCCTGCATGTTGTCGAAGCTCTGCGCGCCCGTTGGCCCGTCGACGCGCATCCAGACGCCGGCGATTTCAGCATCGACCTCCTGGTGTTTGGTCCAGGCGGACCATCGCACGCGCTTGCCGCGGTAACCCTCGCCGCGCACGAATTGCGCGGCCACGGCGAAGTTCGTGGTGACTAGCGTCCCGCGCATATAGAGGCTGGTCGCGTCGGTTCGATGCTCATCCGTGAGACCCACTTCGTAGTCACCGGCCCCCGTCGAGAACGCCCACCCAGGCGCAGTCGTCGTGACCCGCGTGACACTCGGGATTGGCGGCATCGTCTCGAGACAGCCGGCGAGAAGGACGGTCAGTGCCAGTACGGGGGTACGTCGCATGGGAGGTCCGTTAGTGGTACACAAAGGTGCATACAAAATTCGCGCCCGCAAGACCGCAAACTCCCGTCTTCTCTTGATTTCTAGAGGAAGCGCCTGCATTGTCTTCTCGACTTCTAGAGGAGAGTCCGATCGTGAGCACCCGGCACGCCCAGGAATCCGACCCACTCCGCGGCAGTATCGACCTGCTCGTGCTGAAAGCGCTGACCCTCGAGCCCACGCATGGGTGGGGCATCGGGCTCCGTATTCAGCAGATCTCCAACGGCCGCCTGGAGGTCAACCAGGGCTCACTCTATCCGGCGCTGCAGCGGCTCGAGCATCGGGGCTGGATCGAGAGCGAATGGCGATCGACGGAGAACAACCGCCGCGCCCGCTACTACTCGCTCACTCGTGCTGGACGAAAGGCGCTCGGCGAGGAAGTCGAGAAGTGGAATCGCTTCTCGGAGACGATGAACCTCATCCTCGGGAGCTGATGCGATGAGCCTCTTCAAGGGAATGATCGCGCGGGCCCGCTCGCTCGTGGGTGGCGACGGCCGCATGGAAGAGGAGTTCCAGTTCCACGTCGAGATGGAGGAGCGACGGCTGCTGGCCACGGGTCTCGATCCCGCCGAAGCCAGGCGGCTTGCGCTCGTGGCCTTCGGAGGGCTCGACTCACATCGCGAGGCCATGCGCGATGGCCGTGGCGCCAAATGGTTCGACGACATCGGCGCCGATGTCCGTTATGCGCTCAGGGCAATGAAGCGGAGCCCAGGATTCGCGATCGCCGTTGCGCTCATGCTGGGTATCGGCGTCGGCGCGAATGGGATCGTGTTCGGGTCGGTGAACTCGCTGCTCCTCAAGCCGCTGCCCGCCGACGAACCCTCCGAGCTGGTCGGGATGTACATGCTCGATTCGAAATCGGGCTCGGTGCAGCCGATGGCGTATCAGGACCTGGTCGACTTCCGCGACCATAGCGGCGTATTCGATGGCGTCGCCGGAGCCGCCGGAACTCCCCTCAACATTTCCGTTCCATGGCGCCATGCAGCGAACGACATGGTGTGGGGCGAAGTCGTGACCGAAGACTTCTTCACCGTGCTCGGAATGAAGCCGGCCGTCGGTCATTTGTTCAGCGTCGCCGACGGCCAGCAGGGCGCCAATCCGTTTGCCGTGTTGAGTTACGAATGCTGGCGGCGACGCTTCGCATCCGACTCGGGTGTCGTCGGCCAGCGCATACGGATCAACGGCACCGAGTTCACGATCACCGGCGTCGCCCCGCGCGGCTTCCGAGGGCTGAGAGCCTTCGGTTATTGGCCGGAGGTGTGGGTTCCGGTCGGCATGCACAATGCCGCAATTCCTGGATCGCCGAGGTATCTGGAAGGCCGCGGCGGCGGCTCGATGATCACGGTCGGGCGCATGCGGGACGGCGCGACGTTCGAGAAGACCGAACGGGCCGCTAAGCAATTCGCCGCTCAGCTGAGTGGGGCCTATCCGGCGAGCAATGCAACCGCGGGCGTCATTCTCGTCCCGGGGCGGAATGGATTCGACAACGTGCAGTTCGTGAACCCGAGTGTGCTCGTACTCTCGTCGGCGCTGGGGGTGTTCGCCGGAATCCTGACGTTGCTCATCATCTGCGCGAACCTCGCGAACCTGCAGCTCGCCCGCAGCGCGGCGCGCGTCCACGAGACGGCCATTCGCCTGTCGCTCGGCTGCTCGCGCCAGCGACTCATTCGCCAGATGGTGGTGGAGGCGATGGTCTTTGCCGCGCCGGGATTGCTCGTCGCTTTCTTAAGCCTGCGCGCGATCAGCTGGGTCGAGGCAGCTCTGGTGCCGAAGCTGCAGTTCAAAGTGGGATTTGGATCGGAGCCCGATCTGCGCGTCGTCGCATTCACCGCGGCCGCTGGCCTCCTCGCGGTCCTGATGTTCGGCCTCATCCCGGCGTTGCGAACGAGCACTGCGAGATCGCTGTCGTCCCTCATCGGCAGCCGTCGCGCTGCCACCGGATCGCAACGGACGCGCAGCCTGCTGGTGGTGAGCCAACTGGCTCTTTCTGCCGTGCTCCTCGTCGGCGCGACGCTGTTCGCCCGCAGCCTGATCGTCGCGCGCAGTGCAGACCTCGGGTTTGACCCGTCGAACCGTGTGATGATGTCGGTGAACCTCGGCCTGCAGGGCTACGACGAGGCCCGAGGGCGCGCGTTCTTCGACAATGTCATCTCGCGAATGAAAACCGATCCGTCAGTCGCGTCCGCGGCCTGGGCCTTTCCGGTTCCGTTCGACACGTACGACAGGACCGCGACACTGTTCGTCGACGGCGTGACGCAGGGGACGCGCGACGGCTCGCTGCCGGTGCTCTCGAGCAGTGTCAGCGACGGATTCATCGGCGCACTCGGCTTCCGGCTCGAGGCAGGCCGTGACTTTACGGTGGCCGACTCGGCCGGCGTTCCGCGCGTCATGATCGTGAGTCGCCAGCTTGCGAACCGTCTGTGGCCGCAGAAGGACCCGATCGGTCAGCGCGCAAAGATCGGCGGGCCACAGGGTCAGGATATCACCGTCGTCGGCGTCGTCGACAACGCCAAGTTCCTGATCATCGGCGAGCGCACGCAGATGCACGTCTACATCCCGCTCAGGCAGCGCTATCGCGATGGGCAGACACTCGTCGTTCACACACGCGGGGGCGATCCGGTCGCGAACATCGCTCGCGTGAAGCGCGTGATCGCGGCCGCTGACCCGACGCTGCCGGTGTTCGGCGTCGGGACAATGGACCTGGCCGTCTCGAGCGGATTCTCGACCTCGCGCATGGCTGCCAGCATCGCCGGCATCTTCGGCGTGATCGCCCTGATCATTTCGTCGATCGGCTTGTATGCTGTCGTCGCCAGCGGAGTCTCCGAGCGAACTCGCGAGATCGGCGTGCGGATTGCACTCGGTTCGACGCCGGGGGCGGTGATGCGTTTCGTGGTATTCGGCGGCGCCCGACTCGGGATTGTGGGGATCGCGATCGGGATCATCGGGGCAGCAGGTGTCGCCCGCACGATGGGCAGCCTGCTGTTCGGGCTGTCGCCTGCCGACCCCCTGACGTTCGTCGGTGTGCCGCTGGTGCTCGCGCTCGTGGTGCTGCTCGCGACGTGGGTGCCGGCGCGCCGAGCGGTTGGAATGGACCCGGTGAACGCATTGAGGAGCGAGTGATGAAGCGACTCCTATTGGTCTCGATGCTTGTGCCGGGGCTGCTCGCCGGACAGCGAGACACTGCGAAGGCGCGCGAGGCGTATCTCAACGGCCGTCAGGCGATGCGTGACAAGCGCACGTCGGACGCGATCTCCGCGTTCAGCAAGGCCGTCGAGCTCAACGATCAGTCATCGGACTATTTCGTCTGGCTCGGGCACGCACATACGCGGGACATCGCCACGGCCAGTTTCATGCGGCAACCCATCATCGCGCGACGGATCAAGGGGGCGTACGACAGGGCAGTGGAGCTCGACTCGATGAGCGCGAATGCCGCCGAGGCGCGGTGGGAGTTCTACATGAACGCGCCGGGCATCGCCGGCGGCGGCATGGACAAAGCGCGGGCCGAAGCGGCGCGGCTCAAGACGCTCGATGCATATCGCGGCGACATCGCGATGGCGCGCATGGAAGAGCACGACCATCGATATGCCGCCGCCGAAACGATCTATCAGGGTGTTATTCAGTCGCCGGCCGATTCGACGACGCGCTCCGAAGCGCAGGCGCGGCTGAAGCTGCTGCGCGCGCGGATCGCAAACGCTCAGAAGCCACCCACCCGAGAATGAGGCCGGGCGTAATGACGAACGCTTCGACGAAGGCGGGATAAGTCCCCTCGGCCGACCAATCCACGACCGCCCTCACGAGGACAAGGAGACCCGAGCCGCCGCTGAGCACGAGCGTCGTGTTCCGGGTCATCCGCCCGAAGTGGCGTGGAACAATCGCCGTCACCGCGCCCGCGACGATCGCGACACTGGCGCTCTCGAGGGTGTTCAGCACCCCGCTGAGGGACTGTGGGTTGATCCCGTGAAAGGTCCCGATCGCGAACCCGAACAGGAAGAACGACAGGGAGAGCCCCGCGACCAGCCCGATGGCGCGCTCGAGAATGACCCGGGTTGACATGTCGCGATTCTACGGGCCCATAGGTGGACGAGCAAATCCGGCCAAAAAAAACGGCGGCACTCGGACCATTCCGGTCGGTGCCGCCGCCCCTCTATGACAGAGGATTCTACTTCGCTGGTGTTGTCGCCGTCGTGGGATTCGTGATCAGCCAGTACGAGAACCACTGCCTGATTCGTCCAAGCCGATCCACGAGGAGCCAGGGCTCACCCGTGCGGGAGAGGTCATGGTTCGACCGCGGGTACCGCACGAACTCCGCCGGGACGCCCAGATCCTTCAGTGCCTGGTACCAGAGCTCGGCGTCGCCCATCGGTGTGCGGTGATCTTCTTCCGACTGCACGAGCAGCGTCGGTGTTTTCACGTTCTGCACGTAGCGGATCGGCGAGAGGCTGTCGTACATCGCCTGGTTCTGCCACGGACGGCCATAGAACTCGCCGTTGGTCAGGCCCTGCGCGTCCGATGCACCCCACCAGTACGTCCACTCGCTGATCATGCGGTCCGTCTGCGCCGCCTTGAAGCGATTGGTGTGGCTGGTGATCCACGCCGTCATGACGCCGCCGTACGAACCACCCGTCACGCCCATGCGCGTCGAGTCGATGTCGGCGCGCGCCGCGACGACGTCCACGCCCTTCATGAGATCCTGGTAATCCTCGGCGAACCAGCGGCCGCGCGTGAGCTGGAACTCGGTGTTGTAGCCGCTCGAGCCGCGCGGGTTCGTGTAGAGCACCGCGACGCCGGCGCCGGCAAGGCTCTGGAATTCGTCGAACCAGCCTTCGTTGTACTGCGAGTGCGGGCCACCGTGGATGTACAGCGCGACCGGATACTTTTTGCCGGCCTCGGCGCCGTATGGCTTCATCAGCCAGCCTTCGATTTCGAGACCGCCGACCGACTTGTAGGTAAAGCGCTCAGCGTCGGCCCACCCGATCTCGGAGTTCAGCTTGTCGTTGAACGACGTGAGCTTCGTCTCCTTACCCGTCTTGATGTTCGTCGTGAAGACTTCGGTCGGATGCGTGACGTCCGTCGAGACGTATACAACGTTCTCCTGCGACTTGTCCCATACCGGCCCGCTGATGACGCGACGGCCCGAGACCACCGGGATGAGCTTCTTGTTCGCGACATCGATCTTGTAGATGCCGTTCGATCCGCCCGTCGACGCCTGCATCATGAGCGAGCCGTCGTTGAGCAGCGTGATCTGTCCCGGCTCGAACTGCCAGCCCGGGAGCACTTCCGTCGGCTTGCCGCCTTCCGGCGAAACTGCGTAAAGCTTGGTGTTCTTGTCGCGACCAGCGCGGCCGACGAAGAGCAGCTGCTTGGAATCCGGCAACCACATCGCATTCGATTCGGTGCCGAAGTACTCGACCTTTTTCGGTGTGCAGCCGTTATCGGCTTCGCAGCCGGCAACCGGGACGAAGAAGAGATCGGTCTCGTTGCGATCGGCGGGGAGAACGTTCTTCACCTTTTCGCGAATGCCGACCGGCTTGTCGAGCAGCGAGTCCTTCGCGGCGAGCGAGTCGGCGCGGAGCATTGGATCGGCTGAGAACACGAGATACTTGCCGTCGGGCGAGACGCTGACCCCGCGGTGCGAGTATGCGGTGTTCGTGATCTTCTTCCGCTCGGCGGAGCCACGCTGGATGTAGATCTGCGAGATGACGGCGGCGCGGGCGGCGCCCGCCTGCTGCACGTTGGCGCCGCGTCCACCGGCGCGGCCGGTCGAGGCGACGAAGCCCTGACCATTCGCCTTGATCCGGGCGTCGGTGAAGTGCATGCCGTCGAAGCGATCGGCGTTCTCGGGCTTGGTGATCGAGTTCGCGGGCGGCTTGGCCAACGGGCCCATCTTAGCGTAGGGGTCATTCGGATCGGCCGCGCGCGGAGCGGGAGCAGCGCCGTCGTTCGGGAAGAATCCGCCGCCGCCGCCACCGCGTCCGCCGAAGGCGTTGCCCGGCGGGCCATCGGTCGTGACGGTGAAGCTGCCGTCGGCCGGCTTGATCGCGCTCGGCGCGCCGAAGTTCGCGGGCGGACGAATGGTCGTCGACTGGAATGCTTCGCCAGACGGAGCGTCCATGCGAAGAATCCACTGCGTGCCGCCGGTGCCGCCAGCGCGATTCGACGTGAAGAAGAGATATTTGCCGTCATCCGACCAGCGCGGATTGCTCGCTTCGGTGCCCGGCGACGTGAGGCGCGTCGGCTCACCGGAGCCATTGACGTTCGCGAGCCAGATCTCGCTATGACGGCGATTCTCCTGGTTCGGGATCGTCGTAACGGTGAAGACCACTTTCTGGCCGTCCGGCGAAATCTGCGGACCGGCGACTTGGGTGACGCGATACCAGTCGGCCGGCGTGAAGGCCCTTTTCGGGGCCTGCGCAAGCGCCAGAGCCGGCACAGCGGCGAGGAACAGCAACGAGCGTTTCATACTGCGGGTGGGGTGAGGGTTATTTGTAACCGTGGTTCAACAAGCGTTGGCCAGCCTTCAGGTAGTAAGCTTTCTCAGGCAATTCCCAGCCGAGGGTGTCTGCCAGGCGATCGTACGTATTGAACAGGTATGCGACGTAGAACGCGTCGCGGATCGCATCCTTCGACACGCCCGCATTCATCACAACGCGCACCTTGTCCGGCGACATCTCGTCCGGCCTGAGCGTGAATGTCTCGAGCAGCTCGAGCATCGCGCGCAGCTTTTCGCTGATCTTCGCGGTGCGATAGTCCGCGCGGATCTGCTTCATCGTGTCGTCCTGGAGCGCCGCCTCCGCGACCGCGGAGTGAGATTCGGTTCAAAAGACGCACTGGTTCAGGTGTGAGACGAACGCGGCGAAGATCTCTCGCTCGCCGACGCTCCATTCCGACGGACCGCGCATCACCTGCTGGGTGAGGTGCGTCCACGGACGACCGAAGTATTCCTTGCGGTAGCGGAGCGTCCTGACGACTCCGGGCGCGTGACCCGCGACGATGTTCAGGAACTTGAGGAAGACTTTGTCGCCGAGGTCGTGGCCGCTGTGAACCTTCGCGAGCCTCATGCTTCCTCCAGCGCGCGCAGGCCCGCGTCGAGCCGCTGTTTCGATGCACCCATCGCGGCGCTGACGATGACTTCAAACAGTCGGTCGTCACCGTAGACATGCTGCGCAGCGGCGACGTCTTCGTCGGTCACGCGATACGCATGCGCGTGCACCTTCCCGACGAGCGTCGTGAGCTCCGTCGGCAGCTGCACGTTGCGAGCAACGGCGTTGCGCAGCTCAGGATCGGACTCGGCGGGCCCATCGAGGACCGAGGCAAGCGCCCGATCGCGAAGGCCAGCGTGGGGATCTTTCATCCAGCGGTGGGAGTGACAGTGGGAGTGGGAGCGCTATCGAACTTCCTTTCGCCAGCGTTCCAGATCTGATACGCGCTGCTCCAGCGCAGCGATGCGATCCGGGGCCACCACTGGGGCTGGAGTGGGGGGAATCGTCCTGGGCTGAACCGTAGAAGCGCCGCTGCGGGTGCCAGAAGCGCCCGTAGCGGCCTTTTTCCAGGCGTTGCGGCCGGAGAAGCGCACGAAGGCGCGGCCAACCGGACCCAGCCAGAACAACCGGAACGCGCGCTCTCCGGGCGGCGCACGGAACGGGCTCCGTAACAGAAGAGCGATGCTGATGCCGAACAGGATGAGCGACGACAGCACCAGCGCAGAGCCGATGTTGTCGACGTAATGCCCCTTGCCCTCGGGCCGCACGAACCGGTGCTGCATGGCCCAGTAGAAGAGCACAATGGCGATCGCGAGCTGTACGCTGCCCGCGATCAACGTGCGTTTGCGCGCGCGGCGCACTGTTTCGTCGCGGGCAACCTCGGCGCGCCGCTGGTCGCGCTCCGTGAGCACCGCGAGCAGGCCGTTGGTGACATCGATCGCGCTGAAGCCACTCCCCGCGATTCGGCCAACCTCCCGCATGGTTTGCGTGATGCGCGTGAGGACGACGCTCGTGAGGATCACGATGAGCAGGCTGACGTCGCCGCCATCTTCGCCCGCGTTCACGGCGATGAACGCGAACATCACGGCGAACGTCATGACCATCGAGAGTGACGCGAGCTCCTGCTGCAGGATCCGAATCGCAACTGGAATCTCAGGGCCCGTCAGCTTCGCCGCATCGATGGTCTCGACGAGCTCTTCGCCCGTCTGGAACCGGTCGGCCGCATCCTTCATGACGCACCGGTCGATCGCAGCGGCCAGTGCCTGCGGAGTGTCGGCGCGCACCGACTGAATCGGGGGGACTTGCTCGGTGATTTGCCGCGCGAGAATTCGTCCGGTCGTGTCGCCGGTAATCGCAGGGCGCCCGGTCAACGCGAAGTACGCCGTGAGGCCGAGCGAGTAGAGGTCGCTGCGTCCGTCGACGTTATCGCCGGTGGCCTGCTCGGGACTCATGTACTCCGGGGTGCCGACCACTTCGCCGATGCGCGTGAGCGCCTGTGTCGCGCCAGCGGGCGCGGCGGCGATTCCGCGTGAAATGCCGAAGTCCATCACCATCGCTCGACCCGACGCACGCTCGAGCATGATGTTGTCTGGCTTGATGTCCCTGTGGACGACACCGCGGCCATGGGCGTACGCGAGCGCGTAGCCGGCGTCCTGCAGCAGCTTGACCGTTTCACGAATCGTGAGCGGGCCAGAGCGCTTCACTCGGTCGGCGAGGCTCTCTCCTTCGACGTACGCCATCGCATACGCAAGGACGCCGTCGCCTTCCTCGATCGAATAGACCGGAACGATGTTGGGGTGCGAGAAGCTCGCGGCCGTGCGGGTCTCACGGAGAAACCGGTCGCGAACGCCGGCGGCGCCGGCCATCTCATCGGGGAGGACTTTGAGCGCGACGGGTCTGCCGAGTCTCTTGTCGCGGGCGAGATACACGGCGCCCATCCCGCCGCGGCCAAGCTCACGATCGATGTCGTAACGGTCGCCGAGCTTGGCGCGGAGCTGCGTCAGGTCCATGGGCGGGAAAGGTGTTGCCCGGACCTGGGTTTTGCGAGCGCTCAGGGCGTGCGGCGCGGAATCCGGAGTTGCCGCTCGAGGAAACGCATCGCTGAATCGGCGGTGGCGCGCTGGGCAGCGACCGCATTCAGCCGGCGGCCGGTCGCTTCATTGAGCCAGTTGCTTGTCGTGAACGTGAGGCCGGCGTCGGTGAACGACATGTGATCGAGACCATCCACCGTCACCCATTCCATGTGCGCCGTGTGTGCGCGAATGGAGTCCTCATGGAGCCGTCCCTGGCTGCGTTCCTCATAGAACACCGGCGCGTCCACGGTATCGATGCGGCTGAGCGATTGCTGAATCAACAGGAAGGGGCACCGAACGCCTTCGTGCACCACGCGGCCATAGAGCGAACCATCGAAGTCGACCGCAGCCCTGAGTCGTGGGTCGATGCAGGTCAGAGCAGCCGCGCCTCCACCGAATGAATGCCCGATCGCCGCGATGCGCATGGTGTCGATTCGCGAGCGCAGCGAGTCTGAGGTGAGCAATCGGTCGAGTGCCAAAGAGAGCGAGCCCGAGATCTTCGGCAGCGCCGGGATGAAGTCCGCGTTGTCGTCGATCTTTACCGGCGGATACGGGACGGCCACGACGAGAAAGCCGTGGCTGGCGATGTCCGTCAGGAACGTGCCGTACGCAGCAGGGCTGACGCCGAGTCCGGGGGAGAACAGCAACGTGGGCAGTCGATCACGTCCCGCCGGCTCATAGATGTCGGCCCAGTCCGCATAGCTCCGGGTCACCATGCGTTCGCCTCTCGGCTCGGGCGCCGCGGCGATTCGCGCGCGGTTCCATGACAGCGCGCCAGTCGTGAGTGCGATCACGACAGCGAGCGCGATCACTCGACCGATCCTACGCCTCGTCGGGCGCGACGAATTCACCGGGGCGGTAACTCTTGAGCGCGCCTGATGGGCATCGCGCGATCTGCGCGTGGATCTCATCGGCAGTCGCGGCTTCGAGTGCGACCCAGCGCCGACGGCGGACGTCGAACACCGCTGGTAAACCCCTGACGCAAATGGCCGAGTGAATGCACACGGCCGGCTCGAAGGTCACCGTGAGGTCGGGCGTCTCGTACACCTGCAGCGTTCGGGACATGCCCGAAGATCGCTCAGGGGCGCACGCTCAGCCAGTGAAGAACATTCAGCAGGAACCGTGGATTTTGCGCGGCCGCCGGATCGTTCATGCCCATGGGCGATCGATTCGGCCCCGTCACCTGGGCCGAGAACATCGCCGCTTCGGCGAAGACGGCGATGCGGCCGCGACCAAACCGGACTGCTGCGCCCTGCAGCAGTCCGCGGGCGGAGGTGCTCGGAGTCGAGTCGCTGAACTGCCAGGCAACCGGCGGCATCAGCATGACGACGTCGGTGTTGATCGTGAGCAGGGGAACGCCGCTGTCGACGCGAAACCCCTGACCGGTGAACACCTTCACCGAGTCGATGCCGCGCGTGATTTCATGACGACCCAGCGCGCCCGACTTCCTCGTGTGAACGAAGATTCCATTCGCCGGCGCCTCGCGCTGCATGGCGAACCCGTTCATCATGTGCACGCCAAACTCCTCGGCCAGCGGTCCCATGGCGCCCGGGAACGGCATGTGGTCCGACACGAGCATCAGTGACCCGCCCCCACGCACCCATTCACGCACCGCGGCGATCTCGGTCGAGTCGAAGGCGGACGGTGTCGGCAGCTTCCAGTTGCCATTCGCGTTCAGCGGATTGAGGGCGTTCGCGATGACCAGGATGCGTGCGTTCTTGAGCGACGCTGTCCTTTCCAGCACATTGGGATCCTAAGCTTAGAATTCCACGTGGACAAGTTGTCGCG
>JADMIO011827297.1_pt1 | contig 11958 bp, 10 predicted proteins | sample 8958161 | NCBI WGS metagenome assembly JADMIO01 (sample SAMN16585339, study PRJNA669376) | soil metagenome | isolation source: Crop rotation soil | place: USA: Cullars Rotation, Alabama | collected 2011
CTTTCCCGTCGAGGCCATGAGGAAACGCGCATTTTTCTCCAGGGCCAGCTCCAGCAGATTCCACGTCCCCTCGCTGTTCACCTTCAGCGTCGCAACCTGATGCTTGACGTATCCGATGGGAGAAGCCGGCGACGCCATGTGATAGATGCGATCGACGACGCCGGCAATTTTCAGCGGCTCGATGACATCGTGGCGGATGAACTGGTATCGCGGATGGCCATTCAGATGGGCGATATTTTCGGGCTTGCCGGTGATGAAATTATCAACGCCGACCACTTCGTGGCCCTGCCCCAGCAACAGATCGGTCAGATGCGATCCAAGAAAGCCCGCGGCGCCGGAGATCAGTATTCGCATCGGTTTCATGGTCATGTGTCAAGGGTCACAATGTCGATTGTCATGGGTTATTCGTCATTCGTCATTTGTCATTGGTTATTCGTTTTCAATGACTGAAGCGTTCGCATGACCTCATGGTTGTTATCGGTTCAAAAGGCATGTGAACTGACAAGCGACGTGCATGACGCCAAATGACCAATGACAAATGACCAATGACAAATGACACCTGAAAGGTCAATTGGAAAACCGGAACCGAAGAATGGTGAGAATCGCCTTGATGCCGTCTTTCCAGGTGATTTTCTTGCCTTCTTCGTAGCTGCGGCCGTAATAGGCGACCCCGACTTCGAAAATGCGGAGCCTGGGGCGGATTTTGGCGACTTTCGCGGTGATTTCCGGCTCGAAGCCGAAACGGTTCGATTTGATCGTGATCTGCTGGAGCACTTCGCGTTTGAAGACTTTGTAGCAGACTTCCATGTCGGTGAGATTCAGGTTGGTGCACATGTTGCTGAGCAGCGTCAGGACCCGGTTCGCCACGCTGTGCCAGTAATAAAGCACGCGGTGCGGTTCGCCGCTCATGAATCGGCTGCCGAAAACAACGTCCGCTTTTCCTTCGAGAATGGGCAGCAGCAGCTTGGGATAGTCATCGGGGTCATATTCGAGATCGGCATCCTGAATCAGAACGATGTCGCCGGTGGCGAGCTTGAACCCGTCGCGCAGGGCCGCCCCTTTCCCCTGATTGACGGGTTTGTGCAGGATCTTGAAGTCCTGCCCGGGGAAAAGCGCCGGCAGCTCGTCGAGCTTTGCGGCGCTGCCATCCCTGCAGCAGTCATCGACACAGATAATTTCGCGCACGATGTTGGGGAAAATCGGCGCGTGTATGACCCGGCGGACGAGCTCGTGAATGGTCTGCTCTTCGTTGTAAACAGGGATGACGATGGAGATTTTTGTCGGCGCTGCCGCCGACGCGGATGCGTCATTCGTTTGATCTGCCATCGGACGAGGAATGGTAGCGATCGGATTCGATTTGGGAAGTGGCGTGGGCATGCGCGAATATCGCGGAAAGGGGAAAACACGAATCTGCGCGAATTGACGCGAATCTTCACGAATCAAAAGACCCAGGAACCTGCTCTGTCTCGATCCCTCGGTCGTGACACGGGCGTCCCGCCCGTGCCAGGTGCGCAATGCTCTGAAATAACCTTGCTTGCAAGACTCTTCATCAAATCACAATTCCAGCATGGCCGAAACGGCCATGTCACGATTGAGCATCGAGACAGAACACAAGGAACCCATTTTCCTGCTTCATTCGTGAAGATTCGTGTCAATTCGTGCAGATTCGTGGATCTCCGGAATCTGGTACGCGGTTGCCGGCGAATCAGGGAACGAGTCGCCCGTATCCTTCACGATGTTCCCGTCTTCCATCGTCACCATGCGCCTGGCGCGCCGGGCCAGCGTCAGGTCGTGGGTGACCATGACGACGGTCTGCCCGCGGGCGGCGATCTCCTGAAAAATCTCGGCGACGCGCTCGCTGTTGCGCTTATCGAGGTTTCCGGTTGGCTCGTCCGCCAGCAGCGCGGCGGGCTCGTTGGCCAGCGCGCGGGCGATGGCGACGCGCTGCTGTTCGCCGCCGCTGAGGCGGTTGGCGCGGCGCGTCAGCTTGTCGGAAAGATCGAACTGCTCGAGCAGATACGCCGCCCGCTCCATTGCCTGGCCGCGGGTGAGCCGGCCCAGCTTGAACATCGGAAGGCAGACGTTTTCCTGTGCCGTGAATTCCTTGAGCAGATAGTGAAACTGGAAAACAAAGCCGATCTTTTCGTTGCGCAGGCGGGCCAACTGTGTGTCGTTCATTTCGGACGTATCGTGCCCGTCGATGAAGACGCTGGAGGGGGGATCGAATGAGTTGCCATTCATCTCCCGGCTTGGGCGATCGAGTCCGCCGAGCAGATAAAGAAGCGTGCTTTTTCCCGACCCGCTGGCGCCGACAATGGAGACATATTCCTTCGCGCCGATGGCGATGTTGACCCCCTTGAGCACCCGGTTGGCGTTATCGCCGCTTCCGAGAACACGATAGACGTTCTGCGCCCGCAGAAGCGGAGTCAGTTGCGCGACGGAAGGTTCGATCCATGGGGGTTTCATACTCTTCACTCTTCATTCTTCATTCGTCACTCTCCTCAATGCGCTCCTCGAATCACATCCACCGGATCGTACTTCGCCGCGCGCCTTGCGGGATAGACCGCGGCAATCAGCACCACCACGACCGATGCCACAAACGCCTGCACGTACTGCGCCGGATGCTCGCTCAGCAGCAGCCCTTCGACGCGCACGAGCCCTTCGATGGTGATGGGGATCCGCCGCAGGCCTTCGATGGCGAGTTTTGCGCCGATGAGGCCCACCGTTGCGCCGATCAGGCCGATGACAAGCCCCTGAAAGACGTAGATCATCGTGATGTCCCCGCGCGAGTAGCCGACGCTCTTGAGGATGGCAATGTCGTTGACGCGCTCGAGCACCGACATGATGAGGATATTCAGCACGCCGAACGCCGCCACGATCAGCAGCGACCCCGTGATGATGTACGTAATCATGTCCTGAATCTTGAAGATCTTCAGGAAGTTGGCATTGGATTCCTGCCATGCTTCGGTGCGGTAGCCGCAGATGGATTCGATCTGCGTCGCGTATTTCTCTGCCTGCATGTAGTCATCGGTGCGGATGACGATTTCGTTGATAATGTTTTTCTTGTTCAGCAGCGTCTGCGCATCGGTAAGCAGCATGTAGCCGCGCGAGTAATCGATCGGCGTGATTCCCGTGCGGAAGATTCCGACGACGCGCGCGGTGGTTTTGCCACCGTCGCTGCCGGCCAGGGAAAGCGAATCGTCGAGCTTGACGCCGAGCAGATCGCTGACGCCTTTGCCGATGACAATTCCCTGCGCGGTCATGCGCAGGCGGGAGAAGCTTCCTTCGAGCATGTCGCTGGCGATGGTGGTGACGCGCACCTGCTTTTCCGGCTCGATGCCGGTGCAGGAGATGTTGACGTTCTTGGTGCCGAAGGTGGCGATGACATTCCCCTGCACGGTCGGCGCCGAAGCGATAATGCCCGGCATGCGCCCCAGCGCCGCCAGCAGTCCGCCCGGATTGGCGATCTTCTTCACCTGATCGCGCGGCTTGACGCGCTGCACGTCCAGCAGGGCGTTGGGATCGGAATAGACGCGCTCCAGAATCGCCGTCCGCGTTTCGCGCGGCTCATCCTTGATCGTGATATGCCCGGACGATTCCACCGTCTCGACGATGAACTTGTCTTTGAATCCGTCCATCATCGCCGACATGGCGATGAACATCATCACGCTGATCATCACGCCGGCGATGCAGACCGCCGACTGACGCTTGTGCGAAAGGAAATAGCGGATAGAGATGAACCAGCGCATGGCTCAATGTCCCCCAAGCGGATTTCGGCTGACATCGGCGCCGGGCCTGTTCAACCCCGCGGCGGCGACAGGGTCGATCGTCTTGATTCGCACCTGCGTGCCGGGCGCGATGTCCGCAACGGAACTGACGACAATCAGGTCGCCGGCGTTGAGGCCGCTTTCGACTTCGACGCGCTCGACGCTCTTGATGCCGATCTTTGCATTCTCCACGCGCGTCAGCTTTCCGTCGCGCAGCGTGAAGAGTTGTTCTTTTTGATTGGCCTGAGCCGGCGCGATGAGGGCGAGTTTCTTCTCCTTCACGATGAAGACCAGCTCGCCATTGATGCCCGCCGCGAGCTTCGGGTCGGGGTTGGTGAAGGTGACATCGACTTCGAAGGTCCGCCGATCCGAGTCGGCTTTCTCGTAGATCTTCGACACGTTGCCTTCAAAGACCGTATCGGGGAACGCGTAGAGCGACATCCGAACGGTTTGCCCGTCTCGCAAATCCGCCTTGTTTTCTTCATCCACCGAAGCCCGCATGCGCAGCTTTTCCGGGCGCACATCCGCGATCTGCATGATGTGATCGTTGACATTGAGCCGGGTTCCCAGCGGTGTCGGGCGGTCGAGCACGACGCCATCGATCGGGCTGCGCAGCGTCTGGCGGGTAAAATCCTTTTCCGCCGCGACGCTGGCGGCTTCGGCGATCTTCAAATCCGTCTCGAGCTGAAGCTTGATTGCCGCCCGCTGCGCCTTGAGCGTTTCCTCCTGGCTCCAGAGATCTTTCACGCGATCGGCCGCCTTGTCCTTTTCGCTCTGCGATGCGCCTTTCAGATCAGTGGAGTGCAGGCGATCATCTTCCTCTTTGGCGTGCTTGAACATCGTCTCCATCGCCTTCAGCTTCACATCGTATTCCTGCAAGACCGGAGACCCCGGATCGGCCGCGCGCCTGCGCGCATGCTCGATGTCGGCCGCCGCTTTGTCGCGCTTGAAGCCCAGTTGCGGATCGTCGACCACCGCCAGTTCCTGGTTTTTCTTCACGGCTGACCCCTTGTCGATAAGCAGCTTCACAATGACGCCGGCATTTCCCGCCTTGATCGGATACTCCGTGACGGGCTGGACCGTGCCGGTGGCATAGAACGACTTCACCACCGGTCCTTCGACCACGCGCGTCACAGTGACCATCGGCCTGCTGAACCAGTACATCGCGAACCCGGCCGAGCCGAGGCCAAGAACGACTGCGACGATAACGATCCACCGGACGGCGCCGTGGGCTCTGCGGAGATGCATGGTGTCGGATTATACGCACAAGATTTGTGAAAACCTTCACAAGGAAGCGCGCCGCGCGAAACCCCCTGCTCCCGCCAGTCGTAAGAATGCGAGTGCTGTACATGGACTTGCGCTGCGAATTCCACCTTGACTCTAGTCTCGTACAGGTCTACGTTTAACCAAAGCCCGCCAGGAGGCGCCCGCAATGTCTGTTCTCATGGAACTGCACAAAATCATCATCAGTGAAATGCAGCCCGAGCAGATCATTGTGTTGAAAGAAGTGGACGGCGACCGCAAATTCCCCATCGTCATCGGCAGCGGCGAGGCGTACGCCATCGATCGGCGACTGAAAGGCAAAGTTCACGCCCGCCCGCTCACCCACGATCTTCTGGCGAGCGTGATCGAGAGCATGGGCGGGAATATCGATCGGATCGAAATTAATGATCTCCAGGACCACACGTTCTTCGCCCGCATCCTGATCCGGCAAAACGGAAGCGTTCTCAAGATCGACAGCCGCCCAAGCGACGCCATAGCCCTGGGCGTGGCAACGATGGTGCCGATCTATGTAGCGGAGCATGTGCTGGCGGATGTGTGCCGGGAGTGAGCCGAAAGACGAATGAGTTGTCAGTCGTCAGTAACTTTCGGCGAAACGCGTTATTTTCCTGCACTGACAACTAACAACTGACAACTGACAACTTATTTCCGCGAGGAACCCCATGCAGATGATTGAAGCCGTGATCAAGCCGCACAAACTCGACGCCGTCAAGGGCGCCTTGGCCAAGCTCGGAATCCTGGGAGTGACGGCAGTGGAGTGCAAGGGTTTCGGCCGGCAGATGGGTCACACCGAACGCTATCGCGGGGCGAAGTTGGACGTCGGGTTTGTTCCGAAAGTTCTTTTGAAACTGTGCGTGAAGGCGGAAGACAAAGACCGCGCCGTCGCGGCGATCGTCGAAGCGGCCAAGACTGGAGAAGTGGGCGATGGAAAGATCTTCGTCTATCCCGTCGCGGAAGTCGTCCGCATCCGCACGGGGGATAAAAACGAGCGGGCGCTGTGAGGAAACGCTGAATGATGAACGCTGAATGATGAACGCTGAACGCTGAACAAAGACGCAACTTCGCGTTTCTGTTCAGCGTTCATCTTTCAGCGTTTCTTACTTCGGCTTGATCACCCCGATCGTCAGCAGCAGATTGGCATAAATTCGCTGTTCTCCCGTCGCGATGGTCAGACACACATTCGGCGTGCCCGCGGCATCGTAGAACTTGAGCCGCTCGATTCGGCCCAGTTCCACATCCACGCCCGCGCCATGCAGAACCTGCGTGAAGTCGGCCCAGATGGGCGGATCTTCCTTCATCGCGTAGGGCCCTTCTTTCAATGTCTCCATCACTTCAGCCGCTTCGACGGGAATTGCCGTCAGCAGCACTTTCAGCACATCGACCGCGCCGAGCATTCCCGGGGCGAAGTTCAGATAGACGACTTCCGCATTGGGGCCGCGCTTGGTCCAGTGCGGATAGTTGCCGTCGGAAATCAGCACTTTGCTCCCATGCCCCGAGCGGGCCAGGGCGGCGACGATCTGCGGATGAAGGAGGTGGCCTTTGATCATGGTCGGGATTGTCACGGAGAAGCAGTCGCGGATCAAGGGAAATGCCGAGTTGAGGATAGAGGATGGAGGATAGCGGATGGAACAATTCTCCATCTTCTATCCTCCATCCTCAATCCTCGTCCCCCTCCCGCCACCCGGAAAACCGATATAATTCCAGGAAGCCAGGTAATAACCCGACCACAGCGGCGTTAAAATCCACGAGTGCGGAAGATTCCACCCGTTTTGGACGACGGTCCAAAACGGTAAAACGGAAATCAGCCCGACGCGAAGGGAATGATCAGCGATGCGAACCCCCCTGCTTTTCAGCGTTTTGACGTCGGTGGCGGCCGCGATTCTGCCGGCGGGAGCATGGGGGGCGCCAGTGACGCAGCCTCCTGCCAATTCCGCGACCGACCCGGCGGGCATCGAATTCTTCGAAAAGCGGATTCGGCCCGTCCTCAGCCAGCACTGTTATAAGTGCCACGCCAGCACGTCCGAGAAGGTCAAAGGGGGCCTGCTGCTCGACACCCGGCAAAACGCGATTCAGGGAGGTGAAACCGGGCCGGCCATCGTGCCGGGGCATCCTGAAAAGAGTCTGCTGATCGAGGCGGTCAAGTACACCAAAGACGACATGCAGATGCCGCCCAAGAGCCGTCTGCCGGCGAATGTGATTGCCGACCTGACGAAGTGGGTGCAAATGGGCGCGCCATGGCCACAGGACAAAATCGCCGAAGCCCGCCCCGCCGGCCCCGCCCCCAGCAGCACGGCGAACTACGACCGCCTTCGCAAAGAGCACTGGGCCTGGCAGCCGGTGAAGAATGTCCCCGCGCCGGCGGTGAAAGACGCGGCCTGGCCTCGAAATGACATCGACCGGTACATTCTCGGCCGGCTGGAGGAAAAGGGCCTCAAGCCCGTTGCCGATGCAGACAGGCAGACGCTGATTCGGCGGGTGACGTTCGACCTGACCGGCCTCCCCCCCACGCCCGAGGAAGTCGGCGCATTCCTGGCCGATGCCGCTCCCGATGCGTATACGAAACTCGTGGAAAAACTGCTGGCCTCTCCCGCGTTCGGCGAGCGCTGGGGCCGGCACTGGCTCGATATTGCCCGCTATGCGGAATCGACCGGCTCCTCGCGCAATGTGCCTTACAACTACGCCTGGCGTTACCGCGATTATGTCATCGATTCGTTTAACAAGGACAAGCCGTACAATCGCTTCATCTCCGAACAGATCGCCGGCGACCTGATGCCGTACACCTCGGCCCAGCAGCACAACGAGCAACTGATCGCGACCGGATTTCTGGCGATGGGCGTGAAAGACCTCAACGAGCGCGACCGCGTGCGCTTCGTTATGGACGCCGTCGATGAGCAGATCGACGTCACCACCCGTTCGATCATGGCGCTGACTGTCGCCTGCGCCCGCTGTCACGATCACAAGTTCGATCCGATCCCGACCGCCGACTATTACTCGATGGCCGGCATCTTCAAGAGCACGGAGATTCTTTCCGGCCTGCATGGCCGGAACATGGCCAAGAAGAAAGACTACGGCGCGCCGGAAATGCTGCATCATCTGGAGAATGCTCCGATGGCGACGGCGATTCCCCTGCCTCCCGCCGGTGACTCGGCGGGGAAAATCAGGCGTCTGGAAGCCAAAGCCGATGGATTGCGGGGCGAAATTCTGAAGCTTCGCTCGGGCGGCAAAGCCAATCAGGCCAGCCGAAAGGCGCTTCGTCAGGAGATGCTCAGCGTCGAATCGGAGCTGGACGCGCTTCGCGGAAACCCGAAGGCTGCGCCCGCCTCAACGGCCGCAGGCGGTTCCGCCATGGGCGTGCGCGAAGGGAACCCTTCCGATGCCGCCATCTGTCTGCATGGCGAGCCGCATGATCTGGGCCAGCAGGTGCCTCGCGGCTTTGTCGGGCTGGTGCCCGTCCGCTCGGTGAGCGGCGTCGACCCCGCGCGCAGCGGCCGGCTGCAACTGGCGCAGTGGCTGACCAGCAACGACAACCCGCTCACCCCGCGCGTGGCCGTAAATCGCATGTGGAGCCATCTGTTCGGCGAGGGGATCGTCCGCAGCGTCGACAATTTCGGATCGACCGGCGAGGCGCCGGCCAATCCCGAGCTGCTCGATCATCTGGCGATTCAATTCATGCAGGATGGCTGGTCGGTGAAGCAGATGATCCGCGAGATGGTGCTGAGCCGCTCGTATCAGTTGTCCAGTGCGACCAATCCCGCGAATTTCAAGGCCGACCCGGACAACCGCCTCGTCTGGCGGATGCAGAGCCGCCGGCTCGACGCCGAGCAGATCCGCGACGCGATGCTGGCCATCAGCGGAAAGCTGGATTTGAAAGCCCCGCAGGGTTCCCTGGCGGCTGGATTGGAAAACGTCGAGATCCGCAACTTCCGCCTCGCCAACCGTGCGGGCGAAGGCGCCAGCCGCAGCGTCTATCTCCCCATCCTGCGCGATCTGGTCCCGCCCGTTCTCGACCTGTTCGACTTCGCCGAGCCGACCATGGTCATCGGCACGCGCGACACGACCACCGTCGCGACGCAGGCGCTGTTCCTGATGAACGACCCGTTTGTGATCGAGCAGGCCCGCACCATGGCTACCCGCGTCAACAGCCCGACCGGCCTGGATGATGCCAGACGCGTGGATCTCGCGTATCACCTGGCGCTGGCCCGCCCCGCAACGGCGGCCGAGAAGGCGCGGGCGATCCGATACATCAGCGACTTCCAGCACGACGCCGTTCATTCGACGAAGGATTCATTGAAGACCGCGCGGACGGATGCCTGGGCAAGTTTCTGCCAGGCACTGCTGGCCAGCGCGGAGTTCAGATATTTGAATTGAACGCGGGAATTTTCCCGCTCTGTAGGGTCCGCCCTGGCGGACGCGTTGTCGAGCGATGCAGATTTCCCGGACCTCGTCCGCTGCGGAAAACATTTTCAGAGTTGAGTTGGAAGTACTTGCAAACGAATCAGAGGAGCAACCACCATGTCCGACATCCGCCCCGCCCGTCTTCCTTTCATGCCCATGACCCGCCGCGAGATGCTCATGTCCGCGGGATGCGGATTCGGATATCTGGCGCTGCAGGGACTGTGCGCCCAGGCCGCCGCTCAGGAGGCGGCGACGTCGATTTATCAGAACCCGCTCACCGCCAAGCAGCCACCGCTGCCGGCAAAGGCGAAGCGGGTCATCATGCTCTTCATGCAGGGCGGGCCGTCGCATCTCGATACATTCGACTACAAGCCGAAGCTGGCCCAGGCCGCCGGCAATGGCGGAGGAAAAGGCCGGCTGCTCCCCTCTTCATTCAGCTTCAAGCGGCACGGAAAGAACGGCCTGTGGATTTCCGAGCTCTACCCCAACGTGGCAAAACACGCGGACTCGCTCTGCATGATCAACAGCATGCACACCGATAATCCCGCCCACCCGCAGGCGACGATTCAACTGCACACCGGCAGCGTCCAGTTCGTCCGCCCCTCCGTCGGCGCCTGGGTGCTCTATGGCCTGGGCACCACCAACCCGAATCTGCCCGGCTTCATCACCATCAACCCGCCCTCGGGCCTGGGCGGCGCACAGAACTACGGCAGCGCCTTTCTTCCCGCTTCCTATCAGGGCACGCGGCTTGAAGGGAATGGCGGCATGGCTGACATCTCTCCCGTCGTTCCACCCAGACTGCAACGCCGGCAGCTCGATCTTCTGCAGTCGATGAACCGCGACGCCGAAGCGCGAAGCGGCTCACCCGAGCAGATTGAAGGCGTCATCCAGTCTTACGAGCTGGGCTTCCGCATGCAGAGCGCAGTCCCCGAATTGCTCGACATCAGCAAAGAATCGGCCATGACCAAAGAGATGTACGGCATCACCGAAGGCCGCGGCGGCGACTTCGGACGCCAGTGCCTCATGGCCCGGCGCCTCGCCAAGGCTGGCGTGCGCTTCATCGAAGTCTGCCATCAGGGCTGGGACCATCACAACAATCTGCACCAGCGCATGACCGCCAACGCCGGCGCAACCGACAAGGCCATCGCCGGACTGCTTGCCGACCTGAAGGCCCATGGCATGCTCAATGACACGCTGGTGATCTGGGGCGGAGAATTCGGCCGCACTCCCGGCTCGCAGAACACCGATGGCCGCAACCATAACAACCGCGGCTACACCATGTGGATGGCCGGCGGCGGCGCCAAGCCCGGCGCCTACGGAAAGACCGACGACTACGGCGGGACAGCCGTCGAAAACAAAGTTCACGTTCACGATCTCCACGCCACCATCCTCGCCCTGCTGGGTCTGGACCCGGAGAACCTGACTTACAAATACGCAGGCCGCGATTTCCGGTTGATCGATGTGAAAGGGCACATCGTGAAGGATATCATGGCGTGAACCGGCGAGTTTGTAGGGTCCGCCTTGGCGGACGCGTAGTCGAGCGATGCAGTTCTTCGGACCGCGTCCGCCAAGGCGGACCCTACAAGTGCAGCATCACAAGACCGCGATCGAATTAGGCAATTTCTAGCCTTCCGGCGTATATCCCAGCAGCATATCGAAATTCGCCGCGAGCTCGCCGATCTTCGAATCTTTGATCGGCTTGAAATCCACGTTCACCAGATCGCGAGATTTCGCGTCGACGTGGCGGTAGATTCCATCGCGGTCGTTTTGCGGATTGCCGTTGATGAAACATTGCGTGATGAGCTGGGTCTTCCCCTTCACAACCACCTTGAAGTGAATGTGCGGCGTACGCCCGGGATACGGCACCGGCTTGATGGTGCGGAAATAATATTCGCCGCTCGAGCTGGTCATGAATCGGCCATACCCCTGGAAATTGAGATCGCGCTTGCCGGTGGGCGAGCCGCGGGAGTGCAGGTACGCGCCGGTGTTGTCGCACTGCCAGATTTCAACGATCGCGTTGCGGACGGGGCTGCCGTGACTGTCGAGGATTTTTCCGGTCAGGTGGGTGACATCGCCCACGGCAGGCGTGATCGCATTGTTGACGACGAGAAGATCGTTGTCGGTATCGAGCGGCAAATGATCGGGGTAAAACGGGCCCTCGGTCATCGCGGGCGTGCGCCGGTGTTTCTCCAGTTCCTCGGCGAAAACGCCGGGCTCGAAAAGACGGACGACGCTCAGCGCCGCGGCTCCGGCGCCAAGCTGCATCAATATGCGACGGCGGGAATGAAGTGGGGTCATGAGAGATGCCTCTGTGAGAGAGCGATTTTTTTGTCATCAGTATGCCGCAAGTGGCAACACCGCGCGCAACAACTCCGGTACCGTAGTCCCGGATCAGTATCGCACGAGCGACCTCCGGTTTCATCCCTTCTTTCCCACAAATAAAAAAGGGCGGCCTTTCGGTCGCCCTTTCACAGATCCGCTTGTCCAAATTACGATTTCTAATGGCCCGGGAAAG
>JADMIO010991103.1_pt1 | contig 11957 bp, 6 predicted proteins | sample 8958161 | NCBI WGS metagenome assembly JADMIO01 (sample SAMN16585339, study PRJNA669376) | soil metagenome | isolation source: Crop rotation soil | place: USA: Cullars Rotation, Alabama | collected 2011
TATCACCGGTGAATCTTACATCGAATTCAGGTACTACGATCAATTTTACAAATGGCGGACTGGTCATCACCACCTCTAGTGGAGTAGGATTCAATGCGACGGGTGGAGCGACAGCAGTAAATGTGACAGGAACGGCAAATATAATTTCATCCGGAACAGGAACCGCGCTGAATATGGTAAGTACGACCATTGGTGCAAATAATTTGAACTTTCAAAGTATTTCATCAAATGGTGCAGTGAATGGTATTGTTTTAAATAATACTGGTGCTGGTGGACTAACTGTAACCGGCAATTCATCCGGTAATTGCGGTGGAAATGCAACAACTAACGGAACTGTACTAACTGCCCCTGTCATAGGTGATTGCTCAGGAGGAGGTGTGATCAATTCTACCGGCACCGGAGTCCTATTGACAAATGCATCTAACATCTCGCTCACACGAATGAGAATAGCAAGCAGTGCAGACGACGGCATCGGGGGATCTAATGTAACGAGTCTTTCGCTTACATCCAGTCTCATCGAGAGTAATGGTAATGCCGTAGGTGATCGCGGCATTGATATTATTAACCTTTTCGGTAGCGGCGGAATTTCTACTTCAACGATTAGAAGTAACAAAGAGCACAACATTCTTATAAACAATAATGGAGGTGGAACGCTCTCAGCATTCAATGTCACAAATAGTCAAATTGCTACGAATGATCTTACTCCTGGGACCGGGACTGGTGATGATGGTATCCAGGTTCTCAACGGAGGGACGGGTTCAATGAACATAAGTGTTACTCAATGTGCTTTTACGGACAATAAAGGAGATCACTTCCAGGCTGCCACAACAGGATCGGCTGCCAATACTGGCTCTATCACAGCAACATTCAGCAACAATGCTTTAAAAACCACTGCTGCAAATGATCCTCAAGTAATAGGAGGAGGAATAACCATAAATCCTGGTGGTGGGGCAGATATTACCTTCACGATCAGCAACAACAATATTCAGCAATCCTTTGACGATGCTATCAACATTAATCATGATCCCTCTTCAACTTCAGGCAGTAATCTTCAGGGTACTATCAGTAACAACGTTATAGGCACTACCGGTGATGCTGATTCAGGTTCAGAAAGTAGCAATTGCATAACGGTGGCTTGTAAGGGGGCAGGTACAAATACCATTGCGGTTACTAACAACACCGTGAGAGAATGGAGTAATGCATATGGAATCTTCATTGGTATATCTGAAGGGAGTGCCAGTCTGAATGCAACTGTGACAGGTAACAACGCAAAGAATCCCGGGACCTTTGCAATCAATGGTATACGAGTAGATGTTGGAGCTACTGCTTCGGACAATGGGACGCTCTGTATTGGGCTGACAGGTAATGATGTGACCATGTCAGCAAAGGCCCCCCCTACAGATACTGATATCAGGCTGCGTCAACGATTTGCCACCACTATTAAATTGCCTGGTTATGGAGGAGCAAATAACGATACAGGAGCAGTTAACACCTTTGTTTCAGGGAATAATACAGGAAGCCCGACAGTAAGCTCTGCACAAAATGTTCCGACGGGGGGAGGATTTATTGGAGGAGCTGCATGTCCCACTCCTTAATTTTTATAGCATGTATAGTCTAGTATCACATTGGTAATGGGGCTAATGGTCCTGCTTATGCGATAATTACAAAGGTGCAGGAGTAAATAGCATTAAGATTAATCATAAAAAGGCAATAAGGAAAAAGCAATAGGCAATTTGCAATAATTAAAAAGCAATAGTCAAAGTATAATTATATTTTTTTTTCTCATGTCGGGGCGTTTTGCAACCGCCCGGACATGAGAAAAAAAATTCTTAATCAGGTGGGCAAAATGAAATTGATATCATTTAGCCCTCTCTTAAGAGCAGTCCTTTTCGTATCAATAAACATTTCGTTAAGAGTGGGGACGGAGGTGAGATTTACCTAAGTTTGCCATCAAAGCATCAACCCTACATTACATACTTTGTCTTTTTAAAAACACACCCGGGTACCTCTTCATACTTTTCTTGTCCTCAAAAACTATTTTTCCATTCACCCAGACCTTGTGTATTCCATCCGATAAAGCAGACGGATCCTGAATTGTGGCATTATCCTGAACGGTGATCGGGTCGAGAAGTACGATATCTGCATAATATCCGGGGGCGATGACACCGCGATCTGTAATACCGGTGTGTTCGGCAGCAAGAGCAGTCATTTTATAGATGGCATTTTCAAGCGACATTATTTTTTTGTTCCGTACATAATTGGCCAGTACCCTGGTAAATGCACCATATCCACGGGGATGATTACCACCGTCCCATCCATCCGTGCAGATATTGGTATGGGCCCACGACAAGAAATGCATAATATCGTCATCATCCATGGACTTCGCAATGATACCCTGCACACGTGATGCATTCGGATTTTTCTTTTCATACTCATCCACAAGAGCGATCGGGCTTATGACGGTCTGAGCCGCTGCCTCATGACGCATCTTCGCTATTTCGGTAATGGTTTTTCCTTCATAATTTCTGTTCGGTGCAAAAGGAAGTATGATTGAAGCTGAAGTATCCAGCGTTTCATTTACTGCAAAGGCATCACTCTCTACATTCGTATAATCCGTCTTTGGGAATAGTACCCTGAGCGTGCTTGACCAATATTCGTAGGGGTAACAATCCGCAGTGATATTGACACCGTCTTGCCTGGCGTGGTCCAGATGGTCGAGGATACGCGTAGCTGTGCCCCAGTCCTTTTTCAGCGCAATTTTAATATGGGATATCTGAACCGGAAGTTTTGCCACACGACCGATATTGATGGTTTCATCAATGGCCTCCGAAAGACCGACATCCTCACTCCGCATATGACTGATGTACCGGCCCTGATAACGTGCAGCAATTTTTGCCAGTTCTATAACCTCTTCATGCGAAGAGAAATGAGCCTCTTCATATTCAAGACCCGTCGACAATCCGAGTGATCCTTTTTCCATTTCCGCACTAAGCATGATTTTCATGGAATCCAGTTCCATCGCGGTGGTTGTACGATGCAGGTTGCCATCTTTCATCACCAGATCCCTTAAACTTGACTGACCTGTATAGCTGGCCATGTTGACGGCAATGGGATGCAGCCCGATCTCTGCCGTTATTTGGTCCATCGGGTCACTATATCCATCCTGACCCACAATCACCGTCGTCACACCCTGATTTAACACTGATATCGCATCCGGTTTCTGAAATAATGATCTGTCTAGATGGCTATGTGTATCTATGAACCCGGGTGTCAGCACAAAGCCATCCCCATCGACAATACTATCTTCAGGATTGGGGGTTAAGTCACCAACAGCTTCAATCCTATCGTTTTTTACTCGAACAGATGCCTTCCTGGCAGGTGTATTCGTACCATCGATGACCATCACATTTGTAATGAGTTGGAATACATGATGCTGATCATCCATTTTTGATTTTTCCTGCGCGAAAGCACCGGAACAACTACATAAAATGATGATGGGAAACAGATAAAATCTTTTCATCCTCATTAGGTTAAAACAAGGATTTAAGATAAAGAGATTAAACATCAATTCGTTTTTTAATGATGAAGCGGAAAATGATATATCTATTTTGGAGGGGATTGACGATTTGCAGGTCCTCTCCCCTGAAAATTCTTCACCGGGAGAGTGTAATAGAATAATAATGAAAGCGTAAGTGATACAGTTTAGCCGGGATTGAGATTCTTGCTGGGGTTGAGGTCTCGGCTGATAGTTGTACTCTTAGGATTTAGAAGTACCACTGCTTATGTCAGGCGGCTTCGCGTCAATTGCGGCTTTCGATACTGCGTATTCTCGGCTGGTAAGCACTATGCTCTGGAATAAGAGGTTATATTTTATAAAGAATGTCGTAATTATGTGAAATCACCATTTATAGCAGTAGCAATTCCTGTTTATCCATTTCTCCGACAAAAGTGTTCGTCAATTTAGTTCCAAATTTGCTTAATAAGGGATATAGGAATACTTGCCTCAAAAGTTTTATTTCTTCGTGAGTCATAATCTTCAAACTTAAATATGCTTATATCTTTAGATTTATTTTCAAATGCTTTAAATTTGCAATGAGAAATTGAGTTTCTTAATTGTTTTGCAATATTTTTTACTTTTTTTACTTCTCCTTTTTTAATAAAAGATATATGTTCTTCCTTTATACCCCATTCTTCTTGATTGACGAAAACATCAGGTAAACTATCAAACCAATTTTGTTGTGGAAGTATTAATAAGCCTGCTAGACAATTCAATAAAAGGGTAACTTCAAACTTTTCACTTTTTGAATATTTCATTTTTTGATATTGTTCAATAATCTTTTTTGTTCTATTAATGAAGTCATATTCTTGACTTTTATAATGGCTCATTTTCTAAATGTTGCTTAAGATTTCGAAAGCTGTTGCAAATTATCTGTTAACAGATATGGGTTAGCTAAGTCATAAAAAAGGTGAAAAAAAAGAAGACTTTTGATTCACAATAATTCAACAAATAATAAAAGTTGATTGCACCGCATTACTGTTATTCATTTTTTTACATTTTGCACCCACTTTATTAGACGAACAATACGTTTATTCACCCCCAAAGGCCCCTTTTTATTAATTTCGTTTAAGCTGATGCTTGGCCAAGTGCTGCCCTGCCGTCTTTCCGAAGTGCAACAGTTTGAAGTCCGCATGCACTTTGTTCAAGGCCTTTTACATTCAAGTCGATGTCAGTAAGAGTTCGAACCGTGGTTGGCTTGAATTTTAATTTATGTAAGTTTTGGAGAAAGATTACTCTCTTACAAGCTTTGGTTTCAATGTCTTGTGAGGCTTGCAAGAGATTTTATTGTGTGCTGGATTTCTTTATTCGTAAGTCTTTAGTATCAACCAAAATGCAAAAGCTGATGCAGTTGCTGAAGCAAAGTTCTTAGCATTAGAAGGTCGTCTATCAGCGCCTCTGTCGCTTCCCTTTTTTACGGATTGTTCAATTATGTCTGAAATTCCCCTCACAACACCAATTAAAACATGGCTAGTTTCTCTGCCTTGCCGATTTGCCGCTTTACCAAACCCAAAACCTTCCATTTCAACCGCAGAAGTGTCATTATAATGTTCGTGTAATATTTTTCCAATCCCAGAATCATAATGCTCTACAACTTGCTCACCAGATGCAATTATTCCGATGTCAGCTTTGACTTCTCGATTCCATTCTCCTTTAATTAATATTTTCCAATCATCTTTTTTTCTTTCCTTTTTGGCTTTTTCAAGGATAGCAAAAGACATTAATGCACCATCAGGTCTGGGGAGAAAAGCATTCTTTTCTGATTTGCCACTTTCATATGAATAGACCTTCTCCGGGAAAATCACATCACCAACTGCGAAATCTTTAGGTTTCCTTGAACCCGCTATACCAACAAAAAGAATCATATCTGGTTTGAAATATTGAATTGCTCTTTCAGTTTCTTGAGCAGCGTTTGTATTTTTTGCTCCACATTCCCTAATGACAACCTTGGCAATCTCCTTACCATTGAATTGAAATAGCCCAGCCTCATAACTGGTATCATTCTTATCAGCATCTACAACTTCATTCAAATGCTCTCGGACAGCCATATATTCTTCTTTAATGGCTGTCAGAATAATCACTGTTGGCAAATCAGCCCGCATAGAATTTTCATTTGATAAGACGGGAATAGTAACTGAGTGGTGAGACCTTGTTGGTTGAGAGCCGAAACTCCAAATAGATTCCCACCAATTAAGGCTTACAAGGTCTCTGCAAAGGTAATAAGCAGGAGTGAATGCAGGATTATACTTTGCCTTATCGTAAATACTTCTCGCAGATTTCTTAAACTTGCTATTGCTTACCAACTGACCCAGTTTCGTTGCCTGTTCTTCTGAAATAGTCCATCTGTAATTGGCAATGTAATCAGAAAGGAAGTTGTCTTTAAGAGATGTAAAACTTGAAAATGCAATTATTACTGGCTCAATATTATTTCTGTTTTCACTCAGGAAATTAGTCATGAAATAATCAGAAGAAATTCTCTCTGTAATTTCTAGTTCAATAGTTTGAAGTTTAAGCTTTCCCGTCAATAATTTATTAAAAACACTTTTAGTCGTTGCTTCAAGAAATTTCTCTTTATAAGGATTATTAATTGCTCCCCAAACTTTACTTCTGTATTTGTAATCTGATAAATCTGAAAAAGGTGAATCTGCGATTAAAGAAATAACTATGTCACTTACAATTTCCCCCCTTGTAACTAAATCAAAAACACCAGAAACAATCATCTTTTCTTGACCATCCAAGCCCAAAAATACTTTCTTGGTTTTAATAACAAATGCTGTCCAGATGTCAAGCCAAGAATGAATTGATAAGTCAATGTCCTTTAGCAAAGAAATGTTTTTATCTATTTCCTTAACACTCAACTCAATTAACTTATTATCATTGGATTTCAATGTTAATGCAATAAGTTCATCAGAAGTAAGCTTCGCCGTCAAATGCTTTACTCCAATAGAATCGTCAAGTGATAATTTTCTTTCAAGTTCCAATTGCTTTTCAACTGCCGTTTCAAGGAGAAACTGCTTCAGCAGAACATCTGCATGAAACAAAAGCCAATTCCTTTTCTGTGCTAAATGGATCAATAATTTGCAAGTCTCGGCCCTTAGTTTTTCGGGAATACTTTTCCGTAGGATAACATCGCAATCTTGAACAGATGTAATAACCGACAGCAGATTTATTAAAGTGCTTTCAGAGAAGTCAATCAATAGCCAAATGTTTTTTAACGAAACTCCAATTTGCTTTTTGAAAGCACTTAATATTGCTTTTCTAATTGTTTCATGCCACCAATTTTGTTCATTATCGGAAGTAGAAAGAACAACCAGTTCTGAAAAGTTCTGAAATTGTGTTTGGCTTGGATTCTCAAATTCATTTTGCATAAAAGCAGCAACAATTTGTTTGCCTTTCGTTTCGCCATCAGGCAATGGGGTCCAATCAATGTTTCTTAATGCTTTAAGATTGCTGTCCTTTTTATCTCGTATGAGAGTTGATATTCGGTCAAGAAATTTTTCTTTAATTGCCATGCCATCCTTTGGAGAAGGAGAAATCTTGGTTAATGTCCGAATGTCCTGCCTCAAAATATTTGCATCCTCAAATTTATCAATTGAAATGTAATTGGAAAAAATCTTTTCATATTGTCTGTAATTCTGCACTTCGGATAAATTAGCATTAAGCTCAATCAAGAAGTTATAAAATGGGTTTTCGCTTTTGTGTCCAAGAAATAATGCCTCTGAATGTGAATTGATCTCAATTTTATCTTGGTTTTCTCCTTGAATAATTGACTGACCTTGCCATTTATGAAGAAAATCTTTTTGGATGGAAACAATTGTTAAGTCTTTAATGCCTTCTATATCTGATAAAGTAAAACTTGTTCGGAATTTTACTTTTTTCCTTGATGATTTGTTTGGCGAATTCCAAATTAGTTGAAGTGCATTAGTGAAAGTTGAAATGTCTCCAGTAAACAGAATCGGGTTTACACCTGAAATAAAAGCTGAGATTGTTTCTTGAATGTATTTTGGTTGTTGTTTACTTGAAGAATCGATTGTTGAATCAGACAACTCTATTTGTAATTCGCAAATCTGGTTAACTTTACTTTCGGTGGACTCAGCAAAAAGTGCAAAAACATCTTCTAATTTGTTAATGCGAATTACATCATCCAAGTTCAAAATAAGAACATGAGTGAACACCATTCCCGCTCTAGTTGCCGATGTATCGGGAAAAGATTTTGTAAAAACATAATATTTTGCAAAAGCACCTCCTGAGATATAAGGAGAAAGCTTTACACTTGGAGGCAGAGATGCTGGTCTGTCAGTAAATGCAATGAGGAACGAAGTTAGATCAGGGTCAATGAGTGTCTGTTTAATACATGAATGTGCCCTGTTTACCTCGCCATAAAATGCCTGATGAAACGTGATGCTATTCGCTGCCAATGAATGTCTTTATTGATAATGTTAAGTCCTGTTGTTTTGCTCCTTCTTTACTAATGATATAGCCAAACTTTATTGGCGTTTTGTCAATGTATTCCTCATCAACATTATCTGTTAAAGTTTTTTCAGTTGATGAAAGCCCGATAACTGAAAGAGAATTCTCTGACCAAGTATTTTTTAAAAAATCATAAAGCAAAGGCAATCGTTCCTTCAATATATCACTCGGTTTGGTGTTATCAGGCAAATTCAGAACATCCCAACACGAAAGGACAACAGTAAGATTCGGTCTTATTACTTTATTGAGAGAGGGAGCTCCTTTTGTGTATAACAACATTTGAAGTAGTTCAATAAAGTGAGCAGCATCAGAAACTTTTATTGGCGGTGGTGTTGCATTTCGCTTTACTATTTCTTCTGCACTTGGGATTCCTTTATTAATAATATCTTCAACAGGTTTAATTTCGTCTAAGCGAACGAACAACATCCATGAATTACTCGATTCAATATACTGTTTCCAAACTACATTCACTCTCCGGTTATCAATAAGGTAGTTGACTTGCTCTCCTGCGTAATCAGGAAACTCAAATACAATTTTGTGCCCTGATTTATCTTCAATTTTTAGTTCAATGCTTCTGTTTGCTGATGCTTCGGTATGATCAGCTCGCCTTCCTTCAGATAGCTTATCAATCACTTCTTGAAATATTGTAAGGTCATCGGGACGGTTATTAGTTGCAATCTTGTAGTTAAATAAGCGACTGCTTAACCTTCCGTATAGTTGTCCTCCGAAATGAGTTTTACCTGCATTTGGACCACCAATAATTAAAATATTATTTACTGCTGAGTTATCCACGAACTATTCGTTTTGATAAAAACATATCCTCTGCAAGCAAAGAATTTATTGTTGGAGTAACATTTATATTGCTTTTCAGTTTTTTTATAATCCAGTTTATTGAATCACAAATATTTTGATGAAATATTCCTCCATCACCTTCTTGAACGCTTGTGTTGAACTGATTAAAATGAACATAGGGATTTTGTTCAATAAGTTCAAGCATTTGCTCTTTTGTCGTTCTTGGGATTTCAATATCTGACTTTGACCAGATTAACCCTATCGGTCTTGAACCGATATTGTTAAACAATCTTTCGGCAACAGAATTAATTTGAAGTTTCGCCTGTCCTCGCTTTGAACCAACAAGTATTTCACAATCTGCAAATAGAAGAAAGGCATCACTGTTGTCGTGAATCCATTTTGCACCTTTTGCGTTCTCACTATTTAGATTATTCCTCCAATGGTCAAACCATTCACCCGGAGCATCAGTAAAAATTAAATCGGTTCTTTCTCCATGTGAATTTTTCAGTGATAAATGCAAAAGTCCGGGGATTCTACCTGCCTTGTTTTCTGTATGTGGAGGGAACTGAATGTTTCCATTTTCCTTCCAGCTTAAATACCACGCAATATCTTCCCAACCATTTAAGGTCATCGAACCTGCAAAACTGTAGTCACCAATTTTTTTGCCGTGCCTTATTAAACAATACAGGGAAGCCAAAAAAGTTGTTTTACCAGCACTTGCTACACCAGCAATTCCAATTAGAATAGGTTTTGAGGAAGCAGTCAAAAAAGTTAAGTCAATTAATCCAAATGTATTTCCAGTCCATGGAATTCTAATTTCTTCTTCGCTTTGCGCTATTGTTTCTGTCAGTTCTGTTTCGTCTGTTGAACCAAATTTGTTGTAAAACTTGCAATCAATCAGATTTGCGCAGCCCTCAACATTGCAGCCTGTTTCATCTGGATAGCAAGTAGCTTGAGAACATTTCCCTGCCATATTACTCTGCTATTAATCGTTGAGTTAATATGTCATGCAATACAACAACAGACAAATCAGTCAGAGTAATTGTTTCAGCCTCATCAATGCCAGTCCTTAATTTGAATTCTTTTATACTAACTTTTCCATTCAATAAAAGTGAAATGAAGTCAGTTACAGATATTCTGCCTTCGTTTTCATTCAACTTGTTGAAAAGAGGTTTAAGGATGGACTTTATATTCTCGTTTGATATTTTAGCGAGGTAGTCAATAAATTTTACAGGCGTATCTTGCTTATTAATCAGCAAATACAATGTATCTCTTAAAATAAAATCAACACTAATAGGAGTAATTTCAGGAACTTGAATATTCAAATCAAAACCCATTAACGCTGGAAGTAAATTTATTTCAAGCCCTCTGTAACTCCTTTTTTGAGAAGGAGAATATAAAGTCTCCTTCCACCAAAGCAATTTACTCCTTCTCTCAAGTGCGGTCAAACTTGAAAACGAATTTTTTAAGTTTGCATCTAAAGTCTTTTTAAATTCAGTAAAAAATTTGTTGATGGGGGTTTCTATTGCAGTTGGAGAAAGAGATTTGCTGAATTCATTTAATGTCGCTTTTAAACTCTTTGAAATTGCATCACTTGATGTTTCAGCAAAGTGTTGTCCCCATTGAGAGCTTCCACCATGATTAGATCCATGTCCAGTCTTGTCATTCCGAATAGCTATCAACATATCGGCTTTCAGTTGCTCTTTGTCAAGTTCAATGGAACCAAACTTGAAGTCGCTTACTTTTAATGTCCCAAGTTTTAAAGAAGGTTCTTCTTCAATTAGTGACCATTCTGATACAGCATCTTTTTCTGCAATCTCACCCAATGCGTTTAGCATTTCATAAACTAACTGTTTCTCAGAATTGAGCTTTGCATAAGGATAGAAATTCAACGCGGTAAGGTAAATAATTCTTGCTGCATAAGGGTCTGCTGTTCCAATGGTGTTGAGAGAGTTAAGAATAACTCCTCTGATAATGTTCCTCGGCATTTCTGTGTATTTTCCTCTAAGACCTTTCCAATGGTCTGTGATAATTTTTTCAGTTTCAATCATCACTGGCTCAATGTCCGAAATGTTGGGGTCAAGGGCAACCAAAGTATATTTATGAAGCATAGAATTGTCTTCCTCAAACTTCTTTTTTAGTTCTACAATAGATTCCTGTAGCCATTTTAATCGCTCATCGCTGTCGCCAATATCAAAGAGACCTGTCTTTAAAAAGTCTTGCAAAAATTTGTTGTCCATATCTTCAATGGTTTGGTATTAAAATTAAGTTACAAAGGTAATTTATTTGAGCGTTGCAAATTTGACCCATTTGCCTTTGGCTTGGCTTATGCGCTTGTATACGGAAGTTTGGAATACGGTCAAGAATTAGTAATATTTTGCTCATTGACTAAAACACTAAAAAACCGAGCTACAGACAGGAATATGAGCTAAGTGAACTAGGTTTGAATGCCTACCATGTAAACCTATTTTGGTACAAATTACTAATCTGTCAATAAATAAGCTTTCGACCTTTAGTAAATTATTTCCATTGTGTTCATAAGGCTAATCAAACCATGAAATTTTACGAGCTTCTTCCTTGCTTTCACTAATCGTTTTGTAATAGGCTTTTTTATAAATCCATTTATTTACCCCACCATGGTGTGAGCAAGCACCTTTACCTGTTGCATTGCTATCCCATCCATCTGAACAAATTGCACCAATGCGGTATTCATATTTCGATTTTTCGTGAATTCTTTCAGTAAGTGTCTCAACTGAGGTAAGTCCTCTAATAATTCTTGGTAGTGAAATTAATAATATAATACCAAGAATTACCGAAATAAGTTTAAATTTATTGAGAATATAACTAGAGTTATATTTTTGTGCGTTTTTTAACCTTTTAGATTGTTTGGAAATTTCCTTTACAGAAAAGTCAATATATTTTTCTGCAAATAATCTTCTTAATCTTCTTTCAGTATTTTCACCAGAGATTTTAAATTTCTTTGAATCGAAATCTATCTTTAAATGATGAAGAATAGCTTTATAATTATCTCCAAAAATTAAAAATATTTTATTCGCAAATTCCGAATCAATATCCGCAATATTATTAGCATCTTTAACTATCTCTTTATTTTGAATTTTTTGCAATGCAAATTCCCATG
>JADMIO011000865.1_pt1 | contig 11956 bp, 14 predicted proteins | sample 8958161 | NCBI WGS metagenome assembly JADMIO01 (sample SAMN16585339, study PRJNA669376) | soil metagenome | isolation source: Crop rotation soil | place: USA: Cullars Rotation, Alabama | collected 2011
CGTCCAGATACTTAATCACCCGCCGATCGGCGCCGGTGAGCGGGCGCAATTCCGGCACGAAGTGCGGATTGGGCAAATGACGGACATCGAACAATAGTTCCATGTCGCGCGGCGTCCCAAACCGATGGCCAAAGCTTAACACCTCGACCCGCATCAGGCCGGATTCGCCGGTGGCGCTGAAGCGATTGAGCAGAAGTTTGCGGAGCGAATGAACGGTGTGATCAGAAGTGTCAACCACTTCATCCGCCAGGTCGTGCACGGGCCGCATCGCCTTGCGCTCGTTGCGAATCGCATCTGTCAGTCCTTTGCCGCGCTCGGCTGGATGGGGCCGCCGCGTCTCGCTAAAGCGCCGCGCCAGAATATCGTCGGAGGCTTCAAAGAACATGATCGAGACGCGCAGTCCGCGTTTACGCAATACCTGTAGCTGCTTGGCGAAATCGGTCAGAAAATGGCCTTCGCGAAAACTGACTACCAGGGCCGCACGGTCTATCCTCCCGCGTTCGTCGTCGGAAGCACGCACCAGCCGCGCAAACGTCGGCAACAACGTCAACGGCATATTGTCCACGCAAAAATATCCGAGATCCTCGAACGCGTTGACGGCTGAGGACATGCCTGAGCCACTGAGACCGGTAATGATCACAATGTCAGGAACGTTCGCCTGTTTACGTTTCCGGGAAGTCACAAGAGTTCAAGGGCAGTCTAATCAAATCCCGCACAGACTGCGAATCGTACCAGAGACTAAAGGCGCCGGCACAAAAAAAGAGCAGCACCGCCCGGCGCTGCTCTCGTGGTGGTCGTTCAGACAGTCGTCACGGCTCAATCAGCCCGAAGTTACCGTCCTGCCTTTTATACAAAACTCCCACGCGATTAGTGTCGGCATCGCGAAAGACTACGAAGCTGTCTGTCCGGGATGAAAGATCCAGCGCAGCTTCTTCCGCGGTCATCGGCTTAACGCTGTAGCGCCGCGCATTGATAATGCGGACCGGCGCGGGCGCTGCTTTCACATTTCCGTCAGGATTGGGCGCGGCCACCGAAGTCTTAACCGAAGTATGCTTCCGATCGACAATCTTCTTCTTGAGCTTCAGCGCTTGCTTCTCGATCTTTCCGATTGCCCGGCTCAACGCCATGTACATGTCGGCATTCGTATCCGCGGCCCGCAGCGTGTGATTAAGCCAATGAACGATCACCTCGCCCGTTTGCCGGTTCTTTTCAACCGCGAGAATCACATGAACCGGAATCTCGTTTCCGTTGAATAACGGCTTCAGCTTCTTGAATTGCTCTTCCACATGGCTACGAATTGCTGGGGTTACTTCTACGTGACGACCTGTGTATTCAAAAGTCATTTTTCTCCTTGTCCTCCCTCCAGGATACACACCTCGCGGCCTCGTCTAGACGACAGCCCGCCGTTCGCGCGACCCGGGAATGCGCATCTGATCGCGGTACTTGGCGACAGTTCTGCGCGACAACTTGATTCCGTCTTTCACCAGAATTTTTACCACTTGATCGTCGGTGATGGGGTTGTGAGAGTCTTCTTCTTCTATCAATTTTTTGATCTTTAACTTGATAATACGCGTCGAAACTTCCTCGCCTTCCTCATTTAGCATGCCTTCCGTGAAGAAGCGCCTCAGTTCGATAACACCTTGCGGCGTGTGCGCGTACTTGCGATTTACGACCCGCGAAACGGTCGAGAGGTGCATCCCGATATCTTCCGCGATGTCTTTCAGCATCATCGGTTTGATGTGTTCGACGCCATGGTCGAGAAAATCCTTCTGACGCGCCACGATCGACTCGACGACGCGATAGATGGTCTGGCGGCGATGCTCGATGTTGCGCAGCAGATCGACCGCGGAACGCATCTTCTCTTTGATAAAGTTGCGCGTCTCTTTCGTGGTCGTTCCCTGCGATAGCATCGTCTGATAGGTCGGGTTGATGCGCAGGCGGGGGCTGCCGTCGTCAGCGAAGTAGATGATGTAGTCGCTGTCCTCTTCCAGCTTCTCGATGTAGATCTCCGGGGTGATGAGAATCGGCTCTTCCGAGGCGTAGCGTCGTCCCGGGTACGGATCCAGCGTGCGAATGAACTGCAATTCGGCCGCCAAGGTTTCGATATCCACGCCAATCTGCTTCGAAAGGTGCGGCAACTTATGCTGCTGCAACTCCGGCAGGTGGTCGCGAATTAATTGCGCGGCCAAACGATCCGTTTCGTTGCGCGCCTCCAACTGCGACAAAAGGCACTCTCGCACATCACGCGCGCCACAACCCACGGGTTCGAGCCGCATAACCAGAGCGCGGGCCCGCTCGACGGTTTCCTCCGACCAACCACCCAGTCCACAAATCTCTTCGTTTGACGCCGTCAACCGGCCATCAGGATCAAGATTACCGATGACGCATTCCGCGGCGTCGAGGACGGCACCCTCCGGAACATCCATGCGCAACTGCCATTCAAGATGTTCCGAAAGCGACGGAGCTTTGGTCAGAAACTGCTCAAACGTCGGAGCGTCTTCTTTGTACTCGAACTCCTGGGTCTTGTAACCAGGATCGAGGTAATCCTGAAACTCGCGGCCAAAGTCGACCTCCTCAAAGGGATCGCGCGAGGCATCGTCAGTTGGCGTCTCCGAATTCTCCGCTGATCCTCCTTCGAGATCCATGTTTCCAGCGGCTTCAAATTCAACTTCAGGCCCCGAGAAGGATTCGACGTCGAGGTCTCCTGAGCCATTCGATGACGATTCGCCAAGTTCCGGCGCCGTCGCTTCGGCGCGCGGCGTTTCAAAGTTTTCCAATTCGCCGCCGCTGGCCATGTGATCGAGAATCTTCTCGGCCAGTTCGCGCGCTTCCTCCTGCGTCGCGACCTCTTCCAGCACCGGATTCTCGGTCATTTGCTGCTGAATCAGCTCCGACAATTCAAGCGAAGTCATCTGCAACATCTCGATTCGTTGCCGCAATTGCGGCGTCAAAACGAGACGTTGGGAAAGACTGGTAGTTAACCTAACTGACATGCGTCAACAGTTTCTATTCAATTTGCAGGGAAGATTTTCTTAGCGAATTTTCGCTCGGAGGGATTATAACCTAAGCGGTATGGATCGTGTATTGCGATTCACATCCGGAATTTTTCACCCAGATAAAGACGACGAACTTCGGCGTCTTCAGTTAGTGCGCGCGGCGCTCCCGAGCGAAAGATCTTGCCTTCCGCCATGATGTAAGCGCGGTCCGTGACGCCCAGGGTTTCGCGCACGTTGTGATCCGTGATGAGTATGCCGATACCGCGGCCTCTCAAATAGAGAATTACACTTTGAATATCATCGACCGCTTTAGGGTCGATGCCCGCGAAGGGCTCGTCCAGCAGAATGAACTGGGGATCAGTCGCCAGCGCCCGCGCGATTTCCGTGCGGCGTCGCTCACCGCCGGAGAGCGAATCGCCCCGCGTGTGACGGACGTGTTCGATCCCGAATTCCTGTAGCAACTCTTCGACACGCTTGCGTTGCTCGCGCCGGCGCATTCCGGTCGTTTCGAGCACGGCGAGAATATTTTCCGCCGCCGTCATTTTGCGAAAGATCGAAGGCTCCTGCGGCAAATAGCCGAGTCCCAGCCGCGCCCGCAAATACATCGGCAGCTTCGTAACGTCCTCGCCGCTCAGACGCACGCGTCCCGCCTCAGGCGTCTCCAGGCCGATCATCATATAGAACGTCGTCGTCTTGCCCGCGCCGTTCGCCCCCAGCAACCCGACGACTTCCCCCGGCTCCACATGCAGCGTCACGTCATCGACGACGCGCCGCCGCCCGTACGACTTTCGCAGATTGAAGGCCGCCAAGGCACTATTCGACGCAGGCTTCGGCAAACTCGCATCCGATGAGCGAGTCGCCGATTCTGTCGGAACAATGGTCTCGACGGCTTCCATAGACCTAATCTAACCGTTGCGAACCGCCGCCACAAAAGCGCTCACCAGCGCCGGGTCTTTTTTCCCGGGTGACGATTCTAACAAGCTACAGGCATCAACTGCGTAAGGCTCGACCTCCTGAATTGCGTGGGCAACATTTTCCGGCGATAAACCGCCGGAGAGAAAGAGCCGCGGCACGAGGCGCCGGGTCCTTTGCGCCAATTCAAAATCGACCGTCTGCCCAGTTCCACCACGCAGGCTGCGATGAAAGGCATCGAGCAGAATTGCCTCGACAGGAAATTGCGGCGCATCGTCCGGCGAAAATTCTTCGCCGGCGCGGAGAGCTTTGATTACTCTCAAGCCATCCCGTGTGTTCACCTCTTCACAGAACGACGGGGACTCGTCGCCATGAAGCTGCACGGCATCGATGCCGACACTGAGCGCAGTGTCTATTACCGATTCGATCGTTTCGTTGACAAAGACACCCACGACCTCAACCTGGCTGCCGAAAATCTTCAGCTCATTGATCAACTCTCGCGCCGCCTCCGGGGGAATGTACCGCGGGCTGGGCCGATAGAAGTTTACGCCCAGCATGTCGGCGCCGGCATCGACCGCCGCACGCGCGTCGCTGAGATTAGTGATTCCGCAGATCTTAACTTTGGTCATCTACCAGAATTTGCCGTTTCGGTGGATTGAGTCAATTGCGCAATCAACGCCGCGGGATCCGCCGCTCGCATCAACGTCTCACCAATCAAGAATCCATGGTAGCCGGCGGCGAGCAAGGTACTAACATCGTCAACCGTCTTGATGCCGCTTTCACTGAGCAAGATTTTGTCCGCCGGCGCCTGGGCAGCCAGCTCAATCGACGTGTCGAGCGAGACCTCAAAAGTTGCGAGATTGCGGTTATTGACTCCGATGAGTTTTGCCCCGGCATCGATGGCGCGGCGCAGCTCCTCGAGCGTATGTACTTCGACCACAGCATCCATTCCCAGTTCTTCTTCCGTGATTCGCCGCAGCTTGTTCAATTCTGAATCTGACAACGCCGCGACGATCAGCAGCAGCGCATCGGCCTCGGCCGCGGCTGCTTCGTAGACCTGAAACTCATCGACTATGAAATCCTTCCGCAGAATTGGCAGGGAAGTTGTTCTCCGCACCGCCTGTAAATCCTCCAAAGATCCGTCGAAATAATCCGGTTCGGTAAGCACGGAAATCGCGGCCGCGCCACCGCGTTCATATGCTTTAGCGATGACCGCAGGTTCAGCGTCGCTCCGAATGGTCCCCTTCGACGGAGAGCGGCGTTTGAATTCGGCAATTACCTTAGTTCCCACGCCCGCGGTCAGCGCGTGAAGCAACGCGTGCGATTGCCTTCCTGTCCGAACGTTATGCGCGCGGGCCTGGAAGTCACGCGCGGCGACGCTCTTCGCCTCGGCGATACGCTGTTTCCGTTTGGCGATTATTTCAGCGAGTCGATTCATCGATTCAATCTGCTGCGGCAGAACCGGCGTTCGTAGTTCCAATCAGCGCCTCCAACTTTTCGACTGCCTTGCCGCTGTCGATGCTTTGTTCCGCCAAACGAACCGCGCTGATCAGATCATCGGCAATCCCGCCGACCAGTAACGCGGCGGCGGCGTTAACCACGACGAGATTGCGCGCTTCGTCTTGGCGTTCACCGGTCAAGACCGTTCGAATCACTCCGGCACTGGTTGCAGCATCGTCACACCGCAAACCAGTCAATGCGGCGCGACTCATTCCGAAATCTTCAGGCGTCAATTCAAACCTGCGAACGCTGCCGCCGTCAGCTTCCGCCACCAGCGTCCGGTCGGCCAGAGTAACTTCATCAAGGCCATCGCCACCATGTACCACCCAGGCCCGCTCGGTCCCAAGCAGGGCCAGGGTTTTTGCCATTGGCTCGAGCAACTCACGACTCCAAACGCCGATGATTTGCCGCGGCGCTCCCGCCGGGTTCGTCAGCGGCCCGAGAATGTTGAAGGTGGTGTGCACGCCTAACTCTCGACGAACCGCAGCGACGCGCGCGGTGGCGCTGTGATAAAGCGGAGCGAACATAAAACAGACGCCCAGGTCATCCAGACACTGGGCGGAAATTGATTGATCCGCCGAGACGTTTACGCCCAGGGCCGTGAGCACGTCAGCGCTGCCGCAGCGACTGCTGGCGGCGCGATTCCCGTGTTTGGCGACCGGCAAGCCAGCACCGGCTATGACAAAAGCCGCGGCGGTCGAAACGTTGAACGTCTTGGCCGAACTGGATCCAGTGCCGGCCGTATCGATGAAGCGTTTATGACGAGATGTGATGCGAGTCGCGCGCGCGCGCATCCCTTCTGCCAAACCCGCCAGCTCATCGACTGTCTCTCCTTTTCGCTTCAGCGCAATCAGGGTCGCGGCAATCTGTGCATCGGTCGCCGTTCCATTCAAGAGCCAGTCGAGCAGCTGCGATGCTTCAGCTCGCGAAAGACTCTCATCGCGCATGAAGCGGGCGAGAAAAGTTTGAGCAGCGACAGACATAGGCGTGAGATCAGAGCTGTAGAAAATTCGCCAGCAGCTTCTTCCCGGCGATCGTCATAATCGATTCCGGATGAAACTGCACGCCTTCAATCTTCATCGTGCGATGACGCAAACCCATGATGATGCCATCGTGCGTGCGCGCCGACACTTCCAGGCACTCAGGTAAGCCGGTTTCATCAACCATCAGCGAATGATACCGGCCGACGTCAATGTTCTGCTCAATATCTGCGAACACCGTTCGGCCGTCGTGTTGCACGCGTGACGATTTCCCGTGAAACAGCTTTGGCGCCCGCACCACGCGCCCGCCGAACACCTGCCCAATCGACTGGTGCCCGAGACAGACGCCGAGGATGGGAATCTCGCTGCCGAACCTTTTAATTACTTTCATTGATATGCCGGCATCGTCGGGCGTTCCCGGTCCCGGCGAAATCACAATCCGGCCGGGGCGCAATTCCGCGACCGCGTCAATTTCGATCTCATCGTTACGGCGCACTTCGATTTGCTCACCGAGTTCACCCAAATACTGAACCAGGTTGTAAGTGAATGAATCGTAATTGTCGATGACCAGGAGCATTGCTCAGTCGTCAGTGGCCAGCGGAGTAATCACTTGCCTTTCTCAGCCTGCCGCAAAATCATCACGGTATTACCACGCCCATTTTTTGCCGCCCAACCCGCGGCGGTCACGCCGTCTTTGTCTTTGACTCGCAGGTCTGCGCCTTTGTCGAGCAGCAGCTGCACGGCTTTGTCTTTTCCGTACGACGCCGCCCACATCAAAGCCGTGCCACCCAGTTTGTTCTTCACGTTCGGGTCGGCGCCCGCATCGAGCAGCATTCCCAGGATTTGCAGATTCTCAAACCAGGCGGCTCCATGCACGGCGACATCGCCGTCGTGATCCTGATGATTAAGATCAGAACCCTTTTTGATTAAGGTCCGCACGGTATCGACCCGTTGATGCCACACGGCGATCATCAACGCCGTCATGCCATCAGGACTCTCGGCCTTGAGATCAACGTTGGATTCTGCCATCAGCCGATCGGCCGCGGCGTTTCGATCGCTGGTCAACGCGAGCAACAGCGCGGTCCACCCATTTCTTCCTTTGGCATTCACATCGGCGCCCGCTTTCAGCAACACGTCTACCATTTGATCATCGCCGCGGGCCGCAGTCGCGGTCAAAGCGGTATCCCCGTTTTCGTCATGCGCGTTGGGATTGATTCCCGCTGTGATAAATCCTCTGACGGCTATCACATCGCCCGCAGCCGCCGCCCGAAAGAAGGATGCCTCATTGAATTCATAGCCGCGCAATTGCAGAAATCGTTTGGCCGCTTCCGGTGTTGGTTCAAAGGCTTCCTTGTCAGCGCACGCGGCGCCCAAACCCAGCATGGCCGCCGCGAACAGAATCAAAAGACCAGATGCTCTTACTTTGCGCATGGCGAAACTTCTGCGCGAGAAATACGCACCGGCACGTTTGGCTTCTCGCCTTCAGACGGCGCGCGATTAATCGCGTCCGCCACTTCGATACCACTGCGCACGCGGCCAAATGCAGAGAACTTGCCGTCGAGATGGGGACCGGCGCCCACCAGAATGAAGAAGTGCGTAGTCGCACTGTTCGGTTCATCACTGCGAGCCATGGAAACGACCCCGCGCTCGTGTTTCAGATCGCTGGGTTCGTCAGGGAGCCGTTTCCCCATCCGGTCCGCGAGCTGCTGACTCCACCTTTCGCTGGTCGAGAGATTGCCTCCCTGAATTACAAATCCCGGCACGACTCGCGAAAAGATCGTCGTATCCAACGCCCCGGTCGCGGCCAGATTCAGAAAACCTCGCACGGCTTCGGGCGCCTTCGCCGGCAGCATTTCAATAACGATCGTGCCTTGTTCGGTCGTAAGACTGACGCATTGACCGGCCATCTGTTCGACTGACGCTTTCTCGAAAGGATCGGCTTTCGGGGGCGGGGTCGCAGCAGGACGGGCGTTGGCCTTCTTCGGTGTTTCGCCGTTTGGCGTTGGATTCTGCGATGGGGCGTTCGAGCAGACGATCATGAGGAAAGCGAACGTCATTACGGAAACCAGGATTGTGCGCCGTTGCTTTTGCATGAAAGTAATCACAAACCTTTCTCCGCCAGTTCAATAGCCCGGAACATGGCCTGCGCTTTGTTGACGCATTCCTGAAACTCTTCGGCGGGAACTGAGTCGGCCACAATGCCCGCGCCCGCCTCGACGGTCGCGACGCCCTCGCGCAACTCAATCGTGCGGATGGCGATGCAGGAATCAAGATTGTCCGCATAGTCCATGTAGAGCACTGCGCCCGCATAGACTCCGCGTGGCGATGGCTCCAATTCATCGATGATTTGCATGGCGCGAATCTTCGGCGCGCCGGTGACGGTTCCGGCCGGGAAACACGCAGCGAGAGCATCAAAACGATCCAGATCGTCACGTAACTTCGAAGAAAGACTCGAGACCAGATGCTGCACGTGCGAATAGCGCTCTATGGTCATCAATTGTTCGACTCGCACGGAACCGTATTCCGACACGCGACCGAGGTCGTTGCGGCCAAGGTCGACCAACATCACGTGCTCGGCGACTTCCTTCTCATCGTGACGCATCTCTTCACCCAGTCTCGCATCGTCTGCTTCAGTCTCGCCGCGCCGGCGGGTTCCCGCGATGGGCCGGTACTCAAGCGCGCGATTCGTGCAGCGCACCAGCATTTCCGGCGACGCACCGATGATCGTCTCCTCGCCCATGCGCAAGAAATACATGTAGGGCGAAGGATTAGTGGCTCGCAACGCGCGATAGATTGCCAGCGGTGAAGCGCAGGTGCGTTTCGAAAATTGCTGCGCGATTACTGTTTGATAGCAATCACCGGCGGCGATGTATTCCTTAACCTGCGCGACGGCGGCTTCAAACTCCGCCCGCGACCAATTTGATTCGACCTCACGCGCGGGCGTCTCACAAGTGCTCTCGGCTACGTCTTCAGATGGCAATTCACAGTTAAGCCGGCGTTCGAGTTCAGCGGTTTCAGCCACCGCCGCGTCGTACATTTGTCGCAGACTGTCATCGCTGTTTGCCTCATCGACAAAGACGACGCTGGTGATTTCCATCTGCTGGCTGACCCGGTCGAAAGCGACAATGTTGCGAAAGAACATCCACGCTGCGTCGTCTACAGATGATTTGTGCTTGCCATTACTGAGGACTGGCTCAAACCACCGGGCCGCACCGTAGGCGACGTAACCGACGGCGCCTCCGCAAAGCGGCGCCAGCTTCGCCCGATGTGCCAGGCGCTTATTGCCGAAATGCTCACGGAGAAAATCGAATCCGGATTGTTCCAGCGCTTCCCGCTGACCATTGCGCTCGATAATGGTCTGGCCATTGCGCGCGCGCGCGACCATCCAGGGATTGGCGCCGAGAAAGGAATAACGCGCGATGCGTTCGCCGCCTTCGACTGACTCGAGCAAAAACGCATGCGCGCTGTCGCCGGCGATGCGCAAGAACGCTGCCACCGGCGTCTGCAAATCCGCCAACACCGTGCGCACGACCGGCACAACATTGCCGCGTTGCGCCGCGACCCGGAAATCTTCGAAGGTGGCGGGGGTCAGATTGAGCACAATCTTTAGCTTATCAATATTGAATCAGACCACAAACTAATGAAGGTTGTGTTAGTTGGGCATCGGACTATAATAAATTCATGGAAGTGACGAAAACTCATATTCCGCGAGACGCAGTGATTGAAGCCTACAAGAAGGACATTGATCGCACGCTGCTGCGCGAGAACCTTCGACTCACCGTTGAGCAGCGCTTCGATAATCTGATGAATCTTCAGGAGTTCGCTGAAGAATTGCGTAAAGCCGGCCGCAAGTTTGATGATCACAAAGTTTCCAGACCTGCTAAAGATTCTCTCGGCAGCCGAAGTTGAATTCATCGTAATTGGCGGCGCGGCAGCCATCGCCCATGGCTCGGCAATGCTGACCTACGATCTTGACGTGGTCTATGACCGCTCCCCTGAGAACCTCGCGCGTATCGTCCGCGCCCTAGCTCCTTACCAACCTTACCTCCGGGGGGCGCCACCAGGTCTTCCTTTCGCTTGGAGCGCTCGCACGCTGCGGAACGGACTTAACTTCACTTTGACCACATCACTGGGCCCTCTCGACATATTAGGCGAAGTGGCTGGCGGCGGAGATTATGCGGCACTGCTGCCGCACACTGGACACATCGAACTTTATGGAGTGAGATGCCTTTGCCTGACATTGGAGAAATTGATCCTAACAAAGCGCGCCGCAGGTCGCCCAAAGGATCTGAATGCAATCGCAGAGTTAGAAGCTTTGCTGGAGGAATCTGAAAGACCGCTTTGATCACAGTAAGCGATTTGCTGCCAGCCAGTGTCCGCCATCCACGACCAGAATCGCTCCATTGATGTAGCTCGCCGCCTCTGAACAAAGAAACACCGCCGCCTGTTCGATGTCCTTGATTAGTCCGAAACGTCTGAGCGGGACGCGCTCGCGCAACTTCACTTTGATGGGCTCGGGCACGAGCCGCTTCATGCCTTCCGTGTCTTCGATTGGGCCTGGGGCGATGGCGTTGACGCGAATGCCGTAGCGGCCCCATTCAACCGCTAGATTACGCGTCAGGGCATCGACGCCCGCCTTGGCAGCTGAGACATGAAGCTGCATCGGCGTGCCGAGGTAATGCAGCGTAGCGCTGATATTGAGAATCTGTCCGCGGTTGTCCTTGAGTTGATCAAACGCCGCGCGACAGACGTTGAAGGTCCCCTTCAGATCGATATCAACGACGGTACCGAATCCATTGGGTGATAAATCTTCAGGCTTACAGAGGAAATTTCCGGCGGCGCCGTTGACCACGATGTCAATCTTTCCAAAACGAGCGACAGTGGCGGCGACTGCTTTTTCCACTTCTTCCGGCTTTCGCACATCAGCCGTAATTGGAAAAGCTTCGCCCTGAAGCGCTGGTGCCACGCGAGCCTCATTGACTGTTTTAGCGGCCGCCTCGAGATGTTCCATGCTGCGACTCACGAGTGCAACATTCGCTCCCGCTTCAGCCAGTGCCCGAGCAACACCGCCGGTAATGCCGGTGCCGCCACCGGTCACCAAAGCGACGTGATCTCTGAGAATTCCGTCAGCGAAAATTGAAGCCATCTGTATAGTCGCGAAGGATGAAAGTATAAGCTGGCGCTAACCAGGAATGTAGGGCCGCGCCTGCACGATGTACATTTGGCCTTTCATAAAGGCCCATTCGATATCCTGATCTTTGCCGTGAAAGAGCGACTTGATCTTTTCCGCGGCCGCCGCCAATCGACGCACCGCGTCGTCTGTCAGCACCATGCGTTCACCGCTGATGGGAATTTCTTTGATGCCACCGCGCTCATCGAAGATCAATAAGCTGTCTTCCTCAGACCGCGTTAAGACCTGCACTGAATTCGCAATCGGGCGAAAGACAACCTGTTCAGCGATGCGCTGTCCCTCGACCACTCGCATGCCCAGGCCGCGTTTGGCTGCGATGTAAATCGAGCCTTTATTGATCGGGTCGGGCTGGCGATTGAATGGATCGGCGGTGATCA
>JADMIO011694210.1_pt1 | contig 11956 bp, 5 predicted proteins | sample 8958161 | NCBI WGS metagenome assembly JADMIO01 (sample SAMN16585339, study PRJNA669376) | soil metagenome | isolation source: Crop rotation soil | place: USA: Cullars Rotation, Alabama | collected 2011
CCAACCGCCGCGATGCGTCCGTTTTGCATGACAACGGTGCCGCGCTCGATGACTTTGCCTGGCGCGGTGACGATGCGGACGTTGGTGAGCGCATAGTCGGCGTCTGGCGCACCGGCTAACGGCGTACTGGCGCGGGGAGGAATTTGCTGACCGCTCGCCGCCGCGAATGCCGCGAGCGCGAGAGGTAGGGCCGCGAAACTAACACGGGCCATTGGACGGCTCTCCTAAAAGGGGTGGGGACGGGAGAACGTATCGCCGATTTGTCACTCTGACTACGGCCAGCGTCACATCTGCGCTGCGCCGCCTCCTCCCACAGAGCGCGCAGCGGCCCTCGGGAAGAGTGTCCACAACCCTTTCGCGAATTGTACTGTCTAGTATAATTGCTGGAGTTATACCGAACGATATAATCGATACCGCATGCGCCGTCACTGGTTCTTCATCCTTCTTTCCCTCGCCGAACGCGATCGCCACGGTTCCGGCGTCATGCGAGACGTATTGGAGCTAACGAACGGCGACCTAAAGCTGTGGCCGGTCACCCTCTACGGATCGCTCGACGAGCTCGCGGAGCAAGGCTGGATCAAAGCCCTCGATAATCCGCCGGCAGACGCTGACGACGACAGCGCGCGCAAACGTTGGTTCCGCATCACCGCGAGCGGGCGCCGGGCCCTCGCGAGCGAGGTCGCGCGTCTCGAAGCGACCCTTCGCGTCGCGAATCGGCGGCTGGCGTCTGGAGACGTTCAATGAGCGCGCCCAGCGCCTATCGTGTGCTTCTGCGTCTCTTGCCACAGCCGCTCCGCGATGCTCATGGAGACGAGATGGAGGAGATGTTCGCGCACGAGCTCTCCCGAGCGCGCGAACGCGGCCGCATCGCGACCGCACGAGTCTGGCTATCAGCATTCTCTGATGCCGCTGCCCGAACCGCTTATGAGCATTGGCGACGCCGTGGGCGTCCGATGCTCACCGCCAACAAGGAGCATCGAATGTCATCGTTAGTCGCCGACCTTCGTTTTGCCATCCGCTCGTTCTCCCGCCAGCCGGGTGCAACGGCCCTCGTCGTGTTCACGCTCTCGCTCGCGGTCGCGGCGAACACCGCGGTATTCGCCCTGGTCGACGCGGTCTTCTTTCGATCGCTTCCCTACCCCAATGCGTCGCAGCTCGTCGACGTCAACGAAACGGCACCGTCGTGGGGGCTCGACTTCACAAGCGTGAATTATCCCGACTTTGACACCTGGCGGAAGAACACGCGGGCCTTTGCCGGCATCGCGCTATTCGACGGCGCGGCATTCAACGTCGCGGACGGCAACGAAGCACTTCGACTCGACGGGCAGTTTGTCACGTATGACTTGGCCAGCGTGCTCGGAATTCGGCCCGTTCTCGGTCGAACGTTCACGAAGGAGGAAGACGTTCCGAACGGTCCAAACGTCGTCATGATCGGGTACGGGCTGTGGCAAACGCGGTTCGCTGGAGCGCGCGACGTCCTCGGCAAGACGCTGAGAATCAGCAGCGTGCCGTACACCATCGTCGGCGTGTTGCCACCGAACGTCACGCTCGATGGACCGACGGCGCTTTGGGTTCCGTTGCGTGGTGATCCGAAGCAGCAAGGTCAGAGCTACTCGTACGATGGCATCGGCCGCCTCAAGCCAGGCGTTACGCTCGAGCAGGCGCGCAAGGACATCGCGATGGCGCACGAGCCGATTTGGCGCGCAAACGATACGGCGCACGTCGTGTCGCCGCGCATCATGCCACTGCGCGACAAATTCGTCGCCGAATACCAGACCATCGGCGCGGCACTCGGCGCGGGAGTGGTGCTCGTTCTGCTCATCGCGTGCGCGAATGTCGCAGGTGCGATGCTGACGCGTTCGATCTTCCGCCGGCGCGAGATGGGCATTCGCATCGCACTCGGAGCGAGTCAGTCGCGTCTCACGCGACAGCTCCTCACGGAGTCGTTTACGCTCGCGGCGATTGCCGGCGTCATCGGCACGATGATCGGCCGAGTTGGAGTGTCGCTGCTCACGATGGGCGTCCAGAACACGCCGCCGTGGTTGCATCTCCAGCTCGATCTCCGCGCAATTGTCTTTTCAGTGCTGATCGTTGTCGCGACAACGATCGTCTTCGGACTCGTTCCCGTGCTGCAGCTTCGACGTCCAAGTCTATCAGGAGCGCTCACCAGCGCGACGCCGCGGACATCAGGGTCCGCTCCGGAGCGGCGAATGCTCAACGCGCTCGTCGTGGTCGAGATCGCCCTCGCGACGGTGTTGCTCGCAAGCGGCGGACTCCTACTCCGCGCGTATGCCAATCTGCGCGATGTCGATCCAGGCTTCCGTCCAGAAGGGGTCGCGAGTTTTCGCGTGTCGCTGCCTGAGGCAAAGTATAAAAACGGAGCCGCGCAACGCCGTTTTTATGAAACGCTCGTTGCCCGCATCCGCGCGCTCCCCGGGGTAACCGACGCTGGGGCGGTGACGTGTGCGCCGTTCACCTGCCACCAAGGCAACTTCTTCAAAGCCGACGGGGCGCCGGCGAAGAAAGCAAATGAGAAAGACCCGGTGGTCCTGACGCGCACGGCGACGCCGGACTACTTCCGCACGATGGGAATCAAGCTCGTTCGCGGGCGATTCTTTGCCGAGAACGAGGGCACACCTGACGGTCCGCGCCCAACGGTCATCAACGATATCCTCGAAAAACAGCTCTGGCCGGACGGGTCGAGCAGCATCGGCAAGCGGTTCATCTACAACGGCGATACGTCGTCGCGCGACTGGATGACGGTTGTCGGCGTCGTGAAGGACGTGCGCCATTACGGACTCGCGCGCCCGATGATCGGCGGGATCTATCGATCGATCACGTCGGTTGATAGCACGAGCAGTATTCAGCGCCTCGCGATCGTCGCGCATACGACCGCCGATCCGTCGTCGCTCTTTCCAGCGATGCGCGCGATCGTTCGCGAGCTCGATCCGGAGCTTCCGTTGTTCGACGTGAAGACGATGCAAACGGCGGTGAGTCAGTCGGTGGCGTCTCGTCGCGCGATCGCGCTTTCGCTCGCGACATTTGCCGGCATCGCGCTCTCGTTAGCGATCGGCGGGATCTATGCGGTTCTCTCCTACGTCGTCGGGCGACGTCGGCACGAGATTGGAATTCGCATGGCACTCGGCGCGCAGTCGAGCCAGGTGCTCAGCCTCGTTGTGCGACAGGGTCTCCGACTCGTTGCAATCGGTTTGCTGATCGGAGTTCCGGCAGGCCTTCTTTCGTCGCGAGTGTTGTCGTCGCTGCTCATCGGCGTGAAGCCCACCGATCCGTTGACGTACGTGGGGGTGGTGATCGTTCTCACGGCAACCGGTGCGCTCGCCGCACTGATCCCAGCGCGGCGAGCGTCGCGAGTGAGTCCGAAAGTCGCGCTGAGCGAGAGCTAGGCGCCTCGCCGCGTCACCGTTCGAGCCGACGAGTCATCCTGAGGCGCGTCAGCGCCGAAAGGATCGCTGTCCCTACCGCGATCCGATGGTTGCTGCTGCTCGAAGCCACTCTACCGGTCGACTAGAAACGATTCTTGAACACGAACTGGACGAACTGGACGAACTGGACGAACAACACCAGAACAACACGGACTCGACGAACAACACCGGAATAGCACCGCAAGAAGCTAGGGTTGCGCCAAGCATCAAAGGATGCTCATGAAGGGATCCGGCTGGTGGTTTGGCGCTTTTCCGTGAAGTCCGTCCAGTCGTTGCTGTCCGTGGCAAGAATGGTTTCGAGGGTGCGCCAAGACAGCGGCGTGAAAGAACGGTGAGCTCAGAAACCAAGCTTGAGACTTCCAACAAACGTCCGCTGCGGAAACGGATGAAAGAGGAAGTATTTCCGATTGAGCAGATTGTCCGCACCGAGTGAAGCCGACCAATGGCGATCGAGTTGGTAGCTCACACGCGCATCTGTGACGAACCACTCGCTGAAGCCCTGATACGTATTTGGATTGACGTCCGCATTGTCGAGCGTCGTGAACAGCTTGCTGCTGTAACGGCCCGCCAAGGTCATCGCCCAACGGTCGCGCGGACGATACGTCGCCGTGAAGTTCGCCCGCCACTTCGGGATGTTCGGCAGGAATTTGCCGATCGCCGCCCCCGCCGGTGCCGTCGCACTGGCGCGGCCGCTCAGCGCAAGCGAGCGCGCATCGAGATACGTCGCGCTTCCACCAAGATCGAAACCCGGCACGAACAAATCGCTCGTCTGAAACGACCCTTCGACCCCGCGAGCACGGACGTGGTCGACGTTCGACAAGTACGAATAAAGTGTCGGCGAGCCCGAGACGAGCGGCAAGAACTGCGAGATGATCGCATCATGCACATCGTCCTGGAACAATGACAGCTGGCCAATACCCCAGCCAAACGACCCACCAACACGCAATTCCGCGGCAAGATCGTTGTCAGGTTTGAGATTCGGATCCGGCGACGTGAACGTCGTTCCCGTCGTCACAAGCTGATAGAGCTCTGCCGCCGTCGCAAACCGATAAGCCTTCGCGACTGAAGCCGTGACGGTCCAGGTTCGGTTCGCTGTCCATTCGAGCGACGCCTTCGGGGAGAATTTCGTCGCGTCGACCGTCGGCTGAACAACCTTCGTCGTGCCGTTCGCGTTGAAACCGTCGAAGCCACGCCAGGTCTCGTACCGACCGCCAACCGTGAGCCGAAACCCGGGAGCGAACTTCCAACTCTCCTGCGCCCACACCGCTTGCGTCTGCGTCTTGCCATCGCCCTCAGTCGCTACCGTCGTGAACCCGCCGGCCCGCCATTCCGGTGTGTTGAACGTCGGGTTCTTTAAATGATACTCATCGGCATGAACGCCGAACGTGATGACGTTTTTCGCATTCGCGCCGCCCGGATGCCAGGCGCCCTTGAGATCGAGCGTCGACCAACCCGTGCCGTCGAGAACAGCAACGCGGCCGGCCGATCCAAACGTCGTGTCAGACGACGACGCCGCGATCGGGGTGCGCTGCTGGTCCTTGTCGAAACGATAGAGCGTGCCCACCGCCTCGAAATCCCAATCGCGTTTCGTGTCGGTGCGGAACGACAGACTGTGCGACGAGTGCGCTTCGTCGAGATCGTAGAAGCCCGTCGCGAAGGCGGACTGTCCAGCGAACGTCGGAACCCCAGCCTTATGGATGTACGTATCGACGCCCGACGCCGCGTCGTTCTTCCAGTAGCCGAAGGTGTAGGTCGCCCGAAGCCAGTCCGTGAAATCGTACGCTGCCTTCGCCTTGGCGTTCAGCATTTTCGTATGGAGCAAGCCATTCGCCCCAAGAATGTTCGCGGAGGCGCCGAGCTTGTTCTGCGCCGAGAATCCGCCCGCGGTCCCAGCCGGAAAGCTCGCGCTCGTGACGTACGCCAGCGGTTGGCTATGACTGTCCTGGTAGTTCGCGCTGGTCCAAAACGAGAACTTGCCGAAGCGGTCGCCGATGTCTGCGTTCGTTTGCGTCGTCCCGTAGTTCGCCTTCGTTCCGTACAGGTTGAAGGTTTGCAGCGCCTGCGTCTGGCTGATTGCCCCCTCGAGCTTGTCCGGCTGGCGGGTCGTGATCTCCATGACCGCCCCCATCGAGTTCCCAGCGTACGCCGCGGAGAACGGGCCGTACATCATGTCGATGCGTGCGATCTCGATTGGGGAAACCAGTCCCCAGCGCGGTCCGCCGAGGGTGTTGTTGTTCGCCACGAGGGCTGTGAGCGGGACACCATCGGCAAAGATGAGACTGCGCGCGCTCGAGCTCACGCCCCAGACCCGCGTCCCCATCGTTGCCTGCGTGTCGCCGTTGTTTCGTTTTCGAAGAAACACGCTTGGCATGTATTTCACCGCGTCTTCCGGATCGACGAGGTTCACGGTGCGCTCGACGTGTTGCGCCGTGATACTCGCTGTTGCCGGAAGCGTCATGGTCTGTAGCGCAGGCGTCTTCACTTCTTCCGGACGCTTCGCTGTGACTTTGACGCCGCGCATCATGACGATCGTGTCGGGGGGCGTCGATTGGGTTTGCGCATACAGCTCGTGCGATGTCGCGCACGCACAGGCGAACACCAGCACGCGTGCCGCGCTCGTGCTCGCGTTCGCCGTGCTGGGCAATAAAACTCTCATATAAAGTGCTCTCGGAATATTCGGGGAACGGTGATCGGCGCTGAACGCATCGATCACCGAAGTGGTCTGCTCGCAACACGCCGCATCGACGCACAGATGGCCGACGCGGAGGGAATGGACTTCGGAACCACGACAGCGGCCGAGGCATCTGCCTCGGACCAACGGCGTGCCGAATGCGCTCAGTTAGAGCGCGAGTGTGCTGGGAGGACCGTTCGCGAACGGGAGAGCGTGCGCTCTGCGCGCGGCCGGCGCTGAGAGCTCTTCAAATTCGGCAACGCCGACGTCGATGACGCGTGCCGCAACGAGTTCCGTCGGAGCAACCGGGACGGCAACCGGCGGCGTCGTAGAACATTGCCCGAGACACGTGCATGCCTTGCTCGACTGCTTGGCGGGATGATGATGCCCTTCGTGGGCACCATGCGCGTCGGAGGCGCTGGCTGCTGCATGCGCAGCGTGACCGCCATGCATGGGACACGTGTGCGCACCCGCCGGCTCAGAGAGCGCGGTGGTGAACCAAAGTCCCCAAAGCGCGATGAGGACGCGGTACCAAAGCGGGTGTCGCACGGAGGAATAATACTCAATTCAGCGCCGCAGTTCGCCAGGTGTGCCGGCATCGGCAAACCCGCGCGGCGGCAGTCCAACCGGCATCTCCCCGGTGAACGCCATTCTGGCTGCGGCCTCAGACACCTGGGCTCGCGACAGCGTCAACGTAAAACAGGCTCCCCCGGTGGGTTGATTGCTAACGCTTAGTTCCCCACCCATTCCCCGCGCCAAGTCCCGGCTGATCGACAGGCCGAGGCCGACCCCTTCACGTGGGTGCGAGAGCGTGCGATCAAGCTGAACGAACGGCTCGAAGATCGCCTCCTGCTTCTCATCGGGAATTCCCGGCCCGGTATCGCAGACATGAATCGCGACATGGTCGGCGTCCACGTCGCACGCATCGAGCGTGATCCGCCCGCCGGCTGGCGTGTGGCGAATCGCGTTCGAGAGAAGATTGAGGAGGATCTGACGCAGCTTTTCACGATCCGCCATGGCACCCAGTGCCGGATGGGGCGGATTGTAGGTGAGTGTGAACGATTTCGTTGCAGCTTGCGGAGCGACGAGAACGTCGAGCCCCGCAAGAAAGCTGTCGAGTGCGATCGGTTGAAGGTCATAGCTCACGCGTCCAGCTTCGATGCGGCTCAAGTCTAGCATCGAGCTGATGAGACCAAGCACGTGCTGCTGCGCCGCGCGGATACGATTGAGGTCTCGGCGCTGCGCTTCGTTCACTGGACCACGAAGCTCCATGTCCATCAAGTCGACGTAGCCGCCAATCGCGTTCAGCGGAGTGCGTAACTCGTGGCTCATCGTCGCAAGGAAGTCCGATTTGGCGCGATTCGCCGCCTTTGCGACGTTTGTTTGCTGCGCGAGCGCATCGTGACTCTCGGCGATCTCCCGAACCATCTCATTGAACGAATCCGCCAATCGCACGAGCTCCGCGTCGCCCTTCCGAGGAACACGCGTCGTGTAATTGCCGCTGGCGATCGTCGTCGCCGCGGCCGTGATGTTCCCCAACGGCTCGGTGATGCGCCGCGCGATCATCCACGACGCCAGAACGCCGATGCCAATCAACACGACACTCAAAACGGCGAGCGTTCGCAGAATGCGCCGTGGCTCCGCGAGCACCTCGCTCATCGGCACCTCGAGGGCGACAACGAGTGGCGTTCCCGCAACTGCCTCTTCGGCGGAAATCACCTGTCCGACTCCTGGACGTGTTCTTACGTCCGGGGATCCACCTCCCGACACCGGGGGTGACGCGATGCCACCAGACATCGACGTCCACCCCGAGCCATCAGCATTCCTATAGAAGGAGTAGATGGTGTGACCGGCGAGCTCGCGGATACTCGCTTCGGTTGATGGATTGACCGCGACGACGACTTGACGGGCCAGATATCCAAGGACTGCGGTGCCCCGCATGACGGGCAACACAGTCCAGAATCGCATATGGCCACTGCCTAAAAACAGCTTGCCGAGTTGAAGTGAGTCCGCAGGCGCGACGTGTTCGATTCCCTCAAACGATGGCGTGCCGGTGGCGCCACGGCCATCGCTCTCGGCGGCCGCTTGGAACCGATCCGGTCCGACGAACGCGATGCGCTTGCCGTTGGCGCTCCACAGCTCGACGGGAAGGCCGATCGAGTCGTCTGCCGGACGGAGTCGCCCCAGTGCCTCGAGCACACTGGAGTCTTGCATCGCGCGAATAGGCGCTGTCGAGGGATCGGCTGCGGTACGCAGTGCGCGGCGAACGCTCGAGTCGTTGGTGATCGTGCGGTACCGCGTGACTGTCGCCGCCATTCCCCGTTCGACCAGCCGTGCGAGCTGTTGGACGGCTCGGTTGGCGGAGTTTTCCGCGGTCTTTCGCGCCGAACGTGTGAGAGAGGAGTACGCCGCTGCCAGGATCGTGGCAAAAACCACGATAAAGATTCCACTCATCATGAGTGGAAGCTTTCGCTCGAGGGTCTGCGGGTACTTCAACGACCTATGTCCTGCAACACGTGTGGCGTCATCGCCCGCGAATCGGGGTCCGGTCCCTCTCGGCCATGGACAACGTCTGCGCCCGCGCCAGGCTTAGCAATTCTTATGCTGAATTGGGACGATGTCTAGGCGCCGGGACTCGCGGGGATCGCTCGCTGTCGCTCGCTGGCAGGATGGCTGCTTCGGAGGAACGCTCGCTGCAGGGCGGTCGCTTCGCTCCCTGGGGGTCGCTCGCGCTTCGCGCTGCGCTTGGCGGGGCGTTTCGCTGTCGCTCACTTGGCAGACTGAATTCTGAGTGCTCGCTCCGCTCGCTTGCAGGTGTGAGACGTGAGATGTGAGGGTGCAGGTCTCAGATCAAGCTCGCGCAGCGAGCATACCGATGCTCTCCGCCAAGCGAGGGCGTCAGCCCGATGTGCCCCGCCAAGCGAGCAACGCGAGCGCCCCCAAAGGGAGCGAAGCGACCATCCTGCCAGCGAGCGGCAGCGAGCGACCCCCGGAAGCAGCCGTCCTGCGACCAATCGACGCCACCGAAGAGCCCTGCACTAATCAACACGGAGCGCGCGAACCGGATCAAGCCGCGCCGCGCGGCGTGCCGGCAGCAGGCTCGCCAAACCAGTCACCACAACGAGCATTGCCGCTGCCCCCATCAGCGTTTTCACATCGAACACCCTAACGCCATACAACCGACTGGCGATAAATCGGTTCGCGACAACCGACACACCGACCCCGAGCAACACGCCGGCCGCGACGACGTGGAGACTTCGCTCGAGCATCAAACGCAGGACCTCGACGGACGTCGCGCCGAGCGCCATGCGAACGCCAACTTCATTCGTTCGCCGCGCGGTCGTATACGACGTGAGCCCGTAGAGCCCAATGCATGCCAACAGCATCGCTACGAGGGCGAAGAACAGCGCGACGTTCGCGATCAGCCGATCGCGGAAGAGCGCATCATCGAGCTGCTCATCCGCCGTATCGATGCGGAGAATCGGTAGTGATGGTGCACGCGCACGCAATGCTTCGCGCACGCGGGCCGCGACGTCGCGTGAATTGCCGGCCACGCGAACGATGAGACACAGCCGCGACAAGTTGCGACTCTGCGCGTACGGGAAGTAGGCGACCATGCCACTGCTGTCACGTGGTGACGTCACCCTCGTGTTCGCGACGATACCGACGATCTCGTAGGCTTGAGCGTTCGCGCCGGAACCGATCACCGTCCGCTTTCCAACAGCATTCGTATTGTTGAATAGACGTCTGGCGAGGCGCTCGTCGACGATCATTACCCTCGGCGTCGAATCTCCGTCAGCCGTCGAGAATGATCTTCCGGCAATGAGCTGCTGACCAAGCGTCGCGAAGAACGCTGATCCCACGTTCATCTGGCTCGATGGAGTGACGCGCATCGCCCCGTCGCTGCCCTCGGCACGCAGTGGCGCGCCGCCGGCCGGACCATCAGTCAGCATGCCGCCAACCGTCGCGGCCGCAGACGAAACCCCAGGCAACGCCGCGACCGTTTGTTCGAGATCTCTAAACAGCGGTAGCAGCTCGGCACGCGGCCGGCCCTCGTAACCTGGGAGCGTCCAGACAAAAAGGAGATGCTGTCTATCGAATCCGAGATTGGCGGCTCGCAAGTTCACCACCGTGCGAACGAGCAGACCGGCGCCGACGACAAGCACAAGCGAGAGCGCCACCTGCGCGATCATCAGTGCATGACGAGCATCCAACCAACCGGCGTGTCGGGGTGCTTGACCTGCCGGAACCGCGACCAATCGGGATCGGGCCGCGTACCCCGCCGGCGCCAGACCAAAGAGCACTCCGGTAACGACGCAGGCAAACGTGCTGAATGCGAGAACGCGAATGTTCGGGTGAAGATCGAGGATCACGGCGCTCGTTCCAAAGGTGACGCTCGATGCAGGTCCGGCTTGGCCGAACGACGCCAACACCGCAGTGCCAAGTTGCGCTAGCGCGACGCCCGCAACGCCGCCGAGCAGCGCGAGGACGAGGCTCTCAGTGAGCAGCTGACGAAAGAGGCGCCCCCGCCCCGCCCCAATCGCGAGTCGGACGGTCATCTCTCGATCGCGAGTCGTCGCACGCGCGAGAAGAAGATTGGCAACGTTTGCGCAGGCGATGAGAAGCACGAGTCCTCCAGCAGCGAGCAAAATCACAAGGGGCTGCTGAAACGCCTCCCGCTGCTGGGAATACCCCGACGCCGCCGACAGCACAGCAAAACGAGCGTTCTTGTCGACACCTGACCCAAACGGCGCTTCGCTCGCGATCCGGTCGTGCACGATCGCCCCCGCTGCTTCTGCTCGAGCGATCGAAACACCTGGCAGCAGTCGCGCCATGATCTTGAACTGGCGATTGGCGCCACGCGCGGTGTTCCGACTTGGCGATGGAAAAACCTGATGCGCCATGGCCACCGGCACCCACAGATCCGTTGGCCAGCCGACCCAATCGCCCTGAAACGATCGCGGTGCGACGCCGACGATGGTGTACGTCGTTCCAAGCATCGTCAGTGTCCGTCCGACGACGTCGCGCGCACGCGCGAACCGGCGCGTCCAGTAAGCGTCGCTGATGACCACAACGGGATGTGCGCCATCGGTGACGTCGTCCGCTTCATCGAAGAGACGGCCAACCTGCGCCTTGATTCCGAGCACCCCGAACATCGTTCCCGTCACAACGCTGACGCGCGTTTGCGTCTCGTCCGCGTCGCCGCCACTCGCGCGGACATCGAAGCCGTCAGCCCAGGCCGTCGCGAACATACCGCTGAACACGTCGGTGAGCGTTCGGAACCGCTCATAGTCGCCGAGGCTGTAGTTGTAGAGGCGTGTACCGTTCGTTGACGTCTGCTCGAGGGTCACGAGCTCGTCGGGCGCGCGTACTGGGAGCTTCCGAAACACAAGCGCGTCGAGTCCGGTGAAGAGCGCGGTTGTCGCACCAATGCCGACGCCGAGTGACAGCGCGGCGGTAATGGTAAACGCCGGGCTTCGCCGCAGGCCACGCAGCGCATACCGAATGTCTTGATGAATGCTTGCGATCCACGCCAAGCCGTACGCATCCGCGGCCGCTTCCCGATGTGCGGTGAGATTGCCGATCGCTCGGCGTGCGTGAAACCGCGCGTCGTCCGGGGGCATGCCCGCAGCAACGGCCCGCTCCATCTCGCGCTCGACATGGTCGTCGAGCTCCTCATCGATCTCGGCGCGAAGCCGCGCGGGTTGCAGCAAGGCACGTAGTCGCGCGATGAAGCCAGTCATGGAGTCTCCAGCGAGGACCGTCAGCTCCTATTGCCGATCTAGACTTTCCAGCACATTGGGATCCTAAGCTTAGAATTCCACGTGGACAAGTTGTCGCG
>JADMIO010988012.1_pt1 | contig 11955 bp, 8 predicted proteins | sample 8958161 | NCBI WGS metagenome assembly JADMIO01 (sample SAMN16585339, study PRJNA669376) | soil metagenome | isolation source: Crop rotation soil | place: USA: Cullars Rotation, Alabama | collected 2011
CACCCGCCAGCGCCGCGACGCATCCACGGGCGTCACGGCGTCGTGCGCGTCGAGCTCACCGCGCAGATCGCCGATGTCCCGCAGCCGTCGCTTCAGATCCTTCTCGAGGCAACGGCCGAGAACGCGTCGCAACGATGCGGGCGTCGATGCGGGAAGACGATCCCAATGCGGCTCGCGATCGACGATGGCTGCCAGGATGTCGGTCGTCGTCTCGCCGGCGAACGCCGCTTTCCCCGTCAACATCTCGAACAGCACGCAGCCGAAGGCCCAGATGTCGGCGCGCTTGTCGACTGCTCGCCCGCGCGCCTGCTCGGGACTCATGTAGGCGGCCGTGCCGAGAATGATGCCGCCCCGGGTGCCCGCCACGGTGATCGTCGGCGATTGCGCGAGCTGGAAGACGTCGCCGCTCGCGTCCTTCGCCAGACCGAAGTCGAGCACCTTCACGACACCGTCGGGCGTCAGCTTGATGTTGGCGGGCTTGAGATCGCGATGGACGATTCCGCGCTCGTGTGCCGCGTCGAGGGCCTCGGCAATCTGTTGCGCGAGACGCTGCGCCTCTGGCGCCGGCAGCGGCCCACGCGCGATCCGATCGGCGAGGGTCTCTCCTTCGACGAGCTCCAGGATCAACGCGCGTGTATCGCCGTTGTCCTCGATCCCGTAGATCGCGGCGACGTTGGCATGATTGAGCGACGCGAGGAGCCGCGCCTCGCGCTCGAACCGCACCAGACGGTCGGGGTCGGTCGTGAACGCTGGCGGCAGGATCTTGATCGCCACGTCGCGGCCAAGTCTCGTATCGCGCGCGCGGTACACCTGGCCCATGCCGCCGACGCCGAGCAGCGACACGATCTCGTATGTCCCGATTCGATGTCCGGCGACCAACATGGCTACGCGGTCGCGATTCTACCGCTCCGCCCTCGCCGAGGCTACGGCGGGACGGCTACATGCGGAGATGCCGCAGCGTGACCACGGTTTCACCGAGCACGGTGAAGTCAATCGGCTTGACGAGATGAGCCTGAAAACCGGCCTCGGCCGTCCGCTGCCGGTCCGTTTGACGGGCGAATGCGGTGAGGGCTGCGGCCGGGATCCGCGAACGATGGGGCGGCGGGAGCGCGCGAACCTGGCGCAGCAGCTCGTAGCCGTCCTGACCCGGCATCGCGATGTCCGCCAGCAGCACGTCCACCCGTTCGCGCCGCAGCAGCGCGAGTGCTTCCGCTGCGCTCGACGCGCAGAACACGGTGGCTTTTCGATCGGACAGGTAGGCGGCAATCACCTCACGGCTGGCCACGTCGTCGTCGACGATCAGCACGGAGATCCCCTCCATCGATCGCCAGGACTGCGAGGGTTTCGGGGCGGGGAGCTCGGAGGGCGGTTCGCCCAACCCGTCGGACACCCGAATCGGCAGCCGCACCGTGAACGTCGCGCCCTGCCCCTCACGGCTTTCGGCGGTGATGGTTCCGCCGTGCGCCTCCACCAGATGCCGGACGATCGCGAGACCGAGGCCGAGGCCGCCGTGCTCGCGGGTCGTCGATCCGTCGGCCTGACGGAACGGCTCGAACACCGACGGGAGGAACTCGCGCGGAATGCCCGGACCGGTGTCGGCAACGATCACTTCCACCATCTCCGGCGACTGGGTGACGGCCACACGCAAGGCGCCGCCCTCGGGCGTGAATTTCACGCCGTTGGTCATCAGGTTCCACACAATCTGCTGCAGCCGCGCGCCGTCGCCAAAGTACGGTCCGACGCCGCGCTCCACTTCGATGCTCACGGCGATCCGTTTTGCCTGAGCCGCTGGCTGGATCACGTCCAGCGCCGCGTTGACGATTCGCGACCAGTCGACCCAGCCGCGCTCGAGTCGAAGCTTGCCGGAGGTAATTCGCGACACATCGAGCAACTCGTCGATGAGCTCCGCCTGACGCGCGGCGTTCTGGAAGATCGCGGTGAGCGCACGCTGCTTCTTGCTCTCGTCGAGATTGTCGTGACGGAGCATCTGCGCCCAGCCGAGCACCGCATTGAGCGGCGTTCGCAGTTCATGAGAGACGACGGCCAGGAACTCGTCCTTCAACCGGTTGGCCTCCTCGGCGCTGGCTCGCAGTCCCTGCTCGCGCTCGAGGAGGTGCTTGCGAATCTCTTCGAGGCGCGTCATTTCGGCGAGCGCGGCCGCCAGCCGTTCCTTCTCCCCGCCGAGCGCCTGCTCGGCGCGCCGTGCATCGGTCAGCGCGCGCATCGCCTCCTTATGAAGCTGCGTCGATTCCGTGTAGCGTCTGAGGTCGGCGAGCCGTGAGGCAAAGATCTTCCACGCCGAGGTCGCACACGCGGCGAGCAGCAGCGACAGAAAGAGGATCGGCCGCCCGTAGATCTCCGGCATCAGCGCCACCAGCGCCACCGTGCTGGTGATGACGATGACGCCGATGTAGATCTGGGCGGCAAATGGCAGCGCCGAGAGGCCGAAGCCGCTGCGCATTGTCGCGACGTTGTCCGCGGCGAATAGCAGCGAGATGAAACGCGAGCGCATCGATAGGACTCCGACTCGCTTATCGGCGCCCCGATGACGGGCGACAGCCACGAAAACTGCTGCTTCAACGCGCAACTTGCGCGGGTCATCGAGGCCGATCGACAGAGTCGTGATCCATCGCTCAGCTCGACCGTGCGCCGCGCCGTCATTCATGACAAGATCGCAAGCGCATTACCGAATCGTCACGCCATGATTCCCGTTCACCGCTTCATGCCAGACGTTCTGGCCGATTTGCTGCGCAAGGCTCCGCTCACGCCGGAGAAAGTCGCGTTCGCGTGGCGCTCGGCCGTCGGTCCGGCCGTGGATAAGGCGACAGCGGTCGAACTGCGCGATCGCGTGCTCGTCGTGCGGGCCAAGGATGCGACGTGGCAGCGGGAGGTGGAGCGATCGGCGGCGTTGATTCGCGCGCGGCTCGACGCGCTGCTTGGTCGCGACGCGGTGCGTTACATCGAGGTCAGGCGCGACTGATTCTTCGGCGCTCGCTGCTCTGAGGGAAATCGAACAGCAACAGGTCGACACCCGAGTCGATCTCTGGCCCAGGGCGGCCCGGATCTTACGCCGGGACGTAAGATCGATCTATGGAGACAGCGGTCATCGTCTCGGCGGTGCGGACGCCAACGGGCAAGTTTCTCGGCGGGCTGAAGGAGTTCACGGCGCCGCAGCTCGGCGCGCTGGTCGTTCGCGAGGCGGTGCGCCGCGCGGGGATCGATCCGGCGATCGTCGACGAATGCATCATGGGCAACGTGGTCTCGGCCGGCCTCGGTCAGGCGCCGGCGCGGCAGGCAGCGCTCCGCGGTGGTCTCGCCGATCACGTCGCGGCGCTCACCATCAACAAGGTCTGCGGGTCGGGGCTGAAGGCGGTCATGCTGGCCGCGCAGGGCATCGCCCTCGGCGATATCGAGGTAGCCGTCGCTGGAGGAATGGAGTCGATGAGCAACTGTCCGTATCTGCTCGACCGCGTCCGCGAGGGGCTGCGCATGGGCAACGGACAGGTGATCGACTCGATGGTGAACGACGGCCTGTGGTGCTCGTTCGAGCAGTGTCACATGGGCAACGCGGGCGAGGTCGTGGCCAGCGAGTTCGGCGTCACGCGAACGCAGCAGGACGTGTTCGCGTACGAGAGCCATCAGAAAGCGGCCGCCGCCACGACCGCCGGCCGATTCAGCGCCGAGATCCTGCCGGTGAGCGTGCCGCAGCGAAAAGGCGAACCGCGGATCGTCGACCGCGACGAGTCGATTCGGCCCGACACCACGGTGAATGCGCTCGCCGCGCTCACGCCCGCCTTCAAACGTGACGGCTCGGTCACCGCGGGCAATGCGCCGCCGGTGAACGACGGCGCCGCCGCCCTGGTCGTGACTTCGGAGTCGCGAGCGGTGAAGCTCGGGGTCACACCGCTCGCTCGCATCGTCGGACAGGCGACGAGCGGTCTCGCGCCGAAGATGGTGCTCATGACGCCGGTGGAAGCGGTTCGCCGCCTGGCCGGCAAGATCGGGTGGAACCTCGCCGATGTCGACCTCTTCGAGATCAACGAGGCGTTCGCGGTGCAGATGGTCGCGGTGATCGAGCAGCTCGGGATCGAGCCGGCGAAGGTCAACGTCAACGGCGGTGCCGTTGCGCTCGGGCACCCTATTGGCGCGAGCGGCGCCCGCGTCCTGACCACGCTGCTTTACGCGCTCGAGCAGCGTCAGCTCCGGCGCGGGATCGCCGCGCTGTGCCTCGGCGGCGGCAACGGCGTCGCTCTCGCGGTAGAGCGCCTGTAGTTTTCTCACCCAAGTACGTGTCGCGGTCCTCCGGGCGTCGCAGAAACAGCGCTCAGAGCACCTCCTCCATGGCGAAAAAAGTGCGGCGACCACTGGCTTGAGGCGAAAGTCGCCGACGCCATCTAAGTTGTTGAAATGACTACGCTCGTTCGCCATACGCTGCACAGATTTTCTCTTGACTTTCGTGCGGCACGCTCCTAGGATCGACCCCGGCCGTGACCTGGTGTAAACAGGCTTCTCACGCCGAAGCTCCGGAGGAGCAAAGGCGGGTGACCTGCGCTGTCACCGGCACCGGCCATGATTGCCGCACGGGGTCGCCAACAGCCGACCCTCGGCCAGAAGGGCCGCGAATTCACATCGCCAGCGCGGGGACCGCAACGGCCCTGCACGCAAGGAGAACGCATGCCGATCGACGACCTCAAAGAACGCAGCAAAGCCATCGACATCGCCATGGGCCAGATCGAGAAACAGTTCGGCAAGGGCTCGATCATGCGCCTCGGGCAGAAGGGCTCATTCGCCCCGATCGAGGCGATTTCCACGGGCGCGATCAGCATCGACTACGCCCTCGGCATTGGCGGCCTGCCGCGCGGCCGGGTGATCGAGATCTTCGGGCCCGAGTCGTCGGGCAAGACCACGCTCGCGCTTCAGGTCGTGGCCGAAGCGCAGCGCGTCGGCGGGATGGCAGCGTTCGTCGATGCGGAACATGCACTCGACGCGCAATACGCGCAGAAACTGGGCGTCGAGCTCGAAAACCTGCTCGTCTCCCAGCCAGACAACGGTGAACAGGCACTCGAGATCGTCGAGGTGCTCGTCCGGTCGAATAGCGTCGATGTGGTGGTCGTCGACTCGGTGGCCGCGCTCGTGCCGAAGGCCGAGATCGACGGCGAGATGGGTGAAGCCCAGATGGGCCTGCAGGCGCGACTCATGTCGCAGGCACTGCGCAAGCTCACCGGCGTGGTGTCGAAATCGAAAACCACGCTCATCTTCATCAACCAGCTGCGCGAGAAAATCGGCGTGATGTTCGGCAATCCGGAAACGACCACCGGCGGACGCGCGCTCAAGTTCTACGCGTCGGTCCGCATCGACATCCGCCGCATCGCCAGCATCAAGGACGGTGATCAGGTGATCGGTGGACGCACCCGCGTGAAGATCGTGAAGAACAAGGTGGCGCCGCCGTTCCGCGAGGCCGAGTTCGACGTGATGTACGGCGAGGGGATTTCACGCGAGGGCGATCTGCTCGATCTCGCGGTCGAGAAACGGATCGTCGAAAAGAGTGGAGCCTGGTTCGCGTATGCCGGCGAGCGCCTCGGCCAGGGCCGCGAGAACGCCAAGCAATATCTGAAGGACAACCCGCCAGTGCGCCAGACGATCGAAGCACAGGTGCGGCGGGAACTGGGGCTGGTGCGCGACTCCGAAGTCGCGGCAGTGTAGGCGGCCGTTATTACCTGGGGGCGGCCTGCCCACTCGCCTTCGCCCGGGTGCGCGGAGCGAAGTCGAAGGGCAGGCCGCCCGCCAGCTTTCTAATTCTCGGAACGCGCGGCCGACGTGTCGCGCTGCGGACGTTGCCGCGCGGGACGACAGGAGATCTCAGAGATCTGGTCTGGTCCGGGATACCGGAACCTGCGTTCGCTTGGCTCTGTCGTTGGCGATGACCGCACGACCCGAACGACCTGCTCTTCCGACCCGACCACCCGAAACACCACTGCGTCCATTGCCTCTCCGTAGCCTCGAATCGCACACGAGCGCGCGACTCACGCTTACAGAAGAGGCAAGAGCTCGGCCAAACTTGAATCGCCAAGTTTGGCCGGATTTTGACGACCGGGTCTTACGGCTGGGTTAGGTTATCAAACGGCCGTGCTGGAAAGAGATACACAGGAGCTGGTCACGGAACCGGCGTCACCGAGACGTTGTCGAACGTCGCCGTCGCCAGTCTCGCCGGGTCATGACTCGACACGGCGAGCCCCGCCTGAATCGGCCCCACCATCGAGAAGGTGTCGCTCCCGACCACCGTCCACGTCGCGCCATCACCCGAGATTGAGGCGCTAATCACCTGCCCTCGGCGCGACAGCTTCACCCACTTGGGTGCCGCAACGGAAGCGGCGGTGCTCACCGAGGTACCGCCGGTCAGCGTGCGCCGCTGAAACGCCGCACCCCGACTCGACGACACCAGCATGAACGCCTGCGCCGATCCGGCATCCAGTGTCAGCCGCAGCATGACGCCGACCTTCGTCCACGCCTGCGTGCCGGAAATACTCGCCACGCGCGCCACGATGTCGCCGTCGCCATCGAGCGTCTGCGAGGCAAACTGCAGCGCGTCGGCGGTGCCCCACACGTCGGCGCCCGCACCCTTGATGGTGAACGTGCCTGCGACCGCGGCGGCGCTGCCCGCCACGCCGACACTCCCGATGTCGTCCGAGCGCCAGCCCGCCGGCAGTGCCGATCCCGCCGTGATCTCCACCGATTCGAACCTACCCGATGCCAGTGCCGCGGTGCTGCGGCTCGTCACCGCCAGGCCAACCAGCGCGGTGGCCGGCAGCGCGATCGTGTCGCTGCCGACGATGGTCCAGGACGTGCCGTTGCTCGAAATCGAGGCCGTGATGATGCTGCCGTGGCGTTCGAGACGCACCCACCGCGGGGCCGTGCCGGTGCCGCCGGACGTGTGCACCGACTGCGCTCCGGAGAGCAGCCGCCGCTGGAAGGCGAATCCCTTGCCCAGCGACACGAACATCGACGCCTGCGGAGCATTCGCGGCGTTGCTCGCGCGAATCATGACGCCGACCTTCGTCCATGCGTCGGTGCCGTTGACCGACGCCACGCGCGCAACGATCGCCCCGTCTCCATCGAGCGTCGTGTGTGCGTAGTGGAAGGCATCGGCAGTGCCCCAGACGTCCAGGCCGGCGCCGGTCACCGTGAACACGCCCGCGTCGAACGCCGCCGATCCCGGCGTGCCAACCGAACCGATGTCTTCGGAGACCCAGTCCGTGGGCAGCTCACCCGATGACGGCGGCGGCTCGGGCGGAGGTGGCGGACCCTCTCCGGCAACGGCTCCGGCCTGTGCGGCGTCGAGCGCGGCGGCATCGATGCCGGCCGGCGATCCATCCACCGCCACGGTCTTGTACGGGCTCGTGGCGATCAGTGAATAGTCTCCGGCCGCCGGATTGACGAACGAGGCGTCGAAGACCGCCGCGGTCGGAAAGAAATTGCCCGCGGGCCACTGCGAGGCGATGCCGCCGGCGAGCACATTGCCGCGAAACACCGCGCCCGGGAAATAGAAGTTGAGCGTGTCGCTGCCGGTGGCGTGGCTCTGCCCCTTGATGCCGTACTGGTTGTGGCGGGCAAAGTTGTTGGTGAAGACGAAGCCCGTGACCGCCGGCCCCTCGACTTCGAGCAAGGTGCCGTCCTGGATGACCGTGTTGTGGTCGAAGGTGATGTTCTTCGGCTGCGACGCGATCAGCATGAACTTGCCGGAATTGCCGTACTCCGGGGCGATGTCGTAGAAGAGATTGTTGGCGATCGTGAAGTTCTGCCCCTGCTGCGTCGACGATTCCCAGTCGAAGCCGGAGATGTTGATCGCCGACGCCACGTGGCGCATCACGTTGTTGGTGAACGTCACGTCCTTGACGATGGTCCACGGCGCCGTGTGCTCCTGGTTCTTCGGGGTGAACAGCACCGCGTAGCCGTTCTGGAATCCCTGCCAGTTGTTCTCGAACAGATTGCCGTCGATGGTCACGCGCTGCGCGTTCTTCAGTTCGAGGAGATTCTTGGCCACCCACCGCGATCCGGACGACTTCGGCGTGGCAGACAACTCGCTGGCGCCGGTGTAGGTGAACGACGTGCCGCTCGTCTGGAGGTACTTGCTCTCGCCGTTGGCCGACGTACCGCGAAAGATCCGATACACGTCGGCGCCGGGAACTGCGGACCACGACAGCGACACCGCTCCGCTGGCTGCCACTGTCACCGAGGCTTCAGCCGACGGCGCCGACAGCGCGTCGGATCCGCCCGTCGGCATCACCGCGACGACCTTGAAGTAATGCGTGCCTGCCGCCAGCGAACCGCCGGTGCGGGCCGACACGGTCGGCTTCGAAGGAGTCGCGAGAATCGCATTCCGCCACTCCGGGTCCTTATAGAAGTGATTCCAGCGGATATCGATGTCGCTCGGCACCAGATTGGGCGTCTTCGGATCTGCGCCCCCCGACAGGATGTTCTCTGCCGTGGCCTCGAGGTAGTTGTTGTAGATGTGGAACGGCCCGGCGCCGTTGAAGATGCCGATCGCCTGGGCATCGGCAAGGCTCTTGATGTCGGCGAAGTAGCTGTTGAGGATGTCGGTCGACCGGCTGTTGAGCGCAATGCCCCGCTTCATGCCCTTCGTCGCGTGGCCGTGCAGGTAGACGCGATCGACGATGAAGTCGTGCGGTGCCGCGGCGGTGGTCGTCTGCGCGGACGTGTTCTCCCCGATCGACATCAGCGTCTCGTAGCCGACGTTGGCGGTCCCGTCGATTTCGATGAACTGAAGCCGGTAATGATGCGAGCCCGGCTCGGCGCGCAGGACCGGCGTGGACTTCCAGCCGCCGCCCTGCCCGACCAATCGGGCCAGCGCCCCCGACGCCACGTTGGCGCCCGGCCGGCCTGGCGGCACCAGCCGCTCCGATGGTCCCGGCATGCTGCTGTCGGGTGAGTCCGATCGAATCGTGATGTAGGCGGTGGAACTGGTGCTCTTGGCCTTGAGCGTGAAGTTGCCGACGAAGGTCTGTCCAGCCCGAAGGAGAATCGTGTCGCCGGCGACGGCATCGTTGATCGCGGTTTGCAGATTCGTGTACTGACAACCGCTGGCGCACACCGTACGGTTCGCGGCCTCCGCGCTGCCGAGCATCAGAACCAGAACACACACACTCGCAAGCGGGGACACCAGACATCTCATCCCGTAAAACTCCTCAGTTGAATTGGGAACCGCTCGGGTTCGCCGATGGGCTCGGCGATCAAGCTGGACGGACCCATGCCAAGGCAAAGATACGGCCAGCGTTTAGTCGCGAAAACATACGGCCAATGGGCAGCCGGCGTCGGCTGACGCGTTGTTGAATACAACTCGGCGGGCAGCAACTCTTACATGGCGCCGGCTCAGTCACGTCCGATACACTCGGCGGATGGCCGACGAACGTGCTGCTGACGAAGTCGATTGGGTGCTCGCCCAGTCGAGATGCACCGCTGCCGTGGTCTTCGAGCGCTTACGTGTGCACGTGCGGGAAGACGTTCAGAAGCGCAACGGCCTGCTCGACCGTCAGGACGGCTGGAAATTCGAGTTCATCGAGGACGATGGCGACTTCGAGGTCACGCGAACGGTTTCGTCGGGATTTGGCGGCGGCTCGGTGAATGCCCTCGTCCGCTTCGGCCGCTCGGGACGGCGCATCGTCATCCAGGGCGAAGACGTCGATGTCGATATCACCGCGATCGTGACCATCGACACCGCTGGTCACTGCCGCCTCGTCGTCGGCGAAGCGATGTACTCGGACTGGGAAATCCGCCGGTTGGCGCTCGAACCGCTTTTCTTCGAGGAGCTCGACGAGGAGGAGTGAGTTCCGGCTAGTCGCCGGTGCGGCTGGTCGCGCCGTCGAGCCACGTTTCCGCCGTGGCCATATCGGTGTACGCCTCGAAGGGATACGGCACGCGGTCCGCGTATTCGAACAACCGCTGCTGAAACTCGGTCAGCAGGGCCGGCGGCACCACCAACACCACGGCGCCGCGCATTCCGTGATGGCGCGACAGCGTCGCCACGCGCGCAATCATCTCCGGGATCGTATCCAGGAATTCAAACGACGACGCGGCGCGCATGTCGAAGATCGATCCGTACTGCCAGGCGCGCTCGTCGATCTGGCGCGTCACGATGGCGGACCAGGTGTCGATGTTCATCGGGCCGGTGATCACCGCCAGAACCCGGCGGCGCGCATCGTCGCGAGTGAACGTGAACAGATGTTGCGGAGGAGATTCGCGTTCGCGCATCAGCACCATGTCGTCACCCCCGCCAGCGATGACAGGCAGGCCTATTCGACGCAGCCCGTGCCTGTCTGCGCCGGTCTTAGGCACAACGTGAGACCACCTCGCGAGTTGCGGGGGACTCGAACATCCTCTCTCGTCACCGGGGAAGCAGGGGGAGGATACCAGACTTGAGTACTCCGCAAACTCAGCCGTAGGGAAATTTCCGCGCCGGAGTGTTCGAAAGGCTGCGCTGATTCGTTCAGGGCGCGAGCGCTCATCGCGGACTTGCGCCGACGCACGCAATCGCGACACTAAATCGAGCGGCGTCGGTCGCACTCGGTGCTGGTAACTACTTGATGTATTCGGGGGTTAGGTGGTGGCCAGGGCCGGAATCGAACCAGCGACACCGTGATTTTCAGTCACGTGCTCTACCAACTGAGCTACCTGGCCCCTATCGCGAGCCTCAGGAGCCGAACAGAAGGTCGAGTATATCACCCTCCGTCGGGCTCTCGTTTGACGCTCCTGCCTCCCCGTCGTACTCTGTCCTATTGCCTGTCCCTCACCGGCCTCAAATAGGAGTCATCGTGGTGCGAGTCCTTCCGATCGTCGTCATCCTCGCAGTTGCCGCCTGCTCGAAAGGCACGCCCGCGCAAGCCAGCACCGACGCCAAGGCCGCCACCGCAGCGGCAACGCCAGCGGCGGCGGCGCAGGCTGCCCCGGCGCCGGTGAAGGCCGTGCCCACACAGCTGCCCGACGTGATGGCGACGGTGAACGGCGAATCGATCAGCAAGGCCGACTTCGAAAAGGCCATCAAGAATCTCGAAGGGCGCGCCGGCGGTCCCGTGCCCAGCGATCAGCGCGACCGGGTGTTCCGCGGCCTCCTCGACCAGCTCGTTGGCTACAAGCTGCTCGTCCAGGAATCGAAGACCCAGAAGGTGGTCGTCGCCGACGCCGACGTGGATCAGCGGCTGAACACCATCCGGCAGCAGTTTCCAACCGAGGAAGCGTTCAAGCAGACGCTGCAGCAGCAGAACCTCAGCGTCGACCAGATCAAGTCTGACGCGCGCCAGGACATCGCGGTCGCCAAGGTCATCGAGAGCGCGATCAAAGACAAGGTCACGGCGGCGCCGGCCGACATCGAGGCCTTCTACAAGAGCAATCCTCAGAGCTTTCAGGCGCCCGAGCGGGTGAAAGCCAGCCACATCCTGATTGGCGTGCCCCGCGGTGCCGATGCGGCCACCAAGGCCAAAGCCAAGGAGAAGGCCGAATCGGTGCTCAAGGAGGTGAAGGCCGGGAAGGACTTCGCCGAACTGGCCAAGCAGCACTCCGAGGATCCCGGCAGCGGCAAGAACGGTGGCGACCTGGGCTACTTCCAGCCAGGACAAATGGTCGGACCGTTCAACGACGTGGCGTTCTCGCTCAAGCCGGGCACCACCAGCGAGCTGGTGGAGACCGAGTTCGGGTTCCACATCATCAAAGTCGAAGACAAGCAGGCCGGCCGGACGGTGCCGCTCGATGAAGCGCGTCCGCGCATCCAGCAGTACCTCGAGGATCAGAACCGTCAGAAGGAAACCGAGGCGTTCGTGAACGCGCTCCGCGCCAAGGGCAAGGTGGAGATCTTCATCTGACCGATGCCCTCACCTCGATGCGTCTCGACGTCTTTCCAGCACATTGGGATCCTAAGCTTAGAATTCCACGTGGACAAGTTGTCGC
>JADMIO011791776.1_pt1 | contig 11954 bp, 10 predicted proteins | sample 8958161 | NCBI WGS metagenome assembly JADMIO01 (sample SAMN16585339, study PRJNA669376) | soil metagenome | isolation source: Crop rotation soil | place: USA: Cullars Rotation, Alabama | collected 2011
GCCGCGACTTCAAGTCACGTGAATTCCAAGCTTCGGATCCCACTGTGCTGGAAAGGGCAGCACACAGGAGCCTGAGGAGCAATATGCCATTGATATCTTCCGCCGCGTCGCGCCGCAGCACCCGCGACTGCGGCTGATCCTCGTTCCGCGCCACCCAGAACGCTTCGACGCCGTTGCCAAACTTCTCGAAGCATCGAACCTTCCCTGGCAACGCCGCACCCAACTCGAACAGCGGGTGGCTGGGGTCGAGCGACAGCGAGCCCCCAGGGCGCAAACCACTGGGGGCTCGCCAAGGCTCGAGCCCAGCCACCCTGCTAAAGTCCTGCTCGTTGATACCGTCGGCGAGCTCGGCGCTTGGTGGGGCACCGCCCAAATTGCCTTCGTTGGCGGCAGCTTCGGCGACCGCGGCGGCCAGAATATGATCGAGCCCGCCGCCTACGGCGCCGCGGTTTCCTTCGGCCCGAACACCCGGAACTTCCGCGACATCGTCGCCGCGCTTAAATCAGCCGATGCCGCGGTCACAGTGCAAAGTTCCGAAGAACTCGAGGCCTTTGTAACCCGCTGCCTCGTCGATTCATCCTATGCCGCCGCCCTTGGATCGCGCGCTCAAAAATTGGTGCAAACCCAACTTGGTGCAGCCGCCCGGACGGTCGCGCTCATCGATGCGTTGCTGCCGACATCTACCAATCGGCCTTCAACGCGATCGGCAGCCTAGTCTTACGTACCGCTGCCGCCGGGATCACCGGCCAGCTGCTTTATCACGTGGTCATGGTCGCGTAGATGAGCCGGGCAGTAACAACTTTCCCCCTCGCATTTTGAGCAATATCGAAATTGCATGTGCGGTGCATCGTCGCTCGTGATCCCGCACGCGCGGCAAGTATGCACAATCCGCGACGGCGCCCGAAGCGCGCGCGCGTGGTGCATCGTCCGTCGGTGACCTTGCTTGATATCGCGCCAAATGTCGTTGCCAAAGAATAACAAGTAGTTCGCCACCGACGCCGTCACCATTGCTTTTCCCATCCATCCGCCGCCAAAAAAGAAGAAAGCGTACATAACCCACTGAATCGCGGCCAGCCACTTGATTTTGATTGGGATGACATACATCACGTATAGCGTGAAGTCGGGAAAGAATCGCGCGAAGGCAAGGAAAACTGAACTCTCAAGAAATATATTATTCGCAGGGAACGGGACCACGCCGCCTGATGCAAAATAAACGCCAAACGCGGCTGCAATCGACGCAATATATCCGATCAGCAAATAAATGTTGTATCGGAATGCGCCCCACGTTACTTCGAGCGTTGTGCCCATCAGGTAAAACAAATACCAAAAGAAGAAAGCAAAAATCAGATTCATCCCCGGTGGATCGAAGAGGTACGTGACCACTCGCCACCACTCACCGGCGAGCACACGATCGGGGAACATCCGGATGCGATCCAGAATATCCAATTTCTGATTGTTCAGATCGAGTCTCGAGGCAACGTACAAGAATACCTGGCCGACGATCAGAATCACGGTCAGATTCGGAATCCCGTAACGGCCGAATTTCGCGTTTAGTTTGGATAGAAGCGACATCGCGCACCGATTTCAAGCCTCAGGCCCGACTAGTATCGCACGCCCCGCGACCGCTGCCCATGCCTCTGTCCGCGTTGCGCGCGGGCGCGTATAATCACCCGCTTATGTCCGTAATCGAAATCCGCGGCCTTCAGAAGTCGTACCGAGTTTACCAGAAGAAAGAAGGCCTCGGGGCAGCCCTGCGCGGGCTCTTCCACCGCGAATATCGCGAGGTCGCAGCGGTCCGTGGTATCGATCTGGCGGTCGAAGAAAGCGAATTCGTCGCGTTTCTGGGCCCGAATGGCGCCGGCAAAACCACCACTCTCAAGCTTCTCTCCGGTGTGATCAATCCGACGGCCGGCACGGCGCACGTGCTTGGCTTCGTCCCCTGGGAGCGCGACAACGCTTACCGCCGCCGCTTTGCCCTCGTGATGGGTCAGAAGAATCAGCTCTGGTGGGACCTCCCGGCCGCCGAATCGTTTCGGCTTCATCAGCAGATCTACCGCATCCCACCTGACAAGTTTAAACATAGCCAGGACGAACTGGTCGATCTGCTGGACGTGCGCCGACTCCTCAATCAACCCGTTCGCGAGTTATCGCTGGGCGAGCGGATGAAGATGGAGCTGATAGCCGCCTTGCTCCACTCACCCGAAGTGCTATTTCTCGATGAGCCCACGATCGGCCTCGACGTGATCGCCCAGCACAACATTCAGAAATTTCTGAAGCACTACCAGGAAATCCGCCGCATCACGATCCTGCTCACGAGCCACTACATGAAAGACGTTGCCGCGCTCTGCCGCCGTGTGGTTGTCATCAATCACGGCAACATCGTTTACGATGGCTCGCTCTCCGGCATCATCGACAAATTCAGCAGCCATAAAGTTCTAACGCTACTCTTCAACGACGGTCAGTTACCGAACGATCTAAGCCGCTACGGCGAAGTCGTTGAAATCGCCGAACCGCGGGTGAAGCTTCGCGTCGACCGACAGCAAATTTCGCAGGTCCTCTCGACGGTGCTGGCAAACCACACGCTCGAAGACGTCAGCGTCGAAGATCCGCCGTTGGAAGAAGTCATCGCTCAGGTTTTCGCGCAGTCAGCGGAAAAGCCCTCCGACGCAAAATAGAAAATTAGCGAGCGGCGGGGTTCATCCCCGCTGCCGGACCGCCGGGATAAACCCGGAGGCTCGCGAGGCCGACAAATGATTGAGTATGTACGACAAATCCTCACGAACCAATACGAAGCCTCCCTTGCGATGCTGAGCCAATGCATCGACGCCTGTCCGCCCCAACATTGGGAAGACAAAATCGCCAACGGTACATTCCGCTGGGTCGTCTACCACACACTCTTTTTCACGGACCTCTACCTCTCAGCAAACGAGCAAGCCTTCAATCTTCGTGACCTGCACCGTCGCGGCGGCGATGAACGCGAGCCGGTCGTGACTCCTGGTCTTTCGAATACAGACACACTTTCGTACGTACCGCTCTGCCGACAGAAAATCTATGAATCACTCGCCACCGAAACAGAAGAATCACTGGCTGGCCCCTCCGGCTTCTCATGGTACAAAATCACCCGTGGCGAGATGCACCTGGTCAACATTCGTCATATCCAGCACCACACAGGCCAATTGAGCGCGTACCTGCGGCGTGTTGACGAACAATTTAAAGACGGCAAGACGTTGCGTTGGATCGGAAGCGGCTGGCGATAAAATCATTTCGGCGGCGGCGCAACGACATCCGAAGGAATAGCTCGCCGCATTACGGTCAAATCGTCGCGAACGGCAAAACCAAGACGCCGCCCGAATCCTTGTCCTTCTGCGTTGCGGCAATAGACTCGAATGTTGCATTTCAACATTCCGACGTCGGGCAGTCGCTCTAAACGTTCTTGAACCAACTGCCGACCAGTTTTGCTTGCATAGCTCTCCGTATTTCTGCCAGCCACTCGTCGGTCGGCACGCCATACGGCCGGAATTTTTCCAGTGTGCCGAGATCTTCGCGCGCCAACAAGCCGCGGTGCTGACGCAGCTTCGTAGCTGCTGGGCTGTCGAGGAAACTGGCTGAATCGGCGGCACTCATTTGGAAGGCAACACGCATTTCAAACTCGCGCAGTGCCATCCGATCGAGCATTCGATTTACATTATTGTAGGTGTCGCACCACAACAACGTATGCACGCCCCACGCCGGTCCGTTCCGCAAAATCTCCGCCCACTGCTTATCGGGACTGGGCGGTTTGTCGCGATCTGAAGAAAAGCTGAAATCATCCTCGCCGCGCCGCAAATCGCGGAACCGCCCACCGTTAAAGATTGTGACGTAAATGGACGGCCCACCTTCTTCGGCAGCTGCTTCCCGCCGCGCGAGCGCGACTGCTATTTCGTTAATCACGCGGGCCGTGTCTCGCATCCCGAATACTTTGATTCTGTCGGGCGCAACGGTACTGACCCGCTCCCATGTGCCGGCCTCGAGCGATTCCGGCCGTGTGCCGTCGAGGACATAGATCTGCGATCCCTGTGCCGCCAGCGCAAGCGCTGCATTGGTCAGCACACCGAGCGCAGATTCCTCCCACGCGCCGACGACCAGCATATTGCTTCCCGCGTGGCGGCCGAAGCTTGCATAGGTCGGCTCCTTGATGGCCACAGCCGCGCCAATCCAGGCTTTTTGCGCGGCGCCGGCCACTCCGCTTTGGCCAGTGGCCAAAGTCTCTCGCAGCTGCAGATTTCGAGCAGGATCGGCCGCTTGGTCGCCTTCAAACACAATCGTTTCTCTTGGACCAGTTCCCAGCGCCGTGCTCTTGGCCTCAATCTGCTTCAGGTAGTCGACGCGCTGCGACTCCGGCAACCACACAACTTGGAACGGATGGTTGCCAGCGAGCAAGCCATTCTGGTCGTTGTAAATCGCCTCGCCTGGTCGGCTCAAAAACCGCGCGGCCTCGTTCCGTTCGTCGCTGAGAATTAAATGCGCGTCGGCTTCACTGCATTGCAGCGCAACTCGAACCGCCATTTGGCCCATTGTGCTGCGAGCAAGCGAATAAGCGCCACTCAAGGTTTGAGAACCCAGGAGCACATGAATCCCGAAGGCGCGCCCTTGCCGCACAAGTCGATCCAATAACAGCCCGGCGTCCTGCGCGAGCTTGTCGTCTTCGACGAACAGTTCTTGAAACTCGTCGACGATGAACAGCACCCGCGGCATCGGCAACTCTGGCCGCGCCTTGCGAAAGTCAGGCAAATCCTGGACACCGGCCGCGCGAAACAGCTCGCCGCGACGCCGCAATTCGCCGTCGAGCCGCTCCAAGACGCTCAAGCCAAACTCCCGCTCACTTTCGATCGCGATCACACGCGCATGCGGCAAATGGTGCGTCGCGTAGGTCTTGAATTCGACGCCCTTCTTAAAGTCGATTAGATAAAACTCCACCTGGTCCGGACTGTACATCAGCGCCGCGTTCGTGATGAAGCCATGCAGGAACGTCGACTTACCGGAACCCGTCTTGCCGGCAACGAGCAAGTGCTGCGATGTTCCCCTACCCAGTCGGACCGGCTGCAGGCGCCGAGCGCCCGCCCGGCCGATCGGCACAACTAACTCTTTGCCGCTATCACCCTTCCAATAATCATCCTTCTCCGGAGCAACTTGCTCGAACGGTACCTCGACCTTCATCGAATCCTTCGCTGCTCGCCCCGCGGCGCGAAGCACGTCGTTGAAGCGATCGGGCAAGGGCGGCTTGTCGAGCGTCAGCGGCAATCGCTCGAATGCCGGATAAAGCCATCGGAACTTTGCCTTCTCCGTCGGCTGGCGCGGGGCTTCGATCGGCAGTTCATCCAAACTGATCGGCAGTTCGTCAGCTTTTGATTCCGCCGAGTACCAATCCAAGTGAACAGCTCCGACCTCCAAATCCGAGAGGTTGAAATTCGGCGGCATCTTCTGCTTGCGATCGATCATGATCATCGTGTAGATGCCGCAACGAGGTCCACTTGTGGCGATACTCACAAGCTTCTTCGCCGCCGACTCGCTGAAGTTCGTCGGAAAATTCGCCACCACCAACACCTGGAATGGCTCGGCCACCTCGCCTGCCTGCGCGTTGTACTCGTGAATCGTTGCGAACTCATTGCGGAGGTACTTCTGCAGCACCGTTTCCATGTGGGCCGTCAGCCGCGTCAGTTGCTCATCGATCTGCCGTCCCTCGGTCCAAATGCGGCTAGCGATAAGTTGCTCGTCGAAATCGGCCAGATGCATGAACGACGCAAAATTCTCACCGAGCCCGACAGGGTCGAGGATCGTAAACCGCACCTTACCCGGCGGCATCGCGGTGATCATCCGCAACATCGCCAGTTGCAGCACGTCGATCGCTTCTCGCCGGCCTTCCTCTTCGGCCGTGATGAGCAGCACCGGGTGCTCCTCGAGCGTCATCAGCGCCGGCAGGGTAATCGTCGTATTCTCGGGCCGTAGCCGCTCGTCCACCGAAATGCCATTCTTAATCTGCGACAAGTCGAGCGAAAGCTGACCAAACTCAATCGCTGGCGCTGCCTCGATCGGACGAGGCCAATCTGGGTACTCGGTCACATTCCAGTCGGGAAACAATCGCTCACATTCTGCATGTAGGCGATCCCACGACTCTTGTAACTCAGCCAACCCGCTCCGCCAGTGATCGGCGAGCGATTCCCAGTCGCGATCATGCTCGGCCCGCAAATCTCGAACCCGCCGCAAGTACCCGCTGCGAATCTCGGCGTCGCGCTGATCACGTCGCTGGGTTACCTGTGCCAGCACCCTCGCGTATTTCTTGTTAGCCGCAGATAGCGTGGTATCCAATTCGCTGCGTAGCTGAGCCAACCGTTGGGGAAACGTCTGCCCGGCCCGGCCAATCTCATCTTCGCTCCAGCTTTCATGCTTTCCGACCATCGCATGGACGCGCTTCTCGACAGCGCTGATCTGCTCGTCGCGAGTCGTGAGCAGTGCTTGAGCCTCGCGCAGTCCGCGCTTGCGAGCCGCTTCCAATGCGGTGCGCAAACTTTGCCTCGCGTCGGCTAATAATTGCTGGATTTTGTGGAACTGTTGGACACTTTGTCGGCGAGCAACCGGCCGCATCCAGGCATACAGGCCTCCGGTCGCCACCGCTGCGGTACCCAGACTGACCGCAATCCACAGCCAATTGGTCGACCCCATCGCAAGAGCAGATGGAACTGCGGCAAGCACCCATAACAAAAAGAAAACACCGAACGGCCAACCGCTCTCGAATAACCGCGGCAATTTTTGATCATGCAACACGTGTGCTGCATCTCGAACGGCCATCGTCAGATCATTTGCCCGCTCGATGGCTCGTTCGACAGTATCACCCGACTTGTCGCTATCTCGCACGGAACCATTCTGGCTCGCCGATGGCTCGCCATCGTTCGCTGATTCTGTCGCCGGGAACTCACGCCATTGTCGGCGCATCCGCATGATCTCGACCGAGTCGTGCTCAAGCACCATCAGCTCTTGGCTGTTCAGCTCCAGCCGCTTAACTGTTGCCTCGAACCGTTCGCGCGGCCGCCCTTTCAACGCATCGAATACAGTCAGCGCTTCCCAACTAGCTTGCTGCTTCTCGTTTAGGGCTGCCTGCTTGACGCGCGACAACTCCGACTCAACACCGTGACGAAGGCCCTTGTACTCCTGCTGTGCCGCATTGCGCTCCGCTTCGTAACGCTGCCGTGCCTGACCGGTCACGCTCTCATATTCGCTCGTCGCTGCGGTTCGACTTTCGTCAAATTCGCGTTCGATCGCCGCGGCGGCCGAGTCGCGGGCTTGCTCCGCCGCCTGCAAGCCATCGGCCAGCACAGCCCGAATCCGCGCTTCCTCGCGAGCGCGCTCGCTCGAAAGCCGCTGCAAATCGCGCAACAACTCCAGCTCGTGCTGAGTCGAAAGCTGCTCCGTGATGGCTAATTCATGACTCGCAGTCACGCTCAACCTCGTTGATCAATAAATCCATCCGAGAGATCGCGTCCAGGCCCAGCTTCAATCGCGGAACCATCGACTCCAGGTGCTGCTCGCGAAATCGCTTACTGACCGAGTCGTCCCACTGGGCGGAGGTTTCGTTCCAAACGATTTCCAAATGCTCAAGCGCGTGACGAATTCGGCCGGCGCCTGTTGATAAGTCGCATTTTCGCATGGTGACCTCAATTTCCTCCCATTTTGGCGCTGGTCTCTGCATTGCTTGCGCCTTCGGCAGGTTTCACGCCCGATGAAGCGGCCGCGCCGTCATTGGTTTCGCCGTTCTCGGATTCACCATCCTCGGATTCGTTGGGCTCATCCCAAATCGCCCTTGCCATTGCAACGTCGTCGTACGTCGTGCGCGGATCGCGAGCGCGAACCGCATGATACTCTTCGATATTTCGCAAGATCTTATTCAACACGCCAATCGCCTGCGGTATCTCAATGTCGACCAATCGCACAAGCTGAGTCATGCGCCCTTCGTACTCAAATAACTCGTGCCGCAGCGTTTGCTGCCAACGCCGCACACCTTCCTCTTTCTCCTGGCAATAGACCAGTCGCGCCTGTGCCTTTTTGAGCGCCGTCCGCTCTTCCGTACAACTGGGGCGATCGTTTGCGATCGGAAACATCAAGCACCGATGCAGCGCCTGCCTAGCCTCGTGCTCTTCGTCGCCAGCCCGCCGAATCTGCGCTTTCCAAAACCGCGGTCGATCGTGTTCCAGCCACTCCTGCATACGCCGCATTTCCGCCGAAAGCTCGGTAAGCGCCTCGCCCACCTGCTCAGCGAACGACATCAGTGCAATTCGCACTGCTTCGATCGCTTCACTGGAATGTACTTTGGCAGAAGAACTCATAGGATTGCGGATTGCGGATTTCGGATTAAGCGAATTCACTCCGCAATCCGAAATCCGAAATTATTTCACCTTTGTTGTAGATACTCTTCGATGCGATCCGCTTTGCGCAACAAAAATGGCGCATGCTCATTCGTTACTTCCACATATCGGCCGATGACCTTCATGTGCTCTTCGAAGTCTTCGACGAATTTCTTATGCTCTTGATCTCGCCAAGTGGCGCCGAGACCGTGAAGCTGGGCTCGTAACGACGTAAGCCGCTCTTCCAATTCCGTATTGAACTTCTTGAGATTTTGCGCAAACCGACGCAACTCGATCGGATCAACAATTGCTTGCGACATGCCGAGGCCTCTGTTCCTGCCGCAAGCAGTCGCGCAATAGCCACCGCCGGGCTCCGCCCGCCACGCAGCCACGACAGCTTGCCGGCTCAATTGCATTTAGGAAAAGTCGGGATCCTTCACTCATCTATTATACCCTCATCGTTTTTGGCGTAAAACGAGCCAAAATGCGGCCAATCATTCTCATGCGAGGGCCCCGTTCGGGGAGCTAAGCACACCTTCGTCAAAAACCCGCTCGATGCAAAAACCTCGAACTCCTTGGCAACTTCTGTTCCCAAAATCTACAATGCCGGTGGTGGGCCGATGATTGCCAGGCGTCGTTGGGTTGGAAGCCGATGTCACCTCACTGTAAGGAGCCCTGCCTTGTTGACCGAGCAAGAGGTTTCGACCAATTGGAGCCAGATTTTCAAAGGCGGTAAATTCGAGTCAGAAGCGTTTGATCGGGCGGAAGAATTGTTAGAAGAGCTGCGGCCGGAAAGTCCGCTGCGGCACCGATTGATGCACGAACTTGAAGAGCTGCGAACGCTTCAGGTCGCTCGCTAAAGTTTCCGCGTATTCTTCTGATCGTAGCTGAATTCGCAAGAATTCGGAATCGGCAGTTTTGCAACTTCAGCTACCGCATCTCTACTTTCGCTGATCCAAGCGGCCCGATTTCGCAATCGCGCGCAATAGGCGCCATCCCAAGAAGGCGCTATACATGACTCCCAGCGTGCCGGGCACCGATACTCCGCGAATGGCCCACACGTCTCGGCTAATAAGAAGCGACGAACCAAGAAACAGCGAGCTCGTGAGCAAACCCAGTACAAGCCGATTCACGCTAGGCTCAAGGCCGCGATGATCCAGATGCACGTCGAACTTTCCGCTTTCGACCTGTTGCAAGATCTCGCGCAACCGTCGCGGCAGGACTTCCGCCAACTTTTCAACCTCGGAATAAATCCGCCGCGCCTTTCGCATTTGTCGCGCGGGCGATAGCCGCCGCAGCATCATTTTCTTCTGATACGGCTGCAGCAGTTCCATCAGGCTGAAGCTAGGCTGCAGCAATCGAGCCGTTCCCTCAAGCATTACGAGTACTTTGATGAGCATCGCAAATCCAGGCGGCAACACGATGCGGTAACGTTGAATAATCTCAACCATTTCGCACAGTGCGCCGGCCAAATCAAAAGACTCGATTGGTTGGTTCGCATAGTGGCTGGTAAATTCGGCCAGATCGACGCTGAGCGCCGCTTCGTCCAGTCCCGGCGGCACCGATCCCAGCCGCATCACGAGCCCCGTGAGCTGCTGTGAATCCTGCGACACGATCGCCATCAACATGTCTTCGATTTCTTCGCGAAGCTGCTCATCCAGCCTGGCCACCATCCCAAAATCCAAGAGGCCAATCTCGCCGCCCGCCAGCACGATCAGGTTTCCCGGATGGGGATCACCATGGTAGAAGCCATGGTGAAAGATCATGTCGAGATACATTTCCGCGCCATGTTGCGTGACCTGCCCGAGATCGACAGTCGGCATCGTGCGGAGCGCCGGGTCGCAAAGCCGCGCGCCGTCGAGCCACTCCATCGTCAGCACACGCCCCGTCGAAAGCTGCGGATAAAATCGCGGAATCCGCACATACGGTGAGCGGGCAAAATTTCGGGCAAACTGTTGCAAATTGCGAGCCTCTCGTGCGAAGTCAAATTCTCGCCGCACGGTACGCCGAAACTCGGCCACCGTCGCCAGCGGCCGATACGATTCGAGTTCCGGAAGCTTCTCCGCCAATTGCGCGAGTCCGGCCAGAATATCAAGGTCGACTTCCATTCGGCGGCGAATGCCTACGTGTTGCACCTTCACCACGACGTCCTCGCCACCGGACAGCCGTGCACGATGCGCCTGCCCAATCGATGCCGACGCCAATGGCGTTGAATCGAAATCAGCGAACAGCGAGTCGAGCGGCCGCCCGAGCTCCGACTCGATAGTTTCGCGCACCACCTCCGGCGGATCACACGCAACGCTGGTCTGCAGCTTTTGCAACTCCTGCGCAAGTGGCATACCAACCTGATCCGGCCGCGTGCTTAGAATCTGCCCAAGCTTGATAAACGTCGGTCCCAGCTCTTCGATCGCCAACCGGATGCGTGTTTCACGGCTCAGATGCGCTAGCGCCTGACCGTCGCGATTCTTCAAGATCCCCTTAACCAATGCGAGATCGAACCGGCTGATCCAATCCGCAAGACCATACTTGCTGAGAATCGACAGAATCTCTCGCCAGCGATTGACGTTACGATAGACGCTGGGAATAGAGCTGATTTTCATACCAAGTCCTGCCGCCGCAGCGAAGTAGATTCTTCGCTCCGCTCAGAATGACATTTTCATTGTCGGCACTCAACGAAGCAAATTCAATCTCGCACTGCAACTTGCTGTCCCGAATCTATTTCCATCCGCCGCTGAAGTACCGCCGCCATCGCTTCGCTGTGCGTGACGACTACCAGAATCGCATTCCGCTCCGCCTGCAGCTCCAGCAGCAGATTCGCAATAGAATTTGCCGTTGTGCGATCGAGATTCCCGGTCGGCTCGTCCGCCAACAGAAGCAGCGGCTCTCGCACTAGTGCCCGAGCGATCGCAACGCGTTGCCGCTCGCCGCCCGAAAGTTCCGACGGCCGGTGCGTCAGCCGCTCGGCCAAACCAACCCGATTCAACAAGTCGGTCGCCCTCCGCTGATCTTCCTCGTTCGCCGATCCATCTGCCAGAAACGGCACCAACACGTTTTCGAGAACCGTGCATTGTGGCAACAAGTGATGTTCTTGAAATACGAACCCGATGTTGTCACGTCGAAACGCGGCGAGCTCGGTCTCATTGAGTGCAAAAGGATTTTTCCCCGCAAGGCGAACACTTCCAGACGTCGGCGGCTCCAACGTCCCCAAAATCGAAAGCAACGTGCTCTTACCAGAACCACTCGGCCCGAGTATGGCCACGTTCTCCCTACGCCGCAGTAACAACGAAACACCAGAGAGAACTCGCAACGGCTCGACCGGCGTTGGATACTCTTTCGCAACGTTTTCAACGACTAACTCGGCAGCGGCAGATTCATTTGCCATATCTGCCATTACATCAGGTGCCAGCCAGTTTGCGAAGCTGCACCGCTATTACGTCCGGAATCGGAATCGAAACGGGCGTTCCCCCGTGGGGAATACGGCAACATACGCTGGTCATCGATCCCTTTGCGACGTCGCGGCCGGCTTTCCAGCACATTGGGATCCTAAGCTTAGAATTCCACGTGGACAAGTTGTCGCGG
>JADMIO011246980.1_pt1 | contig 11953 bp, 10 predicted proteins | sample 8958161 | NCBI WGS metagenome assembly JADMIO01 (sample SAMN16585339, study PRJNA669376) | soil metagenome | isolation source: Crop rotation soil | place: USA: Cullars Rotation, Alabama | collected 2011
GGCTCTTTCAATCCGGCTGCTTGGGCCGACCGTGGTTGCGGTCACTTTGTTTTCGCGGCTGTTTGCCCTGGGCTGCGTTTTCCTGACGAGCTGGCTGGGGAAACGCCTTTACGGGGTTTACGTCGGCTGGGTCGCCGGCTTGGCACTGACGACGAGCTACATCTTCTTTCGCGGCAGCGCGACCTTTCGGCTCGATTCCGCTCTTACCTTCGGGATCCTTCTCTCCTTTTGCGCCTACCTTTCCAGCGCGAAGAAATGGGCGCCGCCGGTTTTTTTTCTCGGCATCGCGATCGGCGTCCTTTCCAAAGGCCCTCCCGCATTATTGCCGCTGTTCGTCGTTCCCGTGCATGCGTTTTTCGATTCCGGGCGCGGCCCATGGAGCAAGCAGCAGATCCTGCGCTGGGCCGCGTGGTCGCCGCTGCTTTTACTGCCTTTTTGCTGGTGGCTTTACCTGTTGCTCGCCGATGGGACGCGGCCGTTCGATATTCTATTCGACGATCTGGTGCGCGCCAAGGTGAAACAGACTTCCGGCATCGAAAGCTTCTGGATCAACTATATCCAGCTCGCCTTTCTCAAATACTATTGGCCCTGGCTGCCCTTCGCGCTCTGGGGCGGCTGGATGCTGATCAAGGAGTTTCGCCATCCGGAACCGGACGCGAACCGACGAGCGTCGTCCGCTTTGATTCTGGCGTGGATCGGTATTGCTACCTTGAGCTGCGCTTTCAAGAGCGCCCAGTATCCGCGTTATGTTTTTTTCGCGCTGCCGGCGGTGTCGGTATTGACAGGGCGCGGCTTGATGCGGCTTCTCGGTGAAAGGAATTTCGACTGGTTCCAGGGCGGAATTGCGGCTTTTGCCATTGTGGGCGCGTTCGTGATCGCCTGCTTCGGCCCGTTCGATCCGCTCCCCGACAACGCGCGCTACTATGCGATCAAGGAAATTTTGGATGGGCGTCTACCGCTGCGCGCGCCTCTGCCGATGATCAAGCTGAAGCCGGGTCGGGAGGGCAACGAAGAGTTGTCGCGCGGCGAGCGAAGCACGGCGATTTTTTTCTTCGACCGGCAGCTTCGGTTGATCTCGCTCGATGAAGCGCGCCAAGCCGCGACAAAGAACCGGCTCACCCTTCTCCTCAGAACCAATGAGGTGGACAAGATCAAAGCATCGTTGCCGCTGGAAGTTGTGTTCAGCGGACCCTACCACGTGGTCGTCGAAGTGCCGCGCCAAGCTCCCGGAGGTTGAAGATAACGGTGGCTGCGAATTGCGCCACCAGGATTTATCGTGAAAACCCGCCAGCCAGGCGGGTTTCGACTAGCAGCCGGACCGGCTTGCCGCGAGTCGAATCGTTGTTTTCGGCACTCTTGGAAAGGAGCGCTCGCTCCTCTCAGTGGCCCGGTGCTTGCTTTGGTTCAAGACAGGAGGTCTGAAAATGGACTTCGCGAAAGCTTTAGTCTTACTCATTTTCTTTCTCGCCACCGTGGAGGGCTGCACGGCGCGTCGTGACCGCGTGCTGTCGCGCGAGTACGCCGGGCACAATTACTGTCACATGAAGGTCGAGACCGCCGGCGACCCGCTGATGCCCACGGAGCGCGAGGTTCGTGATTTCTACGGTCCCTGCGATGAGTATCCGTAACGGTTCTGCGCGTTACTTCAGAGCGATTTTCTCCGCTGTCAATGCCGCGCTGATCGCGATCGCCAGGTCGCTGCGAATCTGCATCCACTCTTCGCTTTGATCGGTCCAGGCGCGCATCTCCAAGCCGAGCGAGTCGGGGCCGAGTTTGACTACGAGCGCCTTCGGTGGTGGGTTCTTGTTGATCAGCGGATGGGCCGCGGCGGCTTTCTCCAGGACGGCGATGACGCGTTTGGGGTCGCTCCCCTGCTCTACCGTGACAGGCAGTTCGATGCCGTGCTGTCGGCTCGAAAGTGTCCAGTTAGTCAGCCGTTCTGAAATCAATTTCCCGTTGGGCACGATGATCTCCGAACCGTTGGCGGTGCGAATCACGCTGGCGCGAATGCCGATGCGCTCGACCACGCCGGAAGCGTCTTCGACCTGAATTACGTCGCCGATGTTGATCGGCCGCTCGAACAGAACGATCAAACCCGAGATGAAATTGTTGAAAATGTTCTGCAGGCCAAAACCCACGCCAACCCCGAAAGCGCCGGCGAGAATCGTCATGCGGGTCATATCGATTCCCAGCGCTGCCACCGCGAAAAAGAAGCCAGCCAGCAGAATCGCATAGTGCAGCGTGTTGGAAATCGCATAGGAGATCCCCCGCTTCAAGCGCACGCGCGGATAAACGTCTTCTTCCAGAAAAAAACGAACGAAGCGGGAAAGCGCGAAGGCGGCCCACACGGTGACGAGAAAGGCAAGCACGTCGCCGAGCGAAAAGCGGATCGAACCGAAGCTCAGCTCGGCATTCAAAGAACCTCGCACCGCGTTGAACAAGAGATCGCGAAGCAGAAGCTGCTGCAGTGTTCCCACGGCCCACAAGGCAAGCCCCAGCCAGTTAAGTCCGCGACGCAAGCGTCTGTGCAGCAGCGGGCGATGGAGCCGCACCATGCTGAGCGCCGCCAGCGGACGCGCTTGCAGCGCCATTTGACCGAGCTCATCCAGAACCAGCACGAAGGCATACAACACGAGCGCCAGAAAGCTGCTTTGCAGCAGGCCGTTGCCGAGCAGGTTCGCCAGGATGAGGTAGCCGAGAACATTGGCCACCAACGCCGCGAACGAGATCGCCAGGGCCGCGTAACTGACGAGGATCGTCCAGCGATGCGGCTCCGGTTTTTCGGAAAGCCAGAGTTGACAGCGCGCCGGCGAGCGCAGCAGCCAGAGCGAAAGCAGAACGGCGCCGAGCATCTCCAGCAGGAAAAGCAAGCGCGGCAGAAACGGCACCGCCGCCGCGAGCAAACGAAGCTGGTCGACGAAGAAAAATGCGATTAGCGCGTAGGGCAGTGTGCGCAGGGCCGGCGTGATCAGACGTTCGACGATCACGACGCTCGGCACGAGCGCGAGCGCGCTCAAGCACACCCACAGCAGGCGCGGCGCCTGGTCGTAGATCCAGCGGCTTCCCAGCAGAGACAGAAGCAACGCAGCGGCTACCGGCCGCTCCAACACCGAGGTTCGCAACACCGCGGAGTGCGCTTCATCGAAGAGTCGGCGCGCGCGCCCGCGCGCCCAGTAAAAACCGCCCACCAGCGCAAAGAAAACCGCGATCCCCAGCGCCACCCGCCCGACGTTGCGCGCGCTGTAAGACTTGAGCGCGTTCCATTGAGCTGCGACGGAATCGATGCCTTCGCGCTGCAGATCCTGCGCGTCCTGCGAGCCGAGCGCGCTGCTCCAGAGCGGCACGCCGTCGCGCAGAAACAAACGGTCGAGCACGTGCTCGCGCGCGCGGCTCAGCGTGCGCAGCATGTCGGCGATGCGCGCGTCCTGCACCCCGACGCGGCTCTGGACCAGCAGCGCGCTCGAGCGCTGCCGGTCGACCGCGTCGCGCTCGCGTTTGAGATCGCGCTGCACGTTATCGATGCGCTCAAGAATTTCCGGCGGTGCGCCGGCCTCTCTGGCGCTGGTGAGAGTCTGACTCCAGACACCGGTGAATCGGTCGATCTGCCCAAGATGGCGCCCGATTTCATTGAGGCGGCCGGTCAAGGAACCGTTCATTTCTGCAAGCTCGCGGCGCAGGCGCAGCCATTCTCCCTCGAGCTCGACTAGCATCTCGATAGACGCACTCTGGCCGAGAATTTTGCGGCTCTCGCGCAAGCGCCCGTCGATCTCGCGGCTCAGCACCGGCAACTGTTGGCCAATCGTCTGACTGCTCCGGTCGTAGGATAGATCACTTTCGATATCGCGCAGCGCGGTCGTTACCGACTCCGCTTCGGACGTCACGTCGCTTACCGGGATGGATGCCGGCGGCGCTTTTCCTGCGCCCGGCGAAGGAGCCGTTTCGGCCGGTACAACCGGTGACGCCAGGGCCAAGAAAGCAAGGAGAAAGAGACCGATCAGACTATGCCCATTCAGGAAGCCGAGTGTATGCTGTCGCCGGATCGGGTGATGGGAGCGGAGAAACTGGCAGCGATGGGTAGGAAAACAACCGTGCCCGCGAGTTGCATTCATCTATGTAACGGCTAACAAAAACTATCAAGTCTTTGAAGGCGTGTGCGCACCGAGCATTTTCCATCGGAAGGCGCGCGCTTGCGGTTGTCGGCACGGGAAGTAAAACGTTCGCGCGGCGCGGAATGAACTTTACTGCTCTCGCTTGCCTTATCCGATGCGCGCTGTCCATCGCCGAAGCTCATATTTCCTTTTGGCAGGCGAAATGAAACAATGCTGAAGACGTCGTTGAACGACGCGCGCGGAGGAACCCATGGCGGAAGCGGCATCGAAATTCAAAGGCAAACAGGTCGAAGTGGAAATCCTGACCGACACGTACAAGATTCGCGGAACTCTGTTTGTGCCGCTGGCGGGCAAGGACGGCTACAGCGCGCGATTGTCGGATTTTCTGAATAACCCGGAAAAGACTTTTCTGTCGCTGACCGAGGTGGTGGTTGAAGCGCTTCCCGACCCCGAGATGAAATGGCAAGCGCCGTTTCTCGCGGTCAACAAAAGCGTCGTCACCATCGTTCGCGCGCTCAAGGAGTGAAGCTCGATCATGACTTCCGATGGGTTCATCGACGAGTTGTGGGGTTATGCCGCCGAGGTCCCGATGGAGCAGCATCCCTGGTTCGCCGGCATCATCGAGCACCGCTGGTCGCGCGAGCAGATTATCCTCGGCGAAGTGCAGCACTATCTGCGCGTGCGCACCAATCCGATTTTCTTCGGCTACATGGCGGTCAACGCGGTTTCAGCGAAAGAATACGCCGTCATGGAAACGGTGCTGGAAAATTTTATGGAAGAACTCGGCGGCAAGCGCACCCACATGGATATCATGCTGCAGTTCCTCGAAGCGGGCGGCATTTCGCGCGAAGAAGCCGACAACGCGGAGCCCGCGCCGGGAACTTTGGCGGCCATCGAGATGATCATCGGCTGCTGCCAGCGCCGCTCCGCCCTCGAAGGCGTGGCCATGCTTGCCTTTGTCGAGAGCCAGCTCGGCGGGGCGGGAAAAATATCAGAGAAAGTCTACCGTGAGCTGACGGGCCATTACGGTTTCTCGCCGCGCGCTGCCGAAACCTACAAGCTCCACGCCGCCCAGGACGAAGGTCACGGCAGCCGGCAGATCGACGCCATTCGCCAACTGGCCGTGGACGAAGCCATGCGCAATAAAGTCCGCGCCGCCGTGAAACTCGGCCTGACCGCATTTACTCTCGAATGGGACGGCCACGTGCAGGCGATGACGGGCAAACGGGAATTCTGGGGCGGCGCAAAAGATTTGAATCTGCGGCAGCCGAGAGTTCGGCTTACCAAGCTCTGACTAAGATATGTTTAGCGTCTGGCATTGAGTCACAGCAACCGCCAACGACCGCAAATTCTTCAATTCCAGCTTAGGCTTTTGACTGGACGATCCCTCGAAACCCTAGACGCAAGACGTTAAACCTGAACGCTTTCAGATCGGCCAATCCTTCGGCAAAGCTTTGCGCAAGCTTTTATACTCCGGATCACCGCTGTGCTGCGCTTTCAGGCGTTGAAGAGCGGCGACCACCTGATCCTGATCCATGCCGACCGTATTGGAGACCATGCCCGTGGTCTCTTCGAAGCCCAGGCCTCAGTTATCGTGTCAGCCGCGCATGCGCTTTAGGATGTAAAGGTCCTTTTCCTTCGAATCCATAATTCATTCATCCTGATTCTTTTGGAGTTGCCGTGAAAAGCCCACTCGTTGTGAGGTGATCGACTGCGCCGTGGTACTGGGCTCGCCGTCGCCGTTCACCGCGACTCGGACACGGACGAAAATCCGCCACGGTGCTCCACGCCAGCTCGCTTCGAAAATCACAAAGGCATTCTCAGTAACCGGCCCCGGCGGCTCTTCGCAGCGGACGATCGTTTCAAATTCTCCGACTGTGCCGGCGGCCAAACTCAGCGCCGGCGCGAACCTTTGTTCGTCGCCTTTGAATTGACCGTGCGGCAGACGCGCCGAAGAAAGTTCGAGCGGGCGTTCGCCGCGGTTTTCCACCGCCCAGCCGATGCGCCAGCGATTCGTGGCATTTTCCCGCCGCGCCCAGCGCTGACGCAGCGACACCGCCGGCGCTATGATTTCCATGAGGCTACGGCTTGAGCCGCCCTTCCGCGCGCAGCTCCTGCTGCGCCGCCTTGAGGATGCGGTCGCTGAGCGCGCGGTCGAGCGTGAACTTGGCATCGACCAAACCGTTGCGCTTGTCTTCGTCGAGCATGAACTGAACTCCCGGAATGTTCACCGACAGATCGCTGCTTAGCGCCGGGGCGTACAAATCGTAGGCTTGGCTCACGAGCTCCGGCTCGCCTTGCAGTTTCGCCTCGAAGCCGGCCTTGATCGCGTCGGCCTTATTGAACTTCGCGAGCTGAATCCCGAGGATCAACGCCTTCAAAAAACGTTTACTCGTCTCGGGATTTTTGTCCAAAAATTCGAGTGTCGAGGTCAGGATCGTTTGCGGGATGATCAGGCTGTCGCTCAGATTGGCGAGCAGCGGAAAGCCCAGTCGCGTGAGCCGCACGGTATCGTCCGGCGCGAACGGCGCCGCAGCGACGATGCCCTTCTCCAATGCGCCGGCGCGGAGATTGCTCCCGCCGATGGCGCGCAAGGTGACATCTTTCTCGGGATCGATGCCTTTACGGCGCAGAAACACACGCATCGCGAAGTCGGAGAAGGCGCCGGCGCCGGTGACGCCGACGATCTTGCCCTTCAAGTCTTCGAGCGTGCGCGTCCCCTTGCTGCCGACGATCTGGTAATTGGTCGCGTTCGAGATCGCGCCGATGATCACCACGTCGAGACCGCGGGCGCGGCTGCGCAAAATCGCCTGGGCGCCGCCGATTTCGGCGAAATCCACTTCACCGGACGAAAGCGCCGCCAGCGCCGCCGGTCCGCCGCGCACGAAGATCGGCTGGATGTCGAGCCCTTGCGCTTTGAAGTAGCCGCGCGCCAAAGCGGCGCGGAACGGCAGCTCGCTGTTCCACGCGAGGCCGGTGAAAACCACACGGAGGGATTTCTTTTCCTGGGCGTTCGCCGCAAGCGGGAAGATCACCAAGAAAACGTGCAGAGCCAATAGAAATATTCGCATGACTGAACGAGACCGATTCATGCCGTTCACTGCTTCAGCTTGCCTTCAACCCGGAGCTCCTGCTGTGCGATCTTGAGGATGCGATCGTTGATCACCCGGTCCAAGGTGAAGTTTTTGTCGACGAAGCCGTTGCGGATGTCTTCGTCGAGCATTTGCTGCAGACCGGGGATGGCCAACGACAGATCGGCAGTCAACCCCGGCGAATAGAGATCCCACGCCGCGCTGACGATGTCCGGCTCGCCTTGAAGTCCGGCGTCGTAGCCGGCTTTGATCGCTTCCTTCTTGTTGAACTTGGCAAGCTGGATGCCCTGAATATACGCTTTGAGCATCCGCTTGCTGGTCTCGGGCATTTTTTCCAGAGTTTCATTGCGCGAGACGAGAATATTCTGCGGGATGCCCAGCGACTCGTTCATGTTGCTGATGACGACGTAGCCGGCTTTCATCAACCGCACCGCGTCTTCGGTCGAAAACGGCGCCGCCGCGATAATTCCCTTCTCGATCGCCGCGGCGCGCAGTACCGTGCCGCCGATGGCGCGTAGCACCACGTCCTTGTCGGGGTTGATGTTGTTCTTTCGCAAAAACGCTTTGACGGCGAATTCCGAATAAGTGCCGGCGCCGGTGATGCCGATGGGCTTGCCCTTGAGATCTTCGACCGTGCGCGTCTGCTTGTTGCCGAGAAGAATATAATTCGTCGTGTGGGAAATGCAGCCGATGATCGACAGGTCGAGACCGCGCGCCTTGCCGCGGTAAATCGCCTGGGCGCCGCCGATGCTGGCGAAATCCACTTCGCCGGAAACCAGCGCGGCAATCGCCGCCGGCCCGCCGCGAATCAGGATCGGCTCGACCTGGAGCCCCTGCTGCTTGAAGAAGCCGCGCGCGAGCGCCGCGCGAAACGGAATCTCGCTGTTCCAGGCCAGGCTGACGAAGACCATGCGGATGTTTTTCTTCTCCTGGGCGAAAGCCGCCGTCGCCGCCAGCAGAAGCGCTAGAAAACAGATCGGGACGCTCCGCCGAAACACATGCATCATGCCACCCTCTTTCGGACCGATATCGCTATCAGCCTCAAAGTCTCCCGAAAACGCATTTGAAGCAAATGGACCGTCGACGAACGAATCTGTGGTAATGAAGTGGTCACAGGACGATCAGGCATCTGTGTATCGTCCTCGCGTTCCCTTGTAAAGCCACGCGGTGAACGGTTTGGCTTGACAGACCACGAGGTCAACCTGCTAATTAGAGTAACGAAAGCACGCTGCCGGAGACAGATATGGCCACAGAAAATGTGCAGAGAAAGCTAAGACTCGGCATCGTCGGCATCGGCGTCGGCGCTTCGGAGATCTTGCCGGCGATGGAGCAGATGGCGGAATTCGAGCTGGTCGCAGCGGCAGACGTGAATCCGCGCGTGCTCGAGACTTTTCGCCAGCGCTACGGCGCCAAGACCTACGACAGCGTGGAAAAGCTCTGCGCCGATCCGAACGTCGAAGCGGTCTGGGTTTCGACGCCCAATAAATTTCACGCCCCGCACACTATTGCCGCGGCCAACGCCGGCAAGCACGTGGTCGTCGAAAAACCGATGGCGATCGCGCTTGGCGAAGCCGAGCAGATGATCGACGCGTCGATCAAAAACAAGATTAAACTGCTCTGCGGCCACACCCAGAGTTTCGGCCCGCACATCCGCACCATGCGGAAAATCATTCGCTCCGGCGAGTTCGGCCGCCTCTGTGCGCTGCACGTTTGGGCGTACACAGACTGGATGCTTCGGCCGAGAACCGCGGAGGAGTTGGACATCAATCAGGGCGGCGGCGTCCCCTATCGACAAGGGCCGCACCAGATCGATACCTTGCGCCTGCTCGGCGGCGGCTTGGTGCGAAGCGTGCGCGGCTCTATCGGTCAATGGTTCAAGGGCCGGCCGATTCCCGGCTACTACTCGGGATTTTTGGAATTCGAGGACGGCACGCCTGCGACTTTGATGCATAACGGCTACGGTTATTTTCTCGCTTCCGAGCTGGTGCCGTGGGGCGGTCAGAACAGCCGCTACAGCGAAGCCGATCGCGCCGCGGTGCGAAAATCGTTGCTGGACGGGACCCGCGACGAAAACGCCGATAAAGACGCCATGCGCATTGGCGGCAGCAACGAGCGGGAAATTCGCGACCGCAGCAAGGCCAAGCCGTGGCTGCCCAACGATCTCGGCATTTTAATCGCGACCTGCGAAAAAGGCGATATCCGCCAATCGCAGCACGGTCTCTTCGTTCACAGCGATGAAGGGACCAAGGACGTGCCGCTGATCGGCGGTGGCGGTCCGTCGCGCCGCGGTGAGTTGATGGAGCTCTACAACGCCGTGGTGCTCGACAAACCGATCCGCCACACCGGGCCGTGGGGCATGGCAACGTTGGAAGTTTGCCTGGCGCTGATCGAGTCGGCCAAGCAAAGAAAAGAAATTTTTCTCACACATCAGGTGCCCGCGCCCGACGATGAGTAACACGTTCCAAAGGTTCCAGTCGTTCCAGCCGTTCAAGTCGTAAAGGCTTAGGGAAGAGAAATTATCTCAGCAAGCCGATAAGGAGTCGTCTATGTACAACGGATACAAAGTCGTCGACGTGCACGGCCACATGACCACGCCCGCGCCCTTTCGCCAGTTTCTCGCCGAAACCGTGTCGCAGAACACGCCGGGGCGTAAGCTGGAAGTGACCGACGAGCAGTTGGCGAACGCGCAGCAGCGCCATTTGAAATTCATGGACGACCGCAACATCGACATTCAGCTCATCGGCCCGCGGCCCATCGCCATGTGGCACTGGATGCGGCCCTTCCTGCAGGAATATTGGTGCCGCGTAACCAACGACGTAATCGCGCGCATCGTCAAAATGCACCCCGACCGCTTTCGCGGCATGGCGCAGTTGCCGCAGTCGAAAGAGAAAGACACGCGCAACTGCCTGCCCGAGTTCGAGCGCTGCGTCAAGGAACTGGGCTTTGTCGGCGCTTATCTGAATCCCGATCCGGCCGGCGACAAGCAGACACCCGGGGTGCATGAAGAGTACTGGCATCCGCTTTACGAAAAAGCGATCGAGCTCGATGTGCCGCTGATGGTGCACCCGTCCATCTCCTACGACAAACGGTTGGAAATTATTCCGGCCAACTATCAGATGAACAACTATCTGGAAGAGTTCGTCGCCATGCAGCTCTATTCGCACAGCAAGGTGTTCGAAAAGTTTCCCAAGCTCAAAATCGTGATCTGCCACTGCGGCGGTGGTTTGAACCGCTTCATTCCCACCGATCACCACGTCGGCCAGCGCGATTTGAAAAACAATCTTTACTACGACGCCTGCTGCTACGACGTGAACTATCTCGAAGCCGCGATCAAACAGCGCGGCGTTGATCAGATGCTCTTCGGCTCCGAGTCCCCGGGCTCCGGCGGCGCCGTCCGTCCCGAAACCGGCAAGCCGTCGGACGACCTGATTCCGGTCATCGATGGCCTGGGATTTCTGAGCGCCGAAGACAAGGTCAAAATTTTTCAGAAGAACCCGCTGAAGGTATTTACGAAGGTCAAACTATAATTATTGAGGATCGATAATGGAGGATTGAGGGTGGCAATCCGCGATCTTCTATCCTCCATCCTCGACCTATTTTCTCGCAGCACAGACAACCCGGAGACCCCCGATGGCTTTCAAGAACCTCAACAAACCTGTCCCCCGCATCGAAGGAGGCGACAAAGTTTCAGGACGGCTGCGCTACGCGGCGGACCTGCCGTTTCCCCAGGCGCTGGCAGCAAAAATCTTGCGCACATCGCTGCCGCACGCGCGAATTCTTAGCGTCGACACGAGCAAAGCTGAAAAGCTTCCTGGTGTGTGCGCCGTGATCACCGGCGCCGATGTGTCCGGCGTCATGGTCGGCCTGCGAATGAAGGACATGCCGCTTCTGGCCCAGGACCGCGTTCGCTTCGTCGGTGAGCCGGTGGCGGCGGTCGCCGCCGACACCGATGACATTGCCGAAGAGGCGCTCGGCTTGATCGACGTGCGCTACGAAGAGCTGCCGTTCGTCACCGATCCCTTGGAGGCAATTCAACCGGGCGCGCCCGTGCTGCACGACAGTCCCGCCGGCTACAAGAATGCCCCGGAGCGCGACACCGAGCTTCCCAATATTCAATCCTACGGAAAATGGTCCAACGGTGACGTCGATGCCGGCTTCCAAAAGGCAACGCGAGTTTTCGAGCACACGTTTCGCACGCCGTTGGGATTCCACGGCTACATCGAGCCGCACGCCTGCACGGTGCAGATTCACGGCGACGGAAAAATCGAGATCTGGGCTTCGAACAAGGCGCCGTTCAGTTTGCGCAGCCGCTTCGCTCGCGATCTCGGTCTCGACGAGAACGGCGTCAAAGTCCACATTCTGCCGGTGGGCGGAGATTTCGGCGGCAAGACCTCCGTCGTCGAAGCGCCGGTCTGTTATCTGCTCGCGAAGAAAACCGGCAAGCCGGTGCGCATGGTGCTCGAATACACCGAGGAATTGACCGCGGTGTCGCACCGCCATCCCGCCGCGATCACGCTTCGCACGGGTGTCGACACCGAAGGCAAACTCACCGCCATGCAAGTGCGCGCGGTGTTCAGCGGCGGCGGCTACGCGGCGCTCAAAGCCAACGCCGAAGTCACGGTTCAGGGACCGCGGCGCGCGGCGAGCTATTACCGCATCCCGGCGATCCAGGTGGAAACGATCTGCGCGTATACCAATCAGGTGCCGTGCACGCAGACGCGCACTCCCGGCAGTCCGCAAACTACATTCGCC